>ERZ808035.359-NODE-359-length-45936-cov-16.423755_pt1 | contig 45936 bp, 33 predicted proteins | sample MGYA00380189_ERZ808035 | MGnify/ENA primary metagenome ERZ808035 (study PRJEB31490, sample SAMN06133407) | mouse gut metagenome | isolation source: M5_1 | host: mice | place: China: Chengdu | collected 2015-05 ... | reverse complement strand
TCATATTAGATTAACGGCAGTCTGCCTATTTATATTGGCAAACAGCCGTTAAGTTTATTTAAGATGCGTCTGCCGTGCCTCAAATAAACTGCATTTTTGACGCTAATGAGCATTTCGATAAATGGTGTCTCGCCCTTGACCGTGGCGATGAAGTTTAGAAAATGAGAGCGCGGCTACTAATCATTCGTTATCAGCTTCATGGGAATTGTCATTTGAATTATGAAGTTTTAACTACCCCAATTAAAAAGTCGCCTAAAGCCGGAGGAGTTGGATTGAAAAAACGGGACAATGAGCGAGGTTTTATGGATTTTTTGCTAATTTTGCGGTTAGTTAACCGTAGCAGCCCATATGACACCGCTTAACGAAAAAATTTACGGCCTGATTGGATACCCGCTCGTCCATTCCTTCTCGAAGAACTACTTCAACCAAAAGTTTGAGGCCGAGCACATTAACGCCAAATATATCAATTTCGAGATTCCCGACATCGGCGATCTTATGGAGCTGATTGCGGAAACTCCGAACCTAAGCGGCCTTAATGTCACAATCCCCTACAAGGAGCAGGTGCTCCCCTACCTCAACGACATTGATCCGGCGGCCAAGCGCATCGGGGCGGTAAACGTCATAAAGTTCGTTGAGGGGAAAAACGCTAACGACTTCAAACTCATCGGGTATAACAGCGACTACATCGGTTTCGGCGATTCAATACGCCCGCTGCTGAAGCCCTGGATGAAGCGCGCCCTCGTGCTCGGCACCGGGGGAGCCTCGAAGGCTGTCAATGTGGCGCTTGAGGACCTCGGGGTTGTACCGCAGCCTGTTTCGCGCACAAAGCGCCCGGGGGTGCTGACCTACAGCGACCTCACCCCGGAAGTAATGGCAGAACATAAAATAATCGTGAACACTACTCCGTTAGGACTATATCCGAACGTCGACAGTTGCCCGGACATCCCGTATGACCTGCTCGACGACACTTATCTCTGCTACGACCTGCTCTACAACCCCGACACCACCCTCTTTATGAAGAAGGCGGCCGAACACGGGGCGGAGGTGAAGAACGGGCTGGAAATGCTTCTGCTGCAAGCCTTCGTGTCGTGGGAGATATGGAACTCCAAGCGGCGCCGATTCCTGTCGCCCGACTGACTTGTATATCGAAATATAACTCAAAACAACGGTTGTGAAACCGCAATACGTAATATATCAATAGCTTAACAACTGTGAAAGAAGAAATCGCACCCTCTTGGAAGGAGCAGTACGGCAAATGGGTCTACATCCTTGCCGCCCTGCTGATTGTTTTCCCCTTTATGGTCGTCGGAACCAGCGATTTTATCTCGCCCGCGATCGCCCTGTTCTCGGGGCTGGTTTTCGCCTTCATATTCCCGATGCCCTTCCCCAAATTCAATAAAAAAGCGTCGAAATATCTGTTGCAGGCGTCCGTTGTCGGCCTTGGGTTCGGAATGAACGTCACCGAGGCCCTCAAAAGCGGTGCCGACGGCATGATGTTCACCATCGTTTCCGTAATCGGAGTGATGGTGTTCGGCGTTCTTCTCGGCTACTGGATGCACCTCCAGCGCAAGACCTCCTACCTGATCGCGTCCGGCACGGCCATCTGCGGAGGAAGCGCCATCGCGGCCGTCGGCCCCGTACTGAAAGCCAATGACCACGAAATGGCCGTCTCCCTCGGCGTAATCTTCATCCTCAACGCCATCGCCCTCTTTATCTTCCCGCCGCTCGGCAGGATGTTCGACATGTCGCAGGCACAGTTCGGAACCTGGGCCGCCATCGCTATCCACGACACCTCCTCGGTAGTCGGCGCCGGCGACGCATACGGCCCGGAGGCATGCCAGATCGCAACGCTGATCAAATGTACCCGCGCGCTGTGGATTATCCCCCTCGCGTTCGTGACCATGTTCATCTTCCGCGACAAGAACTCCAACAGCATCTCGATACCCTGGTTCATCTTCCTGTTCGTAATCGCCATGGTTATCAATACCTACTGCGGCGTTCCCGAGAGCATCAGCAAGGCGATTGTCTACATCTCGAAGAAAGCCCTCGTGGTTACTCTCTTCTTCATCGGAGCCGGACTGTCGCTCTCGATGATAAAGAAAGTAGGTATCAAGCCGCTTCTCCTCGCCGTCCTTCTCTGGATTATCATCGGCGTTTCCTCCTTCTTCGTGGTTATCCATACCATCGACTAACATTCTACTGAAATGAACGGCGGACTGCGTTCCACCCCGCTCCTATACCCCACCGCGGCCTTCGCGGTGGGTATTGTTTTGTCCGTCGAGTTCCAGGGATATACTTGGTGGATTGCCGCGGCGCTGGCCGGCGCGGCACTGACCGCCCAGCTTATAGGAAAAAGCTATGCCGGTGTCCTCGCCGTCATGGTGGCATTGGGGTGCGCCTCGATGGGCTTCCGGCTGCCATACACGCCTGACTTCGCGCTCCTCACCCCGGCCTGCGAAATCACGGCTACCGTTACCGAGGCCCGCGAAAGCGACAGCGGAAGCCGCCTTATTGTCGAAGTCCGCGGCAATCCTCCCTTCAAAGCCATCGTCTACATCCGTTCCGGCGAAGCGCTGTTCCATAAAAACGACATAGTGCGCTTCAACGGCGTATGGAGCGCTCCAGATGAGCCGGCCGACGTCCCGTATGAGTTCTCAATGGCGCCATATTGCTTCCGGCGCGGCATAACCGCCATATGTCGCGCCGACCGATTCGAGATAATCTCCCGTGGGACCTATATGCCCTCCTTCGCTGAACAGGCGAGGGCGCGTCTCGCCAAGGGGATAATGGATTCGGGAGTCACCATGGCTACCGCCGACCTCCTGGAAGGTCTACTGCTCGGCAACTCTGACGCGATCGACAGCCAGACCCGTGAACGGTTTTCCCAAGCGGGCCTGGCGCATATGCTCGCCCTCAGCGGCACCCATCTGTCTGTCATAACCGCCCTGCTGGCAATGGTATTCATCCCACTGCGGCTCGGAGGAAGACGGCGCTGGGCGTGGGGAGCCACGATGGCGGCGATGTGGTGCTACGTCCTGCTGACCGGCGCGCCGGCCTCCGTAGTCCGCGCCGCCGTGATGGCGAGTTTCGTGATTGCGGGAAGACTTATATCGCTGCCGACTTCGAGCTTCAACTCCCTCTGCGCGGCCGCCCTCGCGATTCTGCTGTTCAGTCCCGGCGAGCTGTACTCGCCAGGCTTCCAGATGTCGTTTCTCGCAGTCGCGGGGATATTGATGTTCGCCTTCCGGCTCACGGCGGCTGGGCCACGCGACCCGGTTCTGAGGATAATATGGACTTGGTGCGCGGTTTGCGTTGCCGCAGTCGCGGGAACCTCCGGAATCAGCGCGTGGCTGTTCCACCGCTTCCCCGTGGCGTTCCTACTCTCGAATATCCCGGCTACATTGCTGCTCCCGCTGTTCATGGGTGGCGGCATACTTCTCCTGTCGCTCTCCCTCGCGGGTATTCACGCCGGATGGCTCGCGGTATGTGTCGACGGCATCGGCTCGTCGTTAAACCATATTGCTGACGCTGTAAATTCGCTGTGGTGGCATCAGGTCGACGGCCTCTGGTTCCCCTTCTGGACGCTCATATTCTATTACGGAGGTCTTCTGCTGCTCTACCTCTCGATTGAGCGGCGCAAACCGCTGTACGCCGTTTCCTCCGCCATAACGCTGCTAACATTCGCCGGACTAAGCATCCTCCTCTCTCCCCGGCCTCCCCAACAGGAGCTGTTCAAAATAACCGACTCGTTCTGCACCGCCTGGGTGGTGTTCGACGACGGAAAGGCGTGGCTCGTAAGCGACGCGCCGCCCCGACATAAGGAAGCACTGAGGAACCGCGTCGGCTGGCGCCTTAACGAGCCCCTCGCGATCCGAGGCATCGACTCACTGCAGACGGCCCCCGACTCACTCTCAACCCCCTTCCTGCGTATCTCCCGCAACAAGGTCGCCGTCGGACCGGTCGACATTGTTTTCATTGACCGCCCGCACGATGTCGTACCGCTTGTACGCAAGCCTCGCTACGCCGTAGTCGGCGGCCATTACCGCCATAACATCAAGGCGGTAGCGGAAACTATCGCCCCGGACACAATAATATTGTCGCCGAGCCTCGACTATGAGATAGAAAAGAAATTCGCCTCGCAGCTTGACTCCCTGGGAGTTGCTTATTTAAGAGAGGCATACAGGTACTGGAAGTAGGGAGAGATATACGTGCCAGGCCGCTTGATCTGCCCGTCGAAAAGCACTATGTCCAGGTCGATTTCCACCTCCCCGTCGGCATGCCGCGCCCGATGGGCTCCCTCATAACGCTTCAGTACGCTGTTCAGCTCCTCATAATCGCCGTCATAATTTCCAAGGCACAGACTGTTGGTGTACCGGCGTTCAGTGCGCCCGCTCGTATCATTCGAGTCAAGCATCGGAGAGAACACGCAGTCCGAACCGAAAAGCTCTTGCAGAAAATCCTCCGCTTCGTCTACCCTGCGTTCCCGGTCGGAAGAATTGCTCCCGACGCAAACCACAACCCGGTACTCGTAAATCTCATTCATTACGGTTCAGCATACCCCCGACTGGTCGACTCCGCGGAGCGACAGTCCGATACGGCGCCGTCCAAGGTCAACCGAAATGACTTTCACCATAACGTGCTGATGGAGCTTCAGCACCTCCGCGGCGGAGCGCACCCGGCGGTCGGCAAGCTGGCTGACATGAATCAGGCCGCTCTCGTGAAGGCCTATGTCGACGAACGCGCCGAAATCCGTCAGGTTGTTGACGATACCGGGGATAACCATCCCCTCCCTCAGGTCCTCTATCTCGCGCACCGAGTCGTCAAACCGGAACTCGGCGGCCTTCTCTCTTGGGTCGCGCCCCGGCTTGCGCAGCTCCGCGATAATGTCGTTGAGCGTCGGCATCCCGATTTCGTCGGTAACATACCCGGTAAGGTCGATTTTCCCTATTGACTCGTTGTTTGATACAAGCTCCCCTACGGAAAGCCCGGCATCAGCGGCCATACGCTCCACAAGGGAGTAACGCTCCGGGTGGACGGCGGTATTGTCAAGTATGTTGTCGCTTTCGGGAACGCGGATGAAACCGGCGCACTGCTCAAACGCCTTCGCTCCGAGCCGCGGCACTTTCAGCAGCTCGCCGCGCGAAGAGAAGTTGCCGTTGCTCTCGCGGTAGGCCACGATATTGCCGGCAAGGGCGTCTCCGATACCTGAAACATAGGAAAGCAGCCGCCGCGAGGCGGTGTTAAGATTAACCCCTACGGAGTTGACACAGCTCTCGACCGTCATGTCGAGCGAGCGTTTGAGTTTGGCCTGGTCCACATCATGCTGGTACTGCCCCACCCCGATTGACTTCGGATCGATCTTGACAAGCTCGGCGAGGGGATCCATAAGCCTGCGCCCGATAGAGACAGCCCCGCGGACCGTCACGTCATAGTCCGGGAACTCGTCGCGGGCGATTTGCGAGGCCGAATAGACAGAAGCCCCGTTCTCGCTGACGACGTACACCTCTACCTTATGCGGGAAACGCAGAGAGCGCACGAAACGCTCCGTCTCGCGGCTCGCCGTGCCGTTACCGATTGCGATAGCCTCGATGTCGTATCGTTCGACCAGGTTCAGCAGCCTCTTTTCGGCATCAAGCGTGTAATTGCGGGGAGGCGTCGGATATATCACGTCGTGGCACAGGAGCGCGCCCGCCTCGTCGAGACAGACAACCTTGCACCCCGTGCGGTAGCCGGGATCAATGCCCATCGTGCGTTTCGTCCCGAGCGGCGCCCCGAGCAAAAGCTGGTGAAGCGAGTCGGCGAAAATCTTTATCGCCGCGTCGTCGGCCTTCTCCTTCGCCTCGGCGGAAATCTCCGTCTCAATCGACGGGACGATAAGGCGCTTGTAAGCATCGCGGACAGCCTCTTCAACTATCGCGGCAGACGGCTTCAGCCCATCCTTGCGGAGGAAGATGCGCGACAACCGCTCTACCATCGCGTCGTTGTCAATACCGACAGACACCTTCAGCAGCCCTTCGGCCTCCCCGCGCCGCATGGCGAGATAGCGGTGAGAGGAACAGCGGTTAAGCGGCTCGCTGACCTTGAAATATGTCTGGTAGTTCGCCGCCTCTTCCTCCTTTCCCTTGACTACCTTGCAGCCCAGGACGGCGGAACGGCGGAATGTGGCGCGCACTCGTTCGCGGGCAGTCTCGTTCTCGCTGACCCACTCCGCGATGATGTCCGAAGCCCCGGCAATCGCCGCGTCGGCGTCTGCGACATTCTCTCCGACATACTTCGCTGCCGTCTTTTTCGGATCGGCGCAACGCTGCGACATTATGATTTTCGCAAGGGGTTCGAGGCCGTTTTCCCTGGCAATCTGCGCCCTGGTGCGCCGCTTGGGCTTATATGGCAGATACAGGTCCTCGAGCACTGCGAACTCCTTGGCAGCGTCGATTCGCTGACGCAGTTCGTCGGTCAGCTTTCCCTGCGACTCGATTGTCTGCAAAATGTATTCCTTGCGTTTGAAAAGCTCCTGGAGCGCGTCAAACCGCTGCTGTATGGCGAAAATTTCTACTTCGTCAAGCCCACCTGTTGCCTCCTTGCGGTAGCGGCTTATGAAAGGGATGGTCGAGCCTTCGGCAAGCAGCCCGAGAGCGGCGACAACGTGTTTTTCAGGGATATTAAGCTCCCCGGCGATGATTTCGGTAGCGGAAAGGGACATAGGATGGTAAGAGAGAGTGTTTATTAGAGATTGCAGTAATCAGTCGCAGCGAAGAGTCAGCAACGTGATTTCGGGAGTGGCGCCGATACGCATTGGAACCCCGACCTCACCGGCGCCGATGTTGACGTAGAGCTTGCGTTTCCCGGCCGGGTCGGCATACATTCCGCCCCAGGTCTCGTAGCGCATCGAGGCCGGCGACACTCCGAACACCTCCACCTGCATCGCGTGGGTATGCCCGGCAAGCGAGAGGGCTACGTTCAGATTGCCGTTATCCCTTATGGAGTCGACCCAGTGGGCCGGATTGTGGGTCAACAATATCTTCGCGACAGAGTCGTCCAGCGCCGGATAAGCCTTTGAGAGCGAGCCGTAGACCGGGAACGGCGCGTCGCCGATATTTTCCACCCCGATAAGGGCTATCGAGTCGTTGCCGCGGCGCAGCCATTCAGTCTCGTTAAGGAGCAGCCGGATTCCCGCACGGCGGTAAGCGTCGTAGAGCTCCTCCATATTGGCCGCCTTAGCCTCGGGAGAATCCCATTCGCGGTAGTCGCCGTAATCGTGGTTCCCGAGAATGGCATACACCCCTCCGGGAGCCTCCAGGCGCGACAAAGTCTCTACAAACGGTTGGATCTCATCGGACTGCCGGTTGACAATATCCCCTGTGAATACAATCGCGTCGGGGCGCAGAGCGTTTATCTCGTCGACGAGCTTTGAGACAAAAGCGGTATCAGAGCCGAAGGTTCCGACATGCAAGTCTGAGAACTGTGCGACCCGGTATCCGTCGAAAGCATCAGGAAGCCCCCTGACCGGGACCTCAACATCCTTCTTGCCAATATCGTACCGGGTTACAAGCGCGCCCCACCAGAAGCAGACGAAAACTACTACCGCCAGCACGACCCCGGTCCACGCCATTCCGGGAATACGTCCCTTGTGCCACAGCCTCGGCAAACCGCCGATAATGTCAAACACACCCGCGATAAATTTCGGAATATATATCGAGAAATAAGCGAAGAGCAACCACATCTTGACTACCAGCTCGTCGGAACTTCCCGAACGGGCCGGGACAATCATCGCCGCGAGCAGCAGTGCCGCGAACGCGAGCGCCGTCCATTTCTGTATGCGGCTGAGAACCTTCCTGTTAAACGAACGTCTCTGCAACTGGCGGTAAATATACCAGTCTACCAGCCCGTTGAATACCAACAGGGTCAGAAGCAACATCAACGAAACGCGCATATCGTTCTTTTAATAGTCTGTTCATTATTCCCCCTCGGCCAAGAGCTTGTTGCGCAGCGGATTCGCATACATTTCCAGTATGGCGTGGCGCATGAACTCCCGCTCCTCGGCGGTAACGTCAAGAAGGTCGACTTTCGCGATCTGGCCGTCGAGATACTTGTTGAAATTCTCGACATCGGCCGCGGTATAGCAATCCTTGAAGCGGTCGGTGCTGTTTACAGTGTCGAACGCTATGTAGTTCAGCGGGAAAATCTGGTATCCGCGGTGGATATAGTTGTCAATGACAGAGCAAACTCTGCGGACAACCTCTACCTTGTCGGTACACTCCCTCAGGGATTCAAGTTCCGGGTTAATACACGGGCAGATGTTGAAATGCACCCTACCCTTGAATTGCAGAATACCCGTCTCCATGCTGAAAAGGTCGTCGCGCTGCGACTTCTTAAATTCCGGGTCGCGGCGGCGCGCGAGAAATTCCCGGGCCTTGAGGTAATCGTTAGGGTCGTATTCGTAGGAAATCGAGGTCGGAGTGATGTTCAGTTCGACCAGGCGCCCGGCAATAGTGGGAGCGTCCCCTGCGAGAGCCAGCATCTTCAGGACACTTTCCTGGGTAACGTCGTTGGAATCCTTGGCGCGCCCTTCGCGCTGCGCGATCCAGACCGATTCCCCCTTTTCCCGGATACAGTAGTGGATATAGCCCGAGAGCTGCTTGGCGGCCTCCAGCGCCTTGGTAAGGCGTAGGTTACGTTTCACAATGATTCCCTTGTTGAGGCGCACGAGATCCGAAATCCAGTCGTAAATCAGCAGGTTGTCTCCCAGGGCCACCTCCTGCGCTGGAAGTCCGTGGCGTAGCATAGCAAGCCCTAAGAAGGAAGCGTCGAGCACTATGTCGCGGTGGTTGGTGATGAACAGGCGGCTCTTCGACAGGTCGAGATTGTCAATCCCCGAGTCGGTGACCCCCGAGGTGGTCGCCTTTTCGAGCAGAAGGAGTATGTCGAGCATTATATAACGCTGGAAATCATCCTTGTTGGTGATTTTCATCAGCTTGGCCGACAGCTCTTTGAAATCGACATCGGGCATTATGTATCTTATCGCGCGCTCGAAACCGGGGTCGGCAAGCAAATGAGCCATTCGCTGCTGGAACTGGTCGTCGTCGTGCGGAGCTATTTCTTTATATTCTTCCGGAGTATGTGTCATGGCATTGGAATGACAAAAGAAGGGTATTTACCTACCGATTCCCGGGGTCCACACCCTCATACGAGCCGCAAAATTAAACAATAAAACAGAATATTTAAAAACAAACGGCGCGTATGCGCCGTTTTTTAGCTTAATTTAAGGTTACGTCACCCCTCCGGCAACCCTTCAGTCTTCCATCTCCGCATACTGGATAACCGTCGGGCTTTCCACATCAACCCCGTATTCCTTGGCGCGGGCCAGGATCGCGCGGGCCAGCTTTGGCTTCAATTCTTCGGGACAATAACGGAAATAGGCCTCGGCGGCGCGCACATGCGCCGCGTCGGGCATAGGATACTCCCTCCGTTCCGGCAGTCCGAAAACGCTGGAGGGAAGCTCTTCCTTTTCTCGATACGATATTCTGTCTGACATAATATGTTGAGTTTAATGTTCTTTTATAGGAACAAACCGCGGCCTCCGAAAGTTGGAGCCCGCGGCATATAATAAAACTAACGTATCTGTCAGATATTTCAGAAGGGCAAAAGGAACGATTCCAGCCATATGCAGACCATGCCGGCGATATATCCCGCCAGAGCCATCCAGGTCACGCGCTTTACATACCACATAAACTGGATTTTCTCGATGCCCATTGCGACAACGCCCGCGGCCGAGCCGATAATCAGCAGCGAGCCGCCGACCCCGGCGCAGAACGTCAGCAGGTGCCAGAAAAGACCATCGGCAACGAAGAACTGGGTATAGACAGGGTCGGCCGAAGCCTGGATCATCGCTTCCGTAGCGACCGGGTACATATTCATACAAGCCGCCACAAGGGGCACATTGTCGACTATCGACGAAAGAATACCGATTATCCCGTTGATAATGTACGGCTGGTGGAACTGCTCGTTGAGCCACGCCGCAAGCTCGGCAAGGATACCCGCCTGCTGAAGGGCGGCAACCGACATCAGGATGCCGAGGAAGAACAGGATTGTCGACATATCGATACTCTTGACAACCTGCGAGATACGCCCCTCCATCTTGGAATCGAGGTTGTAGTGGCGAACGATTAGCTCCGTGGCGAGCCACAGCGCCCCGAGCGAGAAAAGTATCCCCATATAGGGAGGCAGGTGGGTAACCGACTTGAAAATCGGGACCAGCAGCAGACCCGCGACTCCGCACACAAGGATGCAGACCGACAGATTGTAATGATGATCTGAAAGCACATAACCCACGCGGTGGTCATTCTCATTAAGCTGCTCCACAGGCTCGCTTTTCACGAAATGCGTTGCAATCCAGGTCGGGACTACCATAGAAACCAACGACGGCAGCAACAGATTGACAATCAGGTCAACCGAGGTCACATAGTTCTTCATCCAGAGCATTATGGTCGTTATATCGCCGATGGGCGACCACGCTCCTCCCGCGTTCGCAGCCAGGACAATTACGCAGGCGAACATCCAGCGCTCCTTTTGGTCAGAGAGCATGCGGCGAAGCATCATTACCATGATAATCGTAGTTGTCATATTGTCGAGAATGCTCGACAGGAAGAACGCTACGAAGGCAAGCACCCACATAAGCCCGCGCTTGTTCTTCGCGTGGATACGCCGCACTATGATGTTGAACCCGCCGTAACGGTCAATCAGCTCGACAATAGTCATCGCGCCAATCAGGAACACGACAATCTCGCAGGTATCGCCCAGCGCCTCGACAATGTCGCTCGAAAGATTGGGGTCGTGCCCCATCAATCCGTAGACAGCCCAAAGGATTCCGCACATCAGCAGCGCGAACGTCGCCTTGTTGATATGCAACACATGCTCAAGGGCTATCCCGAGGTAGCCGAGCACAAACAAAACTATTAAAACAGTGACCATCAGCTTGACAGCAATATATAAAAACCTTGATTCTGCTAATCGCCGCGGCTCCTCTGCCAAAGCGCGCGGCACATCCATGATTATGCAAACCAAAGTTAGCCATTAATTACGGAAAAAATTCCGTAATTCGATATTTCTGCCAATTTTTCGACCTTTCTCCAAACAATACTTTCCGCCATTCTCCCTCGCGGAAACATGTACGGAAACTGTTGCGATAATAAACCGGTGTAGGGACGCGGCGTGCCACGTAAGACCAGATAAACATACCCGTTGTTTCCGCCAACGGAGCGGCGAAGCCGCGGCTAATTATAGCACCAGGTCGAGCGACCGCAGGAAGCGAAGGCCTGGTGTCTGGTCGGTCAGAATTGAACGGCTTCGGAGAAGTCGTATAATAATGGTCTTGACTGTATTGCCACAATATGTACCCGGATGGGAGAGTGCTATCAGAACGGTTCAGATGGGCCGTTATGATACGCCCTCACTCGATGCGGGCGATCGAGGCTCCCAGCCGGTTCAACCGCTCGTCGATGCGCTCATAGCCCCGGTCAATCTGCTCGATATTGCCGATTACGCTCGTTCCCTTGGCCGACATAGCCGCGAGAAGCATGGCGATGCCGGCGCGGATGTCCGGCGAACTCATATGGTTGCCGCGGAGGGTGAACTTATGGTCGTGGCCGATGACCACGGCGCGGTGCGGGTCGCAGAGTATGATCTGCGCCCCCATCTCGATAAGGCCGTCCGTGAAATAAAGGCGGCTCTCGAACATTTTCTGGTGAATCAGCACGCTCCCGCGGCACTGCGTAGCCACCACCAGCATCACGCTCAGAAGGTCGGGGGTCAGGCCAGGCCACGGCGCGTCCGCGATATTCATAATCGACCCGTCAAGCGCCGTGTCGATAACGTAGCTCTCCTGCGCGGGCACGAAAATATCGTCGCCGCGCTGCTCGAGAAGGATGCCGAGGCGCCGGAAACTCTCCGGGATTATTCCCAGGTTCCCGTAGCTGACATTCTTGATTGTCAGCGAGCTGCGGGTAAGAGCCGCCATACCTATAAAGCTGCCGACCTCGATCATGTCGGGGAGTATGCCGTGGACCGCGCCACCCGGTTCGCCGTTGAAGCCCTTTATAGTCAGCAGGTTTGACCCTATGCCGGAGATTTCGCACCCCATGGCTGTCATCAGCTTGCAAAGCTGCTGGACATAAGGCTCGCACGCCGCGTTGTAAATCGTCGTAACCCCCTCGGCGTAAGCCGCCGCCATGAGGATGTTCGCCGTCCCTGTCACGGAAGCCTCGTCGAGCAGCATGTAAGTGCCCTTCAGCTTCCGCCCTTCGGGAACCGTCAGCAGGTAAGCGTGTTTTTTCGGCTCGTAGGTATATTCCGCCCCGAGGTTTATGAATCCCTGGATATGGGTGTCAACCTTCCGGCGCCCAATCTTATCCCCGCCCGGCTTCGGGAAATAAACGCTTCCGAAACGTCCTAACAGCGGCCCGACAACGAGCACCGACCCGCGAAGCTGCGAGGCGCGGGTGATGAAATCGTCAGAGAGTATATACGAAGGATCGATATCATCCGCCTGGAAGGTGTAGCGCCCTCTCTCGTGGCGCGTAACCTTGACTCCCATCTGACGCAGAAGTTCGATGAGATTCTTGACATCGCGTATTTCCGGTATGTTGGAAATCTCGACCGGCCGGGAAGTCAGCAATGTAGCGCTGATAACCTGCAACGCCTCGTTTTTGGCGCCCGCGGGAACTATTTCACCGCTGAGAGTGCGCCCCCCATCTATTACGAATGAGCTCATCTACTTATATTTTATGGAACGTCGGAATCATTTCTCATCGGCTATAAAGCCGTTCACATATATTAACGTAAAAGTGCGGTTTATTGTTGATTGTCGCCGAGCTTGACGACTTCTGGAATCAGAAGCACACCGAAAGCCTCCTCGACCCGGCGCTGCACCCTCCGCTGGAGGGCTACCACGTCTCCCGCGGTCGCAGTTCCGTCTCGGTTGACAATCACGAGCGGCTGTGTCGGCCATAACGAGGCTCCTCCTTCGGCGAAGCCCTTGCAACCCGCCTTGTCGATCATCCACGCCGCGGAAAGTTTCACTGCCCCGTCGGCGCCCTGATGATATTGCAGGGGAAGGTGTTCCGCACCCTGTCTCGCACAGAACTTCTCCCACGATTCCTCTATCGCTGGGAGAACGGCCGCTGGCACGACAGGATTTTTGAAATAACTCCCCGCGCTCCCTACGACAGCCGGATCAGGCAGCTTCGCCGCGCGTACATTCCTGACGGCCTCCGCGATCTGAGCCGGGGTAACCTCATCCTCCGAAACGTCGCTGAGCGCCTCCCGTATCCCGGCATAGCCGAGCCGCGGGGCGCGGTTAAGGGACAGTTCGACCTCGACTTCGTAAATCGCTATTCTCGGAGCGCCGGGGGTCTTGAAAACCGACTGGCGGTAGCCATAGGCGCACTCCTCCTTCGAGAACGAAACGGATTGCAGAGTGTCAAGGTCAAACCCATTGACTTTTACAACGCTTTGCGAGAACTCCGCACCGTAAGCGCCGACATTCTGAACCGCCGCGCCACCGACGCGTCCGGGAATGGCAGCGAGGTTTTCCAGTCCCCAAAGCCCTTTGCCTGCCGCATACCCGACGAGAGAGTCAAGGGGCAGGCCGGCCTGAACCACGAAACGCGCCCGGCCATTCTCCCCGCCTTTTACTACGGAGATACCCTCTCCGACGCAGCGAAGCACCGTCCCGCGGTAAAACTCATCCAGGAACAGCACGTTGCTTCCCCCGCCGAGACAGAACACTTCGCCGGAAAGCAGCCCGGGTTCGTCTGCGGCAAGCCGCCGCAGGTCGTCAAGGTCGCGGTACTCCACTAAACAGCCACATCCGGCAGGAGTGCCGAATGTGGTCAGTTTTGTAAGGTCCGCGTTATGTGTGACGCTGTACATCAGCCACCGAAGTTATCGTAGTGTATGCTTTCAGGCTCGACTCCGATCGAATAGAGCATCTTGTTGACCGCAGCGCTCATCGGGCCGGGGCCGCACATATAATACTCTATATCCTCAGGCGATTCGTGGTCCTTGAGGTAAGTGTCGTACATCACCTGGTGGACGAAGCCCGGGGTGTACTTTACCCCCGCTTTGTCGGCCGCGGGATCCGGGCGGTCAAGCGCGAGATGGAAATGGAAGTTGGGGAACTCCTTTTCCAGCTCAAGGAAGTCGTTGAGATAGAACACCTCGTTGAGCGCGCGGGCGCCGTAGAAATAGTGCATCTCCCGGTCGGTAGTCTTCAGCGTCTTGGTCATATGCATGATCTGCGCGCGGAGCGGGGCCATGCCGGCACCGCCGCCTACCCATATCATCTCGTTCTTCGAGTTGAAGATGGGATGGAAGTCGCCGTAAGGGCCGCTCATCAGCACCTTGTCGCCGGGCTTGAGAGTGAAGATGTAGCTCGACGCTATGCCGGGGTTCACATCCATGAAGCCCACTTCGGGTTTCGGCTTGAACGGAGGGGTCGCGATGCGCACCGTAAGCATGAAGCGGTCTCCCTCGGCGGGATAGTTCGCCATAGAATACGCTCTGACCGTAGTCTCCGTGTTGACGCATTTGAGGTCGAAAAGGCCGAACTTCTCCCAGGCCGGAAGATACTCGGCCCCGATCGAAGCCTTGTCGATATCCTTGTCGTAGTCGATTTTGAAGGGAGGAATCTTGATCTGGGCGTACGAGCCGGGGATGAAGTCCATATGCTCCCCTTCGGGGAGGGCGACGATGAACTCCTTGATGAAGGTCGCGACGTTGTTGTTCGACACAACGGTACACTCGTATTCCTTTATGTCGAGAACCGAGGCCGGAACCTTTATGTCGATGTCGTTCTTGACCTTAACCTGGCACGCCAGGCGCCAGTTGTCCTTGATTTCCTTGCGGGTGAAGTGGACGGCCTCGGTCGGGAGAATCTCGCCTCCCCCCTCGGGAACCTGCACCTTGCACTGGCCGCAGCTACCCTTTCCGCCGCAGGCGGAGGGAAGGAAGACATTCTTTGAGGCGAGCGCCGAGAGGAGCGGTCCTCCGGCAGCGACCTCGACCTTCCGGTCGGAATTGATCGTTACGGTCACGTTGCCCGAGCTGACGAGGTACTTCTTAGCGATAAGGAGCACGGCGACCAGCACCAGGGTGATGACCAGGAAGATTGTTACACCCGACAGCACCGTGGGCCAAAGGGTTGATGTTTCCAACAGTATCATAGTCGAATGTCGTTTAGATTTTGATGCCTAAGAAGCTCATGAAGGCGATACCCATCAGAGCGCACAGGATGAACGTGATGCCGATGCCGCGGAGAGGGGCCGGAACGTTGGAGTAGGACGCTACCCTCTCGCGGATCGCGGCAATCGCGGTAATGGCCAGCAGCCATCCCAGACCCCAGCCGGCTCCGGCGCAGGTCGCGGTCCAGACGCTCGTCCATCCGCGCTGCTGCATGAACAGCGAGCCACCGAGTATCGCGCAGTTAACGGCGATAAGCGGCAGGAAGATACCGAGCGACGCGTAAAGGCTCGGAGAGAACTTCTCGACGGTCATCTCCACCAACTGCGTCATCGACGCGATCACGGCTATAAACATTATCAGCGACAGGAAGCTCAGGTCGACATCGGCATACTCCTCGCCGAGCCAGCTCAAAGCGCCCGCTTTCAGCACATAATTTTCAAGAATATAGTTGATCGGGAGGGTCACGACGAGCATGAACGTGACGGCGACTCCAAGCCCGAACGCGGTTTTTACGTTCTTCGACACTGCCAGGAAGGAGCACATGCCGAGGAAGTAGGCAAACACCATGTTGTCGACGAATATCGACCGTATGAACAGATTGAAATTTTCCATTTCCAATTGATTCTCTATGGGTTATCTATTTCCAGGCTTCAGGCTTTCTCCTGCAGCTCCGGGTTGCGGGCGCGGTGTACCCAGATTACGCACGCGACAACTATAAGCGCCATCGGGGGCAGGATCATCAGGCCGTTGTTGGCATAACCCGCGTCGTACCACGACTGCGGGACTACCTGGTAGCCGAAAAGCGTTCCGCTCCCGAGAAGCTCGCGAAAGAAGCCGACGACTACGAGAATCCACGCATAGCCAAGACCGTTGCCGATTCCGTCAAGGAACGAGGGCCAAGGCTTGTTGCCCATCGCGAACGCCTCAAGGCGACCCATCAGTATGCAGTTCGTTATTATCAGTCCGATAAATACCGAAAGCTGCTTGCTGACGTCATACGCGTATGCCAGCAGCAACTGGTTGACGATGATAACCAGCGCCGCGACTACAACGAGCTGCACTATGATACGGATATTGGTCGGTATCGTATTGCGTATCAGCGAGATAATCACGTTGGAAAAGGCGAGCACGGCGATAACCGACAGCCCCATAACCAGGGCCGGTTCGAGTTTGGCCGTAACCGCCAGGCACGAGCAGATACCGAGCACCTGCACTATGACGGGGTTGTTCTTCGACAGAGGATTGAAAAACACCTCTTTATAATTGATTTTGTCTGCCATTGCCTTTATTTTTCGCTAAGTGATTCGAGATAAGCCTTATACGGGGTCAGGCATCCGTCAAGCATAGAGGCCACGCCGAGAGATGTGATCGTACCCCCCGAAATGCCGTCGACATAGTCCATCTCCCCCTCAGGCTTCTGCCCCTTCTTGACTACCGTAACCGGGACAAACTCCCCGTCCTTCTCCACGGAAAGCCCGCGGAACTGGTCGGAGAACGCCGGTTTGGCGATTTCGGCGCCAAGGCCCGGAGTCTCTCCCTGGTGGTCAAAGAACGCGCCGTAGATGGTGGAGCCGTCCGCGTCAAAGGAGACATACCCCCATATCGGACCCCAGAGGCCCATTCCGGCGAGGGGCAGTATGTATTTGGTCCCGGCGTCGGGAAGGGTGCAGACGTAGACCGGCAGCAACCGCTCGTCGGCAGGTTTCTTGGCCTCGGCCGCCACATCGACGTTAAACGCCTCGACGCCGGCGACCTTCTCCCCAGCGGAATTAACCACATACTGGTCGGTTATATAGTCCTGGAAGGCATCAATAACCTCATCGGCAGGATACGTCAGGCGCACGGCCTGGAGAATCTGCCCCATCTGGTCGGCCCGCGCGTTGTCCTGCTGCTTCTCCTTGAGCGACATCGCGGTAAAGGCGAGAGCCGCCCCGACGACAACGACAAGGACCGTTATATAGACAATCGTATAAACGTTGCTTTGCTTGTTAATCATCTTTCTATCGCTCTTTGGGTTAGGACTTGGCGCGGGCGAGGCGGCGGCGGACGTTGGCCTCCACTACGCAGTAGTCAATCAGCGGGGCCAGGGCGTTCATCAGAAGCACGGCGAGCATCGCGCCTTCGGGATAACCATTGTTATACGTGCGGATCAGGATTGCCACAACTCCGACAAGGAAGCCGTAGATATACTTCCCGACATTCGTGCGGCACGACGTTACAGGGTCGGGGGCCATAAAGACTGCCGCGAATGCGAAACCGCCCAGGCAGAGCTGCTCCCCTACCGAAAGGAACGAGGCAGGATACGTCGGGGTCGCGAACAGGTTGGCGACAAGCGCCATAACAGCCCCTCCGGCGAACACCGAGAGGATGATGCGCCACGACGCGATCCCCGTCAGCAGCAGAATCAGGCCGCCAATCAGGATGCAGAGCGTCGAGGTCTCGCCGAATGACCCGGGGATAAGCCCCAGGAACATATGCCAGAGGTCTACGGGGTTGCCCGCTATGTCGCGGAAAGCGCCCGACAGGTCGGCCGCCGACTGCGCACCGCTGACTGCGATCTGCCCCAGCGGGGTGGCCCCGGTGAATCCGTCGGGAGCCTGCCCCCCGAGCCCGAGCATCGAGCCGAGCGACACGAATACTCCGTCGCCGCTCATCTTGGACGGATAGGCGAAGAAGAGGAACGCGCGGGTTACGAGCGCCACATTAAATATATTATAGCCGGTCCCTCCGAATACTTCCTTGACGAAAATTACGGAGAAAGCCGTGGCGACAGCGATCATCCACAGCGGGGTCTCGATCGGGCAAATCATCGGAATCAGGATGCCTGTAACGAGGAATCCCTCCTGGATTTCCTCGCCGCGCATCTGGGCGACGGCGAACTCGATACCGAGACCGACAACGTATGTCACCACAATCGACGGAAGAATCGCCAGGAAGCCGTAAAGAAGAAGGTCCCAGAAGGGGAACTCCGTGGCACCGCACGCGAGCCAGTGCTGGTAACCGCAGTTGTACATTCCGAATAGCAGGCACGGAATCAGCGAAAGCACGACGATTATCATCGTGCGCTTCGAATCCATGCTGTCGTGGATGTGGACCCCCGACTTCGATGTCTCGCGGGGCGTGAACAGGAACGTGTCCATACCATCGTAGACCGAACGGAACGCGTGGAGCTTCCCGTCCGGCTCGAAGGCCGGTCTCGCCTTGTCCATCAGTTTTTTCAGAGCTTTCAAAACTTGTGACAGTTATAATGGTTGATGAAAGTGTTTCCTTAGTGTTTAGGACAGCTCCTTGCGGAGATAGTCGAGCCCTTCGCGGACAATCTTCTGCAGCTCGAGCTTCGAGGTGTCAGCGAACTCCGCCAGCGCGAAGTCCTCGGGCGCAACCTCGTAGATGCCGAGCTGCTCCATCCGGTCAATATCCTTCGCGAGAATAGCCTTTATAAGGTATTCCGGGAGGATATCCATCGGCATTACGCGGTCATACTCGCCGCTCATAATCATCGCGCGGCGCCCGCCGTTGAGGCGCGCGTCGGGGTTGAAGGCTTTCTTGAAGAGGAAGTGGCCGGGGAACGAGCGGCTGGTGCTCAGTTTCTTCGGCGAGAGGGATGCCCATCCCATAAACTCGTCTACATCGTCCCCCTCGGGTATCACGGTCACCTGCCGGTAGGGCCAGCGCAGATAGCCGTCCATAGCGGTTTTGACGCCGGTAAGTACATTTCCCGAGATAACGCGGTGGTGGCGGTTGTCGGCCTCGATGTCGCCGTTGATAATCGAGGAGACTTCAGCCCCGATCACGGTCTTTACCAGTTTCGGTTCCTTGACCTCCGAGCCGGTCAGCGCTACTACGGTATCCATCGGGACAACCCCGGTCAGCGCCGCGGCTCCGATGCGCCGGAGCGTCGGGAGGTCGAGACACATTACCGTCTCACCTTTATTTACTGGTTTGACGGCTGCAATCATCGTCCCGGCGTTCCCCGACGGGTGCGGGCCTTCGACGTCAACCATCTCGGCCCCTTTGAGGTCGGGAAGCGCTTCCCCGGAGCGGCGGCTGACATAAACCATCCCCGTCGTAAGGAGCGAGAGGAGCTTTACGCCCGCTTCCATCGCCTTAACCTCCTCCGTGTCGAACTTGGAGGGATTGACAGTCAACGGTGCGGAGTCAAATCCGGTGACGAAAATGTCGCGCAACCGCGCGTCTGGAATAGTCACTATATCATAAGGGCGCTGACGCGTCATCCCCCACAGACCTGATTCCAGCAGGAAATCCTTCGCGGCCGCGGCATCGGTCAGAACCTTGGAATGGTCGAGAACTACCCTGTCCTCCCCCGCGGCTTCGATAACGACGCGCTCGATTTTGCGGCGCTCGCCGCGCACGACGGCCTTAACCGTGCCGCTCACCGGGGAAACAAGTTTGATTTGCGGGTAATTCTTGTCGCGCAGCAGCGGCGCGCCGGCCTTGATGGTGTCCCCCTCGCGGACTTCTACCTTCGGGACAAACCCGTGGAAGTCGTCGGGGCAGACGGCGGCAGTCGCCGTAGGGCGCTCTACCGGCTTTCCGGGTGAGGCCACGCCACCTTCTATATTGATGTCGAGACCCTTTTTGATTTTGATTCCGATGCTCATAAACGTATTTCTGTGGTTCAAGCGGATATGCCAGCCGCTGAATTGCGCGAAGTTAGTGATTTTTTCGTTTCTAAGCATTAATTAACGCAATTAATTTTCAACGACTACTCCCGGTGGTGAAAAATAGTTAATCTTAAACCGATTTCGAGGCAATTTTTTCCAAATCAGACAAAAATGCGTAATTTTGTGAACTTTTCACCATCGTGAAAGTCGAACCACTTCAATATACTCATTCTATAATCAATCAAATATCCAGCTAATGAAGAAACACTTACCCAAATTAGTGACAGCGGCTCTGCTGTCACTCGCGTTGGCCCCGGGGGCCAACGCTGAGCTGCTCTTCTCCGACAACTTCGACTACCCCGTCGGAAACCTCAAAGGGCTGGGCGAATGGCTCCAATACGGCACGAAGACTGCGGCTCCCGTCCAGGTCATTTCGCAAAGCCTCACCTATCCCGGCTACCAGACCGCCGCGGTCGGCGGCGCGTTCCGCCTCTCAGGAGAACAGAGCGGCAGTGACCAGTCCGTATTCCACGATATTACCGGGACTGACACCCCGAAAGACCTATACGTGAGCGCCCTGATAAGCGTCAACGAAGTTCCGCAGGATTGCAAGGCTCCGTCGATTTCCTTTGTAAGCAACAATTACAAAGGCTACGTTGACACTTCCAGTCCGACAGCCAAAGGAAACATCTTTATTCAGAACGGCTCTGACGCCACCCATTTCAAAATCGGGCTGAGCAAAAGTACAACTACCGCGAAGGCTTCGACTGAGGCGGAGTTCGAACTTGGCAAGACCTACTGCCTGGTAATGAAATATGAGTACAAGCCTGACAGCAACGACGACCTTATATCGGTATGGGTCAACCCTGAGAATGAAAACGCGGCCCCGGCCCTTTCCTCTGCCGACGGCACGGATTATTCCGGAACCTACGGAGCCGTTCGCGGCATCCTCTTCCAGCAGGGCGGTTCCTCAGTCAAAGCCGCTCCGACAATGGTTGTCGACGCCGTACGCGGCGCTACCGACTGGGCTTCCCTCTTTACCGACGAGGGCGAAGGCCCCGGCGGAGACCCCTCCGTCAGCATGTCGGTGACTGCTGAAAATGACGACCCGATGATGGCCTTCGTATACGGTTCCGTGACCAAGAAATTCACCGTCCGCGCCGCCAACCTCGCCGAGGACATTAACCTCTCCGTGAGCGGCTGCGAGGACCTGACAGTATCTCCGGCCGTAATCGCCAAGGACGACGCGATGTCCGCTTCCGGTGCGGAAGTGACCGTAACTTACTCCCCGACGACCGCCGGAACATTCCAAGGCTCCCTAAACCTCGCCTCCGGCGACAATACCGCCTCCGCGACTTTCGAGGTCATGGGCCTCGCCTGCACAAAGCTCGTAAACTCCCTGCAAATCTTCAATGTCCCGGAGGATAGCTACGACGGCTACCTCCTCTCCTCGACCGTAACCATCTCTTACATCGACCCGACAGGCGAAACCGTCTACGGCTACGACATGGCCGGAGGCGTCGCCTTCAGGACATACCAGATCGACCCCTCTACCATCAAGGTTGGCGACAAAATCAAGAACATCTTCGCCTACGTTGTCTGGGAAGCAGACGGTCTCCCCTACCTGATGCCACTCTACCCCGGCATGGGCACCCTCGTATCAGAAGGTAACGCGGTGAACGCTACCGACGTGAACCTCGGCGACATCGCGACAAGCCCCGAACTCTACATCCACCGTCTCGTGACCATAAAGGACGTTGCCTTCACCGCCGAAGAGGGCGCGGTATTCGGAACTTCCTCCGTCGACATCACCTCCGGCCCCACCAACGCCAAGGGCAAGCTCATGCCTTTCGCCGAAACCGACCTGATCGGCACGGCGATTCCCGCGACTGCCTCTTCAGTTACCGGCATCTGCCGCTCAAAGACAATCGCCTCCATATCCCCCCGCTCCCTGGCCGACATCGTGCTCGCGCCCGTCGGTGAGCCGGAACTGGAAGTGACCCCCGAGCAGCTCTTCTCTGACGAAGCGGCCGAAATCGGCAAGGGAACCCAGGTACTCCGCTATACCGTCTCCGCTAAGAACCTCCCCTCCCCCGCCAGCGTCTACCTGACCGGCGCTAACCGGAATATGTTCAGCATCGACGTCGAGGAAATTCCCGCCGGGACAAGCTCCACCGTCGTTACCGTGACATACAACCCGACCGCGATCGGCAAGCATACCGCACGCCTCAACTTCGACGCGATGCCGACAGAGCTGACCAAGGGCTACCAGTTCACCTTCCTCGCCTACGACCCGGAGAACATGCCCGTCGCGACCTTCGACGCGGCCGCCCTTACCCCCTTCTCGGTAGCTACCGCCGGTGAGACCCAGGAGCAGTCCATCGAGATTACCACCGCCAACCTCCCCGACTACGGGACTATCAAGGTTTCCGGCGAGAACAGCGGCGCCTTCATCCTCAACAGCACAACGCTCCTCAAATCCGGCAAAACCACCCTCAGAATCACCTTCGCCCCCAAGGCCGAGGGCTCCTTCACCCAGACCATCGAGATTGCCGGCGTGAAGCTCCCCGCGCAGACAATCACCGTCACCGGCACCTGCGGCGGCTCACTCCCCGAGCAGCCCGTCGAGGGTGACGAAATGGCATTCGACACCTCTGCGCCACTCGCCCTCCTCAACGAGACCTTCGACAACGCCGTCCGCAACAAGCCCCTCCAGCTCCAGGGATGGGTCAACAACGCCGCCAAGGGCAAGCGCGCATGGTGGGGTTACGACTTCTCCGACGGAAACAAGGCCGCAAAGGTTACCGCCTACGACTCCCAGGCGCAGATTGGCGCCGAGGATCCCTGCCGGATGTTCCTCATGACCCCCGCGCTCGACTTCGCCAACTCCGCGTCCAAGATTCTGACCTTCCGCGTCATGGGCCAGTATATGGCCGAGGGAATGACCGACCGCCTCAACGTCGTCTACTGCGACGTGGCCGAAGGCACCCCCTACTACCAGGCAATCGAGGGCCTCAACATCCCCGCTTCCCCCGACTATAACGACGAATGGATCGACTATGTGATTGACTTCGAAGGCCTCGACATCGCCGACGTGTTCTTCATCGGCTTCCAGTTCGATTCCAACCGCGGTCGCGACAACTCCACAGTCTACTACATCGACGACGTGACCTACGGTCGCACCGACGTTCCCCAGATCAAGTCCGACATCCGCTCCCTCGAAGTGCTCGCCGAGCCGTTCAAGCCCCACACCACCACCATCAACGTGACCGGCCTCAACCTCTCCGGCAACATCTCCCTCGCCATGGGTGGCGCCAACCCCTCCAACTTCACCCTCAGCGCTACAACCCTTCCCGCCCAGGGAGGCACCTTCGACCTCACCTTCCTGACCGACCTCGAAGGGGTCCACGAGGCGTACGTCGAGCTGAAGGCCGAAGGGGCTCCGACCCTCTTCATCCCCCTGGCCTACAACGCCAAGGCTTCCTCCGGCATCGACTCCGTGGATAGCGACGCCGACGGGCGCTTCACCGTCTACAACGCCTCCGGCATCCGCGTGCTCGTAACCTCCGACCCTGCGGAAATCAACTCCCTCCCCGCCGGTCTCTACATCGTCAACGGCAAGAAGCACATCGTCCGCTGACCCGGAAATTCCGGTCCCCTGAAACCCTGAATTAACCTACCCCTCCGCTGCTGCCTCCCAGCAAGCGGAGGGGTAGTCGTTATTATATTGGCCACAAAACCCTCTCCCGCGCCCCTCAGGCGGCCACCGCCCGCGGATAACGGCAAAATTATTGACCGAAAATTTTGTCAGTTTAAAATATAGTCATAATTTTGCAAATAGCTTTTCCAGACTATACCTTAACATGCCTGAAAACTTATACGTTTCAATCCTGACATAACCACTCAGACCTCCCGGGACTACTGGGATGGCAACAATTTTTAACCATCTCAGCAGCATTTATTCCCGAAAGGAAGGAAATAAATCCCGAAACTGTTCGTTTTTCAAAGTGTGGGGCGATAGAACGGCTGCAAAGCTACCTCATCCCGGCAAACCCGGCCGCCGATTCCGCGGAGGGCTAACAACCGGGGCTTAATCCACCTCCGGCGATAGCGCCGAAGAACCTGATTGAAATCTATTAATCATTATTAACAATAACTTACAATCTAAAAAAGTAACATTTCAAGTTATGGAAGCTCAAAAGCCCAATCCAACCAAGCAGCCCGCTGCTGTTAAACCCGGTAGCAACGTACGCGGCATCAAGAACGCCTTCCTGGTGATCATCGCCTGCTTCGTAGTGGCCGTATGCCTGTTCCTCTTCGTCTTCGGTCATCCCTCCCACTTCGACGCCGAAGGTTACACCGGCGCGTCCATGTGGTTCGCACCCGAGGAATTTGAAAAAGCCCATCCCCTCGACCTTATCGGTACCGTGTTCAAAGGCGGCATCATCGTGCCTATCCTGCAGACCCTCTTCCTTACCGTGATCGTCCTCTCCGTTGAGCGCGCAATCGCCCTCAAGAGCGCAAAGGGCACCGGCTCCATCGCCAAGTTCGTCGCTGCCGTCAAGGCTTGCCTCGCAAAGAACGACATCAAGGGCGCACAGGCTCTCTGCGCTAAGCAGAAAGGCTCCGTAGCAGCAGTCGTTTCCGCAGCCCTCAACCGCTACGAGGAAATGGACCAGAACACCGTCCTCAGCAAGGAGCAGAAAATCGCTACCCTCCAGAAGGAAGTTGAAGAGGCTACCGCTATCGAGATGCCCTCTCTCCAGCAGAACCTCCCCATCGTGGCTACCCTCACCACCCTCGGTACCCTCGTCGGTCTTCTCGGTACCGTGCTCGGTATGATCAAGTCCTTCCAGGCCCTCTCCGCTTCCGGCGCCCCTGACTCCACAGAGCTCTCCACCGGTATCTCCGAGGCCCTCGTGAACACCGCCTTCGGTATCGCCACCGGTGCTTTCGCCGTTATCTCCTACAACTTCTACACCAACAAGATCGACAACCTCACCTACGCTATCGACGAAATCGGCTTCTCGATTGTTCAGTCGTTCGCAGCTACCCACTGATCCCAACGGTTTACTAAGCAAACAGTCTATAAAAGTTTAACACAAAGTAAATCATGGGAAAAGTAAAAATTAAAAGAAAGAGTACCCTCATCGACATGACCGCGATGAGCGACGTTACCGTTCTTTTGCTTACTTTCTTCATGCTCACTTCGACCTTCCTTCAGAAAGAACCGGTGACGGTTATAACCCCGTCGTCTGTCTCTGAAATCAAGGTTCCCACCGCAAACGTGGCCCAGGTCCTCGTCGCGCCCCAGGGAAAGGTTTTCCTTTCTCTCCTCGGCGACGCTGACCCCGACCGCGCCGAAGAGTGGGGTTCCGAAGCGCTTCGCAAGGAGGTGCTCAAAACCGCAGCAGCCAACTACGAAGCTTATACCGGAAAGAAAACCGGCCTCACGCCGCTCGACCTGGAAAAGTTTGCCAAGAACGCTTCATTCGGCGTACCTATGTCTAAGATGCACGAATTCCTCATGCTCGACCAAGGCAAGCAGGACGAATGGCTCGGCGACATGACCCGAAAAGACGTCGGCATCCCCTTTGATGACATCCGCTACACAGACCAGAACGGAAACCAGCTCACCACCAACGAGTTCCAGATCTGGATGCGTGCGATCTACAATTCGTCGAACACAAACATTCATGACGCCATCCAGAAGGGTGAAGGTATCGCTGTCAAGTCTGACCGCGGAACTAAGTTCGAGACAATCCACAAGGTCCTCGACAACCTTCAGACCATCAAGATGAACAAATTCTCCGTCATGACTGCCCTTAAAACTGAAGCAGACTAAGATATGGCACAGATAGAACAATCTTCCGGGGGCAAGAAAAAGAAAGGCGCCCAGAAAAAAATGTCAATCCACGTCGACTTCACCCCGATGGTTGACATGAACATGCTTCTGATCACGTTCTTCATGCTCTGTACCACCATGATCAAGTCTCAGACCCTGTCTATCGCGCTCCCCACAAACGAGAAGCTCGAGCAGACAGAGCTCCAGAAGGCTAAGGAATCCGAAGCTATCACCATGATCCTCGACACCGTCTACGACGACAACGGAGGAGTTAAGGGCAACACCGTGTACTACTACTTCGGCAAACCCGTCACGGAGTTCAACGGCGACCAGCTCGTAAGCTCCAACATCGAAGTTACACATTTCGAAGGCAACGAGGGCGTTACACCCCGAGGCATCCGCAAAATCCTCAACGAGCGCAACAAAGACGTGCTCAAACAGGTTGAGGAACAGAAACAGCTCTGGCGCGACAAGAAAATCACCGAAGAGCAGTTCCAGGAAGCAGCCAAGAAAATCCGTAACAACGACCAGCTCACCCGTCCCGTCGTAATCATCAAGCCCATGCCCGAAGCATCCTGGGAAAGCGTGATCTCAGCTCTCGACGAGATGCAGATCAACCAGATTTCCCGCTACCAGCTCGGTACGATGACCGACGTAGACAAGGCCATGGTGTTCAACACCGACGAGTTCAAGAAATCCCACAAGGACAAACCTGCGGAATAATCGATGACAGTCTATATTAACTAACCGTAAACAGAAGAATCAACATGGCAAAAGATGTAGATCTTTCATCGAAAGAATGGACCGACCTTATATTTGAAGGCAAAAATAAGGAATTCGGCGCATATACCCTCCGCAGCCAGAGCGACCGCCGCCATAACCGCGCCATGATACTCGTGATCATCGGCCTCGTACTGGTACTCATCGGCGGTTACTTCTGGGGCATGTACAACGACTATCGCCGCGAACAGAAGGAACTCGAACTCCAGGCCCAGCTCGAACAGCAGCTCGCCGCTATGGAAGAGCAGGTTGAAGAGCAGCCCGAGGAAGAAATCCAGCAGGCGGTAGAAGAACCCGTCCAGGAGGAAGCCCTCCCCGAGGAAATCCTCAACACCATCAAGGATACTGAAATCGCGATCGCCGAGGACAACGAGGTTACCGAGGACATCACCTCAAAGGACGAAGTCCAGGAATCTACCGCCGCTGCCGGCGCCTCGACTTTCGACCAGGGTACCGACGACCTCAACGTCGTGCGCGAGCACAAAGAAGAAATCATCGTCGAGGAGAAGAAAGAACCCGTCAAGGAAGAAGTCTTCACCGCAGTCGAGCAGATGCCCCAGTTCCCCGGGGGCGACGCCGAGCTCCTCAAGTACATCGCTACCCACATCAAATATCCGACCATGGCAGCCGAGAATAACATCCAGGGCCGTGTGGTAGTGAAATTCGTTGTGAAGAAAGACGGACAGGTTGGCGACGTCGTAGTGCTCCGCGGCCGCGACCCGGACCTCGACAAAGAGGCCCAGCGCGTCGTCAAGACCCTTCCCAAATTCATCCCCGGTAAGATGAACGGCCAGGCTGTCGCCGTATGGTACACCCTCCCGATCAACTTCAAGCTCCAGCAGTAATCCCTTTACAATCCCTATTATCGCGGCCCCGGCAACCCCGGGGCCGCTTCCTTTTCCCCTCTCTTCTCCTTCCCCTCTCTTCTCCCCTTCTCTCCCTTCCTCTCCCCTCCTCTCCTCGTCCTTCCCTCTCCGCGGTCCCTACCCCCTTCGCCTGCTTCCAAGAGCCGAAAGTGTCTTCGTTCAGTGGAGCGAGCGTAAGCGAGCGGCCTCCCCTCTTCCCCTTCTTCCAGCCGAAGTATCTCCTAAACCTTAAACCGCAAGGGAGGAGGCGCAGCCTCCTCCCTTGCCCAATCCCGCTATTTTTAGTAATTTTGCCGTAAAGAAAACCACCCGTGATGAATCCCAGCGAAATCAGCAGCGTATCGATCATCGTCGCCGCCGGAAGCGGAAGCCGCTTCGGCTCCGCAGTCCCCAAGCAGTTCCTCCCCCTCGAAGGAATCCCCGTCGTCTGCCATAGCGTCAGAGCCTTCTCCCAAACCCTGGAGAACAACCTCCTGATCGTCGTCCTCCCCGCCTCCGACTTCGACCACTGGAGCGCCCTCCTCGCTGACGCCTGCGACCGCACCGGCCTCCCCGCCTCCATCGCCGTCCCCGGAGGCTCCACCCGCTGGGAGTCCGTCAAAAACGGCCTCGCCGCAATTCCCGCCGGCGTTCCCGCCGGAGCGACCGTCCTCGTCCACGACGGCGCCCGTCCCCTCGTCCCCGAGGCCGTAATCCGTCGCGTCCGCTCCGCCGCCCGCAACACCGACTGCGCCATTCCAGCCATACCCGTGACCGACTCCCTCCGCCACCTCGAAGACGGCCTCGGCCCCCTCTCCGAGCCCGTCGACCGTGCCGCCTACCGAGCAGTCCAGACCCCGCAGGGAGCCTCCCTCTGGCGCATGCGCGAGGCATACTCCCTCCCCTATTCCGAAACCTTCACCGACGACGCCTCCGTCCTCGCCGACGGCGGGTTCCAGAACCAGGTACTCGTCGAAGGCTCCCCCGAAAACATCAAAATCACCAACCCCTTCGACCTCGAAGTCGCCGCCCTCCTCCTATCCCGCCGGGAAAAGCCGCTCCGATGAAAAACCTCCGCGACATAGAGCTGATGTACGTCAAAGGCGTAGGCCCCGCGAGGGCGAAACTCCTCCAAGAGGAGCTAAACCTCCGCTCGGTCCACGACCTCCTGCGCCATTTCCCCTCCCATTACCTCGACCGGAGCAACGTCTACCGCGTCCGCGACTTCGCCGGAGAGATGCCCTTCGTCCAGCTCCGCGGACGCTTCGTCAGCTTCTCCGTAATCGGCGAGGGAGCCAAGGCACGCCTCGTCGGGCTCTTCACCGACGGCACAGCGACAATGGAGGTCGTTTGGTTCAAGCGCGTAAAGCAGCTCCGCGAACTCTACAAGACCGGCAACGAATACGTCCTCTTCGGCAAACCCCAGGAGTTCAACGGCCGCTGGAGCATGGTCCACCCCGAAGTCGACCCCCTCAATTCAACCCAGGCGCAGGCAGAGTTCCGCGGAATCTACCCCCTGACCGAGAAACTCCGCAACCGCGGCGTCACCTCCCGCCTGATGTTCCAGTGGATTCAGAACGCCCTCGCCGTCTACGGCTCCTCCGTCGCCGAAAACCTTCCCCCGGAAATTCTCGCAAAATACCGCTTCATGGGAGCCGCCGAGGCCGTCCGCACCGTCCACAAGCCCTCCGACGCCGAATCCCTCCGCCGCACCCGCGAACGCCTGAAATTCGAGGAACTCTTCTACCTCCAGCTCAACATCCAGCGCTATTCAAACCGCCGCACCGGCGCCGTCCGCGGAATCCCCTTCCCACGCATCGGCCGCTTCTTCAACAGCTTTTACAGCGAGATGCTCCCCTTCCCCCTGACCGAGGCCCAAAAGCGCGTACTCCGCGAAATCCGGGTCGACCTCGGCTCCGGAAGGCAGATGAACCGCCTCCTCCAGGGGGATGTCGGCTCCGGCAAGACAATCGTCGCCCTGATGACAATGCTCATCGCCCTCGACAACGCGACCCAGGCCTGCATCATGGCCCCCACCGAAATCCTCGCGACCCAGCACTACGAAAGCATCCGCTCCATGGCCGCGCCCCTCGGCGTGAACGTCCGGCTCCTTACCGGCTCCACTAAGAAAAAGGACCGCGAGACAATCGCCGCCGAACTTGCCGCCGGAACCCTCCACATACTCGTCGGAACCCACGCCGTGATCGAGGACAACGTCGTCTTCCGTAACCTCGGCCTGGCCGTCATCGACGAGCAGCACCGCTTCGGCGTCGTCCAGCGAGCCCGCCTCTGGGGGAAGAACGCCGCGACCGCTCCCCACATCCTCGTCATGACTGCGACCCCCATCCCCCGCACCCTCGCCATGACCGTCTACGGCGACCTCGACGTCTCCGTAATCGACGAGCTGCCCCCCGGCCGCAAACCCGTGACGACCCTCCTCCGCTTCGACGACCAGCGGCAGAACGTCTACCGCTCGATCGGCCGCCAGCTTGCGATGGGCCACCAGGTCTACATCGTCTACCCCCTCATTACCGAAAACGAGAAAACCGACCTCCGAAGCCTCGAAGAAGGCTACGAACTCATTCGCGAGACATTCCCATCCTACCGAGTGACCTACGTCCACGGCCGCATGAAACCCGCCGAAAAAGACCATCAGATGAAGCTCTTCGCCGAAAACCAGGCCCAGATTCTCGTCTCCACAACAGTCATCGAAGTCGGTGTCAACGTCCCTAACGCCTCCACCATGGTAATCGAGAACGCCGAGCGCTTCGGCCTCTCCCAGCTCCACCAGCTCCGAGGGCGCGTCGGCCGCGGTGCCGCCCAGAGCTACTGCGTCCTGATGAGCAAGCGCAAAATCGGTGCCGACACCCGCAAGCGCCTCGAACTCATGACCCGCACCACCGACGGCTTCGAAATCGCCGAAGCCGACCTAAAGACACGCGGCCCCGGCGACCTCGAGGGAACTATGCAGAGCGGAATCCCCTTCGACCTCCGCATCGCAAGCCTTGCGACCGACGGCCAGCTCATCCAGCTCGCCCGCGACTGCGCCGAGCGCCTCCTCGACTCCGACCCCGCCCTCGCCGCCCATCCAGCCCTCGCCGCCGAGCTCCGCGCCCTCTTCCCCCGCCCCGGCGACCTCAGCCGCATAAGCTGAAAAAATACCGCGCATTCCCCTGCCGAATGTGCAATATGCTGAATTTTAGCACAAAACGCGAATTTTTCCGCCGAACAATTTCTCCGCCCCTAATCTTCTAAAACTTAGGGCGTTGAACTCCTACGCAAGCGTAATCCAATGATAATTAGCAATATTTAAGGAAACAAAAATTTCCCAGTCCCGTTATTTTTTCGTAACTTTGGCAATGGAAGGGGGAGAACACATCCTCCCCCGCTTAGTCACGAACAGTCGAGAAGCCCCGCACAGCGTCGTCGGACATCCCGGCTTAAAACAAGAGAAATGGAAACGACACTGGTCCTCATAAAGCCCTCCGGCGTGCAGCGCGGCCTGATCGGCGAAATCCTTAACCGCTTCGAGCGCAAAGGGCTCACCGTCGTAGGAATGAAGCTCAAGCAGCTCGACAGCGAAATACTCCGCGAGCATTACGCCCACCTCGTCGACCGCCCCTTCTTCCCCTCCCTCGTCCGTTCGATGACCGCAACCCCCGTCGTTTGCCTCGCCCTCCGAGGCCTCGACGCCGTCAGCGTCGTCCGCCAGATGACTGGTGTCACAAACTCCCGCCTCGCGCTCCCCGGAACAATCCGCGGAGACTTCGGCATGAGCGGCCAGGAAAACATCGTCCACGCATCCGACACCCCCGAAAACGCAGCTCTCGAAGTAGCCCGATTCTTCGCCCCCGGCGAAATCTTCGACTACAAACCCTGCACTCTCCCCGCCATCTACAACCCCGACGAGGCTGCCTCCTGAGCCTCCCTCTCCAAAGCCAAACCATCAAAACAGCCTCTCCTCCGCCCCCCTTCTCCCATGCTTCAGAAAACAATCCTTAAACTAACCCTCACAGCAACAGCAATCCTGACAGCCTTCGCCGCCGGAGCCCAGAGCTACCAGCTCCCCTCCGCCCACAAGGCCGAGCACTCCGACCTCATCGCCCGCCAGGAAAACATAGGAAACCAGATCTCCGTTAAAGACACCCAGCAGTTCCTCGACCAGCTCTTCAAGGAAGAAGAGGAACCCGAAATGGACATCTATACCGAAGGTTGGGAGTCCAAGCGCGTCAACCCCTTCAAAGAGAGCGAAGTCCCCTCCTCCAAGGTAATAGACGTCAGCAACTTCCATATGCCGACCCCCGGCTACATAACCTCCCCCTACGGATACCGCAAACGCTTCCGCCGCCAGCATAAAGGCGTCGACCTCAAACTCCAGATCGGCGACACCGTACGCGCCGCCTTCGACGGCCGCGTCCGCCTCACCAACTTCGAGCGCCGCGGCTACGGATACTACGTTATCGTCCGCCACCCCAACGGCCTCGAAACCGTCTACGGCCACCTCTCCAAATTCCTCGTCAAGCCCGACCAGTACGTCAAGGCCGGAGAACCGATAGCCCTCGGAGGCAACACAGGCCGCTCTTTCGGCGCCCACCTCCACTTCGAGACCCGCTTCATGGGCTATCCCATCAACCCCTCCGCCATCTTCGACTTCGCCAACCAGACCGTCCACACCGACCAATACACCTTCGACAAGCGAACCTACACCCAGGCCCGCAACTTCGACCCCGCCGCCAACCAGGCCCACGCCAAAGAGTTCCTGGCATCCCAGTCCTCCCGCAAAGCCGAAGCCGCCTCCACCACCTCGAAGGCTCCCAGATCCACCAAGAGCTACACCATCCGCCGCGGCGACACCCTCAGCCGTATCGCCTCCCGCAACGGCGTGACCGTCCGCCAGCTCTGCCAGCTCAACGGCCTGACCACCAAATCCAAGCTAAAGCCCGGCAAAAAACTCCGCGTCCGCTAATCCCCCCATCCCCTTCTCCCCCTCCCCTTCTCCTTCCTTCCCCCTTCCCCTCTCCTTCATCCCCCATTTCCCCTCTCCCCCTCTAATCCCCTCCATCGTCGGCTCTTGCAAGCGCCCTTTCCCCGCTTCCAAGAGCCGAAAGCGTCTCTTGTTCCGTGCGCCCGCCGGAAGGCGGGTGTCTTCCCCTTTTCCCGCCTCCCGCCGCTTCTTTTCCCGCCTTCCCCCGCCTCCAATAACCGAAAGTATCTCCGTTCAGTGGAGCGAGCGTAAGCGAGCGGCCTCCCCTCTGCCCCTTCCTTTTGCCCGTTGCCTTTCCCCTTCTTCCAAGAGCCGGAAGCGTCTCCTGTTCCGTGCGCCCGCCGGAAGGCGGGTGTCTCCCCTTTTCCCGCCTCCCGCCGCTTCCAAGAGCCGAAAGTATCTCCGTTCAGTGGAGCGAGCTTAAGCGAGCGGCCTCCCCGCCTCCTTCCCCGGTTCTCTGGTCTCTTCCCCTCCTGGTGCGCGAGGCGTAAGCCGAGCGAAATATAAAAGTTGCATTATCGCAGCCGCGGCCCCAGGCCGCGGCGTTAACTTTGCGCCGGAAAGCCTCCCCGAAAGCCTTCCTAAGAAGCCTCCCGCCGTCCGTCCGTCTCGCGCAGCCTGTCGGGTGGAGCGAGCTTCAGCGAGCGGCGTCTTTCCCCTCGAATTGAACCCCTTTAATCTTTCACCCCTATGAACGACAACAACACCTCCCCCTATCTGAACCTCTCCTCGTCCGGCCCCCTCGAAACCTCCGAAAACAGAGCGGGCCGCGCCATGTCGGCGCGGCCCGCGGAAACGAATCGGTTTAAGGAATCAAGCCGGTATTCTGAATCAAATTGGATTCAGGAACCGGATTTGGAGGATGATGACGCTTTATTTGACTACTTCCTTCGAGATATAGCGCGTGCGTCCCTGCTGGATAACCAGGATGTAGACGCCCGGCGCCGCGGTAGCGGTAACGTTGGAGGGCTCGCCGACGCCGCTGGCGACAACAACGCCGCTCTCCGCGTCAATCAGTGTCAGATGCTTGGGGAGGGTATTTTCATCGCCGGCAACTGTCAGGTCCTCGATTCCGGCCTCGTGGCCCCCGTTGGCGAAACGTTCTGCTACCTTGTTGGCGCTCATCGCCCCGGCGTAAATCGCGAACTCGTCAAAATCACCCTTGAAGAAATTGTTGAAATTGACGTTGACGTTGCCGATCACCATCAGCTCGTCGTTGTCGGATATATCCCCCGTAGAGTCGGGAGCGTCCGCCATAAGCGTTCCGTCGGCATAAATCTTCAGGCGCCCGGTCGCGCTTTCGCGCACGCAGACGAGGTGGTGCCAGTTCCCGTCGAAGAGCGCGGCAGCCTCGAAGTTGGACTCCGACTTGGTCTCGTTATCGTCGACGGAGAATTTCAGAAGGCCGTTCTTCAGCTCGATGCCGGTCCACTTACCGGTGGCGCCGGTCGTGGCGTTAGCAGCCATGGAACCTTTGTGGAACAGGTATGCGGCATCGTCAGTGGAGCGGAACCAGGTCTCGATCGTGAAGTCGCGCTCGCCGAGCTGGATCGCCTGGTACGCCTCCTGGGTCAGATAATCAGCGGTGCCGTTAAGGCTGAGAGCCTTGCCGACCTTACCCTCGACGAGGACGGGCGAGCCCTTGACGGAAGCCGCTCCCTGGACCTCGTTGGCGGTTGTCGAGCCGTCGATAGCCTCGAAGGGGAAGTATGCGATCTTTTCAAGGAGGACAGGCTCGGTAACGGTTATGGTGCCCTCAAGCGTTGCCTCGGAGCTTTCCCCGGTGGCCTTGACTACGACCTTGTATTTCCCGGCCTTGGTCGGAGTGCCGCTGATGGCGAACGTTCCGGCGGAGGCGTCGGAGGTCAGGTCAACCCCTTCGGGAAGCCCCGTCGCGGTAACGGCGTCGGCATACGCGAAGGTCCCCTCTACGCTCGCGATCGGGTAGCCGACCTCAACGCTCTGGTCAAGCCGCCCGGAGGTCAACGCCAGGCGCGCGTCGGTCGAGAAGCGGTCGGGCAGGTAGTAGCCGAGATGGGGTGGCTGGTTGTAGGCAGTGTTCTGCCAGGCCACAGCCAGGCGATAGTTATGGTCCTGCATAAGGCACGGGACACGGTACTTCGTCGGCTCCGTGGTGGTAAAAATCAGCAGGTCGGAAGAGTTCTTGCCGTCCCATAGCACCAGCTCCTCGCGCCAGTCGCCGAGAATGTCGGCCTGGAGGCACGGGGTCGCCTTGGTCGTGTTGCAGGTCTGCGCGCTATAGATCGAGAAGTCCCAGTTGCCAGCATCGGAGGTGCAGGAGGCGTTGCGCTTCGTCACCGCGGGAACGGAGTTGCCGGTGGCCTTGTCATACTTGCCGTCGAAAAGCTCGTCGAGCAGGTCGCCGTCCCAGTAAATGCGGAAATTGGTCGACGCGCGCTTCTCCGCCACAACGTTGCCGTGGCAGTCGAAAGTCGCGTTGGTCGACTTCCCGTTTACGAAATACGCGCTGGGCCAAAGCTCATAGCCGCGCCAGTTGTCGCTGATGTCGGCCGCGAGCCCTCGACCTATGTCGTTGCCCGACTGCTTGATTTTCCATATAATCTCGCCGGTCGAGGCGTCGCGGAACGAGGCGTCGAAAGGATACGAGGAGCTTTTCTCCTCGTGGACCATAAACACCTCCAGCCCCTCGCGGTCCGGGTCGAGGTCCCCGAGGTGCAGGGCGTCGCCATGGCCTCCCCCCGTGCGGTATAGAAGCTTCCCGTCGTGGTCGATCGCTGCGGAACCGTAGATGATTTCGTCGAAGCCGTCCCCGTCGACATCCCCGACAGTCACAGAGTGCGCGCCCTCGCCGTAGGCTCCCTTGCCCTTCTCCTTGCTCTCGTGGAGCCAATGCTTAACGAGCTTGCCATCCTTGAAATCGTAGGCGGCCAGGAAAGACCCGGTATAGTAGCCGCGACACATCACAACCGACGCGTTGTCCCCGTGGAGATGGGCCACGCACGCCAGGAAGCGCTCCGAGCGCCCTCCGTAGCTGTCACCCCAGTTAGACATCGACGAGCGCTTAGGCTCGAACTCTACCGTCGAGAGAGCCTCGCCGGTAAGGCCGGAGAACATCGTCAGGTACTCGTTGCCCGTGATTACGTGCCCTTTGGAGTTGCGGTAGTCGGCATCGACCTTGTCGCTCCCCATCAGTACCGCGTTCCCCTTGCCGTCGATGGTTCCGGGAGCGGTGCGGCAGGCCATCTCCGCCTTGCCGTCCCCGTCGAAGTCATAGACCATGAACTGCGTATAGTGGGCACCGGCGCGGATGTTCTTGCCGAGGTCTACGCGCCAGAGCTTCGTGCCGTCCAGCTTGTAGCAGTCGATAAAGACGTTGCCGGTATAACCGTTCTGCGAGTTGTCGCGGGAGTTGCTCGGATCCCACTTCACGAAGATTTCGTACTCTCCGTCCCCGTCGACATCCCCGACAGAGCAGTCGTTGGGCGTGTAGGTGTAATCGTCGGTAATCGGAGCCGCTTCGGTCGAGAACTTGCTGTTGCCGGGGATAGTCCCTCCGGCGGGTCGGTCGAGCTTCACGCGGAGCGCCCTGCCCGGCACGCTCGCGGTTTTCGAGGTCTCGACGACATCCCCGTTGACGAGGACCTTGACGACGTAGGTCGACTTGGCGCCCCCGTTAAGGTCCAGGAGGTTCGTCCCCCCGGTTATCGGTTCGGCGTTAACCTTTACGCCGTCGCGGTAGACATCGAACGTGGTTTTCGGAGCGTCGCTCTCGAGGCTGCGCCACGAGACGAACACCCCGGGGCTGGCGTACATCGCGACAACCCCGCGGTCGAGATTCTCGACCGCGAGCGCCGAGGTGGCCGCGGTGGCCATGGCGCAGGCGAGAATGAACTTGTTAGCAGACATTCACAGTCAAGATTTAGGGTTAGATACTATTTCTACGCGAATTTACTGATTCAGGCTCTTTCGCCGGGGGAATTTTTGACGCAAGAAGCCCGACAAAATATCGCCCTGACGTGCCGTTTCAGCCAAATTAACGCCCTGACGGCACCAAACCAGCGGATTTTTCACTAATTTTGCCTTACAAACCCAACCTAACCGATGCAGAACCTTAACACCCCGTTCGCCCGCCCCCTCTACGTCATGGCCAAACCGGCAAGCTCCCGCTGCAACCTGGCATGCGAGTACTGCTACTACCTCGAAAAGAACAAGCTCTACCGCGACAGCGACCCGGAGCGCCGCTTCGTCATGTCCGACGCCATGCTCGAGAAATTCATCAAGGAATACATCGAGGCCCAGACAACTCCCGAAGTGCTATTCACCTGGCACGGCGGCGAGACCCTCATGCGCCCCCTCTCGTTCTATCAGAAGGCGATGGAGCTGCAGCGGAAATACGCCCGCGGCCACCTCATCGACAACTGCATCCAGACCAACGGAACCCTCCTGACCGACGAATGGTGCCGCTTCTTCAAGGACAACAACTGGCTCGTCGGGGTCTCGATCGACGGCCCGAAGGAGTTCCACGACGAGTACCGCCGCGACAAGGTCGGGGGACCGTCGTTCAACAAGGTGATGCGCGGTATCGACCTGCTGAAAAAGCACGGGGTCGAATGGAACGCCCTCGCTGTCGTCAACGACTATAACGCCGACTATCCCCTGGAGTTCTATAACTTCTTCAAGGAGATCGAGTGCCGCTACATCCAGTTCACCCCGATCGTGGAGCGCATCGCCCCGAAAAAGGATGGCCGCTACCTGGCGTGCCCCGCCGACGGGGCGGAGATTCCCCTGGCCGACTTCTCCGTAACCCCCGAGCAGTGGGGGAGCTTCCTCTGCGCCGTTTTCGACGAGTGGGTGAAGCAGGATGTCGGGAAGTACTTCGTGCAGCTCTTCGACGCGACCCTCGCCAACTGGGTCGGCGAGCAGCCGGGGGTCTGCACTATGGCCCCCACCTGCGGCCACGCCGGGGTCATGGAGTATAACGGCGACGTCTACAGTTGCGACCACTTCGTGTTCCCCGAATACCGCCTCGGCAACCTCGCCGAGAAGAACTTCGTCGAGATGATGTACAGCGACCGCCAGCAGCGTTTCGGAGCCGCCAAGCGTGACTCGCTCCCGGAGCAGTGCCTGAAATGCCGCTGGCTATTCGCCTGCAACGGCGAGTGCCCCAAGAACCGCTTCGCCTTCACCGCCAACGGCCAGCCGGGCCTCAACTACCTCTGCGAGGGGTACCGCCGATTCTTCGCCCATGTAGCCCCCTATATGGACTTCATGAAGGCCGAACTCGCCGCCGAGCGTCCCCCGGCCAACGTCATGCGCTGGGCCGCCGAATGCGCCAAAGAGGGCAAATAGGCCTCCCCACAAGAGAAATTGGTAGGCGCTCCCGTAATATTTATAATTGTTCTGAGGGAGAAATGCTGTAATTTCGCGACCGACAAACTCCCAGATCTTTATCGACATTATGCTGAAAAAGACAAGACAAATACTCGCCGTCGCCAGCATCCTGGCGGTGACGCTCCTGTTCGTTGATTTCACCGGAACCGCCCACGCGTGGCTCGGATGGATGGCGAAAATCCAGTTCCTGCCGGCCCTCCTGGCGCTCAACGCGGCCGTGGTGGTCGGGCTGGTTGTCCTGACGCTCCTCTTCGGGCGCGTCTACTGCTCCGTAATCTGCCCACTGGGAATCATGCAGGACGGTTTCGCGTGGCTCGGAAAGAAGGCGAAGCGCAACCGCTATTCCTATTCCAAGCCCAAGAACATCCTGAGATACACCTTCTTAGGTGTTATGGTGCTCGCGATTCTGTTCGGAGTCCACGTCATAGTGACGCTCCTGGCCCCGTACAGCGCCTACGGACGTATCGCCCAAAGCATCGTAGCCCCGGTATGGGCGTGGGGGAACAACCTCCTGGCGCAGTGGGCCGAAAAGGCCGACAGCTACGCCTTCTATACCATTGACGTATGGCTGAAAGGGGGCGTGACCCTCGCCGTCGCGGTGGTGACGCTGGGAGTTCTCGCATTCCTCGCCTGGCGCAACGGGCGCACCTACTGCAACACGGTCTGCCCCGTCGGGACGGTGCTCGGATTCCTCTCACGCTTCTCCCTATTCAAGCCGGTAATCGACCTGGAGAAATGCAACGGCTGCGGCCTCTGCACCCGCAACTGCAAAAGCGCATGTATCAACAGCAAGGAGCATAAAATCGACTATTCCCGCTGCGTGGCTTGCATGGACTGCCTGGAGAAGTGCCACCAGGGGGCGATTTCCTATACCTTCCGCCGCCCCGCCACCGCAAAGGTAGCCGCTGACAAGGCAACCGCTGACAAGGCAACCGATACCTCCCGCCGCAAGTTCCTCTCGCTTACCGCGGTAACTGCCGCCGCCCTCGCGGCCAAGGCGAAGGAGAAGACCGTCGACGGCGGCCTGGCGGTAATCGAGGACAAGAAGATTCCCGACCGCAAGACCCGCATCGCGCCCCCGGGAGCCCTGAGCCTCAAGAACCTCAGCGACCACTGCACGGCATGCCAGCTATGCGTCGCGGCGTGCCCCAACGGTGTGCTGCGCCCATCGACCGACCCGGCGACTCTTATGCAGCCTGAAGCCTCCTACGAACGGGGCTACTGCCGCCCGGAGTGCGTCCGCTGCTCCGAGGTTTGTCCCGCCGGGGCGATTGTGAAAATCACCCGCGCCGACAAGTCGTCGATCCAGGTCGGCCACGCCATCTGGGTCCGCGAGAACTGCGTGCCGCTCACCGACGGCGTAGAATGTGGCAACTGCGCCCGCCACTGCCCCTCGGGTGCCATCACGATGGTACCCTCCGTTGCCGGAGACCCCGAATCCCCGAAAATCCCGGCAGTCAACGCGGAGCGATGCATCGGGTGCGGCGCGTGCGAGAACCTCTGTCCCGCCCGTCCCTTCAGCGCGATATACGTCGAAGGCCACGAACGCCACCGCGTGATATGAACCAAGCCCCAACCTCCAAAACCTCCGAACGATGAAGAACAACAAGATAGGACGCCGCGACTTCCTCAAGCGCCTCGGAATCGGGGCTTCAGCCACCGGGCTGGCGCTCGCGGGATGCGACTCGGCGAGCAAGAAGATTACCCCGGAAGGGACCGCCACCGGCGAGATTCCGACCGACAAGATGACATACCGCGAGAACCCCAAGACGGGTGAGAAGGTATCCATTCTCGGCTACGGCTGCATGCGCTGGCCGACCGTCGCCGGAGGGAGCGCCGGAGACCAGGCCGACGAAATCGACCAGGAAGCCGTAAACGACCTGGTAGACACCGCCCTCCGCCACGGGGTCAACTACTTCGACACATCTCCCGCCTACTGCAAGGGCATGTCTGAGCACGCGACGGGTATCGCTCTGAGCCGCCATCCCCGCGACAGTTATTTCATCGCCACGAAGCTCTCCAACTTCGCCCCCGAGACCTGGAGCCGCGAAGCCTCCATCGCTATGTACCGCAACTCGCTGAAGGAGCTTCAGACCGACCATATCGACTACATGCTCCTCCACGGAATCGGCATGGGTGGTATGGAGGCGTTCGAGAACCGCTATATCAAGAACGGGATCCTCGACTTCCTTCTCAAAGAGAGGGAGGCGGGTCGAATCCGCAACCTGGGCTTCTCGTACCACGGCGACGTCGAGGTTTTCGACTACCTGCTGTCGCACCACGACAAATACAAATGGGACTTCGCGCAAATCCAGCTCAACTGGGTCGACTGGGAACACGCCGCCGAGGTCAACCCGCGCAACACGAACGCCGAATACCTCTACGGCGAACTCGAAAAGCGCGGCATCCCCGCGGTCATAATGGAGCCGCTGCTTGGAGGGCGCCTCTCGAACGTGCCCGACCATATCGTCGCGCGCCTGAAAGAGAAGGAGCCTGACCGCTCGGTAGCTTCCTGGGCCTTCCGCTACGCCGGAAGCCATCCGGGAGTGATGACGGTGCTCAGCGGGATGACCTACAAGGAGCATCTCGAAGACAACCTCCGCTCCTTCTGCCCCCTCAAGCCCCTGACCGAGGAGGAGAACCGCTTCCTCTACGACACGGCCGACCTCATGATGGAGTATCCTACCATCCCCTGCAACGACTGCAAATACTGCATGCCCTGCCCCTACGGGCTCGACATTCCGGCTATCCTCCTCCACTACAACAAATGCGTCAACGAGGGGAACGTCCCCGAAACCAACGAGGGGGACGACTACAGGAAGGCCCGCCGCGCCTTCCTGATCGGCTACGACCGCAGCGTCCCGAAGCTCCGCCAGGCCAACCACTGCATCGGCTGCGGCCAGTGCGCCCCCCACTGCCCCCAGCAAATCGACATCCCCGCACAGCTCCACCGGATCGACTCCTTCGCCGAACGCCTCCGCCAGTCCCCCGCCTGACCCCTTCCGGCACACCCGCCGCCAACATCCAGCACCTCAAAATAACATCATAAAAACGGCTTATCGCCCCGCGCTCATTCGCCCCGGCCCGATAAACCGCTTTAATTTTACACTCAAAGAGGCATTATAACTCTGACTTGATTTCTTGCGAATAGTCCATTTTGCAAAAAACGCTTAAATAACATAAATATATACTAACAGATGTCACCTGGCAATATACACGGGTTCGTTAACCAATCTTAATTCGCATTTGCTGAAATTCAACTATATATCTAATTTTGCGCCAAACCATCAAACCTTAAACATTATGGCATACAAACGACCCAAGAAAGAAGAGGCACTGAAGCCCTCTAAAACAATAATGTCAATTAATTTTGGCAGCGTGAACGACAGCATAGAATCATTGCGATCTATGTGCAACGACAAGTCAAACGAACTGATTAAAACTATTGATTTAGGCCACGAGAAGGAAATGGAAGTCGTATTTTGGACTTCTGATAGCGCAGAAATCATAGGCACAGCCACAATCACAAAGGACGAAGGCGGTCAGCTTTCCTATTCTCTGGACTTCTCAGTAAGCACGCTCTGACAAGACGCTGAGTTACGATAAAAACGCATCATCTTGTTAAAGCAAATTGGAGCCTATAACCTCGCTTGATAATAAGCAGGTTATAGGCTTTCTAACTATCCGTTGAGCAGGACGAGGGACTGGCTTAAAGCATTTCTTGCAGACGACCAGGAATTGGCGGAGCGGATAACCGACAAAGGGTATTTCGACAAGAAAAATCCTGACCATCAAGGTAATAACTACAATCCTTTCCTTTTTGAGCAAATCGCGGAAGACTATAATCCCCAACCGTAAAATTCCCTTATAAGACTCATAGGAGAAAACACGTGAGCTAAGCCAATGTATATTAACAATTTATTAACGGGGCTTTATCGGAGGCGCGGAAACGGGATAAAAAAAGTTGGCGAAAAATTTTGCGGAATGGAAAAAGGTTCGTAACTTTGCACTCGCAAAACGGAAGTTTTAGCGCTTGGTTCGCTAGCTCAACTGAATAGAGCATCTGACTACGGATCAGAAGGTTACAGGTTTGAATCCTGTGCGAATCACCGACAAAGCCGATGAGGCAGCTCAGAGGCGATGAATATTGAAGCCGGGAAAACGGCAACCTGGTTCGCTAGCTCAACTGAATAGAGCATCTGACTACGGATCAGAAGGTTACAGGTTTGAATCCTGTGCGAATCACCAATGGAATCCATCAGACACGCTCTGATGGATTTTTCATTTTGGGACTCCTCGATTTTCAATGAGGGTGTTGCAAAACTGAATCTGTGTAGGGACGCAGCGTGCCGCGTATACTATGCGGGAAAGCAATTGTCTGATTTCCAAGCCTGACGCGGCACGCCGCGTCCCTACACAATAATTTGGAAAAGATAAGAAGGAAATGGTTGACATAGAATCACTTAAAGCGAAAATCCTCGAGGGGGGGACAATCACGGCGGAGGAGGCGATGAGCCTCGCCGACACTCCCGCGGAACAGCGCCAGGCGCTGTGGGACGCGGCGGCCGAGATAACGGCACGCTTCAACGAACCGGTGTTCGACTCCTGCTCGATCATAAACGCCCGCTCGGGGAAATGCTCGGAAAACTGCAAATGGTGCGCCCAGTCAGCCCATTACGCTACCAAAGCGGAGGTATATCCGCTAATCGGCAGCGAGGAGTGCCTGCATGCGGCCCGATACAACCGCGGGCAGGGAATCCGCCGGTTCTCGCTCGTGACCAGCGGGCGGGCGATGCATGGAGCCGACCTCGACATGGCGTGCGGTTACTTCGCGACCCTCCGTGACGAGGGAGGACTGGGGCTGTGCGCTTCGATGGGGCTTCTCAAAAAGGAGGACCTTCGGAAGCTGTATGACGCGGGGGTGCGCCGTTACCACTGCAACCTGGAGACCGCACCTTCGTTCTTCCCATCACTCTGCACGACCCACACCACCGAGGAGAAACTCCAGACAATCCGCTGGGCCAAAGAGCTTGGTATGGAGGTTTGCAGCGGGGGCATTATCGGCATGGGGGAGACTCCGCACCAGCGCATCGAGCTGGCACTGACGCTACGGGAAGTGGAACCGGCGTCGATTCCGCTGAACATACTCTGCCCGATTCCGGGAACTCCGCTTGAAAACCAGCCACCTATGCCGCCGGAGGAGGTGCTCGACACTGTCGCGTTCTTCCGCTTAATCCATCCGCGGACAACGCTGCGGTTCGCCGGGGGGCGCTCGTCGCTCGACCGGGCGACACAGCTCAAGGCGATGAAAATCGGAATTAACGGCGGGATTGTCGGCGACCTCCTGACCACCATCGGGTCGACCGTCGCGGACGACAAGCAGCTCGTCGGTGAGGCCGGGTACAAATTCTAACCAACCGCTCTCCTCCCAACAGAAAAATCATAACCATACCATGAAACTACTCAAGACCTTAGCGTGCGCGCTTGCCGCAATAACCTGGGCAGCAGCGGCATATGGCCAACAGCGAAACTTAATCGTATTCGACAGGCCCACATCGTCGGAGACACCACCGGCGTGGACGCTCCCCACAAAGGGATTCACCAACGCCGACCCGGAATGGGAACGGGAGTCTCTGCCGATCGGCAACGGGTCGTTCGGAGGGAACGTGTTCGGTTCGGTCGGGCGCGAACGGGTGACGCTCAACGAGAAGTCGTTATGGATGGGTGGGCCGGCCGCTGACTCGCTCTACTGGGGTATGAACAAGAGGGTAGCCCCGGGTACACTCGACGCGGTCCGACAGGCATTGCTAAAAGGGGACAGGAAACTCGCCGACAGCATTGTGTGCGAGAATTTCAACGGTCTCACGCCCTATAACCGAGAATGTTTCGGATGCTTCACGACGTTCGGCGAGGCTACTGTCGAGACCGGGATTGACGAGAGACGCGTAAGCGGCTACAGGCGGGTGCTTGACGTTGACAACTCGCTCGTAAGCGTTTCGTTCGACCTCGACGGGACTGCGCACAAACGCGAGTTTTTCGCCTCATACCCCGACAGCGTGATGGCATGGCGGTTCTCGGCTCCGGGGAAAGAACAGAATCTCACATTTCGTTTCGCAACTCCGCACGAAATCTTGTCGGCCAGCGCGGTTGGTGAGAACGGACTTCTGATCGAGGGGCGGCTCCCCGGCAACGGGATGCGCTGGGCGATGCGGGTCGAGGCACTGACAGCGCCCGGAGGGGCAGTACAGGTCAATCCGGGAAATGCCGAAATAGCGGTCAAAGGGACGGAAGAGGCGGTTTTCATCCTCGCCGCCGACACTGACTATCGAATGAATTTCGACCCGGATTTCGCAGACCCACAGACTTATTCAGGGGAAGATCCGGCAAAGAATGTCAACGCCATTGCCGAACGGGCCAAGATGTTGGGATATAACGCACTGCGCCAACGGCATACTGACGATTACCGCTCGCTTTACGGGCGCGTCAGACTGGAACTCGGCGGAAATCGGCCGGAGAACTGCACCCCTACCCCGCAGCGGCTGGAGGCGTACCGCAGGGGAGCTGCCGACAACGGGCTGGAGGAGCTGCTATTTAATTTCGGGCGATACCTGCTCATTTCTTCATCCCGGCCCGGAAATCTTCCGGCAAACCTGCAGGGGATGTGGCACAACAACGTCGACGGCCCCTGGCGCGTTGACTATCACAACAATATCAACCTGCAGATGAACTACTGGCCGGCCGACGTATGCGATCTTCCAGAATGTTTCGAGCCGTTCAGCGATTTCGTCAGGTCGCTTCAGAAAACAGGAACGATTACGGCCAATTCCTATTTCGGAACGAGGGACGGGTGGACGGCAAGCATATCAGCGAACCCGTTCGGATTCACCGCGCCTCTGACCGACAAGAACATGGCGTGGAACTATATACCGACAGCCGGCGCATGGCTCGCATCACAGCTATGGGACCACTATCTTTTCACGCGGAATGACGAATGGCTTGGCGCGACAGCGTACCCTATCATCCGCTCAAGCGCCGACTTTTCCGGAGCGATTCTGTTTGACAACGGGGGCCAGCTCACATCCGCACCATCCTACTCGCCGGAACACGGCACGGCTGACCTTGGGGCGACATACGCCAACGCCGTGACCCGGGAAGTGCTCGCCAACGCTATAGATGCGGCGGAAACGCTCAATGCGGACAGCGCCAAGAGGCTCCATTGGGGCAAGATTCTCGACAATATGGCGCCATATAGAATCGGGCGGCACGGGCAGCTTCAGGAATGGATGGAGGACATTGACGACCCGACTGATACCCACAGGCATACCAACCATCTCTTCGGCGTGCATCCCGGAACGTCAATCATAGCTACCGAACAGCCGGAGCTGGCACAGGCAGCGCGGACGACGCTCGCACATCGCGGTGAGAAATCAACCGGCTGGGCAATGGGTTGGCGCATAAACCTTTACGCAAGGCTTCTGGACGGCGAAGGAGCGCACAGGCTGCTTCGCAGCCTGCTGTCGTCAGGAGTTGCCGACAACCTTTGGGACCTCCATCCGCCTTTCCAGATTGACGGCAATTTCGGCGCCACTGCCGGAATCGCGGAGATGCTGCTGCAAAGCCACGGCAACCGGCTTCACCTGCTCCCGGCGCTCCCGGCGGCTTGGACACAGGGAAGCGTAAGCGGCCTTCGCGCCCGCGGCAACTTCCTGGTTGACATCGAGTTCGACGATAGCCGACTTACATCGGCCACCATAACGTCGCTCTCCGGCCTGCCCTGCACAATCCTCTACGACGGCCATACTCTCTCGTTCCCGACCACACGGGGCACCACATACCGCATCACCCCCACTCCATCCGGCCTGACCGCCACAGAATCAAGCGACCGATAAAAAGCCGAGCGCCACGAGGCCGGAAAACTCAGCCACCCCACAACCTCCTTGACAGGCATCAAGGACGCGCCTCATCCCCACCCCGCTGCGTGTTGCCGGGCGACATGCGTCTTGAGGTTATGCGTCTTGATGATTGCTGTGGGTCGCATTGATGGTTGCGTTGATGGTCGATAATGGTCGTTTAAGGACGCTTTTTAACAAAAAGTAGCCGAAAAATTTGCTCATTCAAAAAAAACTCCCTACCTTTGCATCGCTTTTGAGAGGAACGCCTCCTCGAAGCGCCAACGGAGATTCGCTAGCTCAGCTGGTAGAGCACAACACTTTTAATGTTGGGGTCCTGGGTTCGAGCCCCAGGCGG
>ERZ808035.357-NODE-357-length-46111-cov-6.483599_pt1 | contig 46111 bp, 38 predicted proteins | sample MGYA00380189_ERZ808035 | MGnify/ENA primary metagenome ERZ808035 (study PRJEB31490, sample SAMN06133407) | mouse gut metagenome | isolation source: M5_1 | host: mice | place: China: Chengdu | collected 2015-05 ... | reverse complement strand
AATTATAGTGAATTACTCCAACTCGCAAAGGGCTGGGGGTAATTTTATATCTGACCGCATTATTATTTGGCGCTTACGGTTGAATAAAACAAGGTGAGTGAATATGAATGCTTATGGGTAAGTGACACGTAACTAACAAAATGCTAATAAATGCCGTATTTTAGGCGTTTGAAACTATCCAAGAGATAATGTGGGCGTATATTGCAAAAGAGAGACAGACCCCGAAAACATTAGTTTTACGGTGATAAGGAAGTATAGAAACTAACTTATCATCAACGCTGACAAACAGGGTGCAAAGTAATTTATATGGAGAATGTGAGACTTTTGGCATATTCCTTTTAGCATTACTTACATTTGTTTTTACATTTTGTAAGTAATTCTACATAGAAAAACCACCCCAAAACTTTGACCGAGCGAGGGGTGGATTTTTCTACTTTTCCATTTGGTCAACCCACCTTGTGGGCGGTTGTCTTTTTATGCCTTTAATATACCATAAGCAGGCAGAGAGCTCAAGTGAAAAATTACTTGTGAGACGGTGCGAGGCAGTGTGAGACAATACGGGAAAGAAACTCGGTATTGGAAATGATTGCTGTCTAATGCACTTAAAAGGTATGATTATGGAGCAAACATAGCGAGCTGTATCACAAACCTTATAGGCAGTGCAGGATATTTCATTTGATTAAAATCCCCGGCAAAAAATAACTCTTTGTCAGGATAGTAAAATGCAAATGAGCCTGTTGATCCGCTGTGACCTGTCAAATCGCCCTGCCCCAAAAAGGAAGTGGAAAATCCGCCCATTTTTATTCTCATATAGCCGTTTCCGTAATAGATAGGATACATAGATAGTTGTAATTTTCTATATGGTTTTGAATGAAGAAATTTTTTGTCAAAAAGCTCTCCATGAAAAAACGCCTGTATAAATATCATTAAATCTCTTGTGGAGGTAATACAACCGCCGCTTGCTTTACTACACATTATGAATTGCGGTCTATATAACTGCTGATCCCCATAGTAAACCATAGGTATATATTCTTTTTCCGAGACAGGCAGATAAGTTTTAGTCATATTTATTTTTGAAAATATGTATTTTTCAAACACCCTTTCTAATGAGCTTTTTGTGACTTTTTCAATAATATCGCCCAGTATATTATAGTTAATATCTGCATAGTAGGCATTGTTTCTGCAATTGGGCGGGAAATGAGCTTCTGTTTCTTTCGTTAAAGCAATATATTCGTCAAAGGATACAAATGTATCTGAAACTATAGCTTGTTTTTTGATGCTGTTTTTGCCCTCTTCATATATATCTGCCAATCCGCTTGTTTGGCAGAGCAAATCTGATATTTTCAAATCACAAGAATAATCTTTACCTTTATAAAAATGCAAACCATTTAGATAAGCAGGTTCATAAAAATTCAGCAGATTATCATTCAGTGTCATATAGCCTCGTTGAATGAGAATAAAAATACATGCAGCAGTAAACATTTTTGTTATGCTTGCCGCAAGTATTGGACTATCTATATCTTTTCCACCATAAGTTTTCGAGAATATAGTCTCCCCGGTTCCTTTTTCAATCAGGATTACACTTTCATAAATCTTTTTTTCTTGAACGTATTTATCAAATAAATCATCATAACTTTTTGTTTTCATAACATCACCATGTTATCTGCTTTTTGCTTACCTTTCTGTCATATTTTAGGCAGTATCGCAAGCAGGCTTGCGATATGCATGGGGATAAATGTGTTGGAGATTCTGACTTTTTCCTGTGCAACTTTTTTCTTTTGTTTCCTTTGTCCATAAATGACCTCTCGAAACTAAGCATATGCTTAATTTTATGTTGTAATCTAAGCATTGTCAAGAACTTTACACAAAATTTTACCATATTTTCACTTTTTCAAAAACGATATAGCATCAGTAGGAAGCAAGGGAGATGGACATGTTCCTTACCGGCATGTGCAATACGGGCATACCGTCAAGAAGCGCAATGGCAAAAGAAATTTCCGATCCCAAACAAACTGAAAATACCATTGACAGGAAGAAATGTTATTCGTATAATTAAACCGTGAGTTTAATTATTGCGCATGGGGAGGGGTGTTATACATGGCTCGAAGAAAGAAGGAACCTAGAAGCGTACATCGGGAAAACATTGTATCTGCGGCCTCTGTATTGTTTATGGAAAAAGGAATTGCTGCGACTTCTATGGACGATATAGCGAAAGCTGCCGGATACAGCAAAGCAACATTATATGTGTATTTTGAAAATAAAGAGGAGATTGTCGGCATTTTAGTATTGAACAGCATGAAAAAGCTTTATGACCATATATCCGCAGCACTGGTACAGCAGGAAGCCACAAAGGCAAGATACGACTTGATCTGCCGCGGTCTGGTACAGTATCAGGAAGAATTTCCATTTTATTTCAGAATGGTTCTGGATAAAATTAACATTGACTTTGAGAACAATGACTATCTTCCTGAAGAAAAGGAGACCTATCGAATCGGAGAAGAAATCAATGAAAAGATAAAATACTTTTTACGATCCGGTATGGAAAAAGGGGATTTGCGTGACGATTTGGAGATTATGCCTGCCATATTCAACTTTTGGGGTATGCTTTCCGGAATCATTCAGCTTGCCGCGAACAAAGAAGAATACATTAGAAAGTCAATGGGATTATCGAAAAAACAGTTTTTGGAATATGGATTTTCTCTTGTTTATGCTTCGATTGTGAGGAGAGATACTTGTGAGGAAAAAGAAACTGACAGAGCGGACAACTAAAAAGATTGAGAGGTGTTTGAAATGAAACTATCCCGAAAAAGAATACTTGTGTATGCAGCAGTTCTTTTCTTATTAGCCGGTTTGATCTATATGGCAGTTTACTTGAAAAGTGTGGCAGATTATAAAAGGGCAGTAAAAGAAACAACTTTTAGCGGTATAGAGATTTCTGCTATTCCTGATGGCGTTTATATTGGAGAATATGACGTGGACTTCATTTTTGCCAGAGTGGAGGTGACGGTTCACAACGGGATGATTACGGGAATTGATATTCTGGAACATGAAAACGGGCGTGGAAAACCCGCAGAAATTGTCGTGGACAGAATCATTGAGGAACAGAAAATAGATGTTGACGCGGTATCGGGTGCCACAAATTCGAGCATTGTCATAAAGAAGGCTGTTGATCATGCTCTTGGCGGAGACTAAGGGACGTGTCTGGAAGCACCGTGATTCAAATTTGGGTTTTCGTGCAGCGGAAGTCTGAGAACTGGTATACATCGAAAAATAACGACCCCCGTCACAGGTAACGTAACGGAGGTCGTCATTTTGTATAGAAAATTGCTTGGCTTTCCGGGCTCGCAGAGCGAATCCCGTAAACGAGCATGCTCGTTTTCTCAGATTAGCTTCAAAATTTCTTCGCAGCCTCGATTTTACAAGGCAGAACTGAAATTCTGAAAAACTGTTTTCCAAAGTGAATCGGTATTTCTTTAGTTCCCTTTATATTTCATAAAGCTCTCTAACTGTGCATTTGCGTCATCCAGGACGGTGTTAACGCCATTCTGTTCCAGCTTCTCAAGGAATTCAGGCAGCTTCTCCTCAGGATCTACAGCGCCTGTACAAAGAGGAAGCAGGTATTCTTCTACAACGTTTGCAACGGAACCCATTTCAGCTTCTACGCCGGAGCCGTCATATGCAAATCCAAGGATCGGAATTTCTTTTGCGTTTCCATAGTAATCTTTGTAAGTATCCCAGAAGCCAACACCCTGTTCTACAGTAGGAGGCAGGATTGTAACATTACCCACACCATTGGTCCAGGGTTTGAAGTTGTTACGCTCTTCGGTAAATTCTACACAACCGTCATCGGTCAGATTATAGTGAACCCCTTCTACACCATAGTTCATCAGTGTCATGACCTCAGGATCCGTATTTAACAGATTCAGGAACATCATTGCTCTTTCAGGATTCTTGGAAGCAGTGGAGATTGCCATCATAGCACCCTGAGCAGAGGTGGTATCTACATAAGGTTCGGTACAAGGAATCATGGCAACTTCAAAACCACGTTCCTGGCTTGCCTGAAGTTCATAACCGAGAGCGTATGACTGTGTTCCGATCAGGTAACTGCCGAGATTCTGTGATGCGGTACGCATTTCATTCGCCTGATCCTTGTTACTGCATGCAGGATCGATAAAGCCTTTTAAGTAATATTCTCTTGTCTGTGCTGCAAATTTTGCAAATTCATCTGTAGCATATTTGTTCAGCAGTTTGATACCGTAGGAGGTCTCTTTGGAGACATCGTTGGGATCAAGATAGTAGGACATAAAGTTTCCTGTGCCGCTGTCACCTGTAACAATGATGGAGTTGGTAGCCATACGCTCTAATACAGCGCCCTCTATCAGTAAAGGATAGAAGTCGGCACCTTCGCCGTCTTTTACGGTCTGTAAAATTTCACCAAAGCCGTAGTAGTCGGTATTTCTGATGTCATCCAATGTATAACCGTATTTCTCAAGCAAGGGAACATTGATATCCCAGCAGTTCTGGGTGGCGATATCCTTATAACCGGGTACTGCATATACACCGAATCCGTCTGCACCGTTGATTGCGGCACCGGTCTGGGTAAGAACTTCAGGAAGTGTTTCCCAGAGTTCGGAAGCATATTTCTCAATCAGGTTGTTGTTCGGGTCGTCAAGACGCACATAATAACCGTCACGTGCGAACTTGTTGTACTCATTCTCGGTCCATGAGCAGGTGAAATAGATATCGATAGGCTCACCACCCTGAAGAGAAAGAACGACTTCCTGGCCATAACCCCAGGTTTCCCAGATGGGTTCCAATGTCACATTGATTTTTTCTTTCAACAGCTTGTTAAGTTCTTCCATAACCTTGCTGTCATCGGTAACGTCGTTTCCGCAGAGATACATTTTCAGTGTAACAGGTTCCAGATCGGATGCCGATGTAGAAGCCGTATCTGTTCCTGAATCGGATGTCTGGGGTGTTGTGGATGCTGTGCTCTGGGTTTCAGCAGCGTCCCCGCCGCTATTGCCGCAGGCGGTCATGGATAATACCATGGCTGCTGTCAGCAGACTTGCAATTAACTTTTTCTTCATTACTCTTTCCTCCTCTGTATTTGTGTTTACTGTTTTCTATGTAGACGGCACCGAGCCGGTTCTACCTGTGTAAAAGTGTTACTGTTGCTGATCAGCCTTTGACAGAGCCAATGGTAAGACCCGCGATGATGTAGCGCTGGAAGAACGGATATGCGAATGCAATCGGTACTACGATCAGTACTACCAGTGCCATACGCAGAGAGTTCTGAGGCAGCGATTTTGCTATGCTGGATGCCTCCGCGCCGATTAGGGAACTGTTCTTAATCAGGAAATCTACTTTTTCCTGCATTTCCATCAAAAGATACTGCAAGGGCATATGTTTTACATCTCCGCTGACATAGAGCTTGGGGATGAACCATTCGTTCCAGTAAGCCAGCGCTGTCAGAAGCCCGACGGTTGCGATACCCGGTTTTGATACCGGCACGATGATGCGGAACAGGGTACTGTATTCGCCGCTGCCGTCGATCGCCGCCGCATCCACCAGTTCCATAGGTACGGAACTCTGGAAAAAGGTTCTCATGACGATCAGGTTAAAAGGATTTAACAGCATGGGAACGATTACGGCCGCATAACTGTTGCTCAGACCCAGAACCGTCTTGCAGACTACGTAGGTAGGGGCAAGTCCTCCGCCGAAGATCATGGTAAAAAAGCAGAAGAAGGTAAAAAACTTACGGAACTTAAAATCCTTGCGGAACAGTGCGTAGGAGTACATGATCGTCACGATCAGGGTACAGATGGTTCCTACCACGGTGATAAAAAAGCTGTTAAAGTAGGAGCGCCATAACAGTTGTCCCATTTTAAAAGCATATTTATAGGCTTCCAGTGACCATTCATTCGGTATGAAGGAATAGCCGATCTCCCGGATGCTCTGCTGGGAGGTAAAGGAAATGATGATAACAAAAATAAATGGTACTACGCAGATGAGACAGAAAGCTATCAGGATAATATGGAAAATTAATTCTGTCACTCTGGAAACGGAATTTACAGGTCTTGTTTTTTTCATTTTCTCATACACCTCCTTTTTAGAATAAGCTGCTGTCTGCATCAATTTTTGATACAACCCTGTTAGCAATCATGATACATACGAAGCCGACTAACTGCTGGAACATACCGGCGGCAGTACTCATGCCGATGTTGCTTGTGGCGGTCAGTGTACGGTATACATAGGTATCAATAACCTGTGTAGCCGGGAACAGGGAGCCGGAATTTAACGGCACGCTGTAGAAAAGACCGAAGTCAGCATTGAAAATCTTACCCACATTCATGATAAGCAGGATGCAGATCATGGGACGCAGGTTCGGCAGTGTAATATGTTTGATCTGCTGCCATTTGGTCGCCCCGTCGATGGCCGCCGCCTCGTACTGAGTGGTATCGATACCGGTGATGGCCGCCAGGTAAAGGATACAGGAATAACCGGTATTTTTCCAAATATTACATATGGTCAGAATCACCGGCCAGTATTTTGGTTCGTGATACCAGTTGATGACGTCCATGCCGTTTTTCATCTGCCAGCTTGTGATCAGTCCCCTTGTGGGATCCAGGAATGCCAGCACGAAGTAACTTGCTACAACCCAGCTTAAGAAGTAAGGGAAGAACATCAGGGTCTGATAGACCTTGGCAACCCGCTTTCTTGTGATTTCATTTAAAATGATGGCCATGCCTACGGAAAGAACCAGACCAAGGATGATCCATACTACGTTATACCCTACGGTGTTTCTGATGATCTTGCCGGTATCGGTGGAAGAAAACAGAAACTTAAAGTTTTTGAAGCCTACCCATTTGCTGAAGTGAAGGTTATTCCAGAAGCTGGGATCCTTGATATAAACCTTATAGTCCTTGAACGCCAGGGCCATGCCGACCATGGGAACATAGCGAAGCAGGAAAAACCAGATTGCACCGGGCAGCACCATAGTGGTAAGCAACAGTGTTTTTTTTGTCTTGCCCTTCATAATATCCCCCTCTCATTTGTGTATGCGTATGCAGCAATCCGTGCCGTTCCTGCGAAATCGTGTATACGCATATTTTTTTATGAAGTAATTGATATTTATTTTATAGGTCTGATTGTAAAAAGTCACGGTACGGTCTTGGCCTTTTTGTTCAAAACTTGTCCGATTGCACAAAAAAACAGACCCATCGGGCCTGTTTCTGTATAAAATGCAATATCACATTAGATCCATCCGCCGTCCAGACTGATAATCTGTCCGGTAAGGTAGTCCGGTGCATGGAGAAGGGAGAGGACCATCCGGGCCACTTCTTCCGGACGGCCGATCCTGTCGGCAGGTATTTCATTGCGCAGAGCTTCCAGCTCTTCGGTGGAAAAGCAGCGGTTCATGTCCGTGTCGATAACGCCACAGGCGATGGCGTTAACCTGAATGCCACTGGGAGCAAGCTCTTTGGCAAGCGCCCGGGTAAAGCTGTTGACACCGCCTTTAGAAGCGGAGTAGGCGGCTTCCATGGAAGCGCCGGCACTGCCCCAGACAGAGGAGATGTTAATGATCCTGCCACGGTGGTTTCGGAGCATGAGTGGAATGGCAAGACGGCTTGCATAAAAAACGGAGCTCAGGTTTGTCTGCAGCACTTCCTGCCAGTCTGTAACTGACATTTCGTGAAGCAGACCGACATAAGAGATACCGGCATTGTTGACTAACAGATCCAGTTCACGGATCTGTGCAAAAAGCCGGGTCACAGCATCAGGGTCGCCCATATCCGTGACGACGGCCGTGCAGGAGATATCATACTGTGCGGTAAGCCTTTCGGCCAGTTCGGACAGACTGTCTGCGGACCGGCGGCAGGTCAGATAGAGCTGGAAGCCTTCCTGGGCCAGCTTTTCCGCAATGGCACGGCCGATTCCGCGTGACGCACCGGTTACCAGTGCATATTTTAAAGAAGAAGTGTGGGGTTCTTGTAACATAGTGGTATTTTCTCCTCTCATTGCTGATGTTGTGTGCCAATTGTGCGCCTTTTGCTGAAATGTAATATGCTTTTTCGCATAGGGTTATGCATAATCGGCAGGCATATTGACAGAATGTTATAATGATTTATTATAATAGGAAAGAAAAGAAATTGTAAAGCGGCTAAACAGGGTGTGTATGTTTCATAACATTTCAGTTTTATGGTGCGGCAGTGCGCGGATTCTGCACTGCAGTTGTTTCAGAGAGGAGAAGCGTATGTATGATTTGATTATAATCGGTTCCGGTCCGGCGGGATTGTCGGCGGCAGTGTATGGCAGACGGGCCGGTTTAAAACTTCTTATGATAGAAGAAAAGCCTATGAGCGGAGGACAGATTCTGGATACTTATGAGGTGGACAATTATCCGGGACTGCCCGGTATCAACGGTTTTGACCTGGGAATGAAGTTCAGGCAGCACGCGGATGCCATGGGCACAGAATATGTGACGGCTAAGGCTGTGGCTATTCATGACCGTGGTGAAGTGAAAGTGGTGGAGACCGCTGATGGAACAGTTTATGAGGCGCAGGCGCTGATTCTGGCGGCAGGTGCACAACATGCGTCTCTGGGCGCGCCAGGGGAGGCGGAATATAAGGGTAAAGGTGTTTCTTACTGCGCGACCTGTGACGGAGCATTTTTTAAGGGAAGAGACGTGGCAGTAGTGGGCGGCGGTGACGTGGCGGTGGAAGATGCCATTTATTTGTCCCGTATGTGCAGAAAAGTGTATCTGGTCCACAGACGCGATCAACTGCGGGCGGCAGGAAGCCTGCAGAAAAAACTGCTGGCCTGTGATAATGTGGAGGTGTTGTGGAACAGGACTGTCTCTTCAATCTTCGGTTCGGATCTGGTGGAGGGCGTGAAGCTGCACCATATGACGGAGAATAGAGAAGAAGACCTGGCGGTGGAAGGAATTTTTATTGCCGTAGGTATGCATCCGAACACAGAAGCCTTTCATGAAAGTGTAGCCTGTGATGAGAAGGGATATGTGATCACGGGAGAAGATTGTGTTACGAAAACACCGGGCATTTTTGCAGCAGGTGACATCCGTACCAAACAAGTGCGGCAGATCATCACCGCGGCGGCAGACGGAGCCTGTGCAGTCGCCTCCGTGGAAAAATATCTCGTTGAGCGAAGCATGTAAAAAATACCATCCGGTGGTCCGCGTTCGCGAAGCAAGTCTCATAAAAACTACCGGTAAGAGGGGCGGATTGGCGAAGTGAATTTCATAAAACTGCCGGTAGGAGAGCCGTGTTCGCGAAGTGAATTTCATAAAACTGCCGGTAGGAGAGCCGTGTTCGCGAAGTGAATTTTATAAAACTGCCGATAGGAGAGCCGAGTTCGCGAAGCGAATCTCGCAAAGATAATTTCGTAGAAATTATCTTTTGTTAAAAAGTATGAATTGCTTGTAAAATTGCAAAAAAAGCACAATAAGTTGCGCAAATGCGCGGTTTTAGTAGTATATGCTGTGGTTGACAAATGGATGATACAATGCTATATTATATCCAGATGTAACAATTTTGTAACAAATGAGGTAACTTATGAGAAACAAAAATGTAAAAATAGCAGCATGTACAATGGCAGCAGTTCTTTCTTTTTCAGGCATGGGTCTGGATGTAAACGCAACCGGGAATGTAGGTTCTGTTCTGCCGTCGTCTGGCATAGATTTTTCACTGCAGGATGAGGAGAAGTCCACAGCCCTTTCCTCTTTGAAAGAAGAATCCGATAAGGAAGCGGCAAAGAACGAGGAGGCAACCGGAACAAGTATCGGAAGCGTGCAGGTAGGCAGCTTTGCAGATCTGGTAAGCACCGAGGACAAAGTAAGTACTTCTACCAAGAAGATCGAAGACACGGTGGTTGTCAGCAAAGGATATACGGAAGACTTGAAGAAGGCAGCGAACATTGAGTTGTCCGAAGAGGAGGAAAGCTTCAAGAATCTGGTCATCGCACAGGTTAATGACTATGTGAATGTCAGAGATCTTCCCAGTGAGGAAGGTAATATTGTCGGTAAATTATATGATAAATCCGTCGGTAACTACATTGAAGAGCAGGACGGATGGTATAAGATCAGTTCCGGTTCCGTGGAAGGTTATGTAAAAGGCGAATATTGTGTAACAGGAGATGATGCAGTTGATTACGCGAAGGAGGTAGGTATCCGTATTGCCACGGTTACAACCGAGACGCTGTTTGTCCGTGAACAGCCCGGACTGGAAGAAGCTATCCTGGGCATGGTTCCCATTGAGGCTGAACTGATTGTTACGGAAGAGATGGACGGATGGGTGAAGGTTAATATCGAGGAAGGTGACGGCTATGTCTCTACCGATTATGTGATCCTTTCCACCGAGTTTGTCAAAGCTGAATCCATCGAGGAAGAGAATGCAAGACTTGCCAAAGAAGAGGCGGCAAGAAAAGCAGCGAGAGAAGCCGCAAGCAAGAAGGTGGCTGAGAACTCTTCATCCTCTGGAAGCAAGAGCGATGGCGGTAAGACATATGAAAGCCCTACCGGAAGTACGGGGGCTGATGTAGTAAAATTTGCCAGACAGTTTATCGGCAATCCTTATGTATTTGGCGGAACGAGCCTGACAAACGGTGCTGACTGCTCCGGTTTCGTTATGAGTGTATACGCGAACTTCGGTGTGAGCCTGCCGCACTCTTCGGCAGCAGACAGAAATGTCGGTGCAGCCGTAAACGGATTGGAAAATGCACAGCCGGGTGATCTCATCTGCTATTCCGGACATGTGGGAATTTACGCTGGTGACGGACGGATCGTTCATGCATCTACATCAAAGACCGGTATTATTGAGTCCAGTGCAACCTATCGTTCTATCCTTTCGATCCGCAGAATATTCTAACAAAAAGCAGATTTGTCAATAACAGGTGGTACTGAAAGGCTTAAAGCAATATGGTATTATGTTTATAACAGATGTAATTGACAAAAAGTACTCAGAATAACAAGCGATATGTGAATAGAGAAGGCATCTGGGAAACCGGATGCCTTTTACTGTTTGTAAATTCAGGCTAATATATTGTTAAAAATGGCGCTTGCATTTATGGTGATTTGTGTATTTTATACAATAAAAGAAAAAATGCATGTTTTATCTGCCTGATAAAAATATGAGTTATCCACAATGAGAAAGTGTCCATTTTAGCGTAAAATGAACTTATACACGGAATTATCCACATTATCCACATGTTTTTCGGAAATGGACAGGCCGGATTTATGGTAACTGAACGAACGAACGTTTTGTGAAGTTGTCATGAAAAAGCAAAAGACGATCAGGAATTTCCGAAATGTACTTGACTTTTAAGATGTCAAAAAAGATGAAACAAGCATTATGAATTGTTGCAAAAAGTAGGACAAATATGCTATAATGACTATACAATAATCCAATGGAAGGGATGAGTGATATGAAATTTATAATTATTGGGAAAAATATTGAAGTAACAGAGGGTTTACGCGCAGCAGTAGAAGACAAGATCGGTAAGCTGGAGAAATATTTTACCGAGGAGACAGAAGTACATGTTACTTTGAGTGTTGAGAAAGACAGACAGAAGATAGAAGTAACGATTCCGATGAAAGGCAATATCATTCGTTCTGAGCAGGTCAGCAGCGATATGTATGTGTCTATCGATCTGGTGGAGGAGATCATTGAACGGCAGCTTAAGAAATACAAGAGAAAGCTGATCGATAAGAAGCAGGCGTCATCTTTCTTCAAACAGGAATTTATAGAGAAGGATTATATGGATGAGGAGGAAGTACAGATCATCCGGACCAAGAAATTTGATATTAAACCCATGTATCCGGAAGATGCCTGCGTACAGATGGAGCTTCTCGGCCACAGCTTTTTCGTATTCTGCAATGCGGAGACGGATCAGGTCAATGTAGTCTATAAGAGAAAGGGGAATACTTACGGTCTGATCGAGCCGGAGGACTAAGGGACCAAAAATACGGGAAATATTACATCGCCCTGTCAGAAGTGACAGGGTGATGTTGTGTAAGGATGTGTCAAATTTCGTAATCTGATAAAAGATATCTCTGTGTATCTGCCAGAGAGCCTGAGGAGGAGGCTTGCGCAGCGCATTCTCAGAAAACTTAAGATGTGAGGAAATAAAATGTTATGATGGGGTTCACAATGCTTTTGCAGTTTAGCGCTGCATTTATTTGTATCTTGTGTCTTGCCTGGTACTTCCGGGTAGAACTGGTGGAAGCTGTGCCGGTGTTTGTCTGCGGTCTGGTGCTTGTGCTTTATGTGCTTGCCATGGTGCATCAGTTATCCTGGATTGACGGCATAGAGGTGGTTTCTATACTTGTTTTTGCAGTCTGGCTGGCCGGAAGAGGCAGGGAGAAACGTAAGGCCTTCGGAAACGTATGTGTGAAAAAAATGATATGTGCGTCCTTTGTGACGGCGGTTCTGTTACTGATTTTCGTGGCCGTATGCACATCGGGCAAAGTGGTGAGCTGGTGGGATGACATCAACTTCTGGGCGGCAGATGTGAAATCTCTTTATTTTCTGGACGGTTTTGCCGGTAAGTATGGTAATGTGGCGCCGGAATTCGGGGACTATCCGCCGGGAGGGCAGCTTTTTAAATGGTGGTTTCTGCATCTGGATCCGCATGTTTTCCGGGAAGGTCTGGCTTTTGCGGGATATTATGTGATGAACCTGTCGTTCATGCTTCCGCTGCTGAAACGGCTGAAGGGGTGGAACGTGCCTGTCATGGTGATGATGGCGGCGGCTCTGTGGTTTTTGCCCGGTATAGCGGAAGTCTACGGCTACGACGGCTTTTGTGCCGATCTGACGATGGCATGTATTTACGGCGGATTTTTGCTGGCAGTGACTGAGCGGGGCGCAAAAGTAGAATCCGGAGAAACAGCGAAATGTTCCGTGGCATCGGGTCAGCAGAGAGCATGTTGTCAGGCGGGATACGAAGGAACGGGTTTCTATTATACAAGGCTTGCGCTTTATCTGGGTGTGCTGGTGCTGGTAAAATCCATAGGTTTTGTATGGGCGCTGTTTGGACTGGTTTTTCTTTTTCTGTATGAGCGTGGAGAACGCCGGGCTGTCAAGGCTTTCTGCGGGATTGCGGCAGTACCGGTGCTTACCGGCGGAAGCTGGATGCTGTTTTGCCTGCTGATGCGCCGGGTGACGAAGACCACGGCCACGGCGGTGAAGTATATGACTACAGACGAGTATGGAATCTCCGGCTATACGGGTGAATTTGCAGAGGCATTTCTCAAGGCGTTTGTAAGTTCGCCGCTGCATAAGGAAAAGAGCATCGGGATTGACCTGACACCGTTGGGATTGTATTTGTGCATCTGCATTATCGTAGTACTTTTTTACTGCATGGGAAGTTCGCGGGGCGGATCGCTTATGCCCCGGTGGGAAGGACGTATCATATTATGGTTCAGTGTGGTCAGCGGTGCACTTTTTTACGGTGTAATCTTTCTGGCGCATGTTACGATTTTTGCCACGGAGACACAGTATCTGGAAGCTTCCGGCATGATTTCATCTATCGAGCGGTACGGAGCCCCTTTTACTGTGGGAACGCTGCTGTTTCTGGGCGGGGTCTGGCTGGAACGGGGAGAGATGCTTTTTCACAGGGAAGGCGGAGAAGAAGAAAAACCAGCTTTTTTAAAGAAATACGGGGTTTATCTCTGCTTTATCCTTTTTGTGGCATTGACAGCCGGTTATCGGGTTGGGTATCATGGTCTCATCGGTTACCGGAATACGGTGGAAGAGAAGCTGTCGGAGCGGGCGGACATGATCGGAGAGGATGAAGCGCAGTTTCTGGATGCGGTCCGGGTTCTTGGAAAGGACAACAGCACGCGGGTGTGCTATATCAGAAGAGGTGATGTGCCGCGGTGGGTCAACAACAGCTATACGGCTTATGAGGCGTCGCCGGTGTCGGTGGTGTTTAGAAGTGTGAATCTGGGGGATGCACCGACGGACTGGATGGTACAGGAGATACGGGCTTCCCATGCCGGGTATCTTTATGTGGAGGAGACGGAGGCAGATGCAGGCGCTGTGTTTGATGAGATCACGGCGGGCGGTGCTTTTCAGTGCGGGGTACTGTACCACATCCGGGATGATGATGTTAAAATGGAACTGACGGATGTGTCACAATAGGATACACAGACTGGAAGAAAATCCAATGATTCGGGTGAGGATGGTTGGCCGGAACAATCATTTTCAGGGGAACAGAAAGGGACATTGCATGTCTTCATATTATGAGATACCGGTTATCATACCAGCTTATGAACCGGATGAAAAATTAATCGCGCTGCTCCATGCACTTCAGGAGACGGGGATCCGTCATGTGGTCGTGGTGGATGACGGCAGCGGGGAGCAGTATGAGCCGCTTTTTGCACAGGCAGAAGAGATGGAGAACTGTGTCGTGCTGCATCATGCCGTGAATCTGGGCAAGGGCAGGGCGCTTAAGACAGCGTTCAATCATTGTCTGAGGATGTACGGTGATGCTGCGGGGTGTGTGACTGCGGATTCTGACGGACAGCACAGGCCCGCGGATATACTGGCCTGTGCCCGCGGACTGTGGGAAAACCCGGAGAAGCTGATTCTGGGATGCCGGGATTTCGATGCACCTTCCGTTCCGGCCAGATCTTCTTTCGGTAACAAATGTACAAGAAAGGTGTTCCGGTATCTTCTGGGACTTGACGTTTCGGATACCCAGACCGGACTGCGCGGGATTCCTTCTTTTTTCATGAAAGAACTGATGCAGGTAAAAGGAGAGCGGTTTGAGTATGAGACGAACATGCTGATTGAGACGAAGAATATGAGCATCCCGGTTATGGAAGTGCCTGTGGAGACCGTCTATATCGAGGAAAACAGGACAAGCCATTTCAATCCGGTGAAAGATTCCGTGCGGATTTATCTGGTGTTTGGAAAGTTTCTTTTTTCCTCACTCTCATCAAGTCTGATGGATCTGCTGCTTTTTCATATATTCTGTATGATGTTTGCACCGATTGAAAACATAGTAGACGGAATCCCGTACATTGTGGCGGCTACTGTGTGTGCGCGGGTGATCTCTGCGGTATACAATTTTCTGCTCAACTACCGGGTGGTGTTTAAGAGCAAGGGGAATCTGGCGGTCACGGCGGGGAAATATTTTCTGCTGGCGGTGTGCCAGATGCTTTGCAGTGCTTTTCTGGTCAACGCCTTGTACGGCGTGACCGGCGGTATGGAAGTGCTTGTCAAGATGCCGGTGGATATGCTGCTGTTTTTCCTGAGCTTTGTGATTCAGAGGGAGTTTGTGTACCAGCGTAAAGGTTGAGGTGCGTGCCGTTTTATGGAAAAAAGAAAATAAGTGTAATGATGCGAAAACCTGCGGGCTGACATAACCCGCAGGCTTTTTTCATATACATAACCATAAATCTGCCCGCAGGATCATGGGGCATGACGGTCCGGCGGCACGGAGCGTTTCGCAGTATGGGCACGAACGGCAATGGGGTGTATATGAAGATGGGGAAAAGAAGCGATAAGGGAAGGGATAAAAGCGGCGGTGCGCGCAGGAGGCTGTACGGAGCAGGCAGAAACACAGGAAGCAGAATCAGCTATGCCATCAGAGTCGAACTTCTTCTGCTCCTGGCGCTGGGCTGTGTGGCCATTACCAGGGAACTGACCGGCAGGTGGGAAAACCCGGCCCGGACGGGAGAAGAAAGTCTGTGGGTATCGGATAACGGTGAAGCGGTTGAAGTGACGGCAGACGGCAATTTTATCAAGTGGGTGGAGTTTAATGTAACCTGTGAGGCGATGGCCGCAGCCTATGATCTGGATGTGGAATCCTATGAGAAAGATGTGCATCTGAACTGGATCGAGCTTCTTGCCTTTGCAGGTGCAAGAACCGGAGGGAAGTTTGACAAAAACAGTGTGAAAATGATTCAAGAGACAGCCAGGAAGCTGACAGACGGGGAGGCGGATCTGGACGAACTGACTAAGGATATGGAGTATTATGATTACTATCTGGAAGCGTATACCGCTGTGCTGGGCGGAATGGTGGGAGAATTTTCCATAAAGGAAGACGGGACATGGAAAAAGTATTACGGGCTGAAAGCTTTTTCCCCCATTGCGAAAGGGTTTGATTACAGTCATTATGATGATTTCGGGGCCTCGAGGAGCTACGGGTATTCCAGACCCCATCTGGGGCATGACATGATGGGCCAGGTGGGAACGCCGATAATCTGCATCGAGTCCGGCATCGTGGAGGCGCTCGGCTGGAACCAGTACGGCGGATGGCGCATCGGCATACGCAGTTTTGACGGCAGCAGGTATTATTATTATGCTCATTTACGTCAGAATTACCCCTATGCGGAAGGGCTTGAGGAGGGCAGTGTGGTCACAGCCGGAGACGTGATCGGCTACATGGGGCACACCGGTTACAGCGCGAAAGAAAATGTCAATAATATCAAGACGGTACACCTTCACTGGGGGCTTCAGCTTATATTTGACGAGTCCCAGAAGGAGGGGAATAATGAGATCTGGGTAGACTGCTATGAACTGACTAAATTTCTGTACAGAAACCGCAGTGAAGCGGCTAAAATCGAGGACACCAGAGAGTGGAAGCGCACCCGTGAAATGGCAGATCCTGAGGTAGAAAAGCATTGCAAAAAGGACACCTCTATGATACAATAGGAGAAGCGGACAATGATAAAAAAATAACAATCGTTGTCACTCTCGAAATTCAAAGATTTATCTAACAATTATACCACAATGGAGGGAAAAAAGATGGCAAAGAAAGTTGTTTTGGCAGGTGCTTGTCGTACAGCTATCGGTACAATGGGCGGTGGCTTAAGCACGACTCCGGCTGCAGAGCTTGGAGCAATCGTAATCAAAGAGGCGTTGAACAGAGCAGGAGTTGCGCCGGAGAAAGTTGATCAGGTATATATGGGTTGTGTCATCCAGGCAGGACAGGGTCAGAACGTGGCTCGTCAGTCCTCCATTAAAGCAGGAATTCCCAATGAGGTTCCGGCAGTTACCATTAACGTAGTGTGCGGTTCCGGTCTTAACTGTGTCAACATGGCGGCACAGATGATTCAGGCAGGTGATGCAGACATCGTTGTTGCAGGCGGTATGGAGAACATGTCCATGGCTCCTTACGCTATGATGCAGGGACGTTACGGTTACAGAATGAACAACGGTACGCTGGTTGATACCATGATCAAGGATGCATTGTGGGATGCTTTCAATGATTATCATATGATCACAACTGCAGACAATATCTGCAGAGAGTGGGGACTTACCCGTGAAGAACTGGACGAGTTTGCACTTAAGAGCCAGTTAAAGGCAGAAGAAGCGCAGAAGAACGGCGCTTTTGATAAAGAGATCGTACCTGTTATGATCAAGAAAAAGAAAGAAATGGTAGAGTTCAAGGTTGATGAGGGACCGAGACCGGGATCCACCATCGAAGGCCTGCAGAAACTGCGTACCATCAATCCTGACGGATTTGTTACGGCAGGTAACGCTTCCGGTATCAACGACGGTGCGGCAGCGGTTGTTGTGATGAGTGAAGAGAAAGCAAAAGAGTTAGGTGTTAAGCCTATGGCAACATTCGTGGCAGGCGCACTTGCAGGATGCAGACCTGAAGTTATGGGTATCGGCCCTGTACCGGCTACCAAGAAGGTTATGGATAAGGCCGGCTACAAGATCGAAGACTTTGACATCATCGAGGCAAATGAAGCTTTTGCTGCTCAGTCTGTAGCAGTAGGCAAGGAGCTTGGTATCGATGTAGACAAACAGCTTAATCCTAACGGCGGTGCTATCGCACTGGGTCATCCGGTTGGAGCATCCGGCTGCCGTATCCTTGTAACACTGCTTCATGAGATGGAAGCAAAGGACGCTAAGAAGGGTCTTGCTACGCTGTGTATCGGCGGCGGCATGGGCTGCGCTACGATCGTCGAGAGAGATTAGTGCAAAAATGAACATGACAGCACACTAGCGTGAGAAGAACTTCCAAAGCCTGCGTCACAGGACGCTTTGTCAGGAAGTTCTGCGAGCGGCATTACAAATTTTTGCGCATAGGAGAATACCCGGAATACGGGTATTCTCAGTATGAAACAGAGTGTCTGGGACACAGGCATTCTCTGGGGCACATAGTTTTGAAATATGTTGAATAAGGAGACATATACCATGGAATTTGTATTATATGAGGTAAAAGGACAGGTCGGCATCATCACCATCAACCGTGAGAAAGCATTGAATGCACTTAATTCCACTGTGCTGGACGAGCTTGACCAGACGTTGGATGCTGTAAATGTGGATGAAGTAAGATGCCTGATCTTAACCGGTGCAGGCCAGAAATCTTTCGTGGCAGGCGCAGACATCGGTGAGATGAGCACACTCACCAAGGCTGAGGGCGAGGCTTTCGGCAAGAAGGGCAATGATGTATTCCGTAAGTTAGAGACATTCCCGCTTCCTGTAATTGCGGCTGTAAACGGCTTCGCATTGGGCGGCGGCTGTGAGATCTCCATGAGCTGTGATATCAGAATCTGTTCTGAAAATGCAGTGTTCGGACAGCCTGAGGTTGGTCTTGGCATTACACCGGGCTTCGGCGGTACACAGAGACTGGCAAGAATCGTTGGACCGGGTATGGCGAAGCAGATGATCTACACGGCAAGAAATATCAAAGCTGACGAGGCACTCAGAATCGGTCTTGTAAATGCTGTATATCCGGCGGAAGAGTTGATGGCAGCAGCAGAGAAGATGGCAGCAGGTATCGCTAAGAATGCACCGATCGCCGTTCGTAACTGCAAGAAGGCAATCAACGACGGCCTGGAGGTTGGCATGGATGAAGCAATCGTGATCGAAGAGAAGCTTTTCGGTGACTGCTTCGAGACAGAAGACCAGAAGTACGGCATGGCATTTTTCCTTGACAAGAATAAGGAAAAAGTGAAAGAGCCGTTTAAAAACTGCTAGTGTATAAAATTTATTATTAAAATAAGGAGGACTTACAATGAAAGTAGGTATTATCGGTGCGGGAACAATGGGTTCCGGTATTGCACAGGCATTCGCCATGACAGACGGATATGAAGTTTGTCTTTGCGATATCAAGGAAGAATATGCAGAAGGCGGCAAGGCGAAGATTCAGAAGAACATGAATTTCCTTGTAGGCAAAGAGAAAATCAGCCAGGAGAAGGCTGACGAGATCATGGGCAAGATTACAACCGGTCTGAACGGTATCTGTGCAGACTGTGACCTGATCGTAGAAGTTGCTCTTGAGAAAATGGATATCAAACAGGCAATCTTCAAAGAACTGATGGGCATCGTGAAGAAAGACTGTATGTTTGCTTCCAACACATCCTCTCTTTCCATCACCAAGATCGGAGAAGGCCTGGACAGACCTATGATCGGTATGCACTTCTTCAACCCTGCTGACAGAATGAAGCTGGTAGAGGTGATCAGAGGCGAGAACACTCCTCAGGATATGGTAGATAAGATCACGGCTATCGCAACAGAGATCGGCAAGACTCCCGTACAGGTTAAGGAAGCTCCCGGATTCGTAGTAAACAGAATCCTGATTCCGATGGTAAACGAGGCAATCGGTGTTCTTGACGCTGGTACAGCATCCGCTGAAGACATTGATGTAGCTATGCAGCTTGGCGCTTCCCATCCCATGGGACCGCTTCACCTTGGCGATCTGATCGGTCTGGACATTTGTCTGGCGATCATGGAAGTTCTATACAACGAGACCAAGGACGAGAAATACGCTCCGCAGCCGCTTCTTAAGAAGATGGTGGAAGAGAAGAAACTCGGTAGAAAGACCGGCGTAGGCTTCTTTGATTATTCAAAATAGGCACGATAAGCAGACTGAGAATAACTCGGAGAAAGATTTTGACTGCCAGCAGGCATAAATCTTTTCTTTGAGTTATTTGAAGGTGCAACGTGCACGAAAAATGCGAAGTATTTTGAGGCTGCTTATCGTGAGACGGGCAGATCATAAAATAAAACATGGAGGAATAAAAAATCATGGATTTTACTTTAAGCAAAGAACATGAAATGGCGAGAGCGCTCTTTAAAGAGTTCGCTGAAAAAGAAGTAAAACCTCTCGCTCAGGAGGTAGACGAGACAGAAGCATTCCCGAGAGAGACCGTGGAGAAGATGGCTAAATTAGGTTTCCTGGGAATCCCTGTTCCGAAGGAGTACGGCGGACAGGGCTGTGATCCTCTTACATATGCTATGTGTGTAGAGGAACTCTCCAAAGTTTGCGGAACAACAGGTGTTATTGTATCCGCACATACATCTCTGTGCTGTGATCCGATCATGACCTACGGTACAGAAGAACAGAAACAGAAATATCTGGTTCCCCTTGCAAAAGGTGAGAAGTTAGGCGCATTCGGTCTGACAGAGCCCGGTGCAGGTACAGACGCTCAGGGACAGCAGACCAAAGCGGTTCTTGACGGTGACGAGTGGGTATTGAACGGTTCCAAGTGCTTCATCACAAACGGTAAGGAAGCTGACGTATATGTTATCTTCGCAATTACCGGTACAGTTGAGAAGCGCGGCAGAATGACCAAGGAAATCTCCGCATTTATTGTTGAAAAAGGCACACCCGGCTTTACTTTCGGTACGAAAGAGAAGAAGATGGGTATCCGTGGTTCATCCACATATGAGTTGATCTTTACAGACTGCCGTATCCCGAAGGACAATCTGCTCGGACAGCAGGGTAAAGGTTTCGGTATCGCTATGCACACACTGGACGGCGGCCGTATCGGTATCGCTTCCCAGGCTCTCGGTCTTGCAGAGGGCGCTCTGGAGACAACGATCCAGTATGTAAAAGAAAGAAAACAGTTCGGCAGAACCATCGGCGCGTTCCAGAATACACAGTTCCAGCTGGCTGACATGGCTACCAAGGTGCAGGCTGCACAGCTTCTTGTATACAAGGCTGCTGTAGCGAAGGCAACCCAGAAGGTTTACTCTGTAGAGGCTGCTATGGCGAAGTTATATGCTGCAGAAGTTGCTATGGAAGTGACCACCAAGGCTGTTCAGCTTCACGGCGGTTACGGCTACATCAGAGAGTACGATGTAGAGCGTATGATGCGTGACGCGAAGATCACAGAGATCTACGAAGGCACAAGCGAAGTCCAGAGAATGGTTATCTCTGGTTCATTACTCAAATAAATAAACGAATAAATAATATAAGGAGAGAAAATACAATGAAAATTGTTGTTTGTATTAAACAGGTTCCTGATACAAAGGGCGGCGTTAAGTTTAATCCTGACGGAACACTTGACAGAGGCGCTATGCTCACCATCATGAACCCGGATGATAAAGCAGGTCTGGAAGCAGCCCTCAGATTAAAGGATCAGTATGGTGCGGAAGTAACCGTGGTGACCATGGGTCTTCCCAAGGCAGAGGAAGTTCTGCGTGAGGCAATGGCTATGGGCGCAGACAAAGGTGTACTTGTAACCGATAGAGTGCTGGGCGGCGCAGATACATGGGCAACCTCCACAACTCTGGCAGGCGCTATCAGAAATCTTGAGTATGATCTCATTATCACAGGCCGTCAGGCGATTGATGGTGATACCGCTCAGGTTGGTCCTCAGATTTCCGAGCATTTGGACATCCCTGTGATCTCTTATGCACAGGATATCAAGATCGAAGGTGACAGCGTGATCGTTGAGCGCCAGTATGAAGACAGATATCATGTTGTAAAGGCTAAAATGCCTTGCCTGATCACAGCACTTTCTGAATTAAACGAGCCTCGTTATATGACACCGGGCGGAATCTTTGATGCTTATAAGCAGGAGATCACCGTATGGGGCAGAGCTGATCTGAAAGATGTAGACGATGCAAATCTGGGTCTTAAGGGTTCACCGACCAAGATCGCCAAGGCTTCCGATAAGGTAAGAAAAGGTGCCGGCGAGAAGGTTACGCTTGATCCTGACGAGTCCGTAACATATATTGTTGACAAGTTAAAAGTTAAGCATGTGATTTAACAGTTCAGCCAGACCGGATCTGTCGGATAAAGCGTGCCTGTATCGATTGAGCTTTGCTCAATCACGAGGACTGCTTCGCAGCCACGGCATAAAACGAGAGACAGATGATGGTCTGAGGGAACGCCCGTTTCATAAGCCGATCGAGCAAGTTCGATCACAAGGATTGCTTCGCAGCCTTGATGTGAACGAAAAGGGCCGGTTTTGTATATGGGCGTGCACTGAACGTAATTTGAGAGAATACGCGTAAATCGAGTGCGCAGAAAGAGGTATAAAATGAATTTAGAAGAATACAAGGGAGTATATGTCTTTGCGCAGCAGGTAGACAATGAGATCAGCAGTATTGCATTCGAATTACTTGGCAAAGCAAAAGACCTCGCAAAAGACTTAAGTACAGACGTAACGGCTGTGTTGATTGGCTCCGGTATCAAAGAGCTTGCAGACCAGCTTGCTGAATACGGCGCAGACAAGGTGATCGTAGTGGATGATCCTGAGTTAAAGGATTACAGGACAGAGCCCTATGCACATGCGCTTTCTTCCGTAATCAATCAGTATAAACCGGAGATCATGCTGGTAGGCGCTACCGCAATCGGTAGAGATTTAGGCCCCAGAGTATCCGCAAGAGTTGCAACAGGTCTGACAGCAGACTGTACCGTACTTGAGATCGGTGATTTCCCGCTGCAGGCAGTTCCGGGTCAGGAGCAGTTACATAACCAGCTCCTCATGACACGTCCGGCATTCGGCGGTAATACCATCGCAACAATTGCATGTCCTTACAACCGTCCGCAGATGGCTACGGTTCGTGCAGGCGTTATGCAGAAGATTGATCCCATTAAGGGAGCAAAGGCTGTTGTAGAAGAGTACAATCCCGGATTTACACCGGATAACAAATATGTAGAGATCCTTGAGGTTGTTAAGGCTGTTACAGAGACAGTTGATATCATGGATGCCAAGATTCTTGTATCCGGCGGACGTGGTGTAGGCAGCCCGGAGAACTTTAAGATTCTGGAAGAGCTTGCAGAAGTTCTTGGCGGTACAGTAAGCTGCTCACGTGCAGTTGTAGATTCCGGCTGGAAGCCGAAGGATCTGCAGGTTGGCCAGACAGGTAAGACTGTTCGTCCTAACGTATATTTTGCAATCGGTATCTCCGGTGCAATTCAGCACGTGGCAGGTATGGAAGAGTCTGACATTATTGTTGCTATCAACAAGGATGCAGATGCTCCGATTTTCGATGTAGCTGATTATGGTGTGGTAGGCGATTTGAACAAGATCGTTCCGAAGCTTACTGCAGCGCTTAAAGCTGAGATCGCAGCAGCGAAATAATAAAAGAGGCTGTCGCATCAACGATTGAAAAATCAATGATGCGGCAGCATTTTTTTTTGTCACACAGACAGGGGAAAGTTGTCTAATTAAATAGAGGAGGTAAAGATTGAAAATGGAAAGTATGGATAAAAAAACGAAGTGTACAGCAGCAAATCAGGAAATGGCGGCTTTGGTGGAGCAGGCTACCGCAGGAGATAAAAAGGCTCTTGAAACGCTTGTAGCGGGAGTGCAGGATCTTGTGTTTAATTTCTCTCTGCGGATGCTTGGCACATTTGCGGATGCAGAGGATGCCACACAGGACATTTTGTTGAAAATGATTACGCATTTGTCCTCTTTCAGAGGCGATAGTTCATTTACAACGTGGGTATTCAGCATTGCATCCAATCATTTGAAAAATTATAAAAAGCATATGTTTGCCCATTTTCCGCTAAGTTTTGAGTATTATGGAGACGACATCGAGAACGGGAAAATACAGGATGTGCCTGATTTAACGCAGAATGTAGAAAAAGATATACTGGCGGAGGAATTGAAAATGTCCTGCACCAATGTGATGCTGCAATGCCTTGATGTGGAAAGCAGATGTATTTTTATATTAGGTACGATGTTTAAGATTGACAGCCGGATCGCAGGAGATATTCTGGAAATGTCCCCGGAAGCGTATCGCCAGCGGCTTTCCAGGGTACGCAAAAAAATGGCGGATTTTCTCGGACAATATTGTGGAGAATATGGCAGCGGCAGATGCAAATGCAAAGACAGGGTCAATTATGCAATACAAAGCCACAGGATCAATCCGCAGCAGATGGATTATATGACAGCCACGGAAATTCCTTTTGAGACTATGATGGATGTGAAAAATGTAATGGAAGACATTGACGAATTATCGCAGGATTTTTCGTTCTGTAAGCCTTATCAGTCTCCCGAACACACAAAACATCTGATACAGGAATTTTTGGATTCCACACAGTTTTCCATCATTCGAGAATCGTAAAGGAGAAAGCAGACTATGAATACACAGTTGATCATTGACTATTTATCGGCACTGTCCATGAATAATAACCGCGAATGGTATCATGCAAACAAGGATGATTACAAAAGGGCAAATGCCGAATTTGAAGAATTACTGCAGGCGCTGATGCTGGAAATCGGAAAATTTGACAGCAGTATTTTGCACAGTGATCCGAAAGATCTTACGTTTAAGATTGTAAGAGACACCCGGTTCAGTCATGACAAATCACCTTACAATCCTGCGTTCCGGGCGCACATTTCCTCTAAGGGGAAACTGCCCGTTCCTGTCGGATACTATCTTATGATTAAGCCCGGAAATCAGTCTTTTTTAGGAGGAGGCCTGTTTGCGGATATGTTTAAGGATGCAACAGCGATGGTGCGGGATTACATATCACGGAATGGTGATGAATGGGAAAAGATAATACATGAGCCGGAGTTTGAAAAATATTTCACCGTACAGGGAACTGCATTAAAAAATGTTCCGGCAGGATATGAGAAAGAACATCCTCAGGCAGAATATCTGAAATTTAAGAGCTGGTATCTGGAATATCCGTTAAAAGACGAAGAATTGAGTGATGTAGAAATATTTCTTGAAAAAGCAGCGGATATTTTCCGGATCATGAAGCCTTTTAACGACTATCTGAACAAAGCGCTGGCGGAGTTTCAGATGCCCGCAAGATAGGGAAAAAGAATATTTCCAGTAGAATCTGTGGCCAGACAATATCATATATGGAAAGCATATCCATGCCCGGCATTTTTGTCCGGGCGTTTTCTTTTGTTTAATTCTGTGTTACGATAGGAACATGGAGAATATGATTACAGTAACGGATATCACAAGTTCATACGGAAGAAAAAAGATTCTGAACGGGGTATCTTTCGAGGCTTTACGGGGGGACTGCGTCGGGATCGTGGGTGCCAACGGCTGCGGGAAGTCTACATTGTTATCTATTCTGGCCGGGACTTTGAAACCGAAAAGCGGAAGTGTACTTTATTATGACAGGGAGGCATGGAAAGATAACGGTTCAGGCAGAATGAGAGGCAGTCTTGAAGTCATACGAAAGATGACCGGTTATGTTCCGCAGGAGAACCCGCTGATTCCGGAACTGACTGTCTATGATAATCTCAGGCTCTGGTATCCGGATAGAAAGCTGCTGCAACAGGAACTGGAACAAGGTTTCCTGAGTCTTCTTGGTGTAGGTGAATTTTCGGAGAAACAGGTGAGCAGATTGTCGGGTGGAATGAAGAAAAGGGTGAGCATCGGGATCGCGATGGCAGGAATGCCGCCGGTACTGCTGCTGGATGAACCGAGCGCGGCCCTGGATCTGGTCTGCAAAGAAGATATCCGCAAATATCTGCAGGTTTATCTGGAACGAAAGGGAACGGTGGTCATTACGACACATGAGGAAAGTGAACTTGACCTGTGCAGTAAACTGTATGTTATGAAAGACGGCCGGTTAAAAGAGACAGACAGAGAACTGAGAGGCGGGGCGCTGGTGGCAATGTTTTAACGGGCAGATTAAATGTTGGAGTGTGGTTTGGGGAACGGAACGGGCAAGTAGGCATGATTGGGCAGAAGAGGGGATAGTGCTGTGTACATGCAGAAATGAGGACAAAATGGATGGAATGAACCGTAACAATATGGGCGATTATATACCACAGGAGATTCCTGTTCCTGAGGTAAGAGAAGACAGAAACCAGAGACAACAGAATCCTTATGGAGGCCGGAAAAAAAGCCCCGCCGCCGGAATCATAATCGGAATAGTCTGTGCATTTGCGACAATCCTTGCAGTGGGCATCGGTGTAATGGCGTATTACAGAAGTATGCCTGCTTACAAGATCAGCAAAGGATTTTATAATCTTGGCAGAGAAATAGAACAGATTCAGAATCCATTACTTGAAAAGCTGGGGCTGGCGGAACTTCTGGTTATGATGCAGGAGGAAGGCAGTCATGTGGAAACGAAGCTGAATTTCAGTGCAGAACTGCCTATGATCGGGAAGACAACGCTGGGTGTAGACACGGACTATAAGAAAGATGTGAAAGCAAAGGAATTGAATGCCAGTACGGTATTCAGTCTGATGAACTATGAATTTGCACATATGGACATTTATGCCAATCAGGAAGTATTCTGTTTTTCACTTCCTGAATTGTTTCTGGAAGATATTTATGTAGATAATGAAAATGTGGTGAGTCAGTATAACGAGTCTATCTTGGCCGATGTGGCGGGAGAGAGTACTTTGGAGGATTTTTCCATAGAACTTTTTCCGGATCAGAAAGAAAAGATATCTGCCCGTGAATGGCGGAATCTGTCTGCTATGTTAGAGCGGTTTGAGGAAGATCTGGAATCATGCAGAGATGGCATGACGATAGAGAAAGTGGAAAAAGGACTGTATCGTGTGATACTTCCGGGAAAAGAGACGAACCGTCTGGTGAAAAATCTTCTGGACAGCTACGGAACAGTCTATGACGCGGTGGAAGGCGGACAGAACTGGAATGATTATAAGAATCTCCTGGCATCTGATATCAGTATTCTGTTTGAGATCGACAATAAGAACCGGATCGAGAGCATGATTCTGGAAGAGCCGGTGAAAGTCATGGACGGGGAATTTTCTCTGTCAGGGGAAATTTTTTTGCTGGGTGAACAGAGGAGCATTGAAAAGATCCAGGGTAAGCTGATTGTGGAAAATAATGATCTGGAAAGTGCGGAAATAGTCTGCCAGATCGTTCAGACCACCGGGGAAGAGAAATATAGAATGGATCTGGACCTTAAATATACAGAAGGCGACGATCACGGAAAAATGAAATATATGCTGGATTGTGATGCTGCGCAGGATGAGATCGAGATGAGCTTTTCCATGAAGGATAAAAAGGACGATCTGGGAATGAACCTGAAGGGAACTGTGGAGGATTATGAAAAAGGCAGGAGCGTGGAATTTGATCTGGACCGGGTGGAGTTTACCATGGATGGCAGTGAAATATACAGCGTTGCCGGTGAACTTGAAGTGGAACCGCTGCAAGGCAGAATTGAGCCGACCGCAAAAGCAGAGACGGGACTGTTTAAGATGGATATGGGTGACTGGCAGAAGATTATTTTGCAGCTTGATGACGCATACGGGAGAATCCTGGAATATTTGTGGTAGGAGCCTGAGATAACTGTGGGGAAAGCAGTATGTGTGAGAGAAGTGTCTGTGAAGCACTTATGGGAAAAGAAATACATGTGGAAAAGCGGCTTTGAAGTACTTATGGAAAAAGAAATACGTGTGGAAAAATGTCCGTGAAGTACTTATGGGAAAAGAAATACATGTGGAAAAGCAGCCATGAAACACTTATGGAAAAGAGAATATACATGAGAAAGGTGAAAGTGTAGCAGCTATGAGGGAAAATGATATGCATCAGGGTATCGGATCGTCAGGTGAGGATGCGATGATTCAGGAGATTATGAAACATCTGGATACAGAATCCGCACAGGGAGTTTACCGTATGAGCGTTACTTTTGACGAGCAGGAAGAGGAGCGTAAGACCGTTTCACATAAGTGCTGCAATATGTATGGCCGGCCGGCTTCGGAAACAGTGGGCCTGCTGGATATGTACACGGACATGAATGCGGGTGATCCCGACCGGAAAGAATAGCACATGAGACAGAAAATATTGTATCTGTATTTGGAAATCAGAAAAACGCTGGGTATGGTTCCGCGTATGTTTTTACAGGCAATCCTGCTTATGATCCTCATAGGCGCGATTGCTTTTTGTGGTGTAAAAAGCATGGAAAAGAAGCCTCTGGCAGTAAATGTGGATATCGGGATTGTGGTGCAGGAAGAAAATGCCATGACCAAAATGGCACTCGCATATATAGAAAACATGGAGAGTGTGTCGCAGATCTGCAGCTTCAGACAGGTATCCGAGGAGGAAGGAACAGATCTGCTTACGGAAGGAAAACTGGTGGCGCTGATCGTGCTTCCCGGTCAGCTTGTGGAAGGCATCATGAACGGGAATAACCCGGAAGTGAAGATACTTTTTCCTGAAAATGCCAGACTGGAAGCGATGCTCCTGCGGGAACTGACGGAGTCGGGAGCCGGCCTTCTGCGGGTGGCACAGGCACAGATTTATGGCGCGTATGATACAGCCGTGGAATATGGACTGACAGAGCGGCTGTCTCAGATGGAAATGGAGATAGACAGCTATAACCTTGCTTTTGCGCTGGACAGGCTGGCCCTTTATGAGACGGAGATGATATCGGCCACAGGGCGTATGAGCACACTGCAATTGTATATGTCTTCCGGCGTGGTTTTGTTTCTGCTTTTATCGGGAATGGCAGTGTATCCTGTGGTTCAGCAGGAACCGCTGGCATTTCGCCGGCAATTAAAGAGACAGGGCACAGGAAAATGGTGGCAGTGTTTCTGCCAGTGGATGTGCGGATTTGTCTGTATGGTACTCTGCGTGGTATTGTCCGGCGGCGTGGTGCTGCTTCTTAAGAATGCGGCTGCGACTGTCATAAAAAATGAAAGCGGAGAAAAAGGGCTTTCCACATTCGTTTTGTCTGATGGTAACAGTTTTCTTGTGACAGCGCCGGAGACAGGTCTGGCGGAAAAAATCGGGATAAGTCTGCTGGTTATCGCAACCGCAGCCACATTGATCTATTTTCTGTATAGTATTGCACAAAGCAAAACAGGAGGCATTCTGTTGATTTTTCTTTGTTCGACGGTGGCGGTATATCTGTCCGGCGGCCTGATTCCCTCCCCGTTTCTTCCGCAGGCAATGCAGGCGGTGGGAGACAGATTGCCGACAGCCTACATGATGCGCGCGGTAGGCGGATTGCTCGCCGGCTATGAAAAAGGTGCGATGATTCGATGTGTGGCAGGATTATGTGGATATACGGTGCTATCAGCGCTTGGGGCATGTCTGCTCAGGGGAAAGGAATAGGTGCAGTCCGCAGAGGCCGAAACTGTGTGCCTTCTTCGGCGGACAGTTTACAGGTTAAAGCAATTCAGGGGGAAAATAAATGAAGAAGAACAAATCCGGTATGAACGGAACCGGTCAGTCCGTCGAGGCGGTGCAGGACGATCCGAGCAGGCAGCTTGATAAGGCAGATCAGAGCAACAAATTTGGGGACGCTGACGGGGGAATACAAGGCGATACGCACAGGCAGTTGGATGGGACAGATCAGAGCAACAAATTTGAGGACGCTGACGGGACAGTGCAGGACGATTTGCACAGACAATCTGATGGAAATAGATATGGCACAAGGTTCAGGCAGTATGGCGTATGGCTGCAGCTTTTGTTTAAAAGGCTGTGGAGACAGCCGGCATACCTGGCACTGCTGGCGCTTATTCCGGTGCTGGGGGCTGTGATCGGTATGCTGGAACAGAAAGAACCGGGCGGTGTGCAGGTGGCAGTATGTGTGGAAGAGGGTACATGGAACAGGCAGATTACAGAAGGATTGAAAGAGCAGGCGGCAGAAAGCATTTTGCAGTTTGTATTTTGTGATTCTGAGGAAACTGTGCGGCGTTCTGTGATGAAAGGAGAGGCAGATTGTGGTTTTGTGCTTCCGGAAGATCTGGCAGAGCGTGTCATGGGCGGTGACTGGGAGGAAACAGTGAGAGCCTATGAGACACCAGCAAGCAGTATAACCGGTATGGCAAAAGAGCGGATTGCGGGTGTCATTTTCACGCTTTATTCCGAACGATGTTATGAAGAATATATGGAAGAAAATCTGGGAGATATCAACACTGCTTCGTATGAAATGGTAGATTTTGCACGCAAAGCGTATCAAAAACATTTGACAGATGGCAGTACTTTTTCTTTTCGTTATGAAAACGGAGACCAATATAGTCAATACGCATCTGACACCAATGCTATTTCTGACACAGGTGTCTTCCCGCTGAAAGGGGTATTTGGCGTGCTTATTTTTATTTGCGGTATGTGTGGAATGCTGGAATATGACAGAGATCGACAGGAAAAAAGATTTGTGCGGATGGTGCCAAATTGGTTGACTTATATAGTCGATGTATGGATTCCAACCATATTTGCCTCTTTTACTGTGATTTTCTGTCTGTGGCTGTCAGAGGGACTACGTTATAGAAATATGCTTGATGAAATTGGAGCAGGATGTTCTGCGACAGAGTTTTTGTCTGTGTGGAGCGGATCCATGTGGGCAGAACAAATCCTGCATCTTGTAGCTTATCAGTGTGTGATCATAGTATATTGCTGTATTCTTGGAATTATGCTGAGAAGGCGTGAGACGATTGCCGCGGCGATTCCGATTCTGACACTGGGAAGTTTTGTATGTGCTCCTGTGTTTATCAGACTGGCAGCGTATATTCCTGCTTTTGCGGTACTGGAAAAGTTATTTCCAGTGACATATTATCTTATTTAGTGGTTCTATAAAATTGCAATCCAATAAAGGCGGAAAACAGATTAAAGATTATTCCTTGTTCTGAATGTGCCTTAAATGCTTTAGCAAAAGATGAATCGCCTGATCTATTCAATCCATCGGATTCCCGATGGATTTGTTTTTTCTTGGGGGAAATGTGTCTAGGGTGTCCGACAGAGAAGAAAAAACCCTCCAAATAATAAAAAGTCATCAAATTCAAAAAAGTAAACGCAAAAAATATAAAAAATTTTTCAGCAGCAAAAATAAAGAAATCCGTACAGGAAAAAAAGCGAGGAGATGTGCATAAGGCATCCGACAGAAAAGAAAAAACCCTCCAAATAATAAAGAGTCATCAAATTCAAAAAAGTAAACACAAAAAAATAAAAAATTTGAAAAATTTCTCAGCAGCAAAAATAAAGAAATCCGTATAGGAAAAATGAGCAATGGAAGCCCCCGTAATAGTAAATCGCTGCATAAATGCGCCGCCGTTGACAGTCCCGCCCGCCTTTGCTGACAGGCAGTCAAGGCGAGAAAGCCTCAAAATGGCTTCCCGCCCATTTTAATTTTACAGCGAAAAATCCGGCTGCTTTTTCGTGAGTGTGTCCACAAAGTATTGTATAAACTAACCCCCATTGCTATTTAAGATACATTCAAAAGACATGCTTAACGGATCGTATAAGCAGTATGCAAGTAGTGATTATTAACAAGGCTGTCAATATAAGTCCAACATTCAATTTAGTTTTTGACTTTATTTGATTAGTTTCTATTAAATGAGAGTGCCTTAAAGCTGTAATAACAGGTTTGTATAAAATCATGGTCATCGCTGCATTCAAGCCGCCTTTAATCAAGTTAAAAGGAAGAAAAGCCGGAACTAGCAATTCGACAACTGCTTCTCTTGGATAGCCCATATAAATAGGCGTGATTAAATAATTCCAAAGCAGCATTACTAAGACCATACACCCCCACCCACAAAACAGCCCGACAATAGCTCCCGATAGTTTGCGCTTTTTCTTGTAAATAAATGCAGCAGTACACGCAAAGGAACAACTAGAAATAACATTCATCAAGAACCCCAAAATACCATTTTCGCTGATGGTAAACATTTCGACTAGAGAAACAATTAAGGCGACGGAAAATGACGTGAGCGGACCAAAAATCAATCCGCTAATTGCAATGATAATATCCTTTGGGTCGTACTTCAAAAAGAGTACAAGCGGGATACGTCCGATTACGGTAGCCACATAGGCAAAAGCGCAAAGCATACCTACTGTTGTGAGTTTCTTCGTTTTACTGTTCATTGAAAATACCTCCTAAAAAAATTAACACCTAAAAGCAATGGAATGCCTTTAGGTGCTGCAATTTATTTTAAGGTGTATGGAAAATGTCAACAAAGCATTTTACAGATAGACAAAAAAGTGCATATTATCAGAACAATTCTGACATATCCAATACACCTTCTTTAATCCAGACTATACTGTCGGTTTTGGATTTCCACCAAATCAGCATTTACACGCTCGCGGACTCTACCGCCGATCGGGAATTTCACCCTGCCTTGAAGACATTCTTTCTATTTAGTTGCCGTTTATTATTATAGATTTATTTTCCATCAATGTCAATAAAAGTACTGAATTATGGCTAAATATGGTGTGTGCTTCCCGCAGGTCTTTTAATCGTTCGTGTATGGATAGTTCCATGCTCTCCCTACTCGATAAATGGGAATTTTTCGTCCTGGCTCTCTCCATAAATATCATTTTTCGGTCAGCCCGATCACGTTTATTTTCTTCTGCCATACTTATCTTTTCACAAGGAAAATGGCTTTATTTTTCATATCAACTTCAAACGCCGTTTCCGATATACGAATAAATTCAGTTCCTACCGGGGCAGTCATATATTTATAAACATCGCTGTCCAAATCATGACATACTATGCCGAGCGGCATCAACATAATGTTTTTCACATCTGAATTATAGTGTTCGTCTTCATTTCCTGCAAAAAATGTCCATCCGCTGTCTGCCGGATTGTTTGGCTTGCGTCTGTACATAAAACCGACTTTCCAGCCTTCCTCTACAATTCGCCTGGAAACAAGTGCGCCTTGATTCAAAAGTGTGCGCATTTTTTTGATTTCATCATACCGACTTTCATGATTCAAAAAACTATTCCTCATTTCGTCACTGACAAGTGTATCGGTGCAGAGACTTTCAATATTTGCGTTCCATTTGCCGCTGTCCTCTGCCTGATGCCTCAAAAGCACAGCCAAATCCAACAATTCTTCCTCTCTGCACTCAATACGAGTGTTTACTTCTTTGCACATATTTTTTCCGGTGTTGTCATAAACAAACACCTGCACTGTTCCATCCCGATAAAACAGGAGCTTTACAGCTCCCATTTTGGCTTCATCATCATAAAACATCATAAAAGGCGGCAGCTTACCATTGACGTACCATTCAAATTCGGTGCCATCCTTGCTATTCATAAAATAGACCGCCCCGTTTTCTTCCAAATCGCTGGATTTTACCTGCGGCAAATACTGTTCCCTGTTCTGTTCCATAATGCTTTTAACTTTATCTAAAATCACATTCATAATATATCCCTCGTTTCACATTGTCCATTGTAATTGATCTAATCTCAAAATTATGATTTTCCATTCTGCTTCTTTCATTCTACTACAGTTCCGAGAGCGCGGAAATAGTGAGTTTTCCGAGCAAAATACTGCCCGGACTGTGCCGCCGGCGTTCACATGCGGCAGAAAGCGGAAAACCCTTATTTTAAGCCATTCCTGCAAGAAGTTATAAAAACTTACGGGATTATAAGAAGATTTTCTGCTATAAAATCAATAAAAAATATAAAAATTTTTGAGCAGCAAAAATAAAGAAATCCGTACAGGAAAAATGAGCAATGGAGATGTACATAAAGTATCCGGCAGAAAAGAAAAAAACCTCCAAATAATAAAGAGTCATCAAACTCAAAAAAGTAAACACAAAAAATAAAAAAATTTTTAAAATTTTTTCAGCAGCAAAAATAAAGAAATCCGTACAGGAAAAGTGAGCAACGGGGATGTGCATAAAGTATCCGGCAGAAAAGAAAAAAACCTCCAAATAATAAAGAGTCATCAAGTTCAAAAAAGTAAACACAAAAAATAAAAGAATTTAAAAATTTTTTAGGGTCATAATTGACAGAAAAAAACTTTGTTTTCGGAATTGTAACCCGCTGAAAATGGGCTTATGGTAAAATGGGTTTATAAAATATCCATTGCAGGTAACAGGCAAATATTTTAGAATCAAGTGTGTAAATCAGGAAATTTGAGGCATCCGGGCAGGCTATAACGGAATTTACCTTTCAAAGCTGGCAAAAAAGATTGACTATTTTCAGAAATATGCTATTATACTATCAGTGGTGAGTCCTACCGAGAAGTGGACTGCTAAAAGCGTTAGCAACTCTAATGGAGTTACTACACAAATGGCTATGTGGAAACGCATAGCCATTTTTAACGGGGAGATATATGCAGACAGATTTTAAATTATACAAGGTGGATATGAAATATATCCGTAATCTACATAATATAGACGATAAAGTACTTTCTGTTTCACCACAGACGGGCAAAGACAGCAGGGTGTTTGTTGGTATCGTAATTGTTTGCGACACTTATAAATATTGCATACCGCTTTCATCGCCGAAAGAAAAGCATAGAAAAATGAAAAATTCCATGGATTTTTCCAAAATTGAAATAGATGGAAAATTATTGGGTGTCCTAAATTTCAACCTTATGATACCCGTTGAAGAAGAACAATTACAGCTTGTTGATACCACTATTTTTAAGAGAGATAGGGAAAATATCAGATATTATAAGAAGTTATGTACTTTGGAACTGGAATGGTGTCAGACGAATAATGAGGTAATCTGCAATAAAGCAAATGTCCTGTATAAGAAATACATATCCAATGAGCCATTTGCAGGCAGGAATCGCTGCCTGAATTTCTCCCAATTAGAGGCAGAGTGTGAAAAATATAATTTGAAGATAAAGAGAGGCACAAACTGAACCTTTCATTGTCTTCATTACCACAATCCCAGTGAATCTTCCGCATCTATCCACATCTGTATATTTTCGTCAAGGTATAGTCTTACATATTCAAGCGGTTCGTTTATTGCCAAAGAATTTAAGGCACATTCAGAGCAAGGAGTAGTTTTCAACCCTTTTTTCTGCTTTGTTGCAGTCTATCCGTAAAAAGTAATCTGCATAGATGTATACGTCAATGCTGTTATGGTGGATATTGTATGTTGCGTAAATCATATTCATATTTAATCTGTCCTCTTTTCATTGATTTTTTGAAAGCATTTCAATCAGTTTACCAATTCCCGTATATTTTGTGTTATAATGTTTTATGTAATTTGGTTTCCCGTATTTTTCCTTTATCAGGGTTCGTAATGACCTGTGGGAAGATATAACACAAGGGAAACTTTAAGGGAAAGTTCACATGCGATAAACTTAGTGCGTTCGAGGGTTAGCGGGATTTTAATAATAAAATATAACGGCTAATAGTTTCCTTAAAAATCATCAAATCAAAATCAGAAGTTGAAAAGGAGAACTTTATGAAATCAAGCAATAGAGAGGATGGCTGGTTAACTGGAAGACTATATTTCAACAGAGAAGATAAAAGAGTGATGATCAAGAGACCGCGAAGCGGGTTTGGCTATACATTGAATTTAGGTAATAAGTGGACATGGATATTTAATATTATTTTTGTAATTATTATAGTTATATTAGTCAGTGTTCTATAAAATAACTTTCGGTTTGAACGTTGTCGGGTGAGTGTAAATCAGCGATCATATGTGAATATATGCATTGTATGTCAAATTTTAAGCAGTGGGTAACTTTTCCTGAAAGGGGAAAAAGAATGTAAACATAGAAAATTAAAAAAAGAAAAAACTGAGAAAATATGTCTGCAAAAAGTTTTCCTTTTATAAAGAGTAAAAAGAGATTAAAATGTAAACATGGATTTTAAAAAATCTGAAAATCAGATCATAAGATATCACGTAATGAAAATCAGGCAATGAGAGTTAAGTAATAAGATATCAGGAAATGAGAGTCAAGTCATGGGATATCAGGCAAAGAGAGACAGATCATGGGATATCAGGCAAAGAGAGACAGATCATGGAATATCAGGCAATGAGAGACAGATCATGAGATATCAAACAATGACAATCAGACGACAGATCTGCAGCAACAGAAATTCTGGCAAGGCAGCTAAACCAGGCGAATCTGTTTGAATTGCACTGGCGGGATGAGGAAGTGGAGAATACGAATATGAACAGTACAGATCAGAAAAAGAACATTATGGAATACGAGACGGTAGCGCTGGATGATGAAAACAGCGCACTTGTAATTCTGGATCAGACTAAACTGCCGGGAAGTACGGAACTGATCAGCCTGCATACCGGTGAGGAAATATGGGATGCGATTTATCTTCTGAAGGTACGCGGCGCGCCCGCCATTGGTGTGGCGGCGGCATTTGGGATATATCTTCTGGCGAAAAGGATTGAAACCCAGGATTATGATGTGTTTTACAGGGAATTTTGTAAGCAGAAGGAGTATTTGAACTCGGCGAGGCCTACAGCGGTTAATTTATCCTGGGCGTTAAACAGGATGGAGCAGGTATGTGTTGCGAATCAGGATTTGCCCGTGACTGAGATCAAGCAGAAGCTCAGGGCGGAAGCGATTGCCATGAAGGAAGAGGATATCCGTGTATGTAAGGCTATCGGCGAGTACGGGCTGACGCTGGTGAAGCCCGGAGACGGCATTCTGACTCATTGCAATGCGGGGCAGCTTGCCACCTGCAGATACGGGACTGCTACGGCACCGATCTATCTGGGACAGGAGCGGGGGTACAATTTCCGTGTTTTTGCGGATGAGACGAGACCTTTATTACAGGGAGCGCGGCTGACTTCATATGAGTTACACGCTTCGGGGGTGGATGTGACGCTGATCTGCGACAACATGTCCGCCACGGTCATGCGTAACGGATGGGTCAACGCGGTGTTTGTGGGCTGTGACCGGGTGGCGGCCAACGGGGATACGGCGAATAAGATTGGTACGTACGTAGTGGCGACGGTGGCAAAACGGTACAATGTACCGGTGTATATTTGTGCACCTACTTCCACCATCGACATGAGTACGGCCACCGGTGCGGATATCACGATCGAACAGCGGCCGGCCCATGAGGTGACAGATATGTGGTACGAGAAACCTATGGCGCCTGCCGGTGTTAAGGTGTTTAATCCGGCATTCGATGTGACGGATCACGATCTGATCGCAGGTATCGTGACGGAGTATGGCATCGCGAGAGCGCCGTACACGGAATCGCTTAAAGAGATTTTTGCACAGAAGAAAGTGAAAACTTTTTAGAATATCGACAAAAGTTTTCATGATTGCTTGAACCAGCACTGAAAAACTTACAAAAATCCAAAATTAATATGTTCAGAACTGCTTATCCTCGTCCAGTACGGGAATGCAGATTGTAAACGTTGTTCCCGCGCCTTCTTTGGAAGTTACTTCTATCCGTCCTGCGTGCTCCAAAACAATGGTGCGGGTGATGGCAAGCCCCAGTCCCTGTCCGCCTTTGCCGCTGCGGGTGGTGTAGGAACGGTGGAAAATGTTCGGGAGATCTTTTTCCGGTATGCCGCTGCCGGTATCGGCAACAGCGATGTAGGCGAAGTCATCATCCGACGTGAGAGAAAGGGTCACTTTGCCCTCCGGCGGTGTAAAGTCGGCGGCGTTGTACAGGAGGTTTTCCAGCGCACGGAAAAGATGTTCCGCATTTCCCATAATGCGGCAGGGGCGCGGGGTGATATCTTCAAGAAAATTTGGCCCGTAAAGTTCTATGATCGGGCGGCAGTTGTGATAAAAATCCGAAAGGAACGTATTGAGCAGCATGGGCTCCATTTTGACGGGAGAGCTTGTCTGTGCTGCAACTTCTTGAATGGATTTCAGCCGCTCGGATAAAAGGCTGCACTGTTCTTCTATATGAAGCATTCTTCTGTGGGTGTCCGCATCCAGCATAATGTCGTTTAACCGTATGATCTGCGCCATATTGGAGAGAGAGGTCAGAGGCGACTTCATATCATGTCCCAATTCTGCGATGAGCTGTCCTCTCTCTGTGAGCAGCTTGCGCAGATGTTTTGTTTTTTCTTCGACTTCTTCCTGCAGATGCAGATTCAGTCGTGTGTTTTCCAATGTCATTTCCCGACTGCGCCGTACCATCAGTACGGCAAATGCGATCACCATGCAAAACGCGCCGTATTCTTCAGGATATGCGCCGGCAAAGGGCTCATAGACGCCGATTGACACAACACTGTAAAACAGGCAGATGCCGTTTGCGGAAGCGGCGGCAAGAATGATTCCGATGTGCCGCAGTCCTGCAAGAGCGCCATAGACGGTCAGGCTGATCAGCAGGAACGCCATGCCTGCTTTATACCATGAAACGAACGGCCCGTACCACAGGAGCAGGCCTGGAAAGACAGGAAGTACAAACACGGGCACGACGACAACAATGCCGCAACTGAATAGAGAAAGGATGCGCAGCGTTTTTTGCAGCCTTTTCAAACCGTCCGTCACAAACAGCAGAAGAGTGATCTGCAACGAAAAATAAAGGCCGGATATAGCGGCAGCATCTTCGATTGCATAGAGTGTGCGCACAAGCGGTACGCCAAACAGTCTTAAGAAGGGGTAGCAGATCCGCACGGCAAAAGACAGGCTTAACATACCGAAATAGAATGTGACAGCCCGGCTGCCGTTTTCTCTGCGCTCCCAAAGGACAAGGCAGAATAAAGAAAGTGTGAGGGATGAAAAAAACAGCAGCCCATAGATGAACATACGGGCGCCAATGAGATGAGTCACACTGTCCGCGTCTCCGATCACGGGTGCGTACCAGAGTCCACCATAATAATGGGAATAATTGGCAGTCTGTATGATCAGATCTGCATTTCCGTCAAGATAGAAGGAATAAACGGTGTCTTTGATCAGGGGGGCATAACTGCCGGGAGATACAACGCCGGTTTCACCAAGGTACAAGCCATCGGCATAGACTTTGGCGGTGCAGAGAGGTTCCTGCAGATAGAGCTGGACATTACCGTTTCCGGTAAGGTGCAGACGCCATGTTGAGACTCCGTAGGGAATTTTGTTTTCGTGGAATAAAGCGAGGTTTGGATATTCCCCGGCCCATGTGGTGTAATAAGGCTGTGTCTGATCTGCAAAATCTTCTGGTGAAAGCAGAACATCCGGGTAAAACTCCCAGCCGTCCACAAGAGAACAATAACCTTTTTCTGGAATTACGCAAAGATGGTCTTGTGTAAGAACCGCCTTTGTTATATATTTATTATCATATCGGGTAACCGCCAGCAGTCCAAGCAGGCTTAAGAGCATTGCAACTGCGGTTATCAGAAGCATTTTAAGTGTAAATTTGGAAAACAGGTTCTTTTTCATGATAACGGATCCTCCTCTGGCGGATAACGATCAAAGGTAATTGTTGCAGTAAAGAAATATCAGATTGAAAAAGCAAATTTTTTCAACTGTGTATCATTAAGCAGTATCACAGGCAGGATTGTGATACATACGGGGACGATATGAGAAATAAACATAAATACATTTTTGCAGCGGCGGTGGCCATTGTACTGCTATTTTACAGGGGCGGGTCAGCGGCTGCATTGGAAGCAGAACCAAATACAGAATTTGAGCAAAGCGTCTTTCCCGCAGTGGAGCCGGAACAGGTCACAGAGCACGCTGCAGAGCCGGATCCGGAGGTGGAAGAGATTCCGGAAAATGATGCAGAGCAGGTTCCGGAAGAAAGCATAGAGTCTGCCACAGAGTCAGAACCGGTGCCGGATTCCGTATCCAACGGTACAGATTTGATCCGGTGGCTTGAATCGCACAAGAACACAGGAGGGACTGTAAAGCTGGCAGATCACGTGATTCTGGACGGGGACTACAGTTTTTGTCCGTCTGGTATGAATATGCCTCCGGTTGTGGTTGATACGGATCAATATACAATTACCATAACCGGAGAGATCGAGTTTCTGAGTGATCATCATCTTACTTTTTCGGGACAGCCGGATGGCAAGGGCATATTTTGTGTGGCTGAAAAAGGTATGCTTTCCATGCAGGGTATTGCGGTGGAAAGCGGACAGGGTGCATTATGGCAGGAGGAAGGCGCCGGGCTGGTAATTGCTGACTGTCATATAGCGGGAAGCATCCATTATGCGGAGACTCCGTTTGTGGTGGATCAGAAGACTGATTCCGTCTGCGTCGTCGTGGAAAAAAATCAGACGCTGCACGATGTGCTTCCGACGAGCATTGAGTGTACGGTTAACCGTCAGGGGCAGGTCAGCCATAGTGAGCCGGTTCCGGTTACCTGGAACCTTGCGGGAACAGAAAAGCAGCAGGAGCAAAGGCGGCGTTTTCAGGTACAGGGTTCCTTTTTACAGGCGGCGTATGCCGAACCGGTGTCGTGCACGGTGGTGTATAATGACTACCCTCTGACTTTTACAGAAGTGAGGGCATCGTTAAAAGGCAGTATATATATGTTTTCGGGCTGGTATACAAAACCGGAGGATGCCTTGCCGATTACGGTAGTGTCGGAGTATTCTTTCAACGGAGAAAACTGGTTCACGGATGAAGAAAAATTTGTGACGGATACTGCTGATTCCTTTACGATCATTGTTCAGCCGGGACAGTTCGGTACGGCGGTAAACTCTGACATATATATTCGTCTGCGATGGAATCACAACGGCACCGAATACTTTTCCAATGTTCTCTGTTATGCGGCAGGCAATCTGGAATGTGCGGAAGATATAGGCGGCAGCAGAGGCGGAGGAACTTCTATTGTAGATCCACCCGGTCCGCCGCAGGAAAATGATCCGCCGCAGAATGCCGGCGATACGCCTTCGACAGAACAGCCGGTTCAAAATGCAGACCGGAATACAGGCTCAAATACTGAACCGGGGGATGCCGGATCAGGGGCTTCGTCAAATACAGATCAGACAAAAAGCAGTGACGGCAATACCGGTTTGGCTGCGGCAGGCACCGGACAGTCGTTACATGCAGAGCAGAGAGCGGGACAACCACAATCTGCGGTGGGTCCGAATACCGGAACAAAACAGCCGCAGTCTGCAGAGCGCCCGGACACAGGGACGGAACTACTGGACACAGGGATAGAACAGCCGCAGTCTGCAGAGCACCCGGACACAAGGACAGAACGACTGCAATCTGGGGCACTCCCGAACACCGGAACGGCGCAGGAGGTTTTCGCTGCTGCATCCGCATATGGAAAAAACAGCGCTTATCAGTCCCGGATGAATGGACAGGAAATGCGCTTAGGTATCCGTGATGGCATGATCGTGTGTGCAGCAGGTTTTGTGCTGCTGGCAGTTGCTGCCGGAATCGTTTGTTTTGGTGTTCGGTCCCGCAGGCGGCGGTCAGTTTGATTTCGGATCCGGCACGAAAAGATACCCCTTGTAACGCTTTGTCTGAATATAATCGTGATCAGGGCGGATCTCATAGAGTTTCTTGCGGATGCGCCCCATAATAACCTGCAGAGATTTCTGCCCCTTGTTGATTGGCGTCTTCCACACTGAATCATAGATCTGCTCCGGCGTATATATTTCATTAGGATGTCTTGCAAGAAAATACAACACATCAAATTCGTAAGACGAAAAATCTACAGAGTATGTTTTATAACTTACACTGCAGGAAGAAGGAAAGATAGAGAGTAAACCGTAAGTAAGCGTCCGGGGCGGGGTGGCGGCTCTGCCGGAACGGATGCGGGCCTGTACCCGCAGTTCCAGTTCTCTTAAACTGTAAGGTTTGCATACATAATCATCTCCGCCCACAGATAAGCCCCGGATACGGTTTTCCTCTTCTGTATAGCCGGAAAGAAAAACAATGGGAAGCCCTGTCTTTGAGCGGATTTTCTCACACAATACAAAGCCGCTCATATCAGGCAGGTCAACGTCCAGAACGACGCAGTCAAGCGTATTAGATAAAATGATCTTTTCCGCCGCCTGTGCAGTATCCGCACAGACAACCTCGTATCCGACCGCGTCGAAATACGTCTTGTTATCTCTTAATATCATCGGATCATCGTCCACCATTAAAACCCTGTACATATCCATCCCCACTCTTCATCACGGTTCAGTTCTAAAATCGAAGATTATTCGAATTTTGGCATAGCCTTCGAGTTTGTGCGCCAGCACAAATCTCGCAATTAAAAATCGAAGATTTTTAATTTAGTATAGCATAAAAATATCCCCCGAATAGCACTTTTCATACCGAAAATGAGCGCGAAAATAAACGTCAGGTAACAATCGTCCCATGAAGCTTTTTTTAGCTTAAAAATATTGTAGAATAATGCTATGAAAATTCCGGATTAAGTTAAAAATGGAGAGGATTACATATGAAACAGCATAGATCCGATCAGATGTGCAGCATAAGTCATACAGGAAAGGCGGGCTAAAATATGTTAGGCGGTTCTGTGTACATAGCGTTTATCCGATTTGCCATCAGTCTGGCGGGTGTGGTGCTGTTGTTTTTTATAATTTCGAAATCACGGTTCGGCAGAAAAAAGACGCTGGTCTGCTACGGGTGTTTCAGCGCGGCGCTGATTCTGATGGCCTGTGTCTGGTATGTGGCGGACTGGGAAAGCTGCGTGCGGATGGTCGCATTTACGATGTATATGTGTTTTGCGGTTTTTGCGGTTTTCATGAACAGAGACTCCGTTTATCTGACAGTCTATAAGCTGGCGCTGATCTTTTATCTGATGTCGGCATTTGTGGTCGGCGGACTGGAAATTTCCATTATTTTCTTTCACCGCAATGTATGGGCGGATATTGTCTCTCGCATTCTGCTGATTCTGATCATTGCGTTTCTGCTTGACAAATATGTCAAGAAATCCATGCAGGGGTATGGCAATTATGTGGAGAAGGAGGCAGATCACTTCAGCATAGCCCTTATGATCATCTGTGTTTTGCTTGGAATCGGCTATATCTTAAATCCGACGCTGAACAGGGAGATGACACCCCAGCGGCTTTATCAGGTTCTGACAAATTTCTTTTTGACGGGGACGCTGCAGCTCCTTGTATTCCGGTTCTATCTGCATGTCGGGAAAGAGAAAGAGTATGAGAGAGAAAACCAGCTGATTCAGATGAATTACAGACTTTTGGAGCGTCAACTGGAGATTCTGGAAGAGTCCGTGGATTCGGGCAGGCGGCTTCGGCATGATATCAGGCATCATAATGCGGTTATGGCGGAGTATGTGCGCAGAGGACAGCAGGAGGAATTATTGAAGTATCTGCGGGAGTATGACAGGGAAACCGATCAGGGCATACCGGAAATGATATGTGCCAATACTGCGGTCAACAATATCCTGTCGGCTTATACCAGAAAGGCAAGGAGTGAACGGATCAAGGTCACGCTTGATGTGGAACTGGGCAGGAACCTTGCGATACCCAGCATTGATCTGGTGGCAATTCTGGCCAATGTCTATGAAAACGCCATCTATGCATGTATGGAAGTGATGAAACAGCCGGACGGGCGGGAATGTTTTATTCATCTGATGCTCAAGAAAAGAAAGAACAAGCTGATCATTTCCTGCAGAAATACATGTAAAATGGGAACCGAGTTGAAGGGCGGACAGCCTGGAACGGAGTTCACAGACGGCGTCGGTGTTTCGAGCATTACCAGAACGGCTGATAAGTATGCCGGAGAATATGATTTTAAAAATGATCAGGGCGTGTTTGTAGTCAGATTGATCATGAATGTAGATTCAGAAACGAAAAGAATGAGGAACAAAAACCTCAGAACGGAGGAAAGATGACGTACCTGATAGCGCTCTGTGATGATGAGACAACAGAGCTGGACAAGACTGAGGAATTATTGAGCGCCTATGAGAAAAAGCACCCCGAACTGGATTTTATGATCGAGTGGTTTGAAAGCGCGGGAGAACTGCTTTACATGGTGGAAGAAAGGAATTATGCACCAGATTTGATCTTTATGGATATTTTCATGCCGGACCGTGAAGAGATGCCTGTCTGCCATGGAATAGAGGCGGCGAAAAAGCTCCGTGAGATGGGAAACAAATCAAAGATTTTTTTTCTGACCACATCCAGGGAGTATGCGCTGGAAGCATTTGATGTGGAAGCGTCACAGTATCTGATCAAGCCGGTCGCGGAGGATACAATTACCGCCGTTTTGGACAGATTTGCAGCGGAGGCGGAAGAGGAACGTAAGAGGTATATTTTGCTTAAGATCGAAGGAAAAATCGTGAGGGTGGCAGTGAAGGATATCATATACTGCGAAGCACAGGGGAAAGCGCAATGCGTGTATCTTGCGGAGGGCGGAAAATATCTGCTTCGCATGACTTTGACGAAGCTTTATGAGATGCTTTCCGGCTATCGGGAGTTTGTTCGGGTTGGTGTGTCTTATATTATCAGTTTGGATCATATAGACAGTTTGACGGCTCAGGAGATCATTCTGGACACCGGGCAGAAGATTTATCTGCCAAAGGGGGCCTATAGCTGTCTGCGGGAGCAGTATTTTGAATATTACTGCCAGAATGAGTAAGGTGGTGTATATCTGCAAAACTGCAAACCGTACCAAAAAAGGTGCGAAGTATTCCGAGGGGATTGTTATTAAGCCATGCGTTTGATAAATAATAATTATGTAAAAAAACAGGCACGGGAGGCTGTGCGGAATGGAGGAATCATTACTATGAGAAAAAAGAAAGGAAACCTGTTGCAGAGAACGATGGCGCTGCTGCTCTCGGTGGTGCTGGCTGCGGGGATGGCATTGGATGCGTATCCCTTAACCGCTCTGGCGCAGGAAAATGCCGGGGGGGGGTATAACGCGGCAGAGGAAAGCGTCAGCGGGAATACGGTGACGGAGGAAGAGAGCGGAGCAGAAGCGGGCGGTGAAGAAACCGGAGCAGATTCTGCGGTAGAGCAACCCGGCGATGGAGATACGGAAGAAGCCGGGGAAACGAAGAAACCGGCGGAAAGCCCCGTGCCCGAAGGGCAGGACGGTGAGTCTGGGCAGAAACAGCAGGCGGCAGAAGATGAAGAGGATACCGGCAGCAACGATCAGCAGCTGGATGGAACGGCAGCGAAGCGGCAGGTGATGGGGACGGCAGATGTTGCGGCACAGGCGGGAGAGCTCGTTTCCGGCGAGGGCTGGATGTTGGACACTGACGGTAAGCTGACGATCGAGACGCAGAATGGAATAATAAAATGGGCCGATTTTAACAGCATGGGAACAAATACCTATGTGAACGATATAAAAACGGTAGAGATCAAATCCGGCGTGGGATCTATACATAATTATTCGTTTGCCGGTTGCAGCCAATTGACAGGAGTAACAATTCCGGATAGTGTGACAGACATAAGAAGCAGTGCGTTCTGGCTGTGCACAAACCTGACATCGATAGAGATTCCGGACAGTGTAACAGTCATAGGCGAGTCTGTGTTTGAGGACTGCTCCAGTTTGGAGTCTATAACGGGTCTGGGGGGCGTGACAAAAATAAATAAGCGTGCATTTGCCAACTGCACTGGTTTAAAGGAGATCACACTCCCGGCCGGACTGACACAGATAGGGGAGATTGCGTTCCGGGAGTGCACGAATCTGGAGAGTGTAATCATGCAGGGAGATACACCGCCAACGCTGTCGGATCCGACTGATGTTTTTCAACGTTGCTATTTTGTGTCAAACAAGGTAAAGGGCATAAAAGTTCCGGAGGGGACAGCCAAAGCCTATAAAGAGGCATGGACAAAGTGGGCGGACTATATTACGGACGGGACAGACGGCACGGAGGACGAGTTCCTTGCTTCCGGTACAGACTGGACGCTTGACAAAGATGGAAAGCTGACGATTGCGTCGGATATCGGGATGGAGAACTGGGAGGGTGATGAAAACCACTCTGATAATAAGAAGAAAATAAAAACGGTAGAACTGCTGGACGGTGTGACGTTTATAAAGTGGAATGCATTGGCGGAATCATCGCTGACAGATATTACGATTCCGTCCAGCGTGACAAAGATAGAAGACCATGCATTTACCGGCAGTGGAAGTTTAACGAACATAACGATCCCGGAAAGTGTGACAACCATAGGGGCAAGCGCGTTTAGGTTTTGCAGGAGTCTGGAAAGCGTGACCATGCTCGGGGAGATTCCGGCAGCAATTGACGGGAATGTATTTGGATCCTGTAAGTTCGAGACAGATGGTACGAAAGGCATAAAGGTGCCTAAGGGAACTGCGGAGATATATAAAGCTACATGGACAGAGTGGGCGGATTATATTACAGACGAGACAGACGGCACGGAGGACGAGCCTGAGAATTGGGGCGTGGGCTGGACGCTTTACAAATCTGGAAAGCTGACGATTGAGTCGGCTGCCGGGATGACG
>ERZ808035.353-NODE-353-length-46402-cov-7.047145_pt1 | contig 46402 bp, 41 predicted proteins | sample MGYA00380189_ERZ808035 | MGnify/ENA primary metagenome ERZ808035 (study PRJEB31490, sample SAMN06133407) | mouse gut metagenome | isolation source: M5_1 | host: mice | place: China: Chengdu | collected 2015-05 ... | reverse complement strand
CGGGCCAACCTCTGTCAGCTCAACGTCGAACTCGGTCTTCTCCTCTGCTGCCGCTGCGCCTGCATCGCCTGCTGCCGCAACTACAACGCCCGCTGCTGCGGATACGCCGAACTCTTCCTCACATGCCTTTACCAGATCATTTAATTCCAATACGGTCAACTCTTTGATCGCGTCGATCATTTCCTGAGTAGTTAACTTTGCCATGATTGTTTTCCTCCATTTTTTTATTCATTGTCTGCGTTTCGAGACTGCCTGCGGCAGACTCGGGTTTTCATGCGATGGTTTTCATACAAAGCATTTAAACCGTTTTAACCGTTTATTCTGCTGCGGGCGCTTCTTCCGCAGGCGCTGCTTCCTCTGCGGGTGCGGCCTCTGCCTCTGCAGGCGCTGCTTCCGCTGCAGGTGCAGCCTCTTCTCCGGATTCTCCATCCTTCTCCGCAATCTGCTTGATTACGCGCGCGAAGTTGGTGATCGGGGACTGCATGCTGCCAAGCAGTCTGGACAGCAGCTCTTCTCTGGAAGGAATCTTAGCGACTTCCTTGATCCCGTCCGCATCGTAAGCAATGCCTTCCACAATGCCGCCCTTTACCTCAAGGGCATCTGCCGTCTTAGCGAATTTGCATAACACTCTCGCGGGAGCCGTAGCGTCCTCTGTAGAGATGGCAACCGCGCTGGGGCCTTCCAGATAGGGAAGAAGCACTTCGCAGTCCGTGCCCTTGAATGCAAAATTCATCATAGTGTTCTTGTAAACCTTGTAGGTGATCCCGGCCTCACGCAGCTCTTTACGAAGCTGTGTGTCCTGCTCCACCGTAAGTCCGCGGTAGTCAACGAGAACGACTGACTGCGCGTCTTTCACGGCAGCGGCGATCTCATCTACGATGGGTTTCTTCAATTCCACCTTTGCCATTACATTACCTCCTTATAGATTTTGTTGCCGATTAGGAGCGTGTGTCCGTCGGACACAATCGAGTAGGGAAGATTTCTTCCCCTACTCGCGCGCCGGGCGTCCGTCAGCTTGCTGACATATTTCATTTGGACGTCCGTGTGCATCAAAAACCCTCCCCGCAAAGACAGGGAGGGCAATACATATCAATGATAGCTCTTCTCTCCTCGGCAGGCGGACTCTTACGCCGGCAATACGGCACCTGCTGTCTTCGGCATTTGCTACTATAGCACAGCGCGCGCAGGGCTGTCAACTGTTTTTGTAAAATATAGCAGCATTTTTGTCCGCCATAGGCAGTTTCCGCCCACAAACAGCTTAATTCTTCTTATTTCCAGCTTGAAAGCGGGCGGGACATCTCCGCCTCGTACTTCCTGATCGCCTCGTCGCGCACATTGCGCGCCACGCCCCATCTGTCGCCGACCTCACGGATTTTTCCGTTTTGCACCTCGCATTTCGTGCCGTTTAAGACAAATTCCCGGTCGGTATCCACGCCAAGCTGCCGCAGCAGTTCCAGTAACATGGGCGTCGTGCCTCCCATCAGGTCGCTCCTGTCTGACGCGGCAGAGACCCTGTCGCCAAACTCGAGCATGACGCCGGACCACCGTCCCTCCGAAAAGTGGATCAGTGCGCCAAGCCCCCACGAAAGCGCCTGCAGCTTTTCATCGTTTTCCCCGTCCCGGTATCCGTGCCTTTCCCCGTAAACCTGATCCCTGCCTACACGCAGCCTGTAACCGTTTCCCAGGTCAAACACATCGCCCACGGCAATATTGACACTGTTGTCAGAAGGATCGTAGTCCTTATGTTCGCATGTCTGGAACGGCCCCGCCTTTTGAAAGAGCTCGGATGGATCAATACAGGTAAAAAAGCCAGCGCTGTAGCATGTAAAAATTTTGCCGCCGTCCACCTGTACGGTGGAAGTCACCGCGTCAACGGACTCCGTGGTGATCTCATACTCCTCTTTCTCCGGGTCGTTAAAAAGACTCCTGTCAATCTGCGCCCAGACCTCGATCAGATTATTGATATCCGCTTTTCTGGCCCTGTCAAACCCGTTGAGGGTATCGTCCTCGTCACCGTTAATATCCCCGTTAAAGTAATCCACAAAGGCGTCCTGCTGCCCGTCCTTCGACGAAAGCTTTCCCGTCGTCGTATTGTAAATGTAAGTATTCCGACTTCCTATGCCGCTGATGCCCATATCACACCTCACCGTTCCCATACGCTGCCGCCGCATGTGCAAAAGCTCCTGCCGATATGGTTCTGCCGCCCCGCGCCGCCGGGCGCGCCTCATACTGCAGCCCGAACTTCTGCGCCTCCGTGATTTCCACCTCCATCACGCCGTAGCTTGTCTTGATCTCTAATACCGTGGAACCGTCGGGTTTGGTGATAATATTCGTCTCGAGGTCGTCATCCTCTTCCTCTTTGTTCCCGGATCCCGCCTCCCTGGAAGCCGTCTGCCGGTCGTAATAGTCAGGAATTTTCTGCAAGCCCTTGCGGTTTTCATGGATAATCCCGCGCCAGAGAAGATCCATCTCCTCCGCCGTGTAAAAATGCGCGCCAAAGCCGTTCATATATTTGGCGTACTTCGCCTTCTCACGGTCTATGTACGTGGATCCGTCCTTCTCATAGGTATAGCTTGGCACCCCGTTCTCATCGGTGGAAGTCTCAAAGAAGTTGACGAAGTCGTCCTCGTCAATCTTTCCCGCAAGGAAGTCCTCCCAGAATTCTTTATTGGATGAGAAACGCAGATTCGCATCCTGCGGAAACCGCTGTATAAATGCCATCACCTTCTCATATTGTCCCGGCTCCGTGTAGGGAAGCCTGAAACAGTCCCTGTTCACCCACTTGCCGTTTTCATAATAAGCCTCCCTGCACCAGATCCCATCCTGACTGTAGCAGGTGATAAACCAGTGCTTGTGTTCGGGATCGTCTGTGGGGAAGGTGCTCTTGGTCACCTCGCCCGTAAGAAGCTCCAAAAGCTCCTCCGGGTCCGTCACCTCCACTTCCGTACAATTATCGTCCATGCCGTTCAGCTCCCACGGCTTTATCCCCGAAGCCGCCGTACTGCCGCCTGTGGCTGTCGAAGTCGCCGGGGGAGCCGCCGCGCCGCCCTCAGCCGTCTTTGGATTCACCACGCTGCCTCCCGCTTTCGCCGCCGGCTGCGCCGCCTCTGGAACTGACACGTTTGTCACAACTGCTCCCGTGCCGTCAGAATCAGGCTTGCCCTCGGCTTCCCTTCTCATCGCCTCTTTCGCCGCCTGCTTCTCCACTTCCGCGATCAGCTCCTTGATCTGCTCCTGCAGCGCCTCCTCCGCGTCGTCAAAATCCGCCAGAAGCTTTTCCCATTCCCTTCTGGTAAAAGACTGCGCGCCCGTCTGGAAGGTCGGCTCCACCTTGCCTTCCTTCACCTTCTTTGCCATCTCCTCCATATGGGCAAGGATCTGTTCGCGGTACGTCATATTTTCCGTTTTTTTCTCTTCGCCCTTTTCTTCCTCTGTCCGTGCTGTGCGGCCTGCGTACCCCGGCTGGGTCGAATTATGCATCCACGAAGAATAACTGTTTCCTATATTCATAGTTGTCTTCCTTTCTGTCCGGCGATTTGTTCCGGCAGGCAGCGCGCCAAACAGCCACTTATGTGATTCAGCCTCTGCCCCCGGGATTCGTCCCTCTGCCAATAATACGATACAGCCGTCTCGAAAGTTTCATCTTTCCCTAAAAAATGATTTTTTAAGTCCTACCAGCTCACAAAACCATCTTCGTCAATCCGCACGCCCTCAGAAATGCCGCGCATATAGGCGAGCACCCGCTCCTTCTCCGCACCCTGCAGGAGCGTTGTTCTGCATCCGCTCTGCAGGCAGGGGACAAACTGATAGCTCACGATTCCCGTCTCGTCAATCACCACTTCTACCATGCCGGTGTCCAGAGTCTTTGAATTGAACCAGAAATTTCCCAGACTGTAAATCACAGGCACGCCCTGAATCACGCCGATGGGCTGCAGACAGTGGGGATGATCCCCGATCACCAGATCCGCCCCCGCCGCAATCAGTTCCGGCGCCTGTTTTAACTGCGCCCAGTCCAGCTCCGCCTGGTTTTCCGTCCCCCAGTGTATATAAGCCACCACGAAATCGCTGTTCTCCTCAGCCTCCCGGATCGTTTCCAGAAGCTTTGCCCCGTTCCAGCAGCGGAAAACGCCGGGCGATGTCTCCGTAGCCTCCTTGGTATCCGGCGTATCGAGCCGCTCAATCTGCGTCGCCGACACAAAGGCGATTTTCATGTCCCCCACAATATAGTAGACCGGCTTTCTCGCCTCGTCGATATTGCGCCCCGCGCCCACATAGGGGATTCCCGTCTCACGCAAGGTATCCAGTGTATCCTCCAGAGCCGTCGGGCCGTAATCATAGGCATGGTTATTGGCCAGTGATACCAGATCCACCCCCATATCGATCAGGTATGCCGCCGTCTCCGGCCTTGCCCGGAATGTAAACTGTTTGTCCTCCGTGGGCGTCCCCCGGCCGGAATAGGCAAACTCATTGTTGAGCATCATAATATCCGCCGACTGCATCCGTTCGATCACCTCCGGCGTAACGCCCTTGGATATATCGCCGTCGGAGCGCACCGTCCCCGTAATCGCATAGTTGTCGTCAAACAGAATATCCCCCGCAAATGTCATGGTCACCCTGCCGGGTTGGGCAGGTTCCACCGTATAGATATTGTTCTCTTCCATGTAAGCGGGATCGTCCAGTACCTCCTGATATCTGGAAACCGTTTCCGGCTCCGCCACGTCGCTCTCCCCCTCGTCTCCTGCATCGTCCTCCTTTTCCGCAGGCTCTTCATCTTCGGTTCCCGGCGTCTCTTTTCCGTGATCCGGCCGAACAATATCCGCCGGTTTCGTCTTCACCGGCTCCATAATCCACTGATGCGCCGCCAGGGCCAGAACCCCCAACGCCACCGCCGCCGTCAGCGTAATCACAAAAGGCAGGAAAAAACTTCTGTGAAACCGTATTCTCTTTTTCTTTTTATTTTTACGTGATCTCTTCTTAGCCATGCGACCATTATAACATTAAAAAGCCGCTATAGCAAAAGCAATCAGGCAATTCCAAGTTCTTTTCGCTCTACTCTTTGACCGGCATCCCGTTTTCCAGTTCCTTGTCGCACTCTGTCACCACCTTTGTATCGCCCGAGAGCAGCTCGTCGGCAATCGCCGCGTATTCCTCGTTTTTGTCAAGCAGGCGCACCGTCATGCTCCTGACGCCAAGCTCCGTGCCAAGGATGCCCTCCTTTTCCTCCAGCACATAAATCGTGTTGCCGCCGTCGTTGTGAAGCGCTTTGACCGGTACCACAAAATCATAAATTTCCGATGTGGAGTTCAGCTCCATCACGCCCTCCGTGCGCCCCGCCCCCACGCCCGGTTCCAGCCGGATCGCCACGGTATAGCCGCCGTTTTCCTGCACAATGGAATCAATCGTTTCGGATACTTCCTCGGCGCTGCCCGGAAATGTAAGTTTTACCATATCCCCTGTATGCACCAATGGCTTCTGTTCCTGCGTGATAACCGTGCAAAATATCCTGCCGCCCGCATCGTCGGCATAACGGAGAACCGCATCCGATCCCATCCGCATACCTGACTGTATCATCACTTCCAGAACATCCCCCGCCTCCTGGGCCGTCACCTTGCCCTCATTCTCGGAAAGTTCCGTCAAAAGCGCAATCTTCTCCTGCCTCTCCCGCACCTGGCTGACGCCGGAAACTCCCAGTTCCAGACCGCTCTCCGCCGCGCCCTGTGCGCGCCTTGCATCCTCTAATTCCCTATCCGCCTGTCTTAAAACCTTTTCCTTCTCAAGCCGTATATCTTCGATCTCGCGCTCTTTCTCCGCTATATCCCTGTCAAACCGAAGCCGCTCATCCGCCCAGGCAATCCATGTCTCGTCGGAGGCATCCTCCTTCGGAATGCGGAACATATGGGTATCCAGATCTTCCATAAGCTCCTCGAGCTTCTTTGTCTCCTCCGCAATCCTTCTGTCGAGCTCTATGACATTCGTGTCATAATCTTCCTGCGCACGGGTCGTATTCGTAGCCGCCTCCCGGCGCTTTGCCTGTTGCTGCTTCTGCCACGCCTCCTCCTGCGCATTAAGTTCCGAAAGCTGCGCGAGCAAGTCTTCCGTATTCACCTCATAGAGAACCGTTCCCGCTTCCATCCGGTCACCCGCCGCCACGCACACCTTCTCCACAAGCAGGCCGTCCAGTCCGATCACCGCCTGGGCACCTACTGCCTTCACCGTCCCCTCCGCTATGACCTTATTGCGGATGGACGCCGACGTGGGACAGCTCCACATCACCCTCGGCATCCGGCTCACATAGACTATCCGTGACACATATGTCATAATTAGCATAACGGTCATAAAAAGCGCAAATCCCTGCCACAGTTTTTTCTTCGTTCCCATCTACCCCATACCTTTTCGCGTTGCTTACCTTTTCACCCCGATATACGCGATTCCCTCTTCCAGCGCGTCCTGCCCCAGCGCAAAGACAAACAGCGCGGGAATCAGCGCCATCACCGCCACCGCGAAGGCAAATCCCGCCTGACTGATGCCAATCTGCGGCAGATAGAGGGAGAGCGGCCACGCCGCCTGTTCCTCCAGAAATGCCATAGGCTGTTCCACCAGATTCCAATACTCCAAAAAACTCAAAACCATTGCCGCCTGTATTCCCATCTTTCCAAGCGGCAGGCCGATATAAAAAAAAGTCTGCAGTTCCCCCGCGCCATCCAGTCTCGCCGCCTCCAAGACCGCTGCGTCAATCTGGGTGAATCCCCGGTACATGATAAACACCGGGAAAGTGGAAAATACGGCCGGAAGGATCACTGCCGCGGGATGATTGTACAAGTGCAGTTTCTGTAAAACAATGTACTGCGGCAGAAGCATCACCTGAAAGGGAAGAAGCATGAGCACCACATAAAGCCCGAACAGAAAGTCCCTTCCCCGGAAGCGGAAAGCGGCAAACGCCCATGCCGAAGGCAGCCCCACAATAAGCTGCCCAAAGAGAATCGCCGCCGTCATCCCCACAGTATTCCAGAACAGCCGGTAGAAAGCGGGCGACTCAATCAACAGCCTGGAAAAATGGTCGACTGTGGGATAGACGGGAATCAGATGCCACGCCGCAAATCCCTTCCCCTCCCCAAGGATCGGTGAAAGAATCCGCTTTATCTCCGCGCCGTCCATCAGGGAGCCGCCGGGAATCATGAGAAGAGGCGCGCAGATCAAAACCGCCGCGGCCGCACAGATTCCGGCAGCGAACCATGCCCTGCTCCGCTTCCGCCATTTGCCATACGCCTGTGCCGCCCATGCCGAGGCTGTCAACCTACTCCCCATTTTGTTTTCTTCCACCTCATTCTTCTCACGCTAACCCAACTTTTTTTGTAGAAACAGACACACGATAAGCAGCACCAGCGACATAATTACCGTCAGCGCCGCCATCCTGTCAAACTCCAGTTTCAGATACCAGTTCTGCAAAAGGTGCTGTAAAAAATAAATGTGCGCCTGCGGATAACTGCCCGCCACCATCCAGACCTCCCTGTAGCTTTTGAAAATCTGCAGCACAGAAAGCATCCCAATCGTAAAGAAACTGCCGGAAAGCCCCGGTCTGATGATATAATGCCAGTTCTGCCACCTGTTCGCGCCGTCCACCTGCGCCGCCTCCTCCACTTCCTTTGGCAGCGCGGCAAGTCCCGCCAGCCAGAGAATGACCATATACCCCGTGTTTTTCCACAAAAAACTGCACACTACCACAAGCAGCGCCCACTCGGTATTGAGATAGTCGATGGCTTCAAAAGCAGGGAGCGCCGTTATTTGTTCCGATATCTTTGTCAGCATGCCATTGATGACTCCCTGTCTGTCGATCAGAATCTGTAATGTCAGAACCATGACCGCCGCCGGCACCGCCATAGGCAGGAGCATCGCCGACACCAGCCTGCGGCGCATCAGGAGATTTCTCAAAAGCAGCGACAGGATCAGGCTGATTCCCATGAGAAGCGGCACCCCTACCGCCATATACAAAAACGTATTGCGCACGGCAAGCACAAAGGCGCCGTTTTCAAGCACCGCGCGGTAATTGTCAATCCCCACGAACGCGCTGTTGCCGGATCTAAGGAATGACCGCCGCACGACCTCCAGAAACGGCAGCAGATAGAACAGCATGACACCCGCAAACCCCGGCAGCAGAAACAGCAGCCTTTTACTCCTCCATCTCAATCGCCATCTTCCTCTCAACCTCTTTTGCCCCTTCCTCCGGGGTCAGCTCGCCCGCAAGCACCCGGACGCCGACCTCTGTCGCGCATTCCTCCAGCATCGTTCCCGGGCGGTAACAGCAGGACGCATCCTCCATCATCTGATAGAGCCACTGTTTTTCTTCCTCCGTGGGCCAGAAATTCGGACGGTTAATCCCGGTGGGGTCCTTGAATCCCATGGTCTGCCCGAACTCTATGTTGTCGATATCCAGGATGTCGCCCAGAGAATCCTTCCGTATCGTAAGTCCGCTGCGATTTCTCGGTTTATCCAGCCACCACTTTCTCATCATCGGATCGGAGAGCAGAAGATTCATGTATTCTTCGGCAAGCTCCGGCTCTTTTCCCTGCTCGCACAGCCCCACAATGGTCCTCGCCCAGTAGACGTTGTCCGCCTGCCCCGTGTACGCGTCAAATGTCACCACATCCTCCAGTTCCTTCTCCTGCCAATCCGCCGCCATATTCGCTTTGTTCACATGAATGCCCGTCATGCCGACCTGCGGGGTCATGAGGAAGCCCAGCTGCAGCCACGTCTCGCCGAAGTTTTGCTGGGCAGCGTACTGAAAATTAAATCCGATATCCGCCATGTCCATATCCTCAGGTTCATACCATTCCATATTATTTTTCTGCCACGCTTCCCTCCCTGCATCGTCAAATCCGGCGCTGTCTATCTCCCACATCTTACGCACAGCCTGATAGTACGCCGTCAGCTTCTCCACATCCAGGCTGCCGTCCTTACTTGTCCATGCGGGAAGGCAGACCGGCATTGTCTGTAATAGGACGTCCTTCGGATATAGCGTATACAGAATCGCCCCTTCCGGGTGCTTCTGCCTTGCTTTCTCCATACCGGCAATGATATCCTCGAGGCTGTCCTCCCCTTCCAGATACGTCTTCTCCCCAAGCCAGAGGGGAAGGTAGACCATCATCGGCACGCTGTATATTTTATTTTTCTCCGTCATCCGCATTCCCTCTACGATATTCCGGTACAGAATGCCGTCATCCAGATAAGGCTGCAGGATTCCATCCAGCTCCCTGAGCACCCCCTTGTCAGCATACTGTTCGATATCCATTCGGTCCATTACGATCACATCCGGCGCCTCTCCCGCCAGCAGACGCGTGTTCAGGTTCTTCAGCGCGTCTTCCCTGCTGACCGCGTTGTCGCCGTCCATCCCCGTCTCGTACCGCACAAGGACATCCGGGTGCTCTTTCTGGAAAAGCTGTCCCGCATAGCGGATCCAGCCGTTCTCCTCCAGACTGTACACCGTTAGTTCCTTAGCCGGTCTGGCGGGAAGCGTCTCGTCATAATACATCTCCACCATATAATTACCGTCAAACAACACGCGGAACGCCCCGTTGTCAAGCGCCTGCATGGCACGGGGGCTGCGCTGGGTATCCCCGAGCGCGGTCATCTGCCCGTCCGCAATCTGCTCAATCACCGAGCCGCCCCATATGTAGCGGTACAGCCCTGTGCGGCATGCCATGTACAATATTTGCGCGTTCCCGCCGTCATCCCCCATACCGGCGCCGGATGCACCGCCGCCTTCGCTGTCCGCAGGCGCGTCTGCCCCTCCGTCGCCATCATTCTTTGAGGAATCCGGCATAACATTTCCCTGCATGTCCTTGTCGGATACCGCCAGCACAAGACCGCCGGTGCTGTGGCTTGACAAAAACTCATCCAGCACGCTGCTTCCGCCTAACAGTTTTCCTTCCGCCCTGTCGTAAAAATAAGCTTTCCCATCATCCGCCGCCAGCATCACATCGCCCCCAAAGACAATGGACTTTACCTGTTCCCCTGTGGCAAAAAGGCTCTCCACCTCTCCATTCCCCACATTGACCCGGTACACAGCGTGATCGGACGCCGCATACAGCTCGCCCTCGGGCGAAAAGGCGAACGTATTCAGGTTCGTCGCCTTCTCATATCCCTCGCCGTGCGGTTCCAGCGCCTGTTTCTGCCCCTTTTCATCCACATAATAGTACAGATAGCGGATGTCCCCCGCAATCCACAGCGCCTCCATTTCCTCATCATTCCAAAACCTGGGCGTATAGGCAAAGACAGACGCTCCCTCATCCGACACCCCCACCGCATACTTGACATGGATATTTGCATTACTCTCCCAGCTTCGGTCTTTTCCTTTACTCTCGCCCTGCGCGTCCACATAGGTCAGCTCCGTATCCATGCCGTACAGATAGTAGCTCCCGTCCGGGCACGGATGCATATACTCAAAAGTCCCCGGCGGCAGCTCCACCTCCCGGTCCGCATACCGCCCCATGGGGATCTCTTCCTCCTGATCACCGCAGCCCCAAAACGCCGCGCACATGGCGCATATCATTATATATAGCATGATTCGTCCTTTTTTCTTCATACGCCGCTCCCGTCCGTTATCTTCCCTGTCATTGCGAAGCGCATCCTAGCATTGTAAGTATCGGCACCCCTAAATGCGTTTCGCATTGCTTTAACCATATTATAATAAAATCTCCCTCTAAATATCTTCTAAGAAGTTTCTAAGAAATCTCTAAATTTAGAAGTTATTTAAAGACTAAATGTGGTAAACTGTTCACGAAAGTGTTGAAAAAGAGGACGCTGCGAAATGAATATCCTGATCATTGAAGATGATAAAGACTTATGTCACGCCGTATCATGGCAACTGCGGCGGGAGGGGCATCTCGTTGACTGCTGTCATGACGGCAGCGAGGCCGTTCTGTATATCAGGCAGGGCATTTACGACCTGATCCTGCTAGACTGCATGCTGCCCGGCACGGACGGGCTGCACCTTCTTCGCGGCATACGCGCCGAGAAAAACCTGACTCCCGTCATCATCCTATCCGCCCTCGGCGAAGTGGACGACCGGGTGGCGGGACTAAACGCGGGCGCGGACGACTATCTGGTAAAACCTTTCGCCTACTCGGAGCTCTCCGCCAGAATCGCTTCCCTGTTCCGCCGCAAAAACGCCTTTGAGAACACCGCCCTTTCTTTCGGCGACCTGTCTTTGGACAGCGCGGAAAACATTCTTATGTGCGGGGATAAAAAATGCGCCCTCTCCCAGACGGAAGGCGACTTGATGCGTCTGCTTCTGCAGACAGGCGGCAGGACCACCGACCGCACTGTACTGCTGCATAAGGTGTGGGGGCTGGACACTTCCGTGGAAAGCAGCAATCTTGACAACTATATCTACTTCCTGCGCAAGCGTCTGAAGACATTAGACAGCCGCGTCGCTATCGTCAACCGGCGCGGGCACGGTTACCATCTGGAATATAACGGCGGATAACAGCTGTATATGTATCGAGTTGTTGTAAAAAAGCAAAGGAGCTTATATGTATCAGGATGTACGGCTTCGGCTGACCAAACTTTTCACTGCAGTTCTATCCTTCCTGCTGGCTGTCCTGCTCGGCGTCTGTTTTTATTTTTCCATAAGGCAGCAGTTTTCCATGCAGTTATCTTCTTTTACAAGCCAGTCCTACACTGTGTTTGAATCCATCAGCGAACAGACGGTCCTCACTTCCCGCTGGCTTGCCGCCCATGAAGAAAATGCCGGATTTCGCATCTATCTGTGGGACAATGGGACGGAGCTGTTCCACAACGGCGACCACGCCAATCAGCTTTTCCCCGAATACGCCTATTACCTTTCCGCACCGGCCGCCGGCCGCACCCTGCATCCTTACCAAAAAACGGGCGGCGTCTCGGTTGGCAGGCACGGCGTCCTGCCCGAAGTTCTCCATTATCAAAGGCAGCTGATTAAAGACGACAGCATTCTGCAAGTCTGTTTTCTGCAGTCTTTAAGACCGCTCTACGGGCGCATCAGGAGCAGTCTGTTTCTCTATTTCTTCCTTTTTCTTTTCTCCCTCAGTCTCCTCGCGCTCTTTTGCTGGTATTTCACTGGACGGCTTTTGCAGCCCCTGCTCGCATCCCAGGAAAGCCAGAACCGTTTCATTGCCAGCGTCTCCCATGAACTGCGCACACCGCTTGCGGTCATTCTCTCAAACGCCTCCGCCTGCGAAAAAGCGCCGGCCGCCGAACAAAAATCTTTTTTTCAGGTAATCGCAAGGGAAGGGGCACAAATGTCCGATATGCTGGAACAGCTCCTCACCCTATCCCGCGCGGACAGCCACGGGCTGGTTCTTCGCATGGAAGAAACAGATTTACAGACGCTTCTCCTCGAAACATACGAAAACTTCCTGCCGCTTGCCACTGAGAGCGGGCACTTTCTCTCCATCCGTCTTCCCGAATCCGAGCTGCCCCTCTGTCCCTGCGATCAGGGGAGAATACGACAGGTGTGTCATATTCTTCTGCACAACGCCCTGTCTTACACGCCCGCCGGAAGTACGATACTTTTCTTCATAGGCGAAGGTTCTTACGAAAAGGAAATTTCCATCGGCATACAGGATAACGGTCCCGGCATTCCCGACGGAGAAAAGGAGAAAGTTTTCGACCGCTTTTACCGCGTCAATCCCGATTCTCCCGCTGCCAGACAGGAAAAAGGGCATCACGGTCTGGGGCTTGCAGTGGCAAAAGAAATCGTTTTGGCCCACAGGGGGACTCTTACCGTCTCCGACGCGCCAGCGGGCGGCGCGCTGTTTCTCGTGACCCTGCCCTTATAAACATAAACGGGCTTGAAATGCTTCGCATTTCCAAGCCCGTTTTGTCCGCTGCTTCCATATAGAAGTTCTTTTTACTCTAATACTTAGCCACATTCACCTTAACGCCGGGGCCCATGGTGGTTGCCAGCGTGATACTTCTGAGATACTGTCCCTTAAGCGCTGCGGGCTTTGCCTTGACAATCGCCTCCATAAGCGCGTTGAAGTTCTCCTGAAGCTTGCTCTCCTCGAAAGAGGTCTTGCCTACAGGTACGTGGATGATGTTCGCTTTATCCAGTCTGTATTCGATCTTACCGGCTTTGATATCGCTGATCGCCTTCGCCACGTCCATGGTAACCGTGCCTGCCTTCGGGTTGGGCATCAGGCCTTTCGGACCAAGCACCTTACCCAGACGTCCTACAACGCCCATCATATCGGGAGTTGCCACTACCACGTCAAAATCAAGCCATCCTTCGTTCTGAATCCTGGGGATCAGCTCCTCGCCGCCTACATGGTCAGCGCCCGCTGCCTCCGCCTCGTTTACCTTGTCGCCCTTGGCAAATACCAGTACGCGAACCGTCTTACCGGTTCCGTTAGGCAGTACCACCGCGCCACGAATCTGCTGCTCCGCGTGACGGCCGTCACACCCGGTTCTGATATGAACCTCTACAGTCTCATCGAATTTTGCTGTTGCTGTCTTTTTCACTAAGGCAATCGCTTCCGCTGTGTCATACTGGACAGTACGATCTACCAGCTTAGCCGCCTCCTGATATTTTTTACCGTGTTTCATCTCGAACCCTCCATTACTCTTCTACTGTGATACCCATACTTCTCGCAGTACCGGCGATCATGCTCATTGCCGCCTCAACGCTCGCCGCGTTCAGATCAGGCATCTTCATCTCTGCGATCTCCTGGAGCTTTGCCTTGGAAATGGTAGCCACCTTTGCCTTGTTAGGCGTAGCGGAACCAGACTTGATGTTGCATGCCTTCTTTAAGAGTACTGCAGCAGGGGGAGTCTTCGTGATAAAACTGAAGCTTCTGTCTGCATACACTGTGATAACAACCGGGATGATCACATCACCCTTGTCGGCTGTTCTTGCGTTGAACTGTTTTGTAAATTCAACGATGTTAACCCCATGCTGACCAAGAGCAGGACCAACCGGGGGCGCTGGTGTTGCTTTACCAGCAGGGATCTGTAACTTGATGTATCCTTCTACTTTCTTTGCCATTTCGGCACCTCCTATAATATTGTGGTTCGGACGCTATTCCACCTGTCTTCCGCAAATTACGAGATTGTCGGAGACAAGCTCGGGTTTGGGTTTTAACGCAACGCGTTTAAACCGCTTTAACCGGCTCCCACCTATACCTAAACCGCCCGCAGGCGGGTTAAATATCCATACTCATTACAATTCTACAATTCAGCCCACGCCATTCGCAAAACGCGCTTTCAGCGCTTCCCGTTGCTACGCAACTCTTTTTGCTCATGTACGGGCGTTCCCTCAGAGCATCATCTTCCTGTCAAACTCGTGCAAGCACGGTTTGCCCGTAAGATTCGCTCTGGCTGAACTGTTATCTCATACTTCTGACCTCCGCGAAGCTGATCTCCACGGGAGTCTCTCTTCCAAACAGCTCCACATTGATGGTAGCCGTCTGCTTGCCATAGTCGATTCTCTGCACAACGCCCACGGTATCCTTCCAGACGCCCGCAACTACCGCGATGGTATCTCCTTCCGCGAAATCGACACTCATATTCTCTACCTTGATGCCGAGAGGCTTCATCTCCGCCTCCGTGAGCGGCACAGGCTTACTCCCCGGTCCCACGAATCCCGTCACACCTCTCGTGTTTCTCACGACATACCAGGTGTCATCATTCATAATCATATTGATCAAAACATACCCCGGGAACATCTTTTTCTGAACGGTCTTACGCGCGCCGTTCTTCAGCTCCGTGACGTCCTGCATCGGCACCCTGACTTCCAGAATTTCTTCCTCCAGATGCCTGTTTTCAATCGTTTTTTCTATGTTGGCTTTTACCTTATTTTCATACCCGGAATAAGTATGCACAACATACCAATTCGCCTCTGCCATACGGATCCTCCCTGTCTTGCCAAAAATTAAGAACCTGTCTTAAAATTTCAGTGTAGTAATGAACTCCACGCCGTACTGCAGACCAAAATCCAACACTGTGATAATCGCTCCTACCACGAGGGAAATAACAACGACTGCAATAGACTGTTTCAGGAGAGAATCCTTATCAGGCCAGCTGATCTTCTTAAACTCAGCCTTCACGCCGTCAAAAAATTTGACTGCTTTCTTATCTGCTTTCGCTGAATCTGCCATAGTTCAATATCTCCTTTTTCAACCGACGAACGCTTATTTCGTCTCCTTATGCAGGGTATGCTTCTTGCAGAATCTGCAATACTTCTTGATTTCCATCCTGTCGGGATGTGTCTTCTTATCCTTTGTCGTATTGTAGTTACGCTGTTTACACTCCGTACATGCCAATGTGATTCTTGTGCGCATATCTTGCCACCTCCACCTGTATTACGATTCGTTTGATCTTGTATCTCTCATTTTTTGAGCATAAAAAAAAGACCTTATTCTGTTCTCGCTCACACAATATATCATACAGTGTGCCCTAAGTCAACCGTTTTTTGTAATTTCTCCCCCAAATCTCTCACTTTTTTCATAAAACCCCTTAATGAAATGCCCCCTTCATACGATATATATAATAACTACGGAAATACTTGCATTTTTCGTGAAAAAAGTGGTAAAATAAAGACACTAATATAATATTAGGTAGAAACGCCCACAAAAGATACCTTGCAGGCTACGGATGGCCGCAGGAGGTATCTGTTATGCTTTCACGGAAGAAAGGAGGGCTTATGGCTTACAATACCATCCATAATTTATCCAATGTCTATAATTTCTATATGACGACCTATGCGCCGAAGTCGAGCACCCCTTATGATACGCATAAGAAAAGTGAGCTTCGCAGCGTATACAATTCGATTGTCAAGATGAACAAGGAATCGCCCCTGTTCATTCTGGACACCAGCAAAGAATCCCGGGAATTTGCAGTGGGCATAAAGGAAAATGCCAGAGAGCTCCGCAATACCATCGCGTCTCTGGGCGGCCTTGACGAGGAAGAGCTTCTGAATAAGAAAGTAGCCTTCTCCAGCAATGAGGATATTGTCACCGCAAAGTATATCGGTTCCAAAAAGCCGGACGACGACTTCCCTTCCTATGAGGTCGAGGTAAACCAGCTCGCTTCGTCACAGGTAAATCTGGGAAAGTTCCTGCCCGCTGACGAACCGGCAGCGCTTGCTCCCAATACGTATTCTTTCGACGTAGGGATCGAGGATCTGAGCTACGAATTTCAGTTCAGCATCAAGGCAAGCGACACAAACAAAGATGTGCAGGCACGTCTTTCCCGGCTGATCACCAATGCAAATATCGGCATGTCGGCACAGGTCATTGAAGACGGAAACGGCGGCACTGCCCTGCGGATGGAGTCAGATGCCACAGGACTGAAAGACGGCAAAAAGATGCAGTTCCACATATCTGACCAGCGCACCAGTAAAACAGCGGGCGTGGTGGATTATCTTGGGCTTGACTATATCGCGTCCCAGGCAACGAACGCTTCTTTCCTGGTAGATGGGGAGGCGCATTCTTCCACCAACAACCACTACACCTTAGACCACACCTATGAATTACAGTTCAAGGGCGTGAGCAGCGAGGAAGGGGAAACCGCTTCTATCGGCATTAAGACCGATGTGGAATCACTGGCCGAGAATATCAACACACTGATACGGGGATATAACTCGTTCCTGCATGCAGTTTCCGAGTACAGCGGCGTACAGCCCAAAAGCGACCGCCTGTTCCATGAGATGAGCAGCGTGGCAAGAGTTTACGCAAAGGGGCTCACCTCCGCGGGACTGAACCTGAACCTGGACGGCACGTTGGAAGTAGACAACAACGTGCTGCGGCAGAAGGCTACCAGCGAAGATGCCAAGGAGGCGTTCTCCTCTATGAAGGGCTTTACAAACTCCATCCTTCGCAAATCCAATCAGGTCTCCCTGGACCCGATGCACTATGTCAATAATGTGATCGTGGCTTACAAGAATCCCGGCAAGAACTTCGCAAGCCCCTATATCACAAGCGCGTACAGCGGGATGATGTTCAACAGTTATTGCTAGGACGGATATAAGGATATCAAAACAGCGGGTCAATGACCCGCTGTTTTTGGTTCGTAGAGGCGCAGCATGATAGGGCAATCTGTCGTCCCTGCGCAAACTCGTGCCCACCTCGCTTCGCAAGCTCGGCACTCAAACAGTGCTTCGGGACGGGCAGATATGCCCTATCATGCTGCGCTACCTATGCTATCTATTACAGCGGTATATTTCCATGTTTCTTCTTCGGATTTTCTATCTGCTTATTCTTCAATCCCCGCAGCGCCTTTAACAGCGCTTCCCGCGTCTCCTCGGGTTTGATGACCTCGTTGACGTAGCCTCTGGACGCAGCCACGTAGGGATTTAGGAATCTGTCCTCGTACTCCTGCTTGCACTGGGCACGCATGGCTTCAGGGTCTGCCGCCGCCTTGATCTTTCTCTTGAAGGCGATGTTGACCGCGCCGTCCGCCCCCATCACCGCGATCTCCGCGATGGGCCATGCATAGACGATATCCGCCCCCATTTCCTTAGAGTTCATGGCGATATAAGCGCCGCCGTAAGCCTTCCGCATAATCAGCGAAATCTTCGGCACGGTTGCCTCCGAGTAGGCGAAAAGTATCTTTGCGCCGTGGCGGATGATGCCATTGTGCTCCTGCGCTGTCCCGGGCAGAAAGGCCGGCACGTCAATCAGGGTGACAAGCGGTATGTTAAAACAGTCACAAAAACGGATAAACCGCGCTATTTTATCGGAAGCGTGGTAATCGAGGGAACCGCCCATGGAGTTCGGCTGGTTCGCCACAATCCCGACAACCTTGCCTTCCATACGGCACCACCCCACCACCGCGTTGGTGGCAAATTCTTTTTGCACCTCGAAGAAACTTCCCTCGTCCACGATGCAGTCGATCACCTCTTTCACATCATAGGCATGGCGGGAATTATCCGGCACGATATCCTTGAGTTTGGCAGCTTTTGCTTTCAGCGCATTGTCCTGCCTCGCTCCTTCGCCTCTGCCAAACACTCTGCCCACTCTGGATGAAATGCTCTGCCGCTCGGGCGTATTCACCACGGGAGGCCTCTCCGTCCAGTTGCTCGGCAGATAGGAAAGCAGTTTTCTCACACCCATCAGGCACTCGTTTTCCGTGTCGTAGGTAAAGTGGGACACGCCGCTCTTCTTCGCGTGCACCTGCGCGCCGCCCAGCTCCTCCACCGAAACTTCCTCATTGATGACCGTTTTCACTACGTTCGGTCCAGTGATAAACATTTTCGAGATATCCTTCACCATAAAAATAAAGTCGCAGATGGCGGGCGCATAGCAGGCTCCGCCCGAACAAGGTCCAAGGATCACCGCGATCTGCGGAATCACCCCGGACGCTTTTGTATGACGTAAAAACATCCCGCTATAGCCGCTCAGGGAGGAAATACCCTCCTCGATTCTCGCGCCGCCGCTGTCGTTTATACAGATCAGAGGCGCCTTCATCTCCATTGCCATATCCTGAATCCGGCATATTTTAAAGGAATGGTATTCGCCAAGCGTACCGCCGATCACCGTGAAGTCCTCGCTCGCCACAAACACCTGTCTGCCGTCGATCTCCCCATATCCCGTCACCACACCGTCTCCGGGCACACGTCTCTTGTCCAGGTCAAAGTCGTCGATGCGGGACTCCAGAAAACCGTCCACCTCCACAAACGTACCGGGGTCAAGAAGCATCTCAATCCGCTCTCTCGCCGTCAGTTTCCCGTTCGCGTGCTGCTTGTCAATCCTGCTCTGACCACCGCCAAGCAAAGCCTTTTCTCTTCTCCTGTCCAGTTCCCTGTTTGCCTCATTCCAATTCATAGGGCGCCTCCATAAAAATTCGGATCAGCCGACTCGAAATGCTTCGCATTTCTCGTTCGCTTCGCTCGCCATAAGGTCTCGTGCACTGTCGCTCATGCAAGCATGGCGACGCACCCGATCCCTTCTGTCTCTGCTGATCCAAAATACTTTGATATTCAAACTATCAAGAAATATTATAGGCAGGGCCCTGCCTGTTGTCAAGACTCTGCCTCAATTTTTATGCAGCAGCTCTGCCCGAACGGAGAATGCCTGCTTTTGGTATTCTCCCACGCGAAACATAATACTTCTTGGCAACCCGCCCTATGACGGGACGTCTTTCGAAGTACTTTTCGCGTTGTTCGCCGCCTCAAGTGCCTGTGCGATCACCTTGTCCATGTCGTAATAGCGGTACTGTCCCAGCCGCCCGCCGAACATCACATAGGGCTTGGCCTTTGCAAGCTCTGCATACTTCTCCATCAAGCTCTCATTTTTCTCGTCATTGATCGGATAGTAGGGCTCCTCCCCTTCTTTCCAGACCGCCGGATATTCTCTGGTGATCACCGTGCCTGGCTGCGTGCCGAACTCAAAATGCTTGTGCTCAATCACCCTGGTATAAGGGATTTCGCGCTCCGTGTAATTCACCACTGCGTTTCCCTGGTAATTATCGCAGTCCCCAAGATACTCTGTCTCAAACCTCAGGGAGCGGTACTCAAGATGCCCCAGCGAAAAGTCGAAAAACTCATCAATCATTCCCGTATACAGAACCTTGTCGTATGTATTGCCGTCACGGTCTTTCAGGCAGATGCGTCCGTCCCGCTCTTCCTCTGTCACAAATTCCCGGTATGACACGCCTGTCGTCACCTCAATACCCTGCAGCATTTTCTCTACCATTATGGTATAGCCTCCCACAGGAATCCCCTGATAACGGTCATTGAAATAATTGTTATCATAGGTAAAACGAAGGGGCAGCCTCTTGATGATAAAGGCCGGCAGTTCCGTGCAGTCCCTGCCCCACTGCTTCTCCGTGTAGCCCTTGACCAGCTTCTCGTATACGTCCCGGCCCACCAGCGAAAGCGCCTGCTCCTCCAGATTTTTCGGCTCTGCGATGTGAAGGTCTGCGATCTGTTCCGCAATTTTTTCTTTCGCCTGCGCGGGCGTCACCACGCCCCACATTTTGCTGAACGTGTTCATATTGAAAGGAAGATTGTACAGCTCCTCCTTATAACGGGCAACCGGCGAATTGATGTAGTGGTTGAACTCCGCAAATTGGTTTACATAATCCCATATAGTCTTGTCGGAAGTATGAAAAATATGCGCGCCGTAGCGGTGCACCTGTATACCTTCCACTTCCTCCGTATAAATATTGCCGGCTACATGCTGCCTTCTGTCAATCAGGCGCACCCGCCGGCCTTTTTTGTACATTTCGTGGGCAAACACAGAGCCGTACAGCCCTGCGCCCACGATAAGATAATCATAATTCATTTTTACTCCTCAGTAGCCTTATACTTATCAAGCTGAGCATAATCTTCCATCAACTCAAGCGCTTTCTTGCGTCCGGTTTTATTCAGCTTCACATAATACTGCATCACCCGGTTTTCCATGATTTTACCGCCGAGCAGACTCTTCTGGTTAATAGGTGTGAAATCTACGGGATTCAGATTCAGCCTGTCGCACATGCGGATCACCGTACCGTAAGCCATACCCTCAATACCCCTATCGAGTGCGGTAACTAACGTAGAGTATGGTATTTCCATCTCAATCGCAAACTGTCTGACACTCTTATGCTGTTTTAAGATTTCTGCCTTTAAGATTTCTGCCTTTGTCATAATAGACCCCCTTATCATGTATTATATTCTTTAATGAGAAGAGGTCTTCTCCTCTCTGCTTGGGGATAGTATACCATATTTGCATTCAAAAAGGAACCACCTACCACTACTGTTAAACGGAATATCGTCATGTTCATCATGTTTTCCCTTTCTTTTTTGTACTTTTTGTACAAAAGGAACAATAAATCTCCCCTTTCTCCAATAAAAACCGTATTGTCGCCACGCAAAGAAGGTGCTAAAATATACATAGTTTTAATAAATCACAAAAGAGGTGCTGCTATGTTACCCGTTTCCGTGTGCATGATTGCCAAAAACGAAGATAACCATATCGAGGAATGTCTCAAAAGACTTCGTCCCTGCCGCTTTGAAATTATTGTAGTGGACACCGGCTCCGTTGACCGTACCGTGGAGATTGCCCATAAATATGCGGACAAAATCTTTCACTTCGCATGGTGCGAGGACTTCAGCTGCGCGAGGAATTTCTCCATCCAGCAGGCAGCTAACGACTGGGTGCTCATTATTGACTGCGACGAATATCTGGAAAATGTCAATCTTGCACAGCTTGAGGACTCTCTCACCGGGCGGCGTGAAGCCGTCGGCATGATTACGCGCAACAATCCGTATACCGTACAGGGCGCGCGCTCCATCATGTCAGAGCGTATCGGCAGACTCTTCAACAAAAACTACTGCCATTACGAGGGCAGCATACACGAGCAGGTGCGCACCATGCAGGGCAAGGAGCCTGACACCTTCCCGATTCCCCTCACCTTTTACCACGAGGGCTACGTGAGCGAATCCGATAAACGTATGCGGGCTACCAGAAATCTGGAAATGCTGTTGCACGACCTGTCCCTGAAAGGTCCAAGCCCCTATATTTATTTCCAGCTTGGGCAGAACTACATATCCTTAAACGACATGGAAAAGGCGGCGCACTATTACAAGCTCGGACTTGATTTAAACGCGGATCCCAACTCGGATTTTGTGCAGAGTATGGCGGAAACCTATGGCTACTGCCTGATGGACCTGGCCAAATACGACACGGCCATGTCCCTCCGGGAAAAGTACGACCTGTTCTCCCACCGGGCAGATTTCGTCTTCCTGATGGGTATGCTCTATCAGAAAAAGGGCGAGTATGCCAAAGCCATCGAGGAATTTAAAAAGGCAACTTCGCTCACAGCCTATTCCCGCACAGGAGTCAACAGCTACCGCGCCAATTTCCATATTGCTGAAATATATGAGAGCATGGGCGAATTGGGACAGGCGAGAACCTACTACAAAAAATGCGGAGATTACGACCCCGCCGTCAGAAGACTCAGGGAGCTTTCCTCCCGGGAAAATGTCTCATGAAAGGAGAAGCCTTGTTTCCGCTGTCCGTCTGTATTATCGCTAAAAATGAAGACAAGCATATCGGGGAATGCCTGAAACGTCTGTCCACCTACGGTTTTGAGATCGTACTGACAGACACAGGCTCCACAGACAAAACTCTGGCGGTTGCCGAAAAATACACAGATCGGATTTACCACTTCGACTGGTGTGATGATTTCAGCGCCGCCAGAAATTTCTGTGCGCAAAAAGCCTCCTATGATTGGATACTTTTTCTCGATTGTGATGAATATATTGAAAAGATAGATCTGGCTGCACTCCGGCGCTGCATGGAAGAGCATTCGGACCACGCCGGGCGGATTCTCATTCGCAGCCGTTTCCTTCGCGGCGGTCAGACTTCCTTTGAGCAGACGCGGGTAAGCCGTCTGGCTGACCGCAGATATTTTCACTTTGTCGGGCCGGTGCATGAGCAGCTGGAACGCCGTGACGGCAAGGTGAAATCTGTCTATGACGCTCCTGTCACAATTCTTCATGTAGGCTATGACGAAACCGAAACCGACATGCAGGAAAAATCCCGCCGAAACATCGCCCTGCTCAAGGCGCAGCTCGACAGGGAAGGTCCCGATCCCTATCTCTATTTCCAGCTCGGTCAGAGTTACCGCAGGCTTGGTGACGCCGAGAACGCCTTTGACAGCTTTGATGCCGGACTTTCCATGGAGGTAGATCCCGAACTTGACTATGTGAAAACCATGGTGGAATCTTACGGATACACGCTCCTTGACTTAAAGCGCTTTCAGGAGGCGCTGGGACTCGCCGAACTTTACGGCGTCTTCGCCGTAAGGGCTGATTTTGTCTTTCTGATGGGGCTGATTTATATGAACAACGGACTTTTTGACGCCGCCATCGCGGAGTTTGAAAAGTCTGTCACCATAGAAGAGTTTTCTGTGGATGGGGTAAACAGCTATATGGCATATTACAATATCGGCGTGATTTATGAATGCACCGGACACACAAAAGAAGCGCGGAAGTATTATCGGAAGTGTAAAGGTTACGCGCCGGCAGAAGAACGGTTGAAGGCGCTTGGGACGTAAACATAAGCAGACTCGAAATGCTGCGCATTACTCATTCATGGTCTCCGGTCCGCGCAAAAACAGACGCCCGGGGGACGTCTGTTTTTCACGTACTTTCTGACTCCGCTTATGCGCGTAACTTCCAGATATCACGGTTGTACTCTTCGATGGTTCTGTCAGAGGAGAAGAAACCTGCCTTGGCGATATTCACAAGCATCATCTTTCTCCACTTCCCCTGGTCCTCATAATCCGCCATCATCTGATCCTTGGTTTTGATATAATCCTCCAGATCCAGAAGGGTCATAAACCAGTCTTTGTTTAACAGCTCCTTGTAGAGTCTCTCCAGATTTTCCTTATGGCCCACTTTCAGCGCCTGCTTGCTGACGATAAAGTCTACCGCCTCCTTAATCACGGGAGACTTCTTATAGTAATCCTTGGACACATAGTCAGCCTTCTCGTAGTGCGCAATCACCGCCTCGGATTTCTCACCAAAGATATAAATGTTGTCGTCGCCGACCAGTTCGTGAATCTCCACGTTCGCACCGTCGGAAGTGCCGAGCGTCACCGCACCGTTTAACATAAACTTCATGTTGCCCGTGCCGGACGCCTCCTTGGACGCCAGCGAGATCTGCTCGGAAATGTCGCATGCCGGAATCATTTTCTCAGCATAAGCCACATTGTAGTTCTCCACCATAAGCACCGTCATGTACGGGCTGACGTCGGGATCCTTATTGATTATCTCCTGCAGCACCAGAAGCAGGTGAATGATGTCCTGGGCGATCACGTAAGCGGGCGCCGCCTTTGCGCCGAAGATAAACGTCATGGGTCTTGCGGGCTTCTTGCCGGCCTTGATCTCCAGATACTTATGGATAATGTAAAGGGCGTTCATCTGCTGCCTCTTGTACTCATGCAGACGCTTGCTCTGAATATCAAAGATAGAATCGGGATTCAGCGTTACGCCTTCCACCTTCTGTACATAAGCTGCCAGATCTTTCTTGCGGTTCATCTTGATCTCGGCAATGCGGTTAAGCACCGCATCATCATCCTTAAACTCCAACAGCTTCTCCAGATTGGCCGCATCCTTCTTGTAGGCGTCCCCAATGGTCTCGGAAAGGAATCCCGCGAGCTCATGGTTACAGGACAAAAGCCACCTTCTGAAAGTGATGCCGTTCGTCTTATTGTTGAACTTCTCAGGATAAATCTTGTAGAACGCATGCAGCTCCGTGTTCTTTAGAATCTCTGTATGGATCGTCGCTACGCCGTTTACCGAGAAACCGTAATGGATGTCAATATGCGCCATATGCACCCTGTCGTCCTCGTCGATGATCTGCACCTTGGGGTCTTTGTATTTCTTCGCGATACGCTTATCCAGCTCCTTGATAATGGGCACAAGCTGGGGAACTACCTTCTCCAGATACGCAAGCGGCCATTTCTCAAGCGCCTCCGCCAGAATCGTGTGGTTCGTATACGCGCAGGTCCTGCTCACAACCTCAATCGCCTCGTCCATCGTAAACGCCTTCTCATCCACCAGAATACGGATGAGCTCGGGGATCACCATGGTCGGGTGGGTATCGTTGATCTGAATCACCGCATGGTCATACATGGTGCGCAGATCGTACTGTTTCTCCTTCATCTCCTTCAAAATCAACTGCGCCGCATTGCTCACCATGAAATACTGCTGGTAAATGCGCAGAAGATTTCCCGCTTCGTCGGAATCGTCGGGATAGAGGAAAAGCGTCAGGTTCTTCTCGATATCTTCCTTGTCGAAATCAATACCCTTCTTTACAAGGCTCTCGTCAATCGTCTCGATATCGAAAAGTCTCAGCTTATTCACGCCGTTGTCATAGCCAATGACATCAATGTCATAAAGCCGGGATGTCACCTTCTTTTCACCGAATGACACCTCAAAGGTCGTGTCAGTTTTCGTAAGCCACGACTGCTCCTCAATCCAGTCATTCTTCTCGGCTGTCTGCAGTTTGTCCTTAAACTCCTGCTTGAACAGACCGAAATGGTAGTTTAACCCAATCCCCTCGCCGGGAAGTCCCTGGGATGCAATGGAATCAAGGAAACATGCGGCCAGACGTCCCAGACCCCCATTTCCGAGAGAAGGCTCCGGCTCCACCTCCTCAATCGCAGAAAGCTCCTTGCCGTTCTTTAAAAGAATCTTCTCCAAATTGTCATAAATGCCCAGATTGATCAGGTTGTTGGATAAAAGCTTGCCAATCAGGAACTCTGCGGAAATATAATAAATTTTCTTCTCGCCTTCTATCCGCTCCGACGCTTCCATAAGCTTCTTGGAAAGCTGCAATATACTGTAATAAAGCTCCTCATTGCTGCAGGCGGAAATAGATTTGCCGTATCCGCTCTGCGTCTGGTTCTCCAGCTCCTGCTCCAGATTCATTACCAGTACGTCTCTTTTCAGGTTACTTGCCTGTGCCATGTTGAAACCTCCCTTTTCTACTTGTTTATTGTATGCTCTATGTTAATTATATTATCCAGTTCAGCCTTCTTGTAAACCCGCGCCTTCACACGTCATATGAGATTTTGCCAGGCGTCCGTCCACCATACACCGCCGGTCCTTTATCCCTTCGCCGCCATCAGGATATCTTCGTATTTCATCCTTACAAGCTTGTAGTCCAGCACAATCTGCCTTCCCTCTCCGCCGTCCAGCAGGCGCTTTAACTCCTCCACCGCCTCCGAAGCAATCCGCTCAAAATCCTGCCTGACCGTATTCATCTGCTTGCCCGCATACCCCATCAGCGTGATCCCGTCGAAACCGCATACGGGCCGGAATATATCCATATCCATCAGCGCCCTCATCGCGCCAATCGCCATCAGGTCCGAAGCACATACCACGATGTCCTTTTTCTTCGCATACCGAAGCGTCAGATTTCTCGCCTGCAGTTCCGAAAACTCCCCGTTCCTGACAAGCAGCGGTATCTCCTCTTCCTCCGCCAGCCGCTGTATGCCTTTGAGCCTCTCCCCGGAAACATAGCCGTTCTTCTTGCCCGCCAGATAGAGAATGCTCTTTCCCTTATTTTCCTTAAGCGTCTTTTTCGCCACGTCATACTGTGCCGCCGCCTGATCAATCCAGACCGAGGACGAAGAGGCGTTCACCAGGGGTGCATCCACTGTCACAATCTTAAAGAGCTGCGCGCTAATCAGTTTCTGGAGTACCTTATCGTCCTTCGACATCCCGAAAATGATCAGCCCCGTAATGCTCTGGGAGCGCAGATAGCGCACCACCTCGTCCAGACTTTTATTTTTCAGCATAGAGTCAAAGATTGTGATCACATCCAGATTCAACCCCACCGCACGGCTTATCGTGCCCGCCATATACTGCATGTTGATCTCGTCCACCGCCTGTGACACATTACCCAGATTCAAAAGCAGCGCCACTCTGCCTGACTGCTTGGAGGAAAGCGCCGCCGCAACGGAATTGGGTACGAAATTTAATTCCTCCACCGCCTTATTTACTTTTTTCTTTGTTGCCTCGCTCACATTAGGGTAGTTATTAAGCACTTTGGAAACGGTGGAAATCGCCACCCCCGCCTGTTTCGCGACATCTTTGATTGATACCATATTTATTCCATTCCGAAACGATTCCTGTTTCAAAGAATATTTCTATAATTTTGTTCTTTCCCGTGCTGCATCCACAACCCACCTCCGGAAATCGTTTTCCAAAAACATCATATAACAAAAGAGTGGTTTTGTAAACCACTCTTTTGAAAATTTCTAAGTTTATATATATATCCTTGCAGAGAATGCCGTCCTATGGCATTTTTCTTCACATTTTTCTAACCAGATGTCTCGGCAGTCCGTTCACAAAGAGAGGCTGCAGCTCACCCATGATAAGAGGTCTTGCGTACTTCTCGTATTCTTCTGTCAGACCCTTGCCGTCCGCTGTGATCCACTCGTCGGGCACGTTTCTCTCCACATTGGCAATGGCGTGAATGTCGTAAGCGCTGGTACCGCACTGATACGGATCCTCACCGTTTCTGTCAAGCGTGATCATCATACCGGTCTTGCCTTCTTCCGCTGCCATCACCGCGTCGTGGCCAACCTGGAACGCCTCGTTGATATCCGTCAGGGATGCCAGATGGGTAGCCGCTCTCTGCAAAGTCGAGAACTCGATTGCACGGGTCTTGAGACCTGTCTCAGCCGCAATCTTGTCAGCCAGCATAACTGCAGTGCCGGACATCTGCTTGTGGCCAAATGCGTCCACGGCAACTTCCCTGCCGATCTCGCACACATATCTGCCGTCCGCAACCTTAACGCCCTCAGAAACCGCAATGACTACGGAAGACTTCTTCTCTGCCAGATCCTTCACATCCGCAACAAACTTATCAATATCAAATACTTTCTCAGGCAGATAGATCGCGTCGCAGCCTTCGCAGTCGTCGCCCTTTGCAAGCGCCGCTGCCGCCGTAAGCCATCCTGCGTTACGCCCCATGATCTCCACAATACAAACCGTGGGCTTCTTCGCGCCAAAGGAAGAATTGTCGCGGATAACCTCCTTTAAGGAAGCCGCAATATATTTCGCCGCGGAACCGTAGCCCGGGCAGTGGTCCGTCACAGGCAGGTCATTATCAATCGTCTTGGGCACGCCCATAAATCTCTGGGGCTTACCGTGAGCCGCCGCGTAATCGGACAGCATCTTAACCGTATCCATGGAGTCATTACCGCCAGCATAGAACAGACACTCGATATCATGCTTTTCCATGATCTCAAACACCTTCTCGTAAACATCCTCGTGACCCTCGATCTGCGGCATCTTAAAACGGCAGGAACCTAAGAATGCGGAAGGAGTTCTCTTTAAGAGTTCAATTCCCGTCTCATCATCCAGGTACTCGCCAAGGTCAATCATCCTGTCATCCAGAAATCCCTCGATACCGTGAACCATACCATAAATTTTCTTTACACCCAGCTTCTTCGCCGCAGCGTATACGCCTGCTACGGAAGAGTTGATAACGGCTGTAGGGCCGCCGGACTGACCAACAACAATATTTCCTTTCATGTTCGCTCTCCTTTTTATATTTTTGTTTACTGATTAGAAATTAGTATACCAAATATTTCCGGCCAAAACAAGTACAAGCTCGGAAATACCGCCTGTTCGTCTGGTCCTAAGTCCTCATTGTATTTACTGCGCAAACATGCTACACTCTAATGTATATTGCATCTGGCCACTATATTTCAAGCGCACATTGCGGGAAAGGCATACCTTTATTATGAAGAAATACATTTTAAGCTGCTGTTCAACTGCCGACCTTCCGGCGGAGCAATTTACGAAACGCGGCATTTTTTACGCCTGTTTTCACTACGAACTGGATGGTCAGGAATATCTGGATGATCTGGGCAAAAGCATGTCCTTTGAACATTTTTATCAGGCGATGACAGACGGCGCCGATACCAAAACCTCTCAGATCAACGTAGCGGAATTTACGGAATACTTCGAGCCTTTTTTGAGAGCCGGCAAAGATATCCTGCACCTGTGTCTGTCCTCCGGCATTTCCGGCGTGATCAACTCCGCCATGGGAGCCCGGGAAATCCTTGCTGAAAAATACCCGGACCAGACGATTTATATTGTAGATTCCCTGGCTGCCTCCTCGGGCTTTGGCCTCCTTATGGACAAGCTTGCCGACCTGCGCGACGAGGGCATATCTGTTGAGGAGCTCTACCAATGGGCCCTTGACAACCGGCTACGGCTGAACCACTGGTTCTTTTCCACTGACCTCACCTTCTATATAAAGGGCGGCCGTGTGTCAAAAACCTCCGGCATGATCGGAAATATGCTCAATATCTGCCCCCTTCTGAACGTGGACTACCTGGGGCGGCTGATTCCCCGCTATAAAATCCGTACCAAAAGAAAAGTCATGTACACGATTGTGGATAAAATGGAGGAATGCATAGAGGAGGGAACTGACTACAGCGGAAAATGTTATATTTCGCAGTCCGCCTGCTATGCGGACGCCAGATTCGTCGCCGATTTAATTGAAGAACGTTTCCCGCATCTGGACGGTAAAGTTGTGATTAACAGCATCGGCACCACCATCGGCGCGCACACCGGTCCCGGCACCGTCGCCGTATTCTTCTGGGGGAAGGAGCGAGTCGACTGAATTCCCTTTTGGCACTTACAACTCTCACGCGAAACTTAGTACTTCTTAACGAGACAGCCTCTGCTGCCGAGTTTTAGAAGTACTTTTCGCGTTGCTATTCGCCGCAGTAATAAGCAAAGTACCTGTCCCGGACAGACTGATACGCATTTCTCGGCGGATAAATCTTCTTTCCTGTGTCCATTCGGATTTCCTGCCTGCTGATGCACTCGATATGCTCCATATTGATAAGGAAGGCTGCGCCAACGCGCACGAATTCATCGTATGGATTAAGCATCTCCACGAGCTTTGCCATCGTGACACGCAGCATGCACTGGCTGCCGTCCGAAAAATGCAGATATTGAAATTTACCCTGCGCCTCACAGTAAATAATATCGTCCACCGCCACGCGCTGTACCGTATTCTCAATCCGCAGCAGGACATATCTTTTCCGCTCCTCCTGCATCTCCGCCAGCAGTCTGTCTAAAAGCGGAAACAGCTTTTCCTCAGCAAGCGGCTTTAACATATACTGCGCCGCCTCCACTTCAAAGGCGTCGAGGGCATGCTGTCTGGAAGTCGTCAGAAACACGATCCGGCAGCGGTTTCCCATACGGCGCAGTTCCCTTACCGCCTCAATCCCCAGTTTATCCGGCATATAAATATCCATCAGTATCAGATCCGGGAAATACGCCTCCTCCCCAATCAGTTTTAGGAGCGCGTCGGCATTTTCAAAACTGTCCACACGAAAATCCGTCTTGGGATGGCTGTCCAGATATTCTGTAAGCATCCGCTCCGTAATATGCAGTTGTTCTGTCTCGTCATCGCAGAGCGCTATCAGATACATGGGTTCTCTCCTGTCACACCGTCGCTGCCAAGTCTCCGTCCGCCGGAATATTCATAACAAGCCGGAAAATAAACACGCCGTTGTCATATTTAAAATCATACTCTCCGTCAAACTTCTCCGCCGTCCTGACAATGCTCATCACGCCGATTCCACCCGAATCTTCAGGTTTCGGCAGTCCCTTTTCCATCCCGGCCTCCGCCTTGCATGTATTGCTGCAATAGATAACCAGTTTATTTTTCTTTTTCCTGATCATAAGCCGGATGATGCCTTCCCGCCCGGCGTCTTCCTTTTTCGCCTCCGTACAGCCGTACAGGGCATTCTCCCATGCGTTTGCCAGTATCGTCATCAGATCAATGTTGGGAATGCCCGGGTTGCTGCCAAGCTCCACATCCAGCATCACCTTAATCTGCTGCCGTCTTGCCTGCGCGGTATATGCGGCAAGCGTCCTGTTGATCGCGGCATTATCACAGAACCTTTCCGCTGCCTCGTCCTCGCCGGCTGCCGCCAGAAGTTCCATATTGCGCTCCAACAGACGATGGTTCATCTCCATAAGCTGATTTTCCTGCTTATATGTCTTTTCTATGCCGATATGCAGATAGAGCCGAAATACCAGTACCTGCAAGATTCCTGTCAGGAAAAAGTTCATGGCAATCTGCATCAGTCTATACGGTGTCTGGTCATGAATTTTGGGATTTAAAATAAAAGCGATGCCGAAAAAGAGACTCAGCATCATAATCGCCACGCTGAATCTGTCCAGTTCATATTCCACATAATCGGAAAACCCGCGAATCGTCTTCTTCACCTTTTTGTCGATAAACAACGCGATCAGTCCGAGCAGCACAATACGGCCCGCAATGTCAGCCCACACATTTTTGCCAAAAAAGAATACCGCAATTTCAATGCCGCCGATCATAAACACCGACATCAGATAAAAGACAAGCGCCAGTTTATACATGGAGACATATACCGAGTCGCGGCTGATCCAGACGGCAAATATGCCGAAAAACAGATACGTCACAAGCGCGCCCATCCTTGCAAATACCTGCTGTGAAATAGCATACCAGATACAGGTTGCGGCAATCAGAACGACATAAGCCAAAAGACACACCACCACCGTCTTTCTCTTTTCAAACCTTGACTCACTGATCAGGAAAAAGAGCAGAATCACGCCTCCGATACTGACTATCATCCGAATCATCGCTATCGTCACAGAACCGCCTAACATTTCTTTCTACCCCCCCCCCCTTATTTTTGGAGTCATCATATTATTTAAAATAATCTGGCAGATAAACATATTGTCCGCAACGCTAAAATCAACAGCCCCGTCATATTTTTCCACCGACGAAAGTACGCTCCCAACTCCTACGCCAACGCGTTCCTGATTGCGTGGAATCCCGTTTTTGAACGCAACCTCCGCCGTGCATGTGTTTTTACATACAAAAACCAGCTTATCCGACTTCTGCCGCAGAGCAACTTCAATCCTGCGTTTCCCCGCTTCTCTTCCACAGGCATTGACCGCGTTTTCCAGCACATTTGCGAATATCGTCACCAGATCGTAATCGGAAATCCCCGTCGTTTCCCCCAGACGGACATCGACGCTCACCTCCACGCCTTCCTGCCTCGCCCTGTTCACATACGCGCAAAGGAGGTTGTTAACCACGTGGTTCCGGCAAAAATCGCCGCTGTACTTATCTTCCTCCCGCACCTCATATTCCTGCAGATAAGTTAAAATTGCCTGATAGTCTTTCTTTCTGGCATACTCCGCCACCACCATATTGTGATGCCGGAAATCATGTCTCGTCTGTCTGGCGCTCTGCTCCATCTGCTCGTAAGAATTGATCTGCACCCGCAGATACTTTTCGTGCAGCTCCATCTGCTTCAGGCGGCTGCCGTAATCCTGCTGCACAATATAGTAAAAAAGCTGTACATGAATGATCAGCATCATACTGCTTGACAAAAAAATCATAGCCATATGAAGCAGGTCCTGGCGCTTTACACTCTGGTTATAAAAAATTACGATTGTCATCACGAGAAAAGCAAAAGAGGAAACAGCTGCCGCCGTACCATATCCGATCCGTATTTCTTTATACATGCGCATCAGCCTTTGCTTTAGCAGCCTTTGATACAGAAACAAAGAACCCAGATTGAGGACAAGGCGCATCGACCAGACTGCCCAGTCCCCTGCCCCGGCAAAAGTGTACGTTGCCATCGAAATCGTCAGATAAATCAGTGTCCAGAAACTATAGTAAGTGGACACCATAAAAAGGGATTTCGCCGGTTCTGATCCAGACATGAAAAAGACATAGGATCCCCCGAAAATAACCATAGTCACCAGATAACCGCTTAAATAGAGCAGCATCACGGACATGTCGCTCCCAATCCCCCCCTGCCCACGCACCCACGCAGCCAGAAACATCATGGCAAGCTGAGACAACAGAACCGTGGCAGCGGCAATTGCCGCCGTCTTTTTGCGGCTGTGTTTAATCTCCAGCACAAGGCAGTAAAACCACAGACCGTGCATCAGATTATTAATTATATTTGTGATAAGTGCATTTAAGTTTATATTATTCATGCCATATATCATACTACATTTAAGTCATGCGGCGCGCTTTTTGGTACAGATTGCGCGTTTTTTGGTATACTTTGTCAAAATGGTTTACATAATGTCAAAATCGGTTGAAAATCTACCTCATCAGGTACACAAAGTATCCGCCATACCCAAGCAGCATAAGCAGACCGCCCACACGTCCCAGCCGCTTTTTTCTGAAAACGCACAGCCACAAAAGTACCGCCGCCCCAATACATACGATACCGTCCGTCAAAAACTCCGGGGCATATGACACAGGCGTGATCAGCGCCGAGGTTCCCACCACGAAAAGAATATTGAATATATTGCTGCCTACGATATTTCCCACTGCAATATCCGCTTTTCCTTTTATGGCTGCCGTCACGCTTGTCACAAGCTCCGGCAGGGAAGTGCCGAACGCCACGATAGTCAGGCCGATCAGGCGCTCGCTCATACCAAAAATCAATGCAAGCTCAGTTGCCGCGTCCACCGCTATATCGGACCCAAGCACGATCATCACCCCGCCCAGGACGATCAGCAGAAGCATCTTCCAGACAGGCATTGGTTTTCCCTCCGGCATCTCCTCCGGCAGGCCGCCGCCCTTCTTTGCAATGACAAGCAGATATCCGAGATAAAGGAGCATCAGCGCCCACAGAATCAGTCCGTCGGAAAAATGCAGGAGGTTGTCCCCCTCTGCTCCCATGACGACGAGGATCACAGACACCAGAATCACGAAGGGAATCTCATACCTGACCGTTGTTTTCTGTACCGCCACAGGGGTAATGAGGGCGGTAAGACCAAGAATCAGCAGGATGTTCATAATATTGCTTCCCACAATGTTTCCGATGGTAATCTCCGCGCTCCCCTTTAGTGCCGCTGACACACTGACCGCCGCCTCGGGCAGGGAAGTTCCCATCGCCACAATGGTAAGGCCGATCACAAGCTGGGGAATCCCGAATTTCTCCGCCAGCTGACTTGCTCCCTCCACGAACCAGTCCGCCCCCTTCACCAGAAGCACAAACCCCAGCGCCAATAAACCGATCTGAATCAATACTTCCATATCCTTTTCCTCCTTCTCGCAAGCCCCGAAAATAAGAAAACGAGGCTTTCAACATTATAAATGCTAAAAGTCTCGTTCTTTCTCTCATTTCACAATTATTCGGCATGAAACGGAAAGCGTGCAAACATGACACATGTGTCAGGGTATGTTGCCTGCACAGGATAACTACTCCCTCTTAACTTGTGAGATAATGTAACATAAAGTATGCCCGCCTGTCAAGGCTTCCATACACAGTCGCAGCTTTTGGCGACAATTTTTTACCGAATCTTAGCCAGCGCTTCCGTTGACAGAATCTTTCTGATATTAATGAGAAACAGTACGCTCGCCGTCGTCGCCGAAATGATATCCGAAACCGGTTCTGCATAATAGACGCCCATCACGCCGAAAAAATGCGGCAGAATGATCGCTAACGGGATCAACAATATAATTTTGCGCAGCACGGCAATAAAAAGAGACACTTTCGCCTGCCCGAGCGCAAGAAATGTCGGCTGAATCCCGTTCTGCAGACCGAACACGAGCATTCCCGCCATAAAGACAGGCATCACCTTGCCGACGAGCTCCACTAGCGCCGTCTCGTTGGTGAAAAATCCGGCGTAAAATTCGGGAAACAGCATGGTTGTCGCTGTGGAGACGAGCATAAAGCCGAAGCACAGACCGATCATCCAGCGGTAAAGCTGTTTCACCCTGTCAAAATTCCCCGCGCCGTAATTGTAGCTGACAATGGGCGTCATGCCCTGCGTAAAACCGCCGATGGGCGCGGAAAAAAGCTGCATCACACTCTGCATAATGGTCAGTGCGCCCACATGGAGATCCCCGCCGTACGTCTGCAGCCCGTGGTTTAACACGATACTGATAAAGCTCTCCGTGGCACGCATGATAAAGGGCGATATCCCCAGGGAAAAAATGCTGACCAGTATGCCCCACTCAAGTTTGAGAAACTTTTTCCTTATTTTCAGGGAAGATTTCTCACTGAGTAAAAAGCCCGTGACCCACGCCGCGCTGAGCGCCTGCGAAATGACCGTCGCCACCGCCGCACCCTTTACGCCCATGCCCAGACCGAAAATAAAAATGGGATCCAGAATGATATTCGCCACCGCACCGATCAGCACCGAAAGCATCGCCGTGCCCGGTCTGCTCTGACAGATAATAAAGGCATTTAGCCCAAGCGCAAGCTCCACAAACAAAGTTCCCACCAGATAGATCGTCAAATAGTCCACCGCATAGTCTATGGTGGCGTCGCTTGCGCCAAACTGATAGAGCAGAGGCCTCTGGAACGCATAGAAAACCGCCATCAGGGCCACCGTGCATATCACAAGGAAGCTGACACTGTTTCCCAGAATTTTTTCCGCATGGTCCCTGTCCTGCTTGCCGAGCCAGATCGCCGCGAGGGGAGCCGCCCCGCTGTTGATAAACCCTGAAAAGGCGGAGATAAATACCGTGATACAGAAAGTAACTCCCACACCGGTCAGGGCATTCGCTCCCACGCCCTCCATATGCCCGATATAGATTCTGTCTATAATGCTGTATAAAATATTGATGATCTGCGCAAGGATGGATGGCAGCGTCATACTCGCCATCAGTTTTCCGATAGACTCCGTCGCCATCCGCTCCTCGCGGGTCATTTCTTTTGCCGCGCCCATATGAAACATTCCTTTTTTCTTTTTTCACTCTTTAGTCATCTTACTCGCATAAACAGGAAAAAGCAACTGTATTTCCATTTTGCCCGCAATATGTTACCATAAAAAAGACCGATATAAAACAGCCGTTTGCGGCACCCGGATTTATGGATGGGAGAACACATGAAGAACATAGGAAAAATCATATCGGCGCTGTTGCTATTTGCGGAAATGAGCGCCCTCTATATACTGCTACCCCACATGACCGACGGCGGCATAAAAAACGCCTTTTTTACGCCAACACGCCTTTATGTCGTCCTTTCAGCCTGCTTCATCGGCTTTTTGCTTTTTCTCTTCATCAATATATGCCCCCGGCTGACCTTTGGCAAAACTTTTGGAAGCCGGAACCAAATACTGGAGGACGGCGCTGCGTTGTTAGAGATATTTCTCTCCACAGTCATAGCCGAGTCACTGTTCATTATCCTGTATTCGCTCATCATGCGGCCTGGCCACGCCGGATTCGGTTATGGCATTGGCAGAGTGATCAGTCTGCTTCTTCTTGTGCTGATGGAAACCGTTCTTTTCTGGAACGGCATCATCCGCGTTTACATGACTTCTGTCCAGCTCGGCATCAAATGGCGTATTATCGGCATTGCCTGCGGCTTTATTCCCTTCGTCCACATCTGGGCGCTGTGCCGGATCATCGCCATCACATCAAATGAAGCGGCGTTTGAAAAGGAAAAATATCTTCTGGACCAGGTTCGCGCCGAAAGCCGTCTCTGCGAGACAAAATACCCGCTCCTGCTTGTGCACGGCGTATTTTTCCGGGATTTCCGCTTCTTTAACTATTGGGGCAGGATTCCCTTCGCACTGAAACAAAACGGCGCGACGATCTACTACGGCAGCCAGCAGTCCGCCGCCTCCGTGGCCGACTGCGGACGGGAACTGGCGCAGCGCATAAGCGACATTGTGCAGCAGACCGGCTGCGAAAAGGTAAATATTATCGCCCACTCCAAAGGCGGGCTGGACAGCCGGTTCGCCATAAGCGCCTGTGGCGCCGCATCCTGCGTCGCTTCCCTCACTACCGTCAGCACACCTCACAGAGGCTGCATTTTTGCGGACTATCTTCTTAATAAGATACCTGTAAGGATACAGAAGGGCGTGGCGCGAAAATACAACGCCGCCCTGAAAAAATGCGGCGACCACAATCCCGACTTTTTAGCCGCCGTACAGGATTTGACGGCATCTTCCTGCGAGCGCATAAACGAAGAACTGCCCAACCACCCCGACGTCTTTTACCAGAGCGTGGGCAGCCGCATGAACTGTGCCTCCAGCGGCAGATTTCCCTTAAATATGGCGTATCCGTTAGTCAGACACTTCGATGGCGCAAACGACGGCCTTGTGTCTGTGGAAAGCGCTCCTTTCGGGGAACATTTTACACTGCTTAGCACCGAGGAAGGGCGCGGAATTTCCCATGGGGATACCATAGATTTAAACAGGGAGAATATTCCCGGTTTTGACGTGCGGGAGTTTTATGTAAACCTTGTCGCGGATTTGAAGGAAAAAGGATTCTGAACCGCCGGCGTGCATCTTTCCTGGCTCTGTTATGCGTGAAAAGAGGGCTCCCAAGACACCATAAATGTCCAGGAAGCCCCTGTTTATGCGGATAACAGGACATTGCTCCGGTTCAAGTCCTGCTTTCACGCATTCTCTTAATTTACTGCGGATAACAGGACTTGAACCTGCACGGTCTCCCACTGGAACCTAAATCCAGCGCGTCTGCCAATTCCGCCATATCCGCCTGTCAGGACGCGGCGTTTTGTGACATATATGTCACTTCCACCCCGCCTGCCCATGTATCATATCATTTTCCCTGCGCGCTGTCAACGATCCTGTTGTCATCCTGCCGGGGACACAGCCTCATCTGCCGTCTGCTCCCCGATGTGCCGGATCACCTTTCTGTTTATTTTGACCAGGAAGACCACCGTCATCGTCAAAGACATCACTTCGGCAATCGGAAACGCCCACCACACATACGTCACCTCTCCCGACAGGGACAACAGAAAAGCGGCAGGAAGAAGCACCACAAGCTGTCTGGCTATGGAGACAAGCATACTGTAAACCGCATTGCCAAGCGCCTGGAAAGCCGTACCGCAGACAATACCGAAGGCCGCAGGCAGAAAGCTGATGCAGATAATGCGCAGCGCCGGCACGCCGATCCGCAGCATCTCATCCGACGCCTCAAAAAAGCCCAGCAAAACCGCCGGTATGGTCTGGAAAACCACCACACCCACCGCCATGATGCACGCCGCATACAAAATGGCGCACTTCATCGCCTGAATAAAACGGTCTCTCCTGCCCGCACCGTAGTTGTACGCAAGAATCGGCACCAGACCGTTGTTTAAGCCGAACACCGGCATAAAGATAAAGCTCTGCAGCTTAAAGTAGACGCCAAACACCGCCGTCGCCGTCGGGGTAAAGGAAATCAGAATCAGGTTCATGCCGTATGTCATCACGGAGCCGATTGCCTGCATAATCATAGAGGGCACGCCGATTTTATAAATCTGCCCGACAACCTCTCTCTCCATGCGCAGCCCCTTAAAACGAATATGAATGTCCTCATTCTTCTTAAAATTTACGATAAGCGCTATCGTGCCCGCAATGGTCTGCCCCATCACCGTTGCCACCGCCGCGCCCGCAACGCCCATTTTGGGCATCCCGAAGAGTCCAAAAATAAAGATCGGGTCAAGTATGATATTGATAACCGCACCTGTTCCCTGCGTAATCATAATATAGAAAGTTCTGCCGGTGGACTGCAGAAGCCGTTCGAACACAAACTGCGCGAAAAGGCCGAAAGAACAGCAGCACACAATGCTCAGATACTGTACGCCAAACTCTACAATCTGCACGTCGTCCGTCTGGCTCAAATAGAATGCGCGGGTTACAAATAAACCGATCAGCAAAAAAAGTATATAGCTGAACGCCATCAGCACAATGCCGCTGACCGCCGTGTTGTCCGCACGCTCCTGGTCTTTCTCCCCCAGCGCCTTCGAGAGCACCGCGTTGATGCCGACACAGGTGCCGCCCGCCACCGCGATCATCAGCGTCTGGATCGGAAATGCAAGTGACACTGCTGTCAGTGCGTTCTCATTGATGCGTGAGACAAAGATGGAGTCCACCACATTGTAAAGCGCCTGTACGAGCATGGATATCATCATCGGCAGGGACATGGTGATCAGCAGTTTGTTTACGGGCATAATGCCCATTTTATTCTCTTTCGTCTGTTCCATTCCGCTCTCCTTCTTTCAATACCGATAAAAATGTAAAGCCGTCTGCCTACCATCATATAGTTACCGCGCGGATTTTTCAATATGCAATGTAGACAAATTCGCCGGCCCATCCGCCCTGACGGCCCGGCATTTCACCCACCGTCCGCACACAGACAAAGCCAGCAGATATTTATCGCAATACCATAAACACCTGCTGACTTTTTCTTTTTCCTCTAAGAAGCCCTGCCCGTTCTTTTTCTTTCAGGCGCTCACGCAGCCGGGCTCAGGCCGCGGCTTTTACATTGCATTTTGCCTGATAAATGCCGCCACTTTCTTCACATCCAGCGTATTTTCCCGCATACCGATCTCCGTGGCGATTCTCACGAGCGCGGGCTGCTTCAACATCGCTTTTTCCATGATTTCCTTTTGGAAAAAGACGTCTTTCGTTCTGCCGTCCGCGATGATTTTTTTCTGGCACATCACGATCACACGGTCATAATTATCGGCCACAAACTCCATATCATGGGTGATCGTCACAATCGCCTTGCCGCGTTTCGTCAAGGTCCTGTTCAGGTCCGACAAAATCCTCAAACCGTCAAGATCCTGTCCTGCCGTCGGCTCGTCAAAAATCATCACGTCGCAGTTGCTTGCAATAACCGAGGCTATCGTCACAAACTTACGCATGGACAGCGGAAGATCATAGGGATTTGTCTCAAGATGCTTCGTCATCCCGGTCAGCTCTGCCGCGTCCTTAATTCTCCTCTCGCACTCCTCCATGTCGATCTTCATCTTTTTCAGACCATATTCGATCTCCCTGTACACCGTCGCATTAAAAATCTGGTCATCCGGGTTCTGAAATACATATCCCACTTTGCGGGCCATCTGCGCGGTCGTGTAATTTTTCGTAGACTCCCCGTTTATGAGTACGTCGCCGGCGCTGGGCTTTGTCAGACCGTTTAACATCTTCACGGTCGTCGTCTTTCCCGCCCCGTTCTGTCCTACAATCGCAATATTCTCGCCCGCCTCAATCGTAAAACTCACATCATCCACCGCCTGATAGCCGTTCGGATAGGAGAAAGAAATATTTTTTACTTCAACCAATGCCATTGTCTTCACCCTTTCCTCTGTTGTCAGGTTTTTCCTGAGCCTGTTATCATTCGAATTGCATCCACGGTCCCTGTAACTGTGACAGGAAGATTCGCAAACCCGATTCCCTCTTTTCTCAGTTCCAAAGCAATTCCCGTACACTGTGGCAGCCTGATGTGATGCTCCTCGCAGCGCGGGTCAGAGAACACCTTCTCGGGCGTGCCCTCCATCACGATCTCTCCCCGGTCCATAACGACTACCTTATCCGCATATTCCGCGATCTGTTCCATCTTATGTTCCACAAGGACAATGGTTTTTCCCATGTCCTTCATAAGCTGGATGATTTCAAAAACGTCATCCGTGCTCTGCGGATCCAGCTGGGAAGTAGGTTCGTCGATGACAAATACGTCCTGGTTCATGACAAGAACCGCCGCCAGCGCCACCCGCTGCTGTTGTCCGCCGGAGAGCTGATACGGATCCCGGTCCCGGAAGGCCTCGATCTTCGTCAGTTTCATGATCTCTTCCACACGCCGTTCAATTTCCGCAGGCTCTACCCCCATATTCTCCAACCCGTAAGCCAATTCCTCATACACGGTATCCGTGATCCCGCTGATCTGTGTAAACGGATTCTGGAACACAAATCCCACTTCCAGCGCCGTGACGCCAATCTCTTCTCTCTGCACGTCCTTCCCGTTGACAAGAACCTCGCCGCTTATCTCTCCCTTATAAAATTTGGGTACAAATCCGCGGATTGCGTTACACAATGTCGTCTTCCCGCTTCCGTTCGCTCCCACAATTGCACAAAGCTGCCCTTTCTCCACCGACAGGGACACATGCCGCAGGACATCCTCTTCGGCAGTTGGGTATCGGTACGTTAAATCTGTTATTTTAATACTCTCCATAAAACAATCCTACCTCCAATCGCCAGAATAAGTACACCGATCAACACTACGCGGAGTGTCTTGTCCTTCGACGTATCCGCTATCTCCCTTAACTTTGTCTTTTTGCACGGCGCGGAAAAAGCCCTCGCCTCCAACGTAATGGCACGCTCCTCCGCGCTCACAAGCGCATTGAGCAAAAGAGGTCCTACCGATGGGAAGAATGCTTTCGCCCTGACTAACAGGCTGCTGTCCGTCTCGATTCCCCTGGAGCGCTGCGCGTCGAGAATCGCGTTCATCTTCTTGGACATCTGCGGGATAATATTAGCGGTGGAAAGCAGGACATACGTCGCCGCCGGCGACATCCCCCTCTCCTCCAGCACGGCCGTCAGCTGTTTCATGTCAATCAGCTTTCCGCCTAGCAGGATTGCCGAACCGACGCCCAGAATGCGCGAGCATAACACAACCGCTTTCTGCACGCCTTCCCGTTTGACAGCGAAGATCCAGAGACTCCAGAGCACATCTTCCCCCGGAATGAACAGGGACTGCAGAACAAAGCAGATCACGCACACGAGCACAAGCGATTTCAGCCACAGCTTTGTAAATGACGCTCCCTCCCCCGATACCGCTGCCAGCACGATCATCAAAACCACTGTGGCCAGCGTTACCCGATAGTCAAACAGGATCGAGACGACAGCCAGAACGATTATAAGATACAGCGCCGTCAGCGGATTCCATGTCTTAATGCCCTTTCGTTTATTTTCCATATTTTTCCCTCTTTATCTCTTCTATAATTGTATGGTCTATTTTTCTTCTTTTTTCTCCGCCTTTCTCGCGTCGATAAATACATGCCCATTAGAAAACTTGTACAGATAGCGGTCGGACATTCCCCTGATAACCAGGTAAGGAACGAGCAGGGAAAGGAATTTGTCAGGCACCTCCGAAATAAAGTTACCGATCACCTGCGCCGGCCAGAAGGGCATCCCTGCAGAAATCATGCCCGCTATCAGGATTGAGTTTCCACTCGTGTCAAATCCGCCAAAAAATACATAGCTTACAATGACACTCATGATGACCGCTACAACCGAAGCCGCAATCGCGGAAACGATAAATTTCCAGAATTTTGTAAACATCCCCTTGCGCGCAAATGCTCCGGTCACTGCGCCAAGCACGCCTGCAATCAGTGAGAACGGAAGAAGCGACGGATCCGCAATGGAATTAATGGCAATGCTCAGCAGCCCGGTCAGCGCTCCTACCCACGGTCCTGCCAGGATAGCTACCAGAAACGTCCCGATACTGTCCAGATAAAGCGGCAGTTTCAGCGTTAACACCAGATTTCCGCATATGAAATTCACGGCAATCGCAATGGGAATAATTAATATAGTTATTAAATTAAAATCAGCTTTGATACCTTTTTTCTCTGTCATTGTTTTTCTCCCTTTCTATTCGTCATAGGATTCTTTTGATATACAATGGTTCTATCCGTATTTTTTCACGTCACAGTTCCCTGCATGCAGCCTCCAGATACTCCGGGAACAGATAGCGGAAGAATATCTCAAAAAATTTCTTCGTATCCGCTTTCACCGCCACACTGCAATTCTTCTTTTTATCCGGGTAATAAAAGGTACGGTATACCACGGAGGCGCCATCGCAGAGTCCGCTCGTCTCCACGTCAACGAACGCGTCCACCGTCTCCACCACGGACTCGTCGAGCAGATAGGCAATCGTCAGTACATCGCACAGCTCGCACCCGAGCTTCTTTTCGACCTCCCAGTGCCCGTCCGCATAAACGCGCGTCATCTTGTGGATGAAACGGGAGACCGGCGTATTAATCAGATACAGAAGTTCCCGCAGCGTAGGGCTTAAAAAGACATAGGATGTGGCATCCAGCCCGATCATTGTCACCTTCTGAAAGCCCGCCCCAAAAACAAGCTTCGCCGCCTCCGGGTCTGTCCAGAAATTAAATTCCGCATGCGGCGACATATTTCCTCCGTGCTCCGCGCCGCCCATGATTACAAGTTCCCGGACATTGTGCACAAATTCAGGGTCCCGGCGCACCGCCTGCGCGATATTGGTCAAGGGTCCGATGGGAACGACAATCAGCTCCCCCTTCTCCTCCCTTGCCCTGCGGATCAGGAAATCTACCGCGTGTTCCTCCTCGATCTGTTTGGACGATTCTTTCATGCCAAGATTCCCCAGACCGTCATCTCCATGAAACTCCTCACAATGATCCCTTGGACGCTCCAGCGGCTTCTCATTTCCTTTGTATACCGGGATGTCCATTCTTCCTGCCACCTCCAGTATCCTGCATGCGTTCTGCGTTACCTTGTCAATGTCCACATTCCCATTGACGGTTGTAAGCGCCTGCACTTCTATTTCCTCTCCGGCTGCCAAAGCTAACAGAATCGCTATCGCGTCATCAATACCCGGATCTGTATCAATAATAATCTTCTTCATCATCCCACCCCTTTCCGTGCTGATTTATGGTTGTCCTGACTGTCCATTTTCCGCCGCAAGCACCTCTTCCGGGGAAGGGATAGATGTCTGCGCCCCTTTTCTCGTCACGGCGATGGCCGAGGCGCTCTGCCCAAAGCGAATCGCTTCCTCGCAGGTCTTCCCCTTGCTCAGCGCAAGGGCAAACGCCGCCGTAAAGCAGTCCCCCGCGGCAGTCGTGTCCACTGCCTGTACCTTTTTTGTCGAAAACCAGGTTGAACCTTCGTTCGATACAAGAAGGCACCCCTCCCCGCCAAGCGTGACGATCACATTCTTTACTCCCTTTTCCAACATCTGTCTGGCACCCGCCTCTATTTCCTCCCGGCTGCCGATCTGCCTCCCGGTTAAAATGGCAAGCTCCGTCTCGTTTGGCTTGATGTAGTCCACGCCCTTCCAGAAACTGTCAGGCAGGTCAGCCCTGGCCGGCGCCGGATCCAGGATCACCACTTTCCCCAGACTCACCGCCAGATCCTTCACATACTCCACCGTGTCAATCGGAATCTCGAGCTGCATAATCACGATATCACTCTCCTGAATATGGCGGAGACTGCTCTGGATCAGCTCTCTCGTCACACAGGCGTTGGTCCCGGGTATAATCACAATGGAATTTTCGCCGCTCACATCCACCGTGATAAAAGCCTGCCCCGTCGTCTCCCCCGGGACTGTTATAATCCCCTCCGTGGCCACGCCTACCCTGCCAAGATTATTTTTCAATGTCTTTCCCGGCGCATCGTCACCGACTGCACCGATCATACGGACATCACCCCCGAGCTTGCCGGCCGCATACGCCTGATTCGCCCCTTTGCCGCCCGGCACCTGTGACACGCTCCTGCCCTGGACAGTCTCTCCGGCCTTCGGCATATGGGGCGTTTCAATCACAAAGTCCATATTGAGACTGCCTATTACCACTATCTTTTTCAACTTACCTCACCCCTTTCCATCCAATTCTTTTGTCTATCCGTATATTTCATCTTCATATACATCGACTGCCCTTCTGTCTGGAAGGGCCGGCTGTACCCCGTATCTGGTGACGCTGATCCCCGACGCATATATGGCAAAGCGGATTGCTGCCAGCAGCGGCCTGCCCTCACTCAGATATACAGCCAGCGCACTGATAAAGGAATCTGCGCCTCCTGTCGTATCCACCGCCTCAAATCCCGTCCCCGGAAAATAGAGAGAATGCTCATCATCCCGCAGATAACACCCCCGCTCCCCCAACGTCACAATCACATGCCTCACGCCCTTGTCCAGCAGCCATTGCGCCTTCTCTTCAAGCGTCTGTGGTCCCGGAACAATCATGTGCAGTTCGTTTTCATTCGGAACAATATAGGCTGTCTGTTCCAGCAGTTCATCCTTGACAGACTCCACATTCGACGGCTTCATAATCACTTCCGTTCCGTTTCTGTTACAGCACCGAATCGTATAGTCAGCAATCTCACCGGCGATCTCCAGAGGAAGCAGGCAGTACCTGGCATTGTGGAACAGATGCCGGAAACGGTTCATATGCTCTATATTCAGGCACTGGTTAGCTCCCCGGTAGACAACGATTGTACTTTCCCCGTTCTGGTCGAGGTTGATATATGCCTTCCCCGTAGATACAGAATTATCGAAGACTACCCCGTCTGTACGCACATTGTTTTCAAGAAGGCTCTCATAAATCAGCCTTCCCTCCCTGTCATTGCCAAGGCAGCCTATGATGTAAATCTGCCCGCCAAGCTTTCCTACCCCGATTGCCTGATTTCCTCCCTTACCGCCCGGGAACTGATGTACGCTCTTGGCAATCTGCGTTTCTCCGGCTATGGGAATGCGGGACATCTCAATCGTAATGTCCAGGTTCATGGTTCCCACAACGACAATCTTTTCGCCCTGTCTGTGGCGCACCGGCTCCCTGACGCTCCTCCGCTCTATGACAGAAGGATTAAACTTCTTCATGAGCTCCATCTGTTTTCTTTCCCCTATCATGTGGAGCAGGCAGTTCACCGCCTCATTTCCTGCCGTCTCTGCAGGAAGCTTTACCACCGTGATGCCGTCGCCCAATATTTCAAGCATGGTGTCGTCACCGACAGAGATCACAGACAGCTCGCCCGGAACCGTTATTCGGTTTCTCTCCAGTATCTTACACAGACTGCATACAATTTCCCTGCTGCCGCAGATAACTGCTGTCACCTTTTCATTGAGACACTGTTCAATACCTGCCTTCTCAATGTCTTCTGCACGCTCTCCTTCATAGATCCACGTACTTCGGATAGGAAGGTCTCTGTCCCGCATGGCTGCCCGGTACCCCTCAACGATGCCCTTATCCCTTCGGTGCGCGATGCAGGCAATCCTCTGATGCCCGAATTTTATCAAGTATTCCACTGCAAGCTTTCCCGCTTCTGAAAGGCAGTAATAGAAGGAAACCGGCTGCCGCTCGTCAAATTTTTCTGTCCGATTGAGATAGACCATTCGGTTTTCCAGCTTTCCGGCGGGAAAATATTCCTTTGCATCCAAAATGACGCCCGCCGCCTTTTTCCTGACCATCGCCTCCATACATTCCGGGATCTCCGCCTTATCCTCAATATACCTTATCAGAAGTTGATATCCATGCCGATTGGCGGCCGCCTCCGCAGCCATGACGATCTCCTCCCGTTCCCGGTGGTCCCTGCGGATGATCAGTCCGATCATGGCATTCTTTAAATTGTCTTTTTCCAAATATTTGAGATACGGTACATAATTGGCTGTTTCCACGATTTCTAATACTTTTCTGCGCGTTTTTTCGCTGATATCCTTATCTTTTCCATTTATCACTTTCGAAACTGTAGAAGTGGAAACGCCGGCCAGTTTTGCCACTTCTTTTATGTTCATATATCCTCCTCCTTTTCCAGAAGACTTTAATCAAATGATAACATTACCCGCGTTTTTATACAATATTCCCAATAAACGAAACTATTTTCCGACATTTTTCACAATTTTTCACAATTTACTAAACCTCTTTCGTTAGCTATCCCATCCTACCCTTCTGCTATTTTGCATAAAAACCAGCAGGCGTGACAAAATTCATGACAAAAAACCTGTCACGCCGCATGGGTTTTTCTGCCAAAAAAAGAACGCCTGAAATACACAAATACTGCATTCAGACGTTTCATCCTGTAAAATTATTCAATTTTCAGCAGAATCCCCATTATTCTGAGGATTCTTCTAGTGAACCACGGGGGATGTCGCTCCGGGGTTCGAATCCCCCAATTTATTCTGAGGATTCTTCTAGTGAACCACGGGGGATTCGAACCCCCGACAACCTGATTAAAAGTCAGGTGCTCTACCGACTGAGCTAGTGGTCCATAACTGGGCTAGCTGGATTTGAACCAGCGAATGCAGGAGTCAAAGTCCTGTGCCTTACCCCTTGGCGATAGCCCATTATTGGTAAACCAGGCAGTGCTCCGCACGCTCATGTTAAAGGTGGATAGAGGGACTCGAACCCTCGGCCTCCAGAGCCACAATCTGGCGCGCTAGCCAACTGCGCCATACCC
>ERZ808035.351-NODE-351-length-46488-cov-11.514598_pt1 | contig 46488 bp, 43 predicted proteins | sample MGYA00380189_ERZ808035 | MGnify/ENA primary metagenome ERZ808035 (study PRJEB31490, sample SAMN06133407) | mouse gut metagenome | isolation source: M5_1 | host: mice | place: China: Chengdu | collected 2015-05 ... | reverse complement strand
AATGAAGATTACGGGAATATATGGGCTATTATTTTTGCCCTTATAGAGTGTGATTGGTTTACAGACACGGCTTCGAGTTGCGTGTTCGTTGAAAATGACAAAGAGGAAGATATTCTTTCTCAAATACCAAAGGCAAAACATATCATGGCTACGGCATGAAGGGGTAAAAATGGAAAGTAATCAGAGAACTAAAGAAGTAGCAAGTAGAAAACAGATTACCTTTGATTTGATTGAGAAGGAAAAGAAAGACCATACCTTATCAAAAGAATCAAACGAAAGGGATTCAAAAACAAAACAAAATCAAAAGACTGACCGCTGATTTACTCACGGTGAGGAAATAACCGCCCTATAAGGGGCTTTTATTTTAAAGTATATTTTGCCAAAACACTTGACAATGTATGTACCATATACTATAATTATATTGTAAAGAGACGTAATTTCATGGCGAAAGCTGCATAAGAAGAGAAAGGGAAAGAGGACGGTTATGTCACCGTTCTCACGGTAAGAAAATGAAAAGAACATTATGCAGGGGAATACTTATTATCGGCTTATCCTCTCTGATTCTGTCGGGGTGCAGTATCAGTTTTTCAGATGGGTTGAGTTTAAGCGGCGGTAACACAGAAATAAAAGAAGTTACAACGCCAGATGGGGCTGTGGAAGCGGTAAACAGCGGCAGTATCGAAATGGAAGATATGACGCTGAAATTGCCAAATGGAATGAAATATGGTGCAATGGAAGCAGAAACCGGAAAAATATATTATGTGTGGAAGACAGAAGACAAATACGTACTTCCGACAGATTCGGATATTATTCTATATGTCTATGAAGGGAAGGACAATGCTTCCCCTGACATAGAATTAGAAGACAGCGAAGCACGGTATTCCATAACGCAGGCGTATATGCAGACGTTCCGGGAAAGCGTGGACGCTTCCCTTATTCCAGATCCATCAGCGATATTAAATAATGAGTGGTATGTATGCCAAATGACCGGGTACAGTGGTGAATACATAATGACGACATATGGTACACTGTGTTATCCAAAGTATTATTACGGGATATATACCTTGCAGAAGGAAAAGGACGAAGGTAAATACAGCAGACGGTATTATGGCTTTGTTTTTTCCAATGACAGCAAAGGAAATATCATAACAGAAGTAGACTACAATAACCTTTTCGCACAGATTAAGTTATCGTTCGGATTATCTGAATTTTATTCTGCCCCACAGCTTGAATACAAGGAATCCGAAGATTATTCTAAGGGGTACAGCTATTCGCAATATGAAATGCTTTTTAAGAACGCAACTAATTACTATGGAATGAACGCAGAACAAGTAGAGGAAAAGGTAGCGGAAACACCACAGGAAACTACGGACGGGCAATGGCAGCAAGAAGAAACTGTCCCGGATAATGATTAAACTGATTGCCGCCATCTGTATGGTAATAGACCATATGGGATATATTTTCTTCCCAGATGTGATATACTGGCGGCTTGTTGGAAGACTATCTATGCCGTTTTTCGCCTACGGGATAGCGAGAGGATACAGGTATTCCCATGAGAAGGGTACAGAACGGAAGTATTTAAGGAATCTGGTTCTGTTCGCCGTTCTGTCCCAAATGCCATACTATCTTATGGCAAGAGAAGGAACGAATATCGGTTTTACATGGACTTTTTCTCTTTTACTATTGATAATTCTATCTCGGACGGATTTAAACCGCCCTAGAGCCGCCCTAAAGTGCCTAGTGCTACTTTGTATAGCATACCTTATAGATGTAGATTATGGGGTTTATGGTGTTCTTATGCCGTTTGCACTGTGCCCGCAATATAAATATCACAAAATGTTCCTTTATACCATTATTTTGTGGGCGTTATATATACTGATGAACGGCGTAGGGGGACTGATACAGGTATTAGCCTGTCTATGTGTTCCTTTATTGGCGGTGATAGAGCCGATAGACGGGAAAATACGGCTACCAAGGAGATTCTTTTATGTGTTCTATCCAACACATATATTGATTCTACTTGCGATAAACCATATTATGTGAAAGGAGCAGGAATAATGGATAACGAGAAAGAATTGATTATTATGACGCTGATGGACGCGGAAGGGAATCCCTATGACGCAACCCTTCTGACAACCTTCCAAGCAGGAGAGGAAAAGCAGGATTATGCTGCTTTTATGTCCCACATACCAGACAGTGACGGCGTTCTGCCTATTCAGATATTTCGTTACAAGCTGACCGTTCGGGACGGGCAGGAAGGAATGGAAATTGATAATATCCGTTCCGACCTTGAATTTGAAAAAGCCTATAACGCACTTCTACCACTAATTGAGGCAGAAAATTGACTTTCAAAACACTTGATAAATATGATACATTTTGCTACACTAATAATAATACTCGACCTTGACGGTGGAGTGTTCTCTTTACAAAAAGCGGTTTTCTTCATAGAAGGAGAACCGCTTATTTTTTCAAAAGGACAAAAAGAATGAATTAGAGATAATTAAAATTTTTTCCAAGAAAATGCAAAATACTATTGACAATTTTATAGAGTTTAACTATAATTTAGACAATCGAAACAAAAAAAAGGACAAAAGGAATTGGGAATCCTTTTATCCTAAGATGTGTTTTCAAAGTTTTAAGGGGACTTTGAAAACTATGGTGTTTTCGTCGAAATTTTAGTTGGAATCCTATAAGCTCGACTGAAAATACATTTTGTGAGATTATAATAGCACTCCGATTTTTGCTTGTCAAGATGTTTAGAAAATATTTTAGCATGTTGTACATACAAAGACAATTAAATTTACAAAATTATAGGATTTTACAGGACGAAAATGCTATTATAATTATATCAATTTGATAAGAGAGCAAAACGCCATTCTTTTTTGTTTCCCCCACGAGGACGGAATTTTATGAAAGGAAGGGCGTTTTTCTATGTTAGGAATTAGTGCAGGATTAAATCAAAAGGTGATTACGGACTTTAAGGAGCCGACAGATTACATAGAATACCTTTTTAAAGGAATTAAAGGTTGGATATGCAGGGGACAGATTATACAGGATTACAGGCAGACCATGCACCGTTTTAATGGGCTTATGCAGGGGCAATTTGTCGGAGAGAGCAACGTCTATATCTCCATGAATACGTTTTTTAAAAACGAACGGAAAGTAGATTGCCTAAAGCGGCTAAACACCCTCTATGTGGATATAGACTGCTACAAACTAAACCTTGAAAAAGCTGATGTGCTTGCGGAACTGGAAGATAATTATTTTGATAGCGTTATACCTATTCCAACATTTGTTATTGACAGCGGTAGGGGGCTTTATCTTATCTGGAAGTTACGCAACGAAGATAGGAACGCACTGCCACGTTGGACAAAAGTGCAAAATTTCCTTATTGATACAACAAAGAAGTTCGGAGCAGACCCAGCTTGTCGTGATTCTGCGAGAATCCTAAGAATCCCGTTTTCCCAGAATACGAAATCCGGGACAGATGTGAAAATCCTTAAATTTAATGATATTACATACTCTATTGCGGAGATACAACGGGAATACGGAATTGCAGAGCGAAAGAAATACAGACGGGCAGACGGCGAACAGACGCACCCTTATAACACCGCAACAGAACCCATGCGGCGTTATGCTACCCAACTGGCATTAAAACTGGGTGTAGAACTCCCGAATTTTAACGACTTTGCAGCAACAAAGGAATGGATTGCCAATATGACCATCAATATGCCGTCCCATCTTCAACGTAAGGATAAGGCAATCCATTTTGACCCAAAGACAAGCACAAAAATGTGTCGGATATTACAGGGATATTGTAACGATATGGAAACTTTGTTTTCCATGCGTCGGGGAGCGGATTGTAAAAGGGAAATTGCTCTTTTTCTTTACCGTTTATTTACCTATGACATAACAGGTGATAAGGATTTAGCGTTAGAACGCACACTTGCGTTCAATGCCGATTTGTCATGCCCGTTCTCGGAATCTTATGTTATTCGTGCGACAAGGAGCGCGGAGACGAAAATTAACAAAGGAGACACCTATCATTATAAACGTGAAACAATTATAGAAGTTCTTGAAATTACCAATGAGGAAATGAAACATCTTACTTACCTTGTCAATGATATGGAGAGACGGGACAGAAAACAGAAAAACAACCGTAGATCGTACCTAGATCGGCTTGCAGCGGCAGGGAAAGAGACAAAAGTGGAGAGTCGCAGGAAGAGGCGTTCCGCTTTGCTTGCTATGCAAGAAGAAGGGAAGAGTGCCGAGGAGATTATGGAAACTCTGTCTATAAGTAGAGCTACTTATTACAGGGAGATTGCTGCTATTGCCACTAATAGTGTACTAGAGAACGTTAAAGACGTTTTAGAAGAGGGCAAAGAAAAGATTACACAGATAATAGAAAATGCCGTAGAAATCGTCTCTAATGTCGTAGAGCAGACCACAGAGACGGTAAAGGTTGAAGTCGTTGGACAAGTTGTTAAAGGAACGGAATACGCTCATAATGCAGCATGTTCGACTGTCTCAAAAATTAAGCCTTATAATTATGAAAGCAAGGCGAAGCCTTGCCGTACCGGTATTTTTTCTGGGATTTGGTCTGATGATGGGGGTAGTGGCTGATTTGGTCTGATGATGGGGGTAGTGGCTGATTTGGTCTGATGATGGGGGTAGTGGCTGATTGATCCGCTACGGCTTGTGTTCTGTCAAGAGCCGGGTAGTATTTTGCTGACGCAAAATCTCCACCCTGCGGCTAATGCCGCCACATTGACAGGACACATTTTTCCTGTCCTGCGGCAATGCCGCCAACGGGGAGCTGATAGACAAGCAATCAGCTTTCCGTTGACGCTTTGCCATTGTACAGGAAAAACCGCCTACGCTACTGTATACAAAGCGATAGGTTTTGCAGAGGTGTTCCCCTCTGCACTCCCCGCCGCTCCAAAAAGCTGATAGGTGGTGTTGTCGCTGGTTGGTTTTTTGGAGTGGTTCGTCCTCACTGTGAGTAAATTTTTTGTACGAGATTAAAAAAATATATCAAAACACTTGACATTGTATGTACAAAATGCTATAATAAAGATGTAAAGAGAACACAGTAAAGCATAAGTCCATACATAAAAATAAAAAGGAAAGGGTGGCATTAGCCGCAAGGGTGAAGTGTATGAAAATTACAAGTAAAAAATCTATTGATGTAAATATCTACTTCCAGTATGTCGTAATGGGTGATATAAGACAGCTTGTACAAAGTATGTTTGATCGCTTGCCCATAACGTCTACACCATAATACTTTGGTTTGTCGATATATAGTACCTTGAAAATGTATATGTAAAGAAAAAGGCGGCGGTAACGCCGCCCTTATTTGTGAGGACAGAAGTCTGATTGACGTTATTGTTTAAAAAAGGTATAAAAAGAATAGGAATTATAAAAATGCGTCAAAATACTTGACATTGTATGTACAAAGTGCTATAATAAAAATGTAAAGAGAACACGATAGGGCAAAAGCCCAAGGAAAGGAGTGTTGCCAAATGACAAAGAGAGTTGCCTTTATTAACGGAAAAGGTGGGTGTGGAAAGACTACTTCAATTTTCCATATATCGGGTGTTTTGTCCAAATGTGGGGAAAAGGTTTTGGTTATTGACCTCGACAAGCAGAGAAATACAACTTCCATTCTGCTTATGAATACTGAAATCCCGGAAAAAACGGTACTTGATTTTATGACTGGGGAAGCAGAAGCCGGGGAAGTGATGGCACAGGCGCTTTTCCAAAGCAGAGGGAACGCAAAGCCAAAGTATTATGGTGTAGACGTTATGGGCAGTGATGTACGTTTGCAGGACGAAACAGAATTGTCCAAGATTGATGGGGAAGCTGTAGGGGAATGCCTTACATCTTTCATTGAGGAGCAAGGCTATACATGGGTACTCATTGATATGCCTCCGTCTAATATGACTCTTAACAATATTTGTTTTAAGTACCTTGTGAATTATGCGGTAATTCCGTTTTCGTCTGATATTTTTAGTGTGGACGGTTACGGTGATATAATGGACGTACTGGATAAGGCAAGAGTTGAAAATCCTACCCTTAATATTTTGGGTGTGTATCTTGCAAGATACATGCGGAACTGTGGACTTGATAAATATATTCGAGAACAGCTTTTAGAGTTTGATACGTTCATTGACATTCAGATACCCCTTGCCAGTGATGTTCGGGAAGCTGTGATGTTTGGCAGACCAATTAGTTACTATAAAACGCTTTCTGACAGCAAGACCGCATACGAACGGCTTGTTGTGGAAATGGAAAACAGAATGAGCATATAAGGAAAGAGAGGTAATAGAGATGGCAAAGTTCGATAAGGCAGGAGCAAACAAGAGTTTTGGAGAAGTTGGGAAGAAAGCGGCAGAGAAAGCAACTGTTATTACAATTCAAAATATTAGTAATGAAAACCTTTTGGACAACCCGGATAACGGTGAAGATGTGAACTTTACAGAAGATTTGGAGTTGTCTATGCAAGAAAACGGATTCACTGATCCGTTAGAAGTTACCGACTTTGAGCAGGAAGCCGGGAAATATATGATTCTTTCTGGACACCGCCGCCGCAGAGCTGGAATGAAGGTTGGGATTGAAGTTTTTCCGTGCCTTGTGCGACACTTTAAGAATAATAATGAAGTTAAAAATTATATGCTTTCTTCTAATGCACAAAGAGACAGTGCAAAAGACCCGTTTCTTTTTTCCAAGCGGTACAAATTACATGAGCAGTACCTTATGGAGAGTGGATTTAAGGGAAAGATAAGGGAAGAAGTTGCACGGCGTTTGGGACTTTCTGTTCAACAGGCAGACCGTTACAATACCATGAATAAGATAATTCTTCCAGTATGGGACATGGTGAGAGCTGAAACCGTTGGTATGAGTTCCGTACAGCCTATGGCAAGTCATACAGAAGAAGAACAAAAAGAAATTCTTGCTATTATGGAAGAAGCATTAAAAAAGGGTGTGACACTCACTCGTGATACTATGAAATCATTGATTGATGGCTACCGGGCAGGGAAAAAGACGTGGGCTGAAATTGTAAATATTCCACGGGATAGTGGACTTAATGACTTTATGAACACAGAGCCGGAAGAGAAGAAAGACTCGGTAAAACATAATAATGATGAAGTACGTCGGGAATTTGACCCGATTGCCGCAGAAACGGACAGAATGGACGCAGACCGGGCAGAGTGGGAGAGACAGCAAGAAGAAACAACAGAAACCATAGAAACCGAGGAAGCTAAAGACGAGCCAGAAAGAGAAAAGAAGCCGTTACTTAGTGAGGAAGAGAAGCAGGCAAAACGGGCAAAAGACATTATGGCGGCGATTCATAAGTTGGATAGCAACCTTGCGGACATTTATCAGTGCGAGGACGAGGAGGCAGGACAAGAAATGATTGACGCTATGGGAAGTATCATTTCCATTTTGATTGATGAAATGAGAAATCTTTCCGAGGAATATAACAAAAGAAGCAACTTTAATGAGAAGTGTAAGGGAATCAAAAGTACGATTGAACAGTACATTTAAAGAAAACCGGGGACGAGAAATCCCCGTCCCCGGTTTTCTTTATTTTCCTCACCGTGAGGACAGAAAACCCGCACGTCGCATAACTTGACATTGTATGCCTTTTATGCTACAATGAAAAAATCAGAGAAACGAGGTAAAAACATGGATAAAGGTAAAGACATAGATACAAAAAATGAATACCTTAGTGTTCGTATAGAGCCTATGTTAAAGAAAGATTTTTATGAGTTCTGCAACAAGTGTGGTATATCCGCAAGTGCAGCAGTAAATCAGCTTGCATTGAAAACCATTGAAAGGGGTTCAATTCCGTTTACGATTCATGTGATAGATTATGACATAAAGAAGAACGGAGATACGAAGCGAATTTCAATCCGAATGAAAACGGAGTTGCGGAAAGGGTTTTCCGAAGTTTGCACTAAGATCGGAATCCCCATGAGTACAGTAGTAAAGATATTCATGTTACAGTGCATTGATGAAGGGAAATTTCCATTTGACTTTAAGTAAAAATCTTGCGTCCTGTTAAACAGGGCGTATTTTTTTGCCTTCAATCTTGGTGTATGACACAAGTATCTTTAATAAGAAAATTGTATATACACTTGACAATGTATGTACATTGTGTTATAATAAAAATGTAAAGAGAACACGGCAAATAGTATTAAGGTATTAACAAATGTTATACCCCATAAAAAGAAAGGAAAAGGTAAAAAAGATGGCGTTAAGAGTATTATGTAATTTGCTTATTGCGACAGTCCCATATACATTATAACTTATATAGTAAAGAGAAACACAGCCGGAGGAAATGAGTATGGGGTTCTTAGATAATATCAAGTCTATACCAATAACAGACCTTGCACAGCGTATGGGATTTACACTTGTTCGTAGAGGTCGTTATTTCAGCTTAAAGGAACACGACAGTGTTATCATTGACACGCGGAAAAATTGTTTTTGGCGTAATAGTGTATTTACACATGGTTTTAAGGGCGGTGCAGGAAGTTCCATTGATTTTTTTATGGAATTTGAAAATGAGTCGGATTATAAGAAAGCCATGCGTAATCTAGCGTTGATGTATGGTATAGAGGGGGAAAAGCCGCCTAGGACAGCATATCAGAAGCCGAAGCCGGAGTCGTCAAATGAGCTGCAAGCGGTGAAGAGGAAAAAACCGGGAAAGGTTATTTTGCCGCCAAAGAATAGCCGAAACGACAATGTTTTTCGCTATCTTCTGGAACGGGGAATTTCACAGAGTGTTATCAAATATTTTATTTCCCAAAAAATGCTCTATGAGGACGAACGACAAAACTGTGTGTTTGTATCTCCACATAAGGATTTTGCCTGTTTGCGGAGCACAGGGAAAAAGCGGTTCGTGAAGGATTGCGAGGGGAGCGACTACAACCAGTGTTTTTTCTTTAAGGGTAAAACAGACGCCAAAATTCTCTATGTAGCAGAGAGCGTTATAGATATTATGTCCGTTATGACTTATCTGCAAATGCAAGAGAAATGGTACGAGAACTATGCGTTCCTTGCCCTTTCCGGGACAAATAAAATTTATTCTTTATTTGTCCATTTGAAACAGGAGCCGCAGATACGGGAGGTAATTCTTTGCCTTGACCGGGACAAAGGCGGTGAGGACGCAGACCAAAAAGCCATACAAGGAATAAAAGAAATGGGTTTTTCGGGCGTCTGGAAGGTACAAAAGCCGCCTATTGAGGGCTTTAAAGACTGGAACGATTACATAAAATCACTGTTATAAACACCGTCCTCACAGTGAGGACGGTGTTAAGTTAAGGAGATTAAAATGAACATTGCAGAAACCATCGTGCGTAAGAACGCACACAACTTTTCTATTTTTGTTACAGATAAAGGAGATTTAACTTTTCAGATGGACGATGGCGAAGAAAAACATGCAAGAGCTTTGAAAGATGGAAAACTTTTGTTTATCGGTACACTGGAAGTCGTTGCGAATGGTGAGATACAAGAATGGAAGGATATGGATCTGCCAGAAGCGGATTTTATCCTACTGGCAGAAGCGCAGCAACGGGTAAGAGATGCACTTGATGAAGAACAGACAATGGAACGTCTGAAACGGGAAGGAGAAGACAAAAGCAACATGCTGAAACGCATTGATAAGTGGAAGAAGCGTGTTAAGTGGTATCGTAAGGAGCGTAAGGGTAAAAAAATCTTTTATGCTATCCATGAGTTTACTATCGGTGCACAGAGTTATCGCTTTTATGAGCGGCGTATGGACAATCCGATTGCATGGGACGGTATTATTATCAATCCTATATATAAAGTTGACCGGGAACTTGACGGGACAGGAGCCGTCCCGGTACAAAAAGGAGAATTGACGTTCTGGTATTACTATGATAATGTACAAGGTTGGTTCAATGTTCGAGAATTGACATTAAATGAAATGATTTGTGTCGGGATTATTCATTCTTACGGTCTTGTCCGGGAAGGAAAAATTTGATAGACGGCGTTCATATTTTCTAATTAGATAGTTTTATCATTATCATTTCCAAGTTCCTTCTCTCCCAGAGGGGAATTACATGTTGAATGAAAATAGATTGCCTTACAGCAAAGGCTAAACGCTCTAGGATATTCCTAGAGCGTTTTTCTAACTTTGTTTGATAATTTCCTCATGCGACAAGCAAAAAAGCCGGGGGAGAGCGTTCTAGGAGGTCTGAGGACAAGAAAATCGCTACTGATTTTTCTTTTTTACTGTTCAAAGATTCTTTCTAAATTTTGTCTACGTGTCCATTTTAATCACTATCAAAAAAATAATATCAAAACACTGCAACTTGTATGTACTTAACTGCCTAATAACTTGACTTAGTATGTACTTTATGCTACAATAGAATAGAAAAAAGAATCAAGGAAATGTTTGCACTAGAAAGGGGTAAAAATATGACTATTACAGTAGATAAACAGGAAAAAAAATTCTTCTGAAAGTCTTTGAGTACATAATGAAAATTCTTAACGATTATTGTAACAATCGTATGAGAACAGATTAGAAACTTAGTAACAGGGGCTTCCTTAACCGACAAAAGTAACAGGAAGCCCCACCAAGCACCCCGAAAGGTGTGTGACATCTATGGAAAAAAAATACGCAATAATTGACGCTAAATTAACCGGAGAACAGCTTAAAAAAGTGTTTAAAGACAATGGCTATAGCGTGCGACAAATCCAACATAAACTGGACTTATGTTGTTCGCAAAGTGTTTACAGGTGGCTAAATGGGACAGCACTCCCGTCTTTGAGTAACTTATACATGCTAAGTCAGATTTTGGGACAGCCAATGGAAACATTGCTAGTTGTTACTGAAATAATAGTGACATGAGAATATTAAAAAACGATAGGTATATACTTATCGAAGTCATTTTCCTATACGCTGGTAATTGATGATGAGTTTTAGAGTGTGGAGGACTGCATACAAGCTGCATACGAAGCGGTGATGAGACGAGTGTGAGAAAACGGGGTAATAAGAATAAGTGAGGAAATTAGATACCATTGATAAAAAAGAGATTAGTAAAAAATCACGAGATGGCTACAAAAAGCTGATTTTCCTTTTGGCAGCTTTTCTGACGGTTATCCTGTTCAGAACGGTAGTCATGGAACGAACGATTATAAGCGGAAATTCCATGTATCCTACACTTATGGACAGTGATGTTTGCTTGACAGCAAAGTACAGAAACGAGCCAGAGCGGTATGACATTGTAGTTGCGAAGGTACAATGTCATACCGTAATAAAACGTGTAATAGGACTTCCGGGGGAAACTCTGGAAGTAAAAGGTGGAAAAGTTTATATTGATGGGAAGGAAGTAACCACAGAATACGATTTTTATACCGAAAATGGCGGTATACTTTCCGAACCTTATACGCTTACCATTGACGAATATTTTCTTATGGGTGACAATCGACAAGAAAGTTATGATAGTCGAGAGTTTGGAAGTATAAAAAGGGAAGATATAAAAGGAATCGTCCTATGTAGAATTTTCCCATTTATGGATATTAAAATTTACTCACGGTGAGAACATGGAAGTGAAGGAAAGGACAAAATCATGTTTGATTGGTTTAGAGATATGGCAATGGAAGTCACAGGAAAAAATAGTGATAAAGAGGAATTGAAACGCAGGGCAAAACGTGAGCGTGAAAAAAAAGAAAAAATCATTTTTTCTAAGAGTACAAAACGGACGGTTTATGTATTAGGAGTCCTTTATCTTATTATGGGCAGTATGAGCTTGTATGTAAGCGTTCGTATTGCAAACAGCGCGGGTTATTCCGGCACAGGAGTAGGGACATGGAAGTTTGTTAAGTATGCTGTGCTTTCTGCAATCGACATAGCTGCAATGATTTGTCTTTTGACAAAAGAACGGAAAGCGGAAATTGCTGCCGTTGTACTTGTTATTATTTTTATGACATTTATGTATCTGTCAAGCATGGTTTTCCCATTCTTGTAAAGTGACGAGGAGAAGCAAAATATGAAGAATAGGTATGAAGAGAACAAATTAGAAAAAATGAAACAGAACAGAGGAACAAATGGAGATTGGCTTGACAGTCTGGACGAAAAGGAACTGCTTTTAATCCTTTCTGGGTTGCTATATAGTTATGATAACCGATTGAGTATATTTGATGAAAACGGAGACCTTGAAAGAGAGGAATGGAAGAAAATATTACAACCAATGGTTAAATATATAGAAAATAGATTAGGTAGAATTATGAGCAACGAAGCCTATAAAAAGTGGGAAGAATCGTCGCACAAATAGCAAAGCAAATACATCAAAGGGGTGGCAATATGTTCAAAAAAGATAAAAAGAATAATCCGTTGACAGGACTGCACGGTCAGGAACTTATAGACGCTATTAAGAATATGAATTATGTAAAGGTCTTGTCCCCGGAACAGCAGAGGGAGTTCGAGATAAGTCAAGCGAAAAAGGAGAGAAAAACACAAAGGCGAGAGAGCATATTCTTCACGATTATCTACCATGTGAAGCCTATTTTTTTCACACCACTTTCAATCATGTTTCATATTATTACGTTTGTATTCCGAATCATTGGCGGCATTGCGTCCGTGGCAATGATTTACGGAATTTATTGTGCTTGCAAATCGTTTGTGGCATGGAAAGCAGGAATGGCATATGCGGACAATGCTAAAATTGCGGCTGTACTGATTGCTTTTCCTTTTGTTGCTTTTATGATTGCAAAATTAGCAGAACTTGCGTGGACATATTTTGAAAACAATAAATATTAACATACGCAAAGTTTCTGCAATAACATCAAGGCGGTAAGTAGTCAATCTATCCAGTTCAGGATTGGCTTGTTCTACTTACTAGCAAGCATAGGCTTTGTATAGCCACATTCATGTCTATCCACAGCCGCTTGTTAGTCGCTTCCGCTGGGGCTTCGCCCCCTAAAACCCCCATATCCCGGATTTGACGAAATCCGGCGTTCCGCTGTAACGACAGCAAACGAAAAATGCAAAAGGCAAAGACCATGTGTCCTCACGGTGAGGACGAAAGGAGCAAAAGAAATATGAAATTGACAGTCTATTATATTTGTCTTTTTGTCTTTGCTATCGTCTTTTATATGATAGCAGATAAGGCAAAAAGAAAGAACAAAAAACTTATTTCATACTTGTGTTATTGTATGATATTTGCGGAAGTGCTGATATTGATTTAAGGAGAATAAATATGGCAGATAAAAGCAATAGGGGAAGGAGTAAGCAGATTAACATTCGGCTGTTTGGCGAGGAATGGAATATCCTTGAAACGAAAGCAAGACTTGCGGGTAAATCGAAGTCCGATTTTATCAGAGATTTGATTGTATTAAGTGAAGTGAAAAGCAATACAATCCTAAAAAATGAAAACTTCCGGCAAATGCTTTATGAATTGAATCGTATCGGAAATAACATCAATCAGATTGCTTATAACTCCAACTTGAAGAAGTCAACCGGGAATAAAGAAATTAAAGAATTGCAAAAGAAGTATTATGACCTTTTAACATTGTATTCTGATACATTTTTGTACCCGGAACAGGAGGGGGAAGATGGCGACAACAAAGAATCATAAAATTACAAAGACACTGGGAAAAGCGATTGCCTACGCTATCGGGGATAAGGTAGAAGAAAGAGTAAAAGACGACATACGAGAGAGTGTAGCATATGTCATAGATGATAAGACAGGGAAGGTTGTTTATCCGACAATGTATTGTACACTAAACTGTACAAATACCGAAAACCCGGTTAAGTCTTTTGAGGAAATTATAAAGAAGTTTGGAAGTGCAGAATTAAAAGAAGGAAATGCAAGAACAAAGAACGGTGCTCCTGTGTTAGCGTGGCATTACCATCAAAATTTTGAGGGGCACGTTGACCCAATTATTGCAAACGAAATCGGACAGCGGCTTGCAAAAGAAGTGTTCGGAAATTACCCGGTTGTTATTGGGACACATACTAACACGGAGAACACACATAACCATATTATTATATGCGCATGGAATTTAGATGGCGGCAAATGGAATCAGTGTAATGCTGCATACCGTCATGTCCGAGAAGTTTCTGACCGTCTCTGTGAAGAGTACGGTCTATCCGTATTAAGGGATACAAAAAAGCAGAAACTTTTGAAATGGACGGACAAGGACGGACAAGTACATTATTATGAGCCGACAGAGCGCAAAAATGAGTTGTTGCAGCAGAGGGAATCCGGTGAAATCTCTGTTGATGATGTAGGTAGTTATCGGAATACGTTTCCGTATGAGCAGACGCTATCCAAAGAGGAAACAAATCGGGAAATCATACGACAGGATATTGATCGACTTCTTCCGGTTGCGACTACCTATGAACACCTTCTTGAAATGTTACGGCAGATTGGATATACAGTCAATGACAAGAAGAAAAACGGAGATTGGCTAAAACATATCAGTTTTCAACCACCGAGCGCAGATAAAGCGACCAGAGAGGATAAAATCGGGGACAGTGGTTTTTATCTCCGTGAAAATTTAGAACAGATTATTGCCGAGTTCGCCGCAGAGCGAGCAAAGGAAAAACTTACCGGGAAACCACAAGAAGCAGAGCAATCCATCAAAAATGATGAAGGTTGTCTGACCATAGAGGAAGCGACTGTGGCTAAGAAAAAACCGCCGTATTTTGAAGAGTATATTTACGGCAAGACTGTCCTTGTGGATATTGATGAAGATGTAAGAACAGTAAAAGATAAAAATGGCGGTTTTTCTACTGTTCCCCGTGGTGAGGCGGAGAAAACAATTATTCGGGACGTGAGAGTAAAAGACAACGAACTTCGGCTAATTGATACCGCTGAGATTGACCGACTGATAAAGGAGCAGAAAGCGGAAAAAGGAAAGGGAACATCAAAGAATCGGCAGGAAGTCTTATTGCGGCAGATTAACGAAGGATTTCATGTTTTGCGCTTCATGGAAAAGCAGGATTTATACAGCCAAAAACAGATAAATGCCATTACAGAAAGTACATGGAAAAAGTATAATGAATGTATGAAGAGTCTGAATACTTTGGAAATGCTTGTGAACCACCTTGATATGGTTTTACAAGTGCCACAGAAAGCTGAAATTATAGAAACCCGGATAGAACGAATGAAGGGAAACCGTGACTATACGGAAAATGAAATGCAGGGAGATGTTGAACAGTTAAAAGAATATCGTGCCACAATGCAGAAATACAAATTGACCGATTCAGAAGGAATAAAGAAGCTGACAGCACAGGTGGAACATTCTAAGGGAAAAATCATGCAGTTGCAGAGTGTACTTTCCGTACATCACGAACGGCTTGCCGAGTATGACCGTTGTATGAGTGTACTTGCCAGAATTGACCGGGAACAGGGACGGGATAACAAAGAAATTATGGACGAGTACAGAGTTATCCAGAAGCAGGGTGAGGAACAGGCAAAACAAAACGAAGAGAAGCGGAATAAAAGAAAGGCGGCTGAACGATGAAAGAATCAAAAAATGAGCAGAATAGAAAAATAAAAATCATACAGGGAAAGGGAAATGAGTGGAGCGAAGCCGGAAACGCCATCATGCAGATATTTTCAAACTGGCTTGACACATCAGACATAAAAAATACGGAGTTTCTTGCCCGTGTAAACGATGATACTTTTTCCATATCATACCGACATGAGCCGGACGAGGCAGAAATTCGACTGACGGACAGTAACGGGACAATCGGTATGACATTTCCGTGGAATAGTAAGGGTAGTATATCATTTGAACATTACATGACGGACGCAATGCTTTTACTGTTTCATATAAGGAGCCTTTGCTATAACAAAAAGAGTATCAAGACCATTAACGATTTTCTCTGTAAGAATATCACTTTCTAATTAAAATCTAAGTGAAAAGATGAAAGAGTTACAGAATTTTCACTTGTAAATTGTTAATATTCCAAAATAACACAAACTATAAAAATATTTTAAAAGGGCTTGAAAGCAGGAGCCTACTAATGTATAATGTGTATTGGTAATACATTACACCAATACACAAATAATCCTCATGGTGAGGACGGAAAGGAGAGAGTACATGAGCGATTTAGGCGGCGACGCAGGGAGTACCTCATTGAGCTTACTGACTAAAGTTTTGGAAGCCATCTTACAGCTAATCAATAAGATTTATGAAGCGTATATGAAAAGCCCGGAACACATGATAGCCAAATATAAATTGAAGGAAGCCAAAACAGAGGACAAGAAGAAGGAAGCCATCAAGAAGATTGATGGAAAGACTGGATATATCAATCACGAAATGCTGAAAAAGACCGGGGAACCTTTAACTATAACAGGAATTTATCTGACGAAAGAAGAAATCAAAGAATTTAATGCGATTGCCAAGCGGCAGGGACTTCTTTTTTCCGCCGTCTCCAATGCACAGTTGAAAGCAGACGGAGAAAAAGCGTTTCTTCTTATTGAGTGCCGAACAAAGGACTTAGAACTGTTAAAGTCCGCGTCAAACCGTTTTAATGACGAAAAGCGCATGGAAGCGATTGACAAGCGTATGACAGAAATTCTTTCCAAGGGCGAGGAAAATCTTACCACACAGGATTATGTTGATTTAAAAAATCTTGCACAGCAAAAAGAGGATACTCAAAGAACTTATACAAATACGCTGAACACCCAAATGCAAGATACGGTTCTTCAAAACGCCTATGACGATAGCAAGTTGAAACCTATGGATATTGGCGAAGCCTTGAACCGTTTGACAGGAAGGGAAATTGACAAAGACCAATACAGCATTATTGCAGATGCACATGACCCCTCTAAGACTATCAGGTGTCATGGGTACGAGGATAGAGACCCGGAGACTGGAAAACCTTATATCAAAACAGAATATGAGGTTTATCACAAAGATGAATGTGTATTTAAAACACATGACGGACGTTTTGATGGCAGACCTTCTGGTTACTGGACACAGGAAAAGGTAAAACTGGAACAAGCTGCAAACTTTTCTGGTGAGTATTACAAGTTTTTTACGCCGCAGGAGTACCAAGACTGGGCGACGCATGTTACCGAACAGAACCGGGGTGAACTTTCTGAAATGGAGAAATCGCCAGAAACAAAGGACTATGACAAGTGCAGGCAGGACGCTTACCGCAAACTAGAAGAGAACGAAGCGCAAATAAAGGACGGTGTTGTTTATGACATTCAATCTGGTAAGCCGCTTTCTGAATATGTTAAAGACCAAAACCTTACGCCAGAGCAGAAAGCACAAGTTGCTGAAAGCATGGTAATTTGCAGACAGCTTTCTAACTATGACAGTATTGAGGGCATACGAAACCATCTTAACTATGTAAATTCGCAGCTTATCCTTGCAAAGCCGGGTAGCCCTGAATATGCCGTCGCAGAGAAGGAAAAAGTGAGTGCGAAGGAACAGCTTGCCGCCGCTTATCAGAGGGACATTGATCTTGTGGAAGAGCGCAAAGGAATCAATGCTGTGCAATCTGTGCAGCAGACCGAGCAGGAGCGGCAGGCAGACAGTAGGGAAACGGAACACTCTGACGAGAGACGGGAAGAGCGGGTTGACGAACACGACCCAAAGCAAATGACAATGGAAGAAGCCAAGGGAAAAATTGAGCAGGAGAAAGCAGAGGACGGAGCCAAGGGTACAGACGTGAAGGACAGGCAGGTTGCCGACCCAACAAAGGAAAAGACACCGAAAGCCAAGACGGACAGAACGGATTAACTGTTGTCCTCACCGTGAGGACAAGAAAGGAGCGTGATAGATAAATGACACCGAAGAAAAAGTCAATGGTTGAGCCAATTATTTACGGTGTCTGCTTACTGGTAGTTCTGTATGTTGCCTTACACGCCGCAACAGTTTATGAGTATGTTCAGTATATGGTAGAGACGGGAAATATTGAAGAATCATCACAAATGATGACATTCATCAATCTTTTATCAGAGCGAGTAGTCAATACACCGCTTGACTTTGTGATTACCAAGTACACGCAGAATTTTGTTATTTACGCAGCGTTTGGTTGGCTGATATTTGTGCTTGCTATTGTGAATGGTAAGAAAAATTATATTCACGGGAAAGAATTTGGTACGGCACGTTGGGGGACGCTTGCTGATATTCGTGACTTGTTTGCAGAGAATATCGCCAAGGACGAAATCAAGCGTGCGAACCAGATAAAAACCAAACTAGGACGGTGGAAGGTACGGAGCAATCTGTACAAGGAGTGCAAGAAAGATGGGCAACAGCTTGAAAAGCTGAAATTAGAAGCCTTAAATGACCGGGAAGCTAAAAGAAAGCAGGACGGGACATACGACAAGAGGCTACACGCCGAGGAAATCAAGCGTATCAAAGATGAAACTAAAGAAATAGTAGCCCTTGCGAAATGCCAAGCGTGGAAGCCAGATCAGCTAAAAGCGGACTATGAAGCACGGCTGAAAGAGATTGCTGAAAGCCCGCTATATAATGGGACAGAGAAGAAAATACAAGAACAGAAAGCAAAGAACAAGTACGAGCAAGGATTAAAGGACTTTTTCAATATCTATAAGAAAATTGAGGAGATTAAAGCAAGGTACAAGGACGCTGATATGCTGTTTACAAAAACAGAACGGATAAGCCTTTATAACTGGAAACTGAATAACAATACCCTGATTTTAGGTGGTTCTGGTTCTGGTAAGACAAGAGGATATGTAATGCCGAACATTTTACAGGCACACTCCTCCTACATTGTTACAGACCCAAAAGGAGAAATACTTGAAAAAGCCGGATATTTCCTTTCGGAAATCAAAGGATATAAAATTCGGGTACTGAATCTTGATGATAAGACCATATCAGACGGGTATAATCCGTTTATCTATATCCACCCGGAACGAGAGGGCTACGAGGAACGAGTATTGTCACTTATTGAAACCATCATTATCAACACGGACGGCGGCGAGAAGAAAGGTGGTTCTGATCCGTTTTGGGATAAAGCAGAACGGCTATTTTTACAGGCGATTTTCTTCTTTGTATGTGATGGCTTTGTGCCAAGACAAAGAAATATGAATACAGTCATTGAGCTGATTGCTATGTTGCAGATTTCCGAGGAGGAAGAGAACAACGATTCAGACCTTGACTATTTTGCGATGATATTTGAAAGGGAACATGGGAGTGACCATATCGGCGTACAACAATGGAAAGAATTTAGAGAGAAAGCAAGTGGAAAAACAGCAAAGTCTATTGTTATTTCAGCCGTCGCCAGACTTGCCCCATTCCGTACAAAAGCAGTACGAAAGATATTTAGCTATGACAGTATGCACCTTGAATTAGTAGGAGAGGAAAAGACGGCAATTTTCGTTGTTGTACCGCCAACTGATACAACCTTTAATTTCATTGCGGGAATGTTATTTACACAACTATTCCAAGAACTACAATATTGTGCGACTCAAGTACATAAACATGACGGACAGAGACTTCCTGTACCGTGCCGTTTTATATTAGACGAGTTTGCCAATACCTGTACGATACCGAACTTTGTAAAAATCCTTGCTTACGCCCGTTCATTCGGGATAGGTATAACGCCAATCTTACAGTCTCTTGAACAGATTAAAAATATGTATAAGGACGAGTGGGGCGTTATCGTGGACAACTGTAATGAACTTCTCTATTTAGGTAGCATTACTCATATGGATACATTGGAATACATGAGCAAGCTGTTAGGCAAGGGGACATTCGACAAGCGAACCACAGGACGAACCAGAGGACGACAGGGAAGCAGTTCAGAAAATTTTGATGTTATTGGACGCGAACTTATGACTCCTGATGAAATCCGACAGTTGCCGAAGCAGAACTGTTTACTGGTTATTGGTGGCAGAAGTCCGTTCTACTCTGAAAAGTATGACTACCCAAGCCACCCAAATTATAGATACACCAGTGACGGCAATCATACATACAGTTACCACTATACGCCAGAAATGCCAACAGAAGAGCAGAAAAATCCTCACGGTGAGGACGAGCCGCAGGAAAATCTGGGAGCATTGCAGGAAGCCGCAGAGATTAAATCGAGCGAACAAGCGCACATTGAAGTTGAGGAAGTGGCATTGATTGACGACCCGAAGCAGATTTTGAAAGATTTAACCGAGAAATTCGACGAATTGCAGCCACTATCGGACGCACTTCTCAATGATGGGGAACTAACCACGGAACAGGAAGATGTCTTTCTTGAAGCGTTACTTGTCAAAGACGAGGAAACGGAAAGTAACATACAAGCCTATATGGAAGTTTCAGAAGAGACGAAGCAGTATCTTGAAAATATGGAAAAGAGTCTACCACATCTCGAAGATAATCCGGTTGTCCTTTTGAATCATATCGGACGTGTTATGAGGGAAATGGAACCATTGCAAGATGAATTATTTGCTGAAGGAGACAGTGCAACCGAAGAACAGATGCAGGCAGAATCCGAGGAAACCGCAGAGGAAGTCCTTATTATGGACGAGGAGGTGAGTGCCGCAGAACTAGACGAAGTGAAAGAGGATATTTTCGGGGAAATGGAAGCCTTGCAAGATCTTATAGGTGCAGACCCGACCTTCAAGGAATTACTAGAAGAATTGGCATAGCCGCAGGATTTTTCCTTTTACCGCTTAAAGCGGAAGTACATTATTTCAATATTTCCCATTTGTCCTCACAGTGAGGACACACGGAAATATATACAATTCATTTTAAGAAAGGAGATTTTTAGTATGAAAAACAAGAGAACCAATACTGTAGGTGCTACTATCAATGCTATAAAAGCGACCTTGCAGAGCATGAAGCCTACCGACAAGGAAAAAAAAGGTGCTACTATCAATGCTATAAAAGCGACCACTGGGGAGAAGATAGGGCTGTTCCTCAATAGGCACGCTGTTATGATTGCGTGTGTGATGATGGTTGCTGTTATGATGTGTGGTACGGCGTTCGCCGCAGACGCACTCTGGCAGACTCTTGCCAATCTTATAAAGACGTGGGTTACACGTTTGGGCGGTGTGGTTATGTTTGTTGGCGGCATTATGTTCGGTTTGGGTTGGAAGTCTGATGACGCAGAACAGAAGTCCCGTGGTATTTCCACGATTATAGCGGGGGCTATCGTTATTGCAGTCGCTGCATTGACAGGACAATTTTTCGCATAATCGAAGCGAAATCCGAAGAAACCGAAATACGGAAGAGCCGTTTGCCAATTTCTATAAAGCGGCAGACGGCTTTCTGTTTGTATAAGCAGAACGAGGAGAGAAAAGTATATGGACGCATTAAAGTCAACTCTGCTTGACATGATTAAGTCTGCTATGAATGGTTTTGACTCAATGGTAAACAGTGCCCAAAGCGTCTTGACGGGAGGGGCTTTTGATACAAATGCTGTATGGAGTAGCGTTCTCACTTTATCAAATGCACTGAAACCATTCTGCTACATTGTTATTAGTATATGTTTGCTAATTGAGATAGCACAGGTAGCGGCAAAAGTAGACATTATCAAGTGGGAACACGGCTTGAAGCTGTGTGTCAAAATGGTTTTTGCAAAACTTTGTATTGATATTGCACCAACATTCTTAAAGGCTTGTTACAATCAAGCGTCAATGTGGATAACAAGTGCCACGGGCGCAGGAAGCTATACAAATCTTGGAAACCTTATGACTTCCGAAGTGGAAGCGCAGATTAACAATATATCGGGTATATGGGCGGTTGTCGGTCTGCTTGCTTCCTGTTTATTGTTGTCAATGGCGGTTAAGGTATGCGGATTATTGGTACAGGTTATAGCCTTTGGGAGAATGTTTGAACTTTACGTTTATTTGGCGGCGGCACCACTTCCATGTGCGTTCTTCCCGTTGGGAAATGGTTCGGGTGGCGGTATGAGCCGGATAACGACGAAATTTTTTAAGAGTTTCATTGCTGTGTGTTTGCAAGGCGTGATGATTATTATTTGTATCCGAATTTTTTACATGATTGTGGGGACAGCGTTGACCGCACTTATCGGAGCGGCAACAGCAGGAAGTGACCCGACAACGGTTGTGTCGGATTTGTGTTATACAATGCTTATGGCAGGAATCGTACTTGTCATGGCGGTTGCAAAGTGTGGTTCGTGGGCAAAGGGAATCATGGACGCAATGTAAGGTAAGGAAGGAGTAAACATGTATGATTGCAGTAAGAATACCAGAAGAAATCCGAAAGTACAAAGAAAAAATTGCTTTCGGACTTACGGCAAGGCAGTTGGTGTGTACCCTTGTCGCATTATTCATTTGTGTCCCCCTTTATTGGTTCGGACGAAATTATATCGTGGAAGATATACTTGCATGGCTGATTATCGCCATTGCAATTCCTCTGGAGGCGGTGGGATTTATCAAAATCAATGGTATGCCTATGGAGAAGTTTGCTGTAGCCGCTTTTAAATTTGAAGTCCTATTTCCAAGAAAGCGGAAGTTTAAAACAGAAAATGTGTGGAGAGAATGGCAAAACGAAGCAATAAAAGAGGAACAGCCAAAGAGTCGTAGGGAGCGAAAAAAGGTAAAGAAGCAGACAAAAAACGCTAAACTGGAACGGCAGTTTCTTCTTGCAGAAGCAGAAGAAAACGAAATAGCTGTTTATCGTACTGACCCGAACGCTGCAAGCGTCACGGATTATGACGTGGACGCGCAGGATTTACTCACAGTGAGAACGGGAAAGGGCGGAAAGAACTCGAAAAACAATAAAAATAACAAGAAAAAGCAAAAACAGAAGAAAAAGAGCAAGTTACAGGTACAGGCAGAAGCGGTTGAAGAAAAGATGAAAGCAAATCCTCAATATGTCCGAACAAAGAGGGAAGATAGAATCCTTACTAAATGGAACAAGAAAAAAATCGCCAATCGCAGAAAAGAAGTGGTTGCCGGAAAGAAGCAGATAGCTAAGAAGTCTAAGCAAATGGAGAAACGCCGGACAGCGAAGACGGTTATCCCAAATACCACACAGAAGTCTATCCCATATATCGGGGATTACGAGGAAGGACTTTTTGAGATTACTCCAAATAAATATTCCAAAATGTATCGTTTGAAAGATATTAACTATCGGACAGGCAGAGAGGACGAACAAGTAACAATTTTTGTGAAATTGGGTGAGTTCCTTAACTACTTTTCGGAAGAAATGAGATTTGCCTTTGTTATTGATAATCGTATTGTTTCCAAAGCAGAGCAGGAACGCAAGGTCTTTAAGCAGATGAAGGGCGACAGGTACGACAGGCACAGAAAGGAATATAATAACATTCTACGTCGCCAGATTATTGCTGGACGGAATGATATGCAAATTCAGAAGTACATCACTGTCACGATTGACGCAGACAGTCCGATTGACGCAATCTTACGTTTCCATAAGATTGACGCTGAAATTATCACAAATTTACGCCGTATCAGTTCAGACGGCGAAGTGTTATCTACTGATGAACGGCTGGAATACTACCACGACAAATATAGAAGAGGACGGGAAGGGGACTTCCAGATTAACTACGACTTTATCAAGACGCAGGGAATCAGCAGTAAGGACTATATCGCTCCGTCAATTATGCAATTTAACCGAAAGGATTTACAGATTGAGGACGAGTATTATCGTGTATTGTTTCTTAATAACCTTCCGGCTTCTTTGCAAGACGAATTTCTCTTTGACCTATGTGACAATGATTTCCCGGTTACAACAACGCTTTCTATTGAGCCGGTGGCACAGGATAAGGCGTTGCGCATTGTGAAGAAGCAGCTCACTGGAATTGAGACGAACAAGATTGACGCAGAGAAGAGGGCTATCCGAGCAGGGTACAGCCCAGAAACCATTCAACACAGTATTAAAGACGCACATGCGCAGGCAGAAACACTTTATGACGATATGCTCAATAAAAATCAGAAAATGTTCTTTGTCACGATTACTCTTATGGTACAGGGGAGCAATAAGGAAGAGCTGGACGAGAATTGCAACGTGCTTATTTCAAAGGCGAGAAAGTACACAACACAGCTTCAAATTCTTACCGAACAGCAGGAGGAGGGGTATAAGGTTACAATGCCGTTCGGCTATCAATCTAAAGAGTTGTGTGTAGAAAGAGCATTGACTACGGAAAGTACGTCCATTTTCATGCCGTTTTCTAACCAAGAACTTTTCCAAAAAGGTGGTTTCTATTACGGGTTAAACCAGATTTCACAGAATCTTGTCATTGTCAACCGAACCAAGATGAAAACTCCGTCTGGGTTTGTGTTGGGATCATCTGGTTCTGGCAAAAGTTTTGCGACGAAACGGGAGATTCTTAATGTGCTTCTGGACGATGATAAAACAAATGTCCTTATCATTGACCCAGAGAACGAGTATGGAGATTTTTGTCGTGCGTTTGGCGGGACAGTGCTAAAAATTAGCCCGACTTCCGATACCTATATCAATCCTATGGATATGCCAGAAGATTATGGACTGGACGAGGACGACGATAGCACAACAACGCCGCTGAAAGTCAAGAAGGATAAGGCACTCACAAAGAAGTCCGACTATATCATGTCCATTGTGGAACGTATGATTTCTGTAGGTGGTAGCGAGAATGTAACAAGTATTACGCCACAGCAGAGAACGCTTGTAGATGAATGTGTAAGGGCGGCTTATAAAGAATATCTTGAACATGACTTTGACCCATTATATATGCCTACTCTTCTGGATTTCCAGAAGGAACTTGACAAGAGGAAAGCAGAATCCAAGGACAATGCGGACGTAGCGGACGGCGTGGCATATTACACCCGTGGTTCCATGAATGTATTTTCCCACAAAACCAATGTACATATTGAAAACCGACTTGTGGTGTTTAATGTCCGGGATTTGGGACAACAGCTTAGAGAGATTGGTTTGATTATTGTATTCGATTTTGTCTGGAATCGCATGATTGAGAATAAGAATAAGAAAATCCGTACTTATTGCTATTGTGATGAGATTCACACTCTGTTTAAGAGTTATTATAGTGCAGACTATTTAAGTCAGTTGTACAAGCGTGGACGTAAGTATGGGCTTGTTATCACAGGTATTACGCAGGACGTGGAAGATTTGTTGCGTTCTGAAAAGGCGAAAGGCATGATTTCTAACTCTGATTTTATTATGATGTTAAACCAGAGCTCCGAAAATCTCAAACAGCTTGCCAAAATGTTAAATATCTCCGAAACGCAAATGGGCTTTGTGACGGGCGCAGACGCAGGAAGCGGTCTTTTGTTTGCAGAAAAAGTGATTGTCCCATTTATAGACCGCTTCCCGGAAGAATCGTATTTGTATAAACTCATGTCCACGAAGTTTGATGAGGAAAAGAGCAAGGACGAGATTGAACGGGAGATTGCGAAGATTATGTCCGAGTATAAGACCGAAGTACCGCTTACGGACAAAGAAATTGAAAAGAAGTTGCAACAGGTATACAGCGCGTAACGAGGAGATTCATTCTGTCCTCACCGTGAGGACAGAATGAAAGAAAGGAGAGGGATATGGCAAATATGGCGAAAACGTCTATTGGGAACAGTGTTAGTTATAAGATAGGCGGCAGAAATTATAGCGCAAAAGACGTGTCCCACCTGCAACCGAGCCAGACCGGGAACGCAAAAACCGGGACGGATATAAGCAGGGAATCCGTGAGCAAGGTGCAGACTCAAACCGACAATTACAACAAAACTGGGGCACATGATCCAAGTAAGGCAGGAGTCCAGAGTCAAGTGACCAGTACGCCGAGAACGATAGAATCTATTAAGACGGGGGCGGCTGAACAATCGACTGTTACACCGTATAAGTCGATAGCACAGTCAGGAGAAATCCATATAACGCAACCATTGCCCGGAAGCAAAACTGTGCAACCAATGCCTATGCAGTCCGTACAAAGTATGGGGGCGGGGTGGCTAGGTGGGGACATTTCGTGTCTGGCAGCTTCCATGCAGTCCGTACAAAGTATGGGGGCGGGGAACCTTAAAACGCAGTCTTCAATCAGCAAGGAAGCGGTTCATAAGATACAGAGTCAAACGGACAGTTATAATAAGACTGGGGCGTACAACACGCCAGAACCGTCTATTCGTGACCGAGTAGACAAGTCGCCTACTAATATTGCAAGAATCCAAACAGGGAGCGTCAAAATGACGCAGGGAGCGCATACTTCCTTTTTTGACGCTGTAAACAGCACCAAGGGCAGACCTTTCAGCCTTGCAAACTGTACAATGACTGTTGCAGGAAAGGCAGAATCCGCATTGTCTGGACAGGAAGATTTTGGTGTGCAATCCGCAGGAGCGGTTATAGAAACAGGAATCGTGGGGGCGGAGACATTTCGAGCGGCACAGACCGCCGCAGAAGGAATTTACAAAACAGGGAAGGGCATATACCAAGTTGGACTGACAGGAGGACTTGCTATAGTTGCCGTTAGTAGGACGGCGGCGTTTGTACAGTCAGGGCAATTTCAAGCTATTAGTCAAGCGTCCATGCAGATGTTAAAGGCGCAGGCGTTGGCAACGGGACTGAACCAAACGGCAATTTCACAGGGAATCCTTCATGCGGTCAATGGAATCCAGACGAAATTGCAAAACGGAATCCAGACAGCAAAATATGTCGGAAACCAGATAAAAACAGGGTATCATACTGTAAAATCAGGGATAGGAACCGGGGTACGCATTGTTCGTGGAGTGACGAATGGAACGATTTCTGCTACAATAGCCGCAGGAGCAATAGCCAAGTATGCAAATAGGACTATCAATGTCGGGATCACGGGAATTAAGACTGGGATAACAACCGGGGTAAGGTCTGGTAAGACCCTTATTATAAAGGGTGTGACAAAGGGCGTTCCGTTTGTTACAAGGAAAACTTTTTGGGGAATGGGGAAGATGTACCGTCCACTTGTAAGCGTCCTTCATTTTACGGACGATTGGGCACTACAAGGCGTAGCAAATATTGCAACGGCAACAGAAATGGGGCTAAAAACAACGGTTGCCGGAGCGAAAGCTACAGGGTACACTGTTCGTACAGCGGTAAAAGGAGGGACTGCAACGGGACGAGCTGCCATAACCGCAGGACGGTTTATAAAAAATAACGGATTAAGGGCAGCATGGAACGCAGGGCGCAAAAAAGCAGCACGGGCGGCGGCAGAAGCAGGAAAGAGTTTTGTTACTGCCCTTATCAATGCGATAAAGATGTTAGGGAAGAAAGCCCTTGTCCCCCTCATCATTATTGTTCTTGTGGTAATGGGGTTTAATGGTGTTATCATGGTTCCTGTAACCGCAGTGTCTTCAATATTCAGCTCTATGTTCAGTACGAAGGATACGCAGAGGGATTATGATGTGAGGGAATACCTCAACACGATTGTTCCCGGACTGTCAACGGATTTCCAACAAGACCTTGCGAACAAAATGACGCACAGTTGGAATAGCTATAATATAGTTCGATTTTACTCAAATATGGGTTCTGGGGACGTAGTAGAGCCTACACTTGCAGGAGTAACAAGTGTATTTCCGACCATAGACGAACTTCTGAACATGGTACAGCCTGTATTTAATGCCGTTGTCCTAATGGATTATGAACTAGAACCAACCGAAGCGGAAGCACAGGATTTATCAGAAGATATATTTTCACGCCTATTTACCGTTACAACAGCGACAAGTACGGAATATTGTGGACAGGATTTAAAGACTGGGGAAGGAACGCCGTTTGCCGCTTGTTCTTGTGGTTCAATCCATGCCCTTGGCGATTGCCCTAACGAGGTAACGGGAACACATTCAAGTTATACTTGTGATGATTGCTGTTATATGTATTGTAGCGGGCATGACGACGGAGAGGGCGGTACGGAATACTGTAGCGGTTGCAAACATGATTGTAACGGTTACACTTATTGCGGAAGCCATTCTGTCATTGCCTATACGCTGTCTGTGGACGGCATATACCGTTTGGAAGCTGAATACTTTTTTGACCCAATAGAAGAACTTTCCAATAAGACGAACCGCACTGATGAAGAAGAAACTAAGTTACAGGAATTAAAGGATTATCACGAGATTTTTCAAGAGATGATGTCTCAAGTCTCTATTAACTATGGCGGCGGTTTGACTATGGCAGATCTTTCTGGGGTACAGTTTATTAACGGGACGAGAGTATCAAATCAGGCGGTGATTGACCTTGCATTGTCACAGGTAGGACAGGCAGGAGGACAGCCATATTGGAGCTATTACGGATTTTCAAGCCGGGTAGAGTGGTGTGCTTGTTTCGTTCATTGGGCTATGCGGAATACGCCGTCTGCTTCCAGTAAATACCCGACTACGGCGAACAATGCCTACTGTCAGACGGTTGCCAACAATTTTATGAGCATAGGACAATGGGGAGACAGAAATTATACAAATCTGGTTGCCGGAGATACAATTTTCTTTGACTGGCAGGGAGATGGTCACACAGACCATATCGGGCTTGTTATTGGCACAGACGGAACAAATGTTTATACCGTAGAAGGAAATTCAGGGGACGCAGTAAAAGTAAAGTCTTATCCAGTTGGAAGCAGTGTTATTTATGGATATGGGCTTATGAATTATTAAATCTGTCCTCACCGTGAGGACGAAGAAAGAGAGGGACATAATTATGAGGAAATATCTTGCAACTATTTTGACCGTCCTCATGTTTTGCGCCATGTCGTTTACGGCATACGCAACAGAAGCCGAAGAAGCGTCTGCTTTCAAGTGCAACGTCTCGTTCTATATTACAGACGAGACAGGGGACTATCCCGGAAGCAGTTTTACGGCGAATATGACCGATAAAACAGGAACCATTACAGACAGCTATAAGTTCACGAAGGGGAATAGTTGGGGCGGCGCAAATACGCCGAAGTATACCATGATCGCTCCGACGACATACACCGTCACATTTGAGGGGTTAGAGGACGGCTACAAAGTTGTATCAACTCTTGACCGTGCGGAAATTATTACGTTTGATACATTCTCCGAGGGAACAGCAGATGTCTTATGGTCTATTGTGAAGGAAGAGGAAATAACAGCTATAAGTGAAAGTGCGGGAAGTGCTATTCTTGAACAGAACAAGGACGGGAACTATATAGCTTCTGATAAAGGGGCAGAAGAAGTCTACAAAAACTTCCTTGAGGCGACTGTTTTTATTGCCGATGATACAAACTGGAAGAACAATCTTTTGCAGTCTTACGAACTGTTCCCTCACGAGGAACGCTATGCGTCCTATGTGGAGGGCGGCACGGAAGAAGAGTACCTTTCTATGAGTCTGTATGACCGCTTTGTATGGAGCGAAACTTATCTAAAATTCGCATGGGCAGTAAACAGTGGAAACTACGATAACTACTATGGGAGCGAGGAAAACTTTGCAAGTCATATTACAAATGATGTGGTAAATATGATGAAGGGCGTATCCAATAGTGAGGGAGTTATTGAAGCATATCTTGCACTTGCCGATTGGCAGTACCAGTATGTGAAGGCGAATGGTGTACCATTTAATTTCATCAATAATCGAAGTTATCTTGATGAAGTCGCTGAATCCCCGAAGAAAGAAGAAACCAAGAAAAATAATGAAGAAATTAAGAAAAGTGAAGAAGAAATCAAGAAGAGTGATGAAAAAGAATTGTCCGAAGCGGCAAAGGAACTTTTAGAGGACGCAGATGACAAGACTAAAAAAGAAGTGAAGAAAAAAGGCGTATGGGACGATACACTTGACGCATTGGCAAGACATATCCTTACGATTGTGGTTATTCTTATTTTGTGCGTTGCGGTTGTGTTCGTGGTATGGAAGCGTAGGAGACTTAATATGAACGATGATAAAGACGGAGATACCAGCGTGGATAACACGCACGATAAGTAAGTGCTGCATGACACGCTAGAAAGCCCATAGACTCTATTTATCAATATTTGAGGGTGACAGTATGAAAGTCGCCAGAAGGGGAAATGGGCTGTTAAGAGATACCCCATAATTGCTACAATCGAAGGAAAGGAGAATTAATATGGCAACACTAGCTGAAAAAATTGATCAGGAGACAGCAAAGTTAAACGACCTCATTAAAAAGAGGACGGAACTTGACCAAAAAATCAAGAAAACACAGGAAACCCTTGAAAAATATAAGTTGGTAAAGAATAACCAAAAGTTGATAGCCCTTGAACAAGCAACTGTAGGGACGGGCATTTCAGTGGAGGATATTCTTGACGCCTTACAGTCCGGGGATTTTCTTGCATTGCAGGAGCGTATGGAAGCGGGACGGACAAGGACGTAGCCGAAGAAAAGGCGACATAATAAGAAAGGTAAGTGATGTTGCAAAATATAAAAATCGAAGTGCTACGAGGTGATATACATGATAAACCAAGACATAGAGGGGGCAAGTGGCGAATCTGTTTATGTATGGCTAATGGTAAAAAATGATTTAGAACTGAAAATAATCCGTGGAGAGTATGCCGCAGGGGAGAGAATACCGCCCGTAAGGAAAATCGCAGAGATTTATGAGATAGGAACGTCAACGGCGACAAAAACCCTTGCGCAGCTATGTAAAGACGGCATAATTTACCAACGCAGGGGTGTGGGGTATTTTGTAAAACCCTATGTAAAGGAAAAGCTGGCTGCCGAGCATAAGAAAAATCTGGAAAAAATAATCCGTAATGCACTTGAATATGCGGATATGATTGACACAGACCCTATGATTATTATTAACCGAATCAATGAGTCCAGAAAAACCAAATAGCGGTAAAAAGAAAAAGTCTGTCCTATGATGGGCTTTTTCTTTTCCTCACCGTGAGGACAGAAAAAACGTCCCACGAGATAAAATAAACGAGGGAACAAAAAAGTTTTTCTTTTACCGCTTGAAGAACTTTATAGCTATATATTATATAACATAATATTATTTTATATTTAAAAATAATTTATAAATATAATATATTAAAATATAAAAATATTATATTTATAATATAAATATACAAATAATTATAATATAAAATATATAATATTATATTTTTATATACTTGCAAATAGATTATAAATATGCTATAATTTAATTTAAAAATATTTATATTTCTTATATAAAATAATATATTTATATTGCAAAGGTGCTAAAATGAAATTAGATGAGTTTAAAACCCTATCTGGGGCGGAAATGTGTGAAGTGATGAATCAATACATGGAGAATCATACCGCCAGAAATTTTAAGAGCGGCGATATGGAATTTTCGTTCGCACAGGCAGAAAAGGCATTACAGGAACAAGGAGCAATGAAGGTGTCCGGCGTGTACCGTACCGAAGATGAAATGTTATCCATGCTCCAAGAAAAGAAGAAGGAACGAAATAAGAAAGAGTTGTCACAGGAAAACATTGAGCAGATACTTGCATTGCTAGACCCGGAGAAGTACAAGACGCTCATGTTGCTTACCGAGAAATATAGTTATGTTTCTAATTACATTTTGAAGGCGGACAAGGGAATCAAAATCAGAGAGGTAGAAAGGGACAGTGTGAAAACAACTTCCTTTCGTGTGTATGAAGAGACATTGGAACGTTGGAAGGAGTTCACAAAGCAAAATGCGTCATACAAATCAATGGATCTTTTAAATACAGCACTAATTGAGTTCATGGAAAGATATGGAAATCATGGAAGATGATTTACTTGTGGTGAGAACGAAAGGGGTGATGGGCGTGAGTGTTTTAATGACGGAAATTATGACAACAAGGTTTAAGAGGATAAGCGAAGTTACAAAGTGCGAATGTCCCATGAAGGTAAAGGATTGTTTTTTGTGCGAACATAAGTACCCGTACAAGGTACATAAGGCATATAAAAAGTGGGTAGGAGACCCAGTGTGTAAGGCAGTAGAACGGAAGGAAGGACAGTAGGCGTGGAATAGAGATTGTTGAAATGTTGAACAACCAAGTATATACCATGTCTTATCTGGAAGAATGAATAAACAGAATTTGATTTAAGCGTCCGACAGATCGCAGGGACGCTTATTTTTTGCGTGTGAGAAAGCATTGACTTAAAAAGAAGAATTAGTTATAATAACTGTAATGGTAATACATTACACTATTACACTATAAAACTAGAAATGGGAAAAACGATAAAAATATCCTCACGGTGAGGACGAAAGGAGTTCCAGTATGGCATTAAGGGAATTACCGAATGTAATTGATAAAGATGGAGAAACTGTGGGATTTAAGCTGTGTATGACAGAAAAACCGAGCGTGGCAAGGGACATTGCTGCTGTTATCGGAGCCAATAAACAATATGACGGATATTTTGAAGGAAACGGCTACCGTGTTACATGGGCAGTAGGACACCTTGTAGGGCTTGCTGAACCAGACGCATACGGATTTGTGTCACAAGCCGAAATGTATGGAGATAAGACACAAGCTGCCTATGAGGAATTGCCGCTTATCCCGGACAACTTTAAATTGATTGTCCTCGAACCGACAAAAGATCAGTTTGAAATCGTAAAAAAGCTGATTCACGACCCAGACGTGAGCGAAATCATAAATTGCGGTGATATGGGGGCAGAAGGACATATCCTGCAATGGTTTATCCGAGAAAAGGCAGGGTGTACAAAGAAAGTGCGGCGCTTCTGTGCAACGTCCATGACCGGGGAAGCAATACGACAGGCTATGGCACATTTACGCCCGGAAGAGGAGTTTGCCAATATTATTAAAGGCGAGTTTTGCAAGAAAAAAGCGGATTGGATTATGGGTATGAGTATGAGCCGAGTGGAGAGCATAAAGTACCACACGGGGATCAATGTCGGGCGTGTCCAGTCTCCGACCCTTTATTTTGTTGTTAAACGGTATATGGAAGTCCAGAATTTTAAGGTGACAAATTATTACGGAATGACCGCCGACTTTGCCGAAGGATTCTCCGTATCATGGAGCAAGGACACAGAAGGAATCTTCCCAGCAAATACAAAGGACAGTGAAAACCGGGTGTTGGATAGGGCGGTTATAGATGCTAAGTGCCAAGAAATTGAAAGAGGCAGGACGGGAATCGTCCTTGATGTGGAGAAGAAAAAAAGGGGGACAGACCGTCCACAGCTTTACGATATTACAGAGCTGCAAAGGGACGCAAACCGCAAATATGGCTATACAGCGGCAGTAACGCTTGCAACGGCACAGGCATTGTACGAAACGCAGAAAGTGTTAAGCTATCCTCGGACGGATAGCCGCTATATTACGTCTGACCTTAAAGCCTATATGCCAGATAGAATAAAGGCAATCGGAACAGCAGATGAGAAGTACATGGCGGCGGCTGAAAGTGTCCTTGCGGACGGGTTAAACATTGATAAGAAAATCGTAGACGACAGCAAAGTAACTGACCACCATGCCCTTATCCCAACGGAAAAAATAGAAACCTTTAACTTGCAGAGCATGAAGCCTACCGACAAGGAAAAAAAAGATGGTGTGACAGAAGAAACTATGCGGAATATCCTTGACCTTGTGCTATGCCGCATGATTGTATCTTTTTGCAAGCCCTATGTTTATGAACAGACGAGCGTTTTCGTAAAGTGTTCAGATGTGACTTTTTTTGCAAGCGGCAGGAAACCCATTGATTACGGCTGGACAACTATGCAAGAAAAACTTATGGGGAAGGAAAAGGACGAAGAGGACGGGAACGGCGAGGAAGATAAGCAGATTTTCCCAGAATTAAAAAAGGGGCAGATCGTGACAGTAAAGGTTTGTCGTAATGTTCCGAAAAAGACTACGCCACCAAAGCTGCATACGGAAGCTACTCTTCTAACAGCAATGGAAAACGCCGGAGCAACTATTGAAGGAGGAGCAATCCTTAAAGGGAAGGGCATAGGCACACAGGCGACCCGTGCGGAAATCATCAAGAAGCTCTTTGATACTGGATACTGTGAGATACAAAGCAAGTGCAAAACTAATTACATAGTCCCAACAGCAAAAGGATTGACAATTATTCGGGTACTTCCCCCGGAACTATACAGCCCAAAGATTACGGCAGATTGGGAGATGAAGATTGCCAAAATAGCGGAAGGAAGAATGACCGAAGCCGAGTTCATGGACGAGTTCTGTACGTTCATCAGGAACAAGGTACAGGAAGTGAAGGAAGCGGACACGGGGATTACATTCAAGAAGGAAAAGCAGGTTTATGGGAAATGTCCATTCTGTGACGGAGAAGTTTATCGTTATCAGCCGAAAGAGGAAAAGAAGGTCAAATTTTATTGTGGAGACAAAGATTGTCCTTTTTCCATAGATACAGAGAATGTGACCGTTGTTGCATGGACGGGAAAGAAACTAACGGAAAAACAGTGCTTACAGCTTATTGCGAAGAAGTTTATCCTTCTTGACTGTAAAAAGAAGAGCGGCGAAGGAACATATAAAGGCAAATTCACAATGATAAAAAAACAGGTAGGGGAAAAGGTTTTCACAAACCTTATTTGTGAACCCGTGAAGTCGTTTAAAGGAAAATCGAAGGGATAATATATTCAAAAGGGCAGGGAGTATTCTCTGCCTTTTGTTATGAAAAAAGATTGATTTTACGTGTGCAAGAGGTTATAATAACTGTAATAGTAATACAATACACCAATACAGTAATAATCCGCATGGTGAGGACGAAAGGAAGTGAAGTATGACATTGTTTGAAAGTGGTTATAAGGCGGCAGCAAAGACAGAGCTTGAAAGGAAAATACGGGAACGGGAAGACAAAGATAAAGTAGCGCAGACCCGTACAGATTTTTCGGAGAACACGGGCGGAACCCAGAGCAATATCGCGTTCGCACAAAGATTTACCGAAGAAAAACAGGCACGGCGAGAAGAGCAAGTGAAAGCTACCATACATCAAAATCAATTTATGCGTAATGAAATTGAAAAACGAACGGACGACTTTGAAAATCCCCGTGAGCGAGCTGAACGCTATTTCAATATGGACAGCGTGAACGCAGAGATAAGCCGTGAACGGGCGAAGGCAGAAGCAGACCGAGCAGATTATGAAAGCGCAGCCTCTTCAAAATGCTTCCCGTTAAGTTGGGAAAGGGAAAAATAAACATGGACACAGAGAAAATCCTTACAATCCCACGGGAAACGGTTGACCCAGTTGCTATGTTCCATGAGGACGAGAATCCACAGGAAGCCGCTCTTCTGGAAATCCAGATTGACAATGGGCGGTATATATGGGAAGCAATCGTGAACCGGGAAGATTTTCGGGCGGCAGAGTTTGTTTTAAAAGATGGACGAAAGCAAATTCTTTCCCCGTCCATAAGGGAAGGGGTTGACTGGCAATTATCCTATATTGGTTCAGACGGCATACCAACCATGCACGGGGACTTCCAAGAGGACAAACATTATAACCAGAAAGGGCGTAGCATGGAAGAATTATACCGTGAATTGTCCCATTCCGAAACCTTAAATGTAACCATATTGCTTGACAAAAATGAGAAAGGAGAGAATAGCGTGGATAAAAACAATTCCCTTTTTATTGCTGATATGGCAAGGCACTATGCCTTGTATAACAGAATCCCGATTGAACCGGAATCCGATTTTTTTAAAGCATATGAAGCAGCAAACGGAACAGTTGACCGGGCACAGTATCGTCAAATTCTGACGGACACTCTCTTCCATAAGGGTACACCGAAGGGGGTAATCTTACAGCCGCAGTTGCAAGATAAAGATTTGAGTTTCCTCTCATGGAGTGAAGTCAATAGAGATCGAGTACAGTCCAGCAATTATGAGATTGTCTATGTGTCCGAGGATATAAGCAATCTTACGCCGAACGAGATATATGTAAGGTTCAACGAGCCGGGAGTAAGACCGGGAAACTATTACGGCACAAGCGTTTCTATGGGAAACGTTATTGTTTATCAGAATGGCGAGAATTTTATCGCTTATTTTGTAGACCGTTACGGTTTTCAAGAGTTGTCAGAGGATTTTTTGAGCGTAGAAACGAAGGAAAAAATTGAAATGTCCCTTGACGTGCGTAAGGAACATGAACTTCTTACACGTATAACGAGTTTTGCGCAGGAACAGGGCGTTGAACTGGACGTAACGAAGGACAGGGAACGAATTGCTGCCATTGACCGGGATTTTGCCGTTTTTAACAATCACACAGGCAGGACAGAGCAGAAACGAGAATATACTTATTATTCTTTGCGTCGCCCTGTGTCGATAGGGACATTTCCTCGTGATGGCATAATTTCCTTTGAGAACTTTGACAGCCGTACATACATTGATGAAATTAAACATGAAGCATGGGCGAAGTTGATATACAGCCGGGAACTTACGTCACAGGAATTAAGCAATTACGAATTTTATGACGCAAACAGGAATTTAGCAAAGTATATTGAAGATTATCCTCACCGTGAGGACGAAAGGAGTGAAAAGGAAATGCCGAAAGAGCAGGAACAGACCGCAACCGTCACAACCGCAGAACAGGACGAAAAGAAAACGGCAAAGGACGAACTTTCCGAGCAGCTTATGCAGGGAGTAAAGAGTGTTATGGAGAGTGAAAATTATAAGAACTGGCTTGCTACGAGCAGTTCTTATTTCGCGAGTAATTATTCTTTGCGCAATGCGATTCTCATCTTCCGGCAAAAGCCGGAGGCAAGCTATGTGAAGGGCTATGAGGCGTGGAAAGAACTAGGGCGCAACGTAGGGCAGGGGGCGAAGGGAGCGAAAATCTTTGTCCCAGTTATGGCATATGACAAGAATGAAGGACAGCTTTTCCGCATGGTAATGTCGAACCTTAACGGGCAGATTAAAGCGAATCCAGAAAAGATTGCGGTCTACCGGGTAGGCATTAGCCAGATTGAGTTTACAATGAACCGAAATGGACAGGTAGGTTTACGGGTAAGTGGCAAGGAGCGCAAGATTTTCCCAAATCAGCAGGAAATTAAGAAATTTATTTCTTCTGCAATTTTAGGGAAAGTACCAATGTATTATACCGTGGGAACTGTCTTTGACGTAAAGGACACGATTGTACCGGAATATTTATGGATTAAGAAAGGCTATACCAAGGACGAAGTTGTAAAAGACGAGAACGGCAAACCTATTAAGAATCGTAAGGGAGAAGTGAAAATTGTCAATACCCCGGAACGGCAGGCGAAGTATCGTCCGAGTCTTGGATTATCTATAAACGACGAAAAAGACCCAACAAAAATGGCAATCCTCTATGACGTATTAAAGACCGTAAGTGTAAGGAATGGTGTTCCTGTTACGGACGTTGCGAGGGAGAGTGATGAGACGCTTAGTGGCGGTGCAGATGGCTATTTTTCTCGTCAGTTTACGCCAGAGAACCCGAAGGGCTTCATTATTATGCCCGATGATTTGGAGCCGACAAGAAAAGTTGCGGTTCTCTTACATGAAATGGGGCATAGCGACCTACATGGCAATCTTGAAAAACTTGTAGCACAGATGGGCGAGAAGAACATAAGGGAGATACAGGCGGAATCTGTTGCCTACGCTACGGCGCGGCAGTTTGGGATCGAGACGGACACGAGCAGTTTTAAGTATCTTGCCGCCTACACGCAGGGTTTCGATATGCAGGACATGGAAAAGTCTCTTGACGTGATTTTTAGGGAGAGCAAGAAACTTACACAGGAAATAGCCGCAGAACTGGACGCACGGGGCTTGAATCTTGACCTTACAGAGAAGGAAAACGAACCTATGAGCCGGGAGACAGTAGAAACGCTCTGCAAGCAGTACACCGCATATGCACTGGAACAGTCTGACACAGTATCAATACAGATGAAGGAATTGCCGTCCCTTGCCGCAGATAACCGTAATTCACCGGAACTCTTAGATGTTGTTACGGAGCAGAGAAAGTGCATGGATAGGCAGTTAGAAACTGTTGACGCTATCCATATGGACGTAAAGGTATTGGAAGGGGCTACTACAAGAGACGAGCAGACCGCCGCGCTAGAACGACTTGAAGCGTCCAAACGAGATATAGAAGTGGAAAAGAAAAGTTTTACTGACCTTGTGATTTCTTTTGCGGAAATCTCTTCACAGTCTAAGGCGACCCTAAAGGAAGAATTTGTCCGTGACTCCCTTGCAACTCTGGAATCCATGAAGAAAGATTTTCCGAAACTGGAAAGCCTTTCTTCAATGCAGCTTATGTATATTGCGAAAAGCGAGTATGTGAAGAACGAGTATAAGAGTCTTTTAAAGAACACGCCGAGCCTCTTTGTAGATCATGTGTATGAAAGGGCGGAGGCATTGGGTAAGGTAATTTCCAAAAACAAGACATTCGTTGAAGTGAATTTTTGCGAACAATGGACAGATAAAGCAATCACGAAGGACGGCGCAATCATGCACCCGAAGGTGGCTGATTCTATCATTAAACAGGCAGAAGTCCAGATACAAGGATTGAAAGCAGAGGCAGAGAGAGCAGGAGACTACTTCCCATACAATAAATGTGACCTTACGGTGTTCTTCAAGTGTGGGCAAGACCTTGCCGCTTTTCGTACACGGGTTGACATTGGGGACGGAGGACAGACTTCTCTTTCTGACCACCTTACGCAGCTTTGTGGCAAGGAAAGCGACCTTGTAACCGCCTTTGACAAAGCTACAAGGGAAAAGGGGGCAAAAGATAAAATTGTGTTCAACGAAGAAATCAATGCTGCACCTGAAAAGACAGAAAACGTAAAGGAAGAAAATAAAAAAACGCCAGAAGCGTTTACCTGTGATGAATGGGCGAACGCCATAGCACAGGAAAAGGCAGGAGTGACAAAAGAAGCGCAGACCGCAGATTCCCCGGAGAAAGCCAAGGACAAAAACAACAAGGAATACTAAGGCGCAGGACGCAGAAAGGAGTATGGTATGTTAAAGAACCTTTTTTTCCAGAAACGGGGGGAGATAAAAACGCCAGAAACCCCGGACGAGGAATTTCAGGTGCCTTTTTTACACCGCAGAGAGTACACCATGACGGCTGAACTCATGCGCCGCAAGGAAGAGGAAGCATTGCGCAGACGCTACCAGTTATCCTCGCCTAAGATGGGAGTGTACCTATAAATAGACAGAGTTTCCGTAGAGAAATTCTACGGGAATTTGCCTAAAAATTGACTATGTATGTACTTTGTGCTATAATATATAAGAAAGGGGAAGCGAAAATTAGTATGAGTATAGCAACGGATATTGAGATAATGGAACGCTTGCAGACGAAAGCCCTTTCCTGTGGCGTTTGGCTGACCTACACACAAAAGGTATTCTTTTTGCGTTTGGTTTCGTATGCCGCTGATAAAGGACAACCTTGCTCGGAAGGTTTACGTGTCTCTTTGTCCGTAAATGAAATGGCTTCCTTCCTTAATATTTCTAAACGCATGGTAATCCAATCTTTACGAGTTTTAAGTGATTGCGGTATTTTACTCCGTTATAATGGAATGACTTTTCCAAGAAGCGTGTTCACTATCGTTAAAAAGAAGTTTTATGAAAGGAGCAAAAACATGATTCAAGTTGATTTGTTTGACGACGACGAGCGTCAGTACCTTAACAGTATTGTGAAGGGAAGTGACAGGAATCAGCTCACGAAAAAGAGCGTTCTTACGAATATTGCATTTGCACGGGAAGCTATGGATAGTACAGAAACTATGCTTCTTGACTTAATTGATGGGCTTTATTCCAAGATCAATACCCTATCTGATGAAGAGTGGGGCGAGCTGAGGACACTTCTCCCATTTCCAGTGAATATCAGTTTTGAGGACAATGTAGATGAAGTTCCGGCTGACGAGGACGAAGTAGACTGACGGCTTCTGTTCTATCAGCTTCCCACCCCCACCCCTAAATCCCCTCTCTCCCCCAGAGGGGACTTACACGTTGAATGAAAACAGATTGCCTTACGGCAAATATACGCTGAACGCTCTAGGAAGACATTAGGACGTTTTTCTTACTTGTTTGATGAATCCTCTCATGTGACAGGCGAAAAAGCCGAGGAGAGCGTCTTAGGAAGTTTTAGAACAAGATTTATAGTTCCATTTCCCCATTTGAAAGGGGTGCAACGAGATCTACAATATGCTATAATATGGACATTAAAAAAATCAGTTACGGAAATGGCGGGATAAAAAATATGGGAAACAAATTTTCAGACAATAAATACCGGGGGGGGGGTAATTGTACAACTATTTATGAGCAATATGCTCCAACCCCACAGGAAAGGAGCATAATGTGACGTGGGCGTACTGGACAAAAAGGAACTGCCAAAGTGGCAACGCATAAAGTATGATATTGAACTGAAAATAATTACGGGGGAATACGAAGCGGGGGATAAAGTGCCGTCTGTGCGTGTCCTTGCTAAAATGTATGGCATAGGGACATCTACCTCACAAACGATACTTGAAAGAATGTTTCTGGACGGGACGCTTATTATGGAACAGGGAATAGGTTTTAAGGTAGATGGACGGGCGAAAGAAAAACTTTTCGCAGAGCATGAGGAACGGGTGCGGGAAACTTTAAAACAGGCTTGCGAATACTGTGACAAGTTGAACCTTAACCCAGTGGAAATTGTGAAAGGGTTTTATGATTCAGGGAAGAACGCCGGGAATTGACAGCGTATGTAAAGTAGAGAGAAAGCGATATGGAAGAGAGACTATCTATGGAATGTTACCGCAGACTTGTTTTACCATTTTCGTCAAGAATACAATTTGTGATAAAGGGTGAGGCAGAGAACAAGAAGAAAAGAGTAAAAAGAAGAACGTAAAAAGGGAAACAAAATATTTTCCTCACCGTGAGGACGAGAGGGCGAAAGCCCTCTTTCTTATAAAGTAAAATACTTGACAATGTATGTACAGATTGCTATAATTAAAGAAGAATTAGCCGGAAGGAGAATTGTATTATGCAGACAAAGATAAGTGATGAATATATTTCTAATCGGGCATGGTTTAGAGATGTTCTGGCAGGGGAGAATGTAATTTTGAAGGGAATTTCAGCACTGGAATATCTGCAATTATTTACAGGATACACAAAAGAAAGTCATATTGATGTTTATGCAAAAAACAAGGGAAAATATAGTAACATAAATTATTATATCGTTAATAATTTTGATAATATAGATTTTTTCTTGCAAGGGGATATTTTATGTTCTAGTGCAACGCAGGCAATTAATGATATTCTTCTGGAAGATGAAAAGAATATAGATGAACAAGCCCTTGTTGAAGCATTAAGCAAATATTATTATAATAATAACAAGAGTTTTAAAGGATTGGATATAAAGGTTAATTTACAGAAGTTTGAGGAGTTGAAGAAATGGGCGTTAGAATTTTATAGGGGGTAATTTTATGAATGAACGTGAAAGAATAATGTATAAAATTTTGGGCAATATTTCTGAAACGAACGCACCGATTATTTTCAAAGGGGCTTTAATAACAAAACTCATTTTAGCAGAAAACGGTTTTACAAATATTGAAAGAGCGACAAAAGATATAGATGCAAATTGGATAGGGACTCCGCCAACTATGTCTGTTTTAACGGATACAATAAATCATTCTTTAGGAGAAATGAGTATATTGTTTGAAGCGGTTCCGAGCAGAGAATATGGAGAAATGAAATCTGCGGGAGTTTCGATACGAGAAAAAAAGACGGGTGATGAAATATTGTCAATGGATATTGATATAAAATCTGTTTCAGGAATACGCACTTATTATCAAGGTGAAATGGCGATAAAGGGTGTTTTAGCGAATGAAATTTTGGTTGATAAAATAGCCGCATGTTCAAGTGACGCAGTTTACAAATGGAGGACAAAAGATGTGATTGACGTTTATGCCCTGTCTCATTGCGTTGAAGTTAATGTGAAAAAGATTTTTAATGTAAGTGAAGATGTAAAACGAAAAATACTGTCATTCGATGCTTTTTACAACAAAAAATCAGAATTAAAACATTCCTATGAAAAATTGAAAGGAATTACAGGTAAGCCAGAATTTGAAACATTATATGCTTATCTGGATAAATTTTTTAAGCCTTTTGCTAATCAGGAAAAAATAGAAGCTATTTGGAATAGTAAAAACACATCATGGCACAAGGGAAAAGAATTGTCGATGGAAAGTTGGACGAAACTGATACAGCAAGAAAAAGAGAAAAGGCAAATAACAGGACATGAAACAGAACAAAGCAAAAATAAAATAAAGAGCTGGGAAAAATGAGAACGAGAGGACGAAAGTCCTCTTTTTTATAAAATGATTGGTTGGATACTTGACAATGTATGTACATTATGCTATAATATATATTATGAAAGGGGTGTAAATATGGATAATGCGAAAGCGTGGGATTATGCAATCGGAATCGTACAGTTGGACGGAATAAAGCCGTCAGATGATTTTCTGGAGCTTGTCGAAAAAGAAAAGCGAGGAGAAATAACAGGGGAAGATATACGAAAAGTTCTCTACAAAAAATATAAGGTTGTGGAGGAAAAAAATAATGCGTGACCCTTATCTTTATAGTGATTGTGATGTGCTTAAAAATAAAATGGATATTAAAGACGCTCCACTTCTGGATATAGCAGAAGTGGAATATTCTTGCAATGCTATACATGAACTTGCACATACGCCGCTTCCGGGTGATTATAGTTTTGCGCATTTATGTGAAATGCACCATTATATTTTTCAAGACCTTTATGATTGGGCGGGAATACCACGCACAGTACCTATGGAAAAAGCGGAAGCTGTTTTGGGATATATGTCAATAGAATATGCGCAACCTAATGAAATTAAAAAAGAAGCAGAAGCCGTCCTTGATAGAATGAACAATCGGGAATGGGATAACATGACTATTTCAGAGCAAGCGGGTTTTCTTGCACAAGATATGGCGGATTTATGGAAAGTCCATTGTTTCAGAGAAGGCAATACTAGAACTACAGTAACATTTGTTTGCCAATTTGCTGATGAACACAATATGCCGATTGACAGAGGGTTATTTGAAAACCATTCTGCCTATACAAGAAATGCGCTTGTGGCGGCGTCAGCAATTTTTAAGGAAGCGGATTTTAGGAAAACAGAATATCTCATAAAAATCATAAAAGATGGATTAGAACGGGCGGCAAGCCAAAGGGAAAAATTGGATCAGCCAAGGCAAAGAAATCTTTCTGATTGGAAAAGGCAGATAAGTGGGGAACGGGAAAAACAGCAAAAACAAGATAGAGAACCATCAAAGACACAAGAAAGGAAGAATCAAAAACTAAATGATAGATGATGATTGTAAGAGCCGTATGCGTGAAGTATGCGGCTTTTATTTATTGGTTCATGGTAAGCAGGTATGACAAGTGAAGAAGAAGTATAAGGTATTAAAATGTATGCTTTTACAACCTATTGAAAAGACCCTTGAAAAATAGTTGTAAAATGTGTATAATCAGATTATTGCAAGTTGTAAATTAGAAAAAGTATATTTTACAATCTAAAAGAAAGGTGACAATAAATGGACGGGAATTTTTACGGTTATAATAGAGTAAGTTCTAAGGAACAGCACCTTGACCGAGGGCGGGAAAAAATCCAAGCGTTTTGTCAGGAACATGGTTATCACTTGGAGCGAATATTTGAAGATAAGCAGACCGGGCGAAACTTTGACCGCCCACGTTATATTGTGCTCAAAGAAGACGTGTTACGTCCCGGAGATACACTGATTGTCCCAGAGTATGACCGTTTAGGACGTTCTGACCAGACGAAAAAGGAACTGGAATACTTTGCAGAAAAGAAGATCCGTGTAATATTTCTTGATATTCCGACAACGTACATGGACTTCTCAACACTCAATGATGGAATGGCGCAAATGATTATGGAGTGTGTCAACCGTATGCTCATAGAATTTTATGATTGTCTTGCCCGTTCGGAACTGGAACGAAAAGAAAAGAGACAGCGAGAAGGCATTAAGGCAATGAAAGAAAGGGGAGACTGGGAGAGGTACGGCAGACCACGTTGTATGAGCAGAGCAGAATTTGAAAAAGAATATGAGCGTGTCCTTTCCGGTGAAATCGGGACGCTTGCGCTGCAACGGGAATTAAATCTGAACCGTGACACATTCTTCCGATATATCCGCGAATATAAGAAATTACACAACGCTGTAGAAACATCGTAGAACCGTTCTAGGGCGTTTTCTTTTTCTAAATGAAAACCAATAGGGAAAGAGATAGAAATGCCGTTAAAGATGCTTCTAGCAAAAGAGAAGAGTGTTAATTTTCTTTTTACCGCTGTGTTTATTTGTCGAATACGGATTGTGTTCTGTCAAGAGTTGGGTAGTATTTTGTTGGCACAAAATCTCCACCCTGCGGCTAATGCCGCCACATTGACAGGACACATTTTTCCTGCCCTGCGGCAATGCCGCCAACGGGAAGCTGATAGATAAGCAATCAGCTTCTCGTTGGTGCTTCTCCATTGTACAGGAAAAACCGCCTATTAGGTTTTGCAGAGGTGTTCCCCTCTGCACTCCCCGCCGCTCCAAAAAGCTGATAGGTGGTGTTGCCACTGTTTGGTCGGTTAAATGTTATGAGTTTTTTGTTACAAATGAAGATAGAACGAGAACGGAAACTTATAGTTTTTTAACAATAAAAAGAGAAAGTAGGAGCAACAACGGTTTGCTGCATTTCACTAAAGTAAAACTTGACATTGTATGTACATTGTGCTATAATAAAAGAGTAAAGAGAACCGACGAAAGCCAAAAATATTGCGAACATCATTAAAAAGACGGGAGCGGGTATTATGGATAAATGCAAACAGGAAGAGTACAAGAAGTTTGCGGTTGACACGGTTATTAAGTATGCCAAAGAGCAGGGTGTGAAGTTACGTTACAGTGACTTTCCAGTGTACAGTACAAATAGAACGGAGAATCTTGTTATATTTTATGATTGCAATAATCCGTTTGTGGAAGTGTTTATTAGCATTGAAGGACGGTGGACGGCACAGCTTAGAAAGGCACAGGACGGTTTTTTAAACTATGTCAATGCAAGAGTTATGAAAACGGGCGTAAAATTTACGTTCACGGTTGATGAATTGGACTTGTTAAAAACGAAAGACACACAGGCAGATGAGGACATGGAGAAGGTTATCCGCAAAATAACAAAACTTCTTGCCTTATCTGACTTAGACCGTAATCCGTCAGAAAATGAAGCGATTGCTGCAAGTCTGGCGGCACAGAAATTACTTGCAAAATATAATCTGTCCATTGCGGACGTTACAGGGGAACATGACCCAACAGAAGGTATTGAACAGGTCATTGCAGACGTTGGAACAGGGCAGAAGTGGAAATATATTTTATCTGATGTGGTTGCACAGAATTACGCTTGCAGAACGTTCAGCCACGGAGCGGAGAGAATTATTTTTTATGGGTATAAGGCGGACGTTTTGATTGCAAGACGGGTTTTCGTTTACCTGTTTAAAGTGGGGAACAGGCTTGCGACACAATATGTAAAACAGTACCGAGAAGATGTTTATAGAAACGCAAGTGGTATTTATAATTCATTTGTACGAGGCTTTACGGACGGAGTGAGAAAGGAATTAGAAAAACAGTGTACTACTCTTGCTCTTGTCATTCAGCCAGAAGTGCAAGAATCATGGGAGAAATTTTCAGCTAACTTTAAGACCGTAAATCGGAATGTTACGGCAGTAAACGCATACGCATACGAGGAAGGGCGTATTGAGGGCAAGAGAGCATTGAACGCTCAATATCTGGAAGAATAAAAGTTGAAAAAGCGGACGCATACCGTGTCCGCTTTTCGGAGTATAAAGAAGGGAGCAACTGATATGACAAAAGAAATACTTGAAAAATGTTTGAGGTTTGCCGCCGGAGATAAGGATTATCAGGTTGCTTACAACATTAAAAAACCGGATTTCCCGGATAATCTACTTGTATGGAACCAAGAAGAAAAAGCCGTAGTGCGGGGCAGAGAAGAAGGGCTTTCGTACAATGAAATCCGGGAGCGTCTAGGGAAAAGCAGAGGAGCAAGGCAAAGTCTTTATTATGCCCTTGACACAGTACAGCGGAAAGAAGAATTGTATTACGCATGGACGGAGTTCTGGAAGGAGATAGAACCTATTCGGGACATTGCGCTTGCGGAACTCTGCGAGGAAGAGCAAGAGAACCAAAAATTGCAGAATTGGATTTTACAGTTTAAGGACAGTGGGGTGGTTACGGTTGGTGACTTTTTGATGGAGTGCGTAACTATGCCAATGACAAGTATGTCAAAAAAATTTGATTCAACAAACGCAACTATGAAACCCATTAAATTAGCAATCATAGATAAAATCCGTGTAAAGGTTACTCATAGTGAGGACAGAATATAGATTGACAATGTATGTACAAAATGATATAATAGTATAAAGAAAACATGAGGAACGAGACCTTTATGACACTGAAAGGAGATAATTATATGGCAATGCAAGTGGAATTTTCATTTGATGATCAGAAAATGGTAAAAAAAGGTGTGAGGAAGGAAGATATATATTATACACTCAAAAAAAATTTTACAGAAAGAGGGTTAGAGTGTACCGCTGATGGAAAGATATTAACTTTTGCTGGCACAGGAAAGAATGAAGATTACGGGAATATATGGGCTATTATTTTTGCCCTTATAGAGTGTGATTGGTTTACAGAC
>ERZ808035.348-NODE-348-length-46870-cov-5.619836_pt1 | contig 46870 bp, 38 predicted proteins | sample MGYA00380189_ERZ808035 | MGnify/ENA primary metagenome ERZ808035 (study PRJEB31490, sample SAMN06133407) | mouse gut metagenome | isolation source: M5_1 | host: mice | place: China: Chengdu | collected 2015-05 ... | reverse complement strand
AAAGCATGTTTGTACACAACAGTATGTTCACTCAAGCCTTTGGCTCTCGCCGTCCGTATGTAATCGGCGTTCAGAACCTCAAGCATATTGGTTCTCGTATAACGCATCAGCGGACCGATGGACGTGATCACAAGTGTAGCGATCGGCAGGACCAGATGATGGGCCTTATCCATGAACTGCCCCCAGGAATCGAGCTGGGCGTAAGTACGGCCTACAAGACCGGACACATCGAACCACTGCAGATTCACGGCAAAGACAAGTTTCAATAGCGTTGCAAAGAAGAAAGGCGGTAACGATATACCAAGCAGCGCACCCGCCGTGATCACATAGTCTGTCCTCGAATACTGTTTGGTCGCGGCAATGATACCAAGCGGTATCGCGATCAGGATCTGCAGCGTAAAAGAGATCGCTGACATCACAAAAGACAGCCAGACCACGTCGTGGAACTTCTCAACCACCGGAACCGTAAATTTCCAGCTGTCCCCGAAATTCCCCCGGGCAAAGTCTCCCAGCCAGGTAAAATACCCGGCAATGATACCCTGATCCAATCCGTACGATGCATTCAGCTGTGCGATCCATTCTTCATAGGGCTTCGCCCCCGGCGCGGTAGCCAGCTGCATGGCCATCGACTCCACATAGGAAGCCGGCAGGCAGCGCAGAACGGCATAGATGATCAGCGTCACGCTGAAAAGGATAAGGACTGATAACAAAATGCGCTTGATGATATAGGTACGCACAACTATCCCTCCTTCTTAAAAAAATTCCCTGCCCCAACGGAGCAGGGAATAAGTTCATGTTATTATTTCATTTCCAGATTCTGTACTTCCTGCTGCCATGACAGATAAGGCGTCATGTCGGTCGGAAGCGTATCTCTGTTCACGCGCTCGGTAGAGAGCATTACGCACTCGGAACGCTGGTATACAGGAAGCTCTACGCCCCAGTCCATGATGATCTCCATCGCCGCCTTGTACAGGCCCTTACGATATGTCTGGTCTGTGGACAGACGTGCTGCCTCGATCATCTCATCCAGCTCTGCATCATCGATCTGATAGTAGTTGGTAGAACCGTCGCTGTGGTACAACTGGAACATATCCGGGTCAGTACCTGCCTGCCATGCCGCACACCACATATCTGCTACACCTGTCTGGTAAGAAGCATACAGGTCACTTGCATTCGCAAGGTCATTGACTGTCAGTGTGAGACCGATGGTGCCCAGCGCATCGCTGGCATTCTTTAAGATTAGGAAAGTAGGATGGTCACCTGCGCCGCCTGCGCCGATGTTTACCACATACTCCATCTTCGCGCCTGCGGGAGCTGCCGTAACTTTTTCACAAAGGCCAGCGCATGTGTTCCTGATTTCTTTTAAAATCTCATCTTCACATACGACTTCTTCAAGGTCCGACTTATTCAGCAGTATGATCGTATTCTTATCCTGTATCATACGCATGATATCCCGGTCGTTTTCATCCAGTGGAAGGGAAGAATCCACCACGTAAAGGATCAGATCCGCATCTGCAGAAATCTTTCTCGCTCTCTCCACACCAATCTTTTCCACCACATCCTGTGTATTGCGGATACCGGCAGTATCGACGATATTTAAAGTAATACCACCAAGAGAAATAACTTCTTCCAGCGTATCTCTGGTTGTTCCCGCGATATCTGTCACAATCGCTTTTTCTTCTCCTACCATCAGATTCAAAATAGAAGATTTACCCGCATTCGGTTTTCCCACGATCACTGTATTAATACCCTCCCGCAGCATTCTACCATCATCTGCAGAATGAAGCAGAGCGCGCAGTTCACTGCTGACAGATTCTGTTTTTGCTGACAGTCTGTCATGGTAACCGTCCAGACTGATATGTTCCGGGTCATCCAGAGCAGATTCTATATAGGCGATTTCATAGAGGATATCTTCCCTGAGTTTTCTTATTTTATCGGATACGGAACCTTTTAGCTGCTTTACAGAGGACTGCAGGGCGAATTCATTTCCGGCATGAATGATATCCATAACAGCTTCCGCTTTGGACAGGTCGATTCTTCCATTTAAAAAGGCCCGCTTCGTAAATTCTCCCGGTTCGGCGATCCTTGCCCCCGCCTTTATGACAGTATCCAGAATCTTTCTCATCATAAGAATACCGCCATGACAGTTGATCTCCACCGTATCTTCCGTCGTATAACTGCGGGGAGCCTTCATCACCGTGACCATAACCTCATCTATAATCGTTTCATTCTCTTCCGTTATATTGATATCTACGATAAATCCGTAGTGTATCGTATGGGTGGCATACTTTGTCAACACTCTCTCATTCTTTTTATTTCTATATATTTTATCAACGACTGTAAACGCCTGATCACCGCTGACACGTATGATGCCGATTCCGGAATCAGACATGGCTGTCGCGATCGCCGCGATCGTGTCTGTTTTCATATTTCTTATAACCTCATTCTATATAAAATTAAAATTAAATATTAAGCACAAAACATTATACTATTTGTCATGTCATTACTATGAAAGTCTTCGACTTTCACAGCATGGATGGCCATGCGGCCCGCCAGACGGCAGGCTGAGCATGATGGAGGTTTACTATAATATATACTAAAAACGGCAAGATTGAAATATCCTGCCGTTTTTTACTTATTTAATATTATCTGTTTCTGTCATACTTCTTTAAAACAACCACCACATGTCTGAACGGCTCATCCCCTTCGCTGTGTGTTGTAACATATTTATCATTCTGGAGTGCGGAATGTATGATCCTTCTCTCGTAAGGATTCATCGGCTCCAAAGATACCGGTCTCTTCGTCCTCTTAACCTTATAAGAAATATTCTTTGCCAGATTCTCAAGGGTTTCTTTCCTTCTCTGACGGTAATTCTCGGTATCTACCTTAACTCTGATATAATTCTCAACATTTTTGTTCACTACCAGCGATACAAGGTACTGCAGGGAATCCAGTGTCTGCCCTCTCTTACCGATCAGCACGCCCATATCATCACCGCTCAAGTCAATCTCCATGGAATTCTCAATCTCGTCATATTTTACATCTACAACAACTGTCATATCCATGGCTTCGAAAACATCTTTCAGGAAATCCCTGGCGGTATCCTGTATGGAAGATTTCACTCTCGCCTTGATAATGGCCGGCTTCGCGCCTATTCCCAGAAATCCGGAGGAACCTTCTTCTACAACTTCATATTCCAGTTTATCACTGGTCACGGTAAATTTCTGACACGCTTCCGTGATCGCATCGTTCACTGTCTTTGCGGATATTTCAATAAATTCCATAAATACTAAATCCTCCATTTCTACACAAAATCAATCTATAGTAAACGACATTAGAAATTTCGTTTACTATAACATATCACACCAATGCTACTTATTATTTTTCTCGTTATACTGCTTCACCATGTTAGCCTTGGACATCATACTTCCGGGTTTGGCATTTTTGTTATAATACTCTGTGGATTTTCTCACTGCTTCTTCCTTCTCCTCAGCTGTCATGGAAGGAGTGGACGACGCTTTGGCAGCAGTGCTTACCTTCTTCGTATTCATGTTGGCGTAAGCTGCCATCTGCTCGGCTTTTACACCCGCTTTTTCCATTTTCTTCTTGGCTTTGACTTCATTCTTCTTAATGATCTCGTCCAGATCCAGCTTATCAATATGTTTGTTGATCACAACCTGCTGGATACTTCTCACAACAGCACCGGCTACCCAGTAAAGACCAAGACCTGCAGGCAGTGTATAACAGAAAACGGCAGACATGATGGGCATCATCATATTCATTGTCTTCATGGACTGCATCATGGTATTCTGTGTATCGTTCTTATTATCCGACTGGGTCTCCTGCTGCGGCATCAGCTTCAGATTGATCCACTGGGTCACAGCCGACAGAACAGGAATCGAAATAGCCGCCAGTACCATCAGATAAGAACCTGCGCTGATAGCTTCTTTTACAATATAGGAAGGCGAATTACCGATATTCAATCCCAGAAAGTTATTATACTGGTTCAATAACCCCAGCGTATGATCCACATCTTCCGACAGACTCGGAAATTTGTCTTTGATGCTGAGCCATTCCGCTGTCGATGACTTGTTCAGCACATCAATAAAAGTATTCTGCACATAAGTAGTGACACCGTTTATAAAAGACTCATTCTCGAACTGTTTGCCAAAATAACCGGCCTGTGAAAATGTTTTGATAAATTCCGTGCTCCCGGCCTGTGCGATCAGGTTGTCCACCAGAGGGAAGAAGGCTTCTTTGATCTTGTCTACATAAGCTGGCATATTGTTGATGACCCGGTAGAGAGCAAACAGGATCGGCATCTGGATGATCAGCTGCAGACAGTTACCGGTGGGCGAAACACCGTACTTCGCATAGATGGCCTTCGTCTCCATATTCATTGCCATCATCGCATCATTGTCTTTTCTGTTCTTATACTTGGCCTGAACAGCCTGCAGCTCCGGATTCATCTTCGCAGACAATTTGGAGAACTTCTGCTGCTTGATCGTAAGCGGCATCATAAGAAGATACATTACGATCGTAAACAAAATAATAGCAAGTCCAATATTAGGGATACCGATCTTATCAATGACAAAGAAGATACCCTCCATAATATAACCCAGAAGCTTCGAAATGGGACCGAGTATCTTACCGGTGTCCTGGGTTAACAAAATATTTGACACTATCGATTTACCTCCTTGAAATCATGTTTTCTCAACTGTTTAAATCTTCCTGTTCTTTGTAATGCAACAGTTCAGCCTGCTGCTTCTCCGTTACGGAACAGGGTCATAACCACCTTTCGAAAAAGGATTACATCTGCATATTCTCCAAATCGCCATCAACCCGCCCTTAAAAGCGCCGTACTTCTCTACGGCCTCCAGTCCGTATTCGGAACAGGTCGGAAAATAAGGGCATTTTGTGCTTTTCATCGGAGAAATATAGCTTCTATAGAATTTAATAAGATAAATTAGTAATTTTTTCATATCAATTTCTAAATCTACACTTCGTCACAAAGAATGTGATGAAGGCCCGAAAGATGTAATAATGCGCTTTCGATCTCAAAATAACCGACCGAAGCAGCACTTTTTCTTGCAACGACTACTATATCTAAACCACTATTAAATATATTTTCGTGTAGCCGGTAACTCTCTCTCACCAGTCTGGCAAAACGATGCCTTACGACACTGTTTCCTACCTTCTTACTGGCGGATATTCCCAGTCTGTTTTTCTCTGTGTTGTTTTCCAATACATACATTACCAAATATTTGTTGGCATAGCTCTTGCCGTTTCTGTAAACATTCTGGAAATCATGATTCTTTTTTAAGGATTCTGAAAATACCATTCTGTCTGAACTTTCCTCTCTTCCATTTTCTTTTATCCTAAAATGAGAGAAAAAAAGGCCACATTACTGCGGCCTATGCTGATAATTTCTTTCTTCCTTTTGCACGTCTTGCTGCGATAACTTTTCTTCCGCCCGGAGTACTCATTCTCTTTCTGAATCCGTGAACTTTGGATCTCTGTCTCTTCTTAGGCTGATAAGTCATTTTCATATTGATGCACCTCCTTCTCGTAAACCTTAATATTTATATAAGGCAGTCATATTTTAAACATTAATTGGAAAAACAACATGTTGATTATATATAATTAATGAAGAAACGTCAAGTAAATCCGTTCAAATTTTATGTGAAAAAACTATAAAAAAGCGAGTAAAAATCATATTTTTTTATAATTCTATATGTTGTTATATAATTATCATAATAAATACTATATGTTGTACATCATATTTTTTATCCACTTTACATAAATGTATCCACATAATGTGTATAACATGTGAATAACTTCATAATAACTTGTTCATAACACACTTCATGCTCTTATATATCATACTGGATCATCCCGTGAAATTATACACATTCAAATAAAATTTTAATATAATATGTTAACCTGTTCATAAATATTTTTATCGCAATGTGGAAAACTTATCATTTGAATTTTTGGAATATTTATATTATTATATATATTAGGGTAATTTCGATGAAATGAGGTTTAAGAAAGCATGGATCCTATCAAAGAAAACTGGAACTTAATCAAAGAGACGCTTAGAAAAGAATACGAAATATCTGACGTTTCCTATAGAACCTGGGTCATTCCGCTTGATTGCTATCAAGTGAAGGACGATGTTGTCATCATCACGATTCCTTCTGACCAGGCTCATGCGCTCAATTACATCTCTTCCAAATACAAGAGCTTTTTTCAGGTTACGATCTCGGAGATGATGGATCACAATTATGATGTTACTTTTGTACTGGAAAAAGATGCAGAAAATGAAGCTGCCAATCTTTCCAATGGATCCAATCCTATTCTCAATATGAAATTTGAGAATGCAAACCTGAATCCCAAATATACTTTCGACACTTTTGTTGTGGGAAATAACAACAAACTGGCTCACTCTGCCTCTCTGGCCGTAGCAGAGTCACCGGGAGAAGTATACAATCCTCTTTACATATATGGCAAAGCCGGCCTTGGAAAAACTCACCTGATGCATTCCATCGGGAGGTTTATTCTGGAACAGAATCCTGATATGAAGGTTCTGTACGTTACCTCTGAAGTTTTTACCAATGACGTCGTAGAAAGTATCAGAAGCGGTGATGCCAAGAAAATGAATAATTTAAGAGAAAAATACAGGACAGTTGATGTTATTCTCATCGATGATATCCAGTTTATCATCGGCAAGGAAAGTACCCAGGAAGAATTTTTCCATACTTTTAATACACTGCATTCTTCCGGTAAACAGATCATCCTTTCTTCCGACAAACCGCCGAAAGAAATGGAAACTCTCGAAGAAAGATTCCGTTCCAGATTTGAATGGGGTCTGATTGCGGATATCCAGGCTCCTGACTACGAGACAAGACTGGCCATTCTGAAAAAGAACGCTGAAATCTATCATAAAGAGATAGACGACGAAGTGTTGAAATATATTGCAACCAATATCATGTCAAATATCAGAGAACTGGAAGGCGCTTTCAACAAGATCATAGCCTTTTCAAAATTAAATAAAGTAGATATCAATCTTGCCTATGCGGAAGAAGCCTTGAAAGACGTGATCTACCCGGACAACCCTAAAGAAGTTACGCCTTCTCTTATCATTGACGTGGTAGCGGAACATTTTGGAATCAATCCAGAAGATATCACTTCCAAGAAGCGTAATTCCGAATTTGTACTTCCACGACAGATCGTCATGTATCTTTGCAGGGATCTGACTGAAACTTCTTATATTAATATAGGAAAAATACTCGGAAAAAAAGATCACACAACTATCATACATGGCGTTAAGAAAATAACAGAAGAAATAAGCACCAACGAAGAACTCAGAAACAAAATCGATGTGATCAGGAAAAAAATAAATCCTTCCTGAAACACCTGATATCAGTCATTAAAATATTAACATATCTTTCCACAGACAATGTAGAAACTATGTAGAAATCATGTAGAAAGACTGTTAACAGATAAAAAATTATTACAACAAAGCACAGGATCAAAAAGAAGGCAATGTTAATAACTTACAAATTATTCTCATGTTATCCAAAGTTTTTAACAGGCAAGACATTTCCTTTTGCCCTGATAAATAGTATAATAAACAGGGTTATACACTTATCAACACCCTTTATTACTAAGATTACGAAATACTTTATAAATAAATATCTTAAGGCAGCCGCAAATTTTGTTCACATGTTAAGAAAGGAATTTATACACAGATGAAAATTATATGTACAAAATCAAATCTCTTAAGTGGTGTCCAGACAGTTTCTAAAGCTGTTCCAAGTAAAACAACCATGTCTATTCTGGAATGTATCCTGGTAGATACAAGAAACGGTGTGATCAAACTGACTGCCAACGATATGGAACTGGGTATAGAGACGATAATAGACGGCGAGATTCTTGACAAAGGAATGATTGCTCTTGATGCCAAGATATTCCTTGAGATCGTAAGAAAGCTTCCGGATAATGATATCACCATTGAGACAAATGATTCTTTTAAGACTACTATCACATGTGAAAAAGCAAAATTCAATATTATAGGAAAATCAGGAGATGATTTTTCATTTCTTCCTGATATTGAACGAAACGACAGTGTTATCTTATCACAGTTTACTTTGAAAGAAATTATCAGGCAGACAATTTTTTCCATAGCTGATAATGATAATAACAGGGTTATGACAGGTGAATTGTTTGAGATCAATCAGGATACTTTGAAAGTAGTTACGCTTGACGGTCACAGAATTTCTATCAGGAAGATCGCATTGAAAAATTCTTATGACAGTAAGAAGGTCATTGTTCCGGGTAAGACTTTGAATGAGATCAGCAAGATTCTTTCCGGCGATATGGATAAAGATGTCAATATATATTTTACGGACAAGCATATTTTATTTGAATTTGACAATACCATTGTGGTTTCCAGATTGATTGAAGGGGAATATTTTAAGATCGATCAGATGTTGTCAAGTGATTATGAGACGAAGGTCAGAATAAATAAAAAAGAATTATTGGATTGTATAGACAGAGCTACACTTCTTGTAAAAGAAGGAGACAAGAAGCCTGTTATCATAAGTATTTCTGATGTATCTATGGAACTTAAAATGAATTCCACTGTAGGAAGCATGGATGAGCAGATCGATATCACGAAAGAAGGAAAGGATCTTATGATCGGATTTAATCCTAAATTTTTGATTGATTCTCTTCGTGTCATAGAGGATGAGGAAGTTGACCTGTATATGGTGAATCCGAAGGCTCCCTGTTTTATCAGAAATGCTGAGGAATCTTACATTTATGTGATTCTTCCGGTAAACTTTACGACAGTTCATTAATTTTTTGACAGAAAAAATAACAGGTATAAAATAAAAAAATATGGAAACAATAAAAATCAGAGACGATTTTATCAAACTCGGACAGGCAATGAAACTGGCAGGACTGGTTGATTCCGGCGTGGATGCCAAGATGGAAATCCAGGAAGGATTCGTTAAGGTAAACGGTGAGCAGGAATTAAGACGCGGCAGGAAGATCTATCCGGGTGATGTGATAGAATTTGACGGACAACAGGTTAGGGTAGAAAACTGATGATTATAAAATCATTGGAATTGGCAGATTTCAGAAATTACGATTCCTTACATATTGATTTCAGCAGCGGCACGAATATTTTGTACGGTGATAATGCACAGGGTAAAACTAATATTTTAGAAGCAATTTATTTGTCTGCTACAACCAAATCCCATAAGGGAAGTAAGGATAGAGATGTTATCAATTTTTATAAAGATGAATCACATATCAGAACTTATCTTGAAAAAGAAGATATCGAGATCAGAGTAGATATGCATCTTCGTAAGAATAAGTCAAAAGGAATCGCCATAGACGGACAGAAGATAAAAAAGGCGGCGGAACTGCTCGGTTTATTGAATGTAGTTTTCTTTTCACCGGAAGATTTGAGCATTATTAAGAACGGTCCTGCGGAGAGAAGAAGATTTGTAGATATGGAATTGTGTCAGTTAGATCAGTTTTATCTCTATAATCTGAATCATTACAATAAAATTGTAAATCAACGCAACAAGCTTCTGAAAGATATGTATTTTAATCCTTCTCTCAGAGATACTTTGAATATATGGGATTCTCAGCTTATTTCTTTCGGAAGTAAAATCATAGAGAGAAGAAAGCTTTTTGTGGAGCAGTTAAATGATATTATCTATGATATACATAAGAAATTGTCAGGCGGCAGAGAAGAACTGCTTATTAAATATGAGCCTGATGTTATGATAGAAGATTATGAGAAATCTCTTATGGCGGGACAGGAAAGGGATATTAAGTTAAAACAGACCGGTACGGGTCCTCATAGAGATGATTTTTCCTTTATAGTAGGAGATATTGATATTCGCAAATTCGGATCTCAGGGGCAGCAGAGAACAGCGGCCTTATCTCTCAAATTATCTGAAATCGAACTGGTTAAGAAAATGACGAAGGACAATCCGGTTTTGCTTCTCGATGATGTATTATCGGAACTTGACAGCAACAGACAAAATTATTTATTGAGCACGATCGGAGATATTCAGACGATTATAACCTGTACGGGTCTGGATGAATTTGTGAATAACCGGTTCGAGATCGACAGGATTTTTCATATTGAAAACGGTAAAATCATTCCTAATAACAATTAAAGAGATGGGTTTTTATAGTATTTTTCAGGTTAAAGAAGGGCATGGTGAGTAAATGGCTAATGAATACGGTGCGGATCAGATACAGATATTAGAAGGTCTTGAGGCAGTAAGAAAAAGACCGGGTATGTATATAGGCAGCACTTCGGTGAGGGGACTTCATCATCTTGTGTATGAGATCGTAGATAATTCTGTAGATGAAGCGCTTGCAGGTTTCTGTAATACGATCTGTGTGACCATCAATCAGGATAATTCCATTACCGTAGAAGATAACGGAAGAGGTATTCCTGTGGGAATCAATCAGAAGGCAGGTATTCCGGCCGTGGAAGTTGTATTTACGATTCTTCATGCCGGCGGCAAATTTGGCGGTGGAGGATATAAGGTTTCTGGCGGTCTTCATGGAGTGGGAGCTTCGGTTGTGAATGCTCTTTCAGACTGGCTGGAAGTAGAAATCTTCTCTGAGGGAAAAGTATATCTGCAGAGATATGAGAGAGGGCATGTATGTTATCCTTTGAAAGTAAAAGGAGACTGTGATGAGAGCAAAACCGGCACGACAGTTCATTTTATGCCGGATGCCACGATTTTTGAAGAGACTGTTTTTGATTATGATACATTGAAAACAAGGCTTCGGGAGACTGCTTTTTTGACAAAAGGTCTTAAAATCATTCTCATTGATGAAAGGGAAGGAAAAGAACAGAAAAAAGAATTTCATTATGAAGGCGGTATCAAGGAATTTGTTACATACCTGAATAAGAGTAAAGAATCATTATACAATGACGTGATGTACTTTGAAGGCACTAAGAACGGTGTTTATGTGGAAGTGGCATTGCAGCACAATGATTCTTATAATGAGAGTGTATATACTTTCGTTAACAATATCAATACGCCGGAAGGCGGTACGCATCTGGTAGGTTTCAGAAATGCACTGACCAAAACTTTTAATGATTATGCACGTAATAATAAACTGTTAAAAGATAATGAATCTAATCTTTCCGGAGAGGATATCAGAGAAGGACTTACGGCTATCATCAGTGTAAAAATTGAAGATCCGCAGTTTGAAGGACAGACGAAGCAGAAACTGGGCAACTCGGAAGCAAGAGGCGCTGTTGATAATGTGGTAAGCGAACAGCTCACTTATTTTCTTGAGCAGAATCCGTCTGTTGCAAAGACCATTTGTGAGAAATCTATTCTTGCCCAGCGTGCGAGGGAGGCAGCCAGAAAAGCGAGAGACCTGACCCGTCGTAAGACGGCATTGGAAGGAAGTACTCTTCCGGGTAAGCTTGCAGATTGTTCCGATAAGGATCCTAAAAATTGCGAGATTTATATCGTGGAGGGAGATTCTGCAGGAGGTTCTGCCAAAACTGCAAGAAGCCGTGCCACACAGGCGATTCTTCCGCTTCGCGGTAAGATCCTTAATGTGGAGAAGGCAAGGCTGGACAAGATTTATGCCAATGCAGAAATCAAGGCAATGATCACAGCCTTCGGAACAGGCATTCATGAAGATTTCGATATCAGCAAGCTGCGGTATGATAAGATTATTATCATGACTGATGCCGACGTGGACGGCGCACATATTGCTACTTTAATGCTTACGTTTATTTACCGGTTTATGCCGGAACTTATTAAACAGGGTCATGTTTATCTTGCCAAGCCGCCTCTGTATAAACTTGAAAAAAACAGACAGGTCTGGTATGCATACAGTGATGAAGAGCTTGATAAGATCCTGGCTGAAGTAGGACGTGATCAGAATAATAAAATACAGCGTTATAAAGGTCTGGGAGAAATGGATGCGGATCAGTTGTGGGAGACGACCATGGATCCTGAGAGAAGGGTTTTACTCCGTGTAAATATTGATGAAGAGGAAGAATCTGAAGTTGACCTTACATTTAATACGCTGATGGGAGATAAGGTGGAACCACGCCGGATCTTTATCGAGGAAAATGCGAGATTTGTTAAGAATCTTGATATTTAACCTATTTAACCGGAAATGTCACAGATTGTATTGAAATGCAGATATATCATTTTATGCAAAATAAAGGTGCATATTCAGAAAATCTGTGATTTATCGAATTTGTATTACATTTGATACAGATATCGTTAATTTAAGAAAGGTACACGGTTACAGAATGGACGATCGAATTTTTGATAAGATTGAGGAAGTTGACCTTAAGAAGAAAATGGAAGATTCTTATATTGATTATGCCATGAGTGTTATTGCGGCTCGTGCGCTTCCCGATGTAAGAGACGGACTTAAGCCTGTACAACGGCGTGTTCTGTATTCCATGATCGAATTGAATAACGGTCCGGATAAGCCTCACAGGAAGAGTGCACGTATTGTCGGTGATACGATGGGTAAATACCATCCTCACGGAGACAGTTCTATTTACGGCGCTCTGGTCAATATGGCGCAGGAATGGTCAACCCGTTATCCGCTTGTGGATGGTCATGGTAATTTTGGCTCTGTGGATGGTGACGGGGCTGCCGCCATGCGTTACACGGAGGCAAGACTCAGCAAGATCTCCATGGAACTGCTTGCCGATATCAACAAAGATACAGTGGATTTTGTTCCGAACTTTGATGATACGGAAAAAGAACCGAGTGTCCTTCCCAGCCGTTATCCTAATCTGCTTGTAAACGGCACTTCTGGCATTGCCGTGGGTATGGCTACAAATATTCCCCCTCACAATTTGAGGGAGGTTGTTAATGCGGTTGTTAAAATCATTGATAATCGCATTCAGGAAGACAGACAGACCGAAATAGAAGAAATTTTAAGTATTGTCAAGGCGCCTGATTTTCCTACAGGCGGCATCATTCTGGGAACAAGAGGAGCGGAAGAAGCATACCGCACCGGACGGGGTAAAGTAAGAGTCCGGGCCGTGACTGATATTGAGACAATGCCCAATGGTAAGAGCCGTATTATTGTAACGGAACTTCCTTATATGGTAAATAAAGCAAATCTGATTCTTAAGATTGCCGATCTTGTGAAGTTAAAGAAAATAGACGGTATCACGGACCTTCGGGATGAAACAAACCGTGAAGGTATGAGAATCGTGATAGAGCTTCGTAAAGATGCCAATGCCAATGTTATTTTAAATCAGTTATATAAGCATACGCAGCTGCAGGATTCCTTCGGTATTATCATGCTGGCTCTTGTGAATAATGAGCCTAAAGTCATGAATCTTCTTGATATGCTTGGTCATTATCTGAAGCATCAGGAAGAAGTAGTCACAAGAAGGACAAAATATGATCTTAACAAAGCAGAGGAAAGAGATCATATTTTACAGGGTCTGCTGATTGCGCTGGATCATATTGATGAAGTGATTCAGATTATCAGAAGCAGCCAGACAACTCAGATTGCCAAAGAGAGGCTGATTGAAAGATTTGAATTTTCCGATGTGCAGGCACAGGCCATCGTGGATATGCGTCTGCGTGCTCTGACAGGTCTGGAAAGAGAAAAACTTGAGAACGAACATAAAGAATTGATGGCAAAAATCGCAGAGTTAAAGGCGATTCTTGCAGATGAGAAATTACTGCTCGGCGTAATTAAGGAAGAAATGTTGATTACGGCTGAAAAATACGGTGATGACAGAAGAAGTCAGATTGGTTTTGATGTCTATGATATCAATATGGAAGATCTTATTCCAAAGGAAAATACAGTGATTGCCATGACCAGTTTAGGTTATGTGAAACGGATGACTGTAGATAATTTTAAGGCTCAGAACCGGGGTGGTAAAGGAATTAAGGGGATGCAGACCATCGAAGAAGATTATATCGAAGATCTTCTTATGACGACGACTCATCATTATCTGATGTTTTTTACGAACCTGGGACGCGTCTACCGGTTGAAAGCCTATGAGATACCGGAATCAAGCCGTACTTCCAGAGGAATTGCCATCGTCAATATCCTTCAGTTAAATCCGGGAGAAAAGATATCTGCCATGATTCCTCTCAAAGAGTATGAAGAGAATAAAAATCTTTTCATGGTCACAAAGAAGGGTATTGTTAAGAAAACTTCTGTTATGGAGTTTAGTAATGTGAGAAAAAATGGTCTGATGGCAATGAATCTTCGTGAAGATGATGAATTGATCGAAGTTAAGACAACATCCATGGAAACAGAAATATTCCTGGTGACAAAGCTGGGAATGTGTATCCGATTTAAAGAGACAGATGTGCGCCATACAGGAAGATCATCTATGGGTGTGATTGGTATGAATCTGTCGGATCAGGACGAAATCGTAGGAATGCAGCTTGACCATCAGGGAGATTCTCTTTTGATCGTATCTGAAAATGGTATGGGAAAGCGAACTTATCTAAACGAATTTACAGTTCAAAAGCGTGGTGGTAAGGGTATAAAGTGTTATAAGATCACAGAAAAAACAGGCGATGTAGTGGGAGTAAAAGCAGTCAATGATGATCATGAGATCATGATGATCACTACTGAGGGTATTATCATACAGCTTCGTATGGAGGATATTTCCACTCTCGGAAGAATTACTTCCGGCGTTAAGATGATTAATCTGGATGACAATGTAAAAGTTGCAAGGATCGCAAAAGTACGGGAAAAATTGAGCGACGGTAACCAGGAATTTGAGAACATTGAAGACGCTATGGAAGATATACCGGAAGAAGAAAAATATAATCTTCCGGAGTCTGTAGATGACGGTAAGGAGGTTAATCTTCCAAAGGAAGATGTTGATTCGGAATAAGTTTTAAAACAGGAAGGCTCAAAAAATGAAGATTGCAGTTCTCGGAGATATCCATTCCAATCACATTGCTCTTGAAACCTGTATTCATCATGCAATGGATCAGGGTGTAGATGAATTTCTGTTTCTCGGAGACTATATCAGTGATTGTCCCTATCCGGATAAGACAATGAAAGTTGTCTATGAGATGGAAGAGAAATACTGCTGCCGTTTTATCCGTGGCAACAGAGAAGATTATATGCTGAGTCACAGAAAACATCCTGAGGAACGATGGACATATTCGTCAGCAAGTGGTAATTTGTTGTACACTTATGAGAATCTGACAGAGCGTGATCTGGATTTTTATGAAAGGATTGATATTCAGGGAATTTATGAGAAGGAAGGTTATCCGTCCTTTCGTTATTGTCACGGGTCTTTGACGTCTTCTAACGAATTATTATTGCCGGAAAATGAAAATTTAGATAAAATCATGTCAGATCTGGATATAAATCTGTTGATCAGCGGACATACACATATTCAGGAAACCGTCAGATTTGGAAACAAGAGGCTGATTCATCCCGGATCTGTAGGCCTTCCCTGGTATTATGAAGGCAAGACACAGTATATGATACTGCACGGAACACAAAAGGGGTGGGAAGAAGAATTTTTTCAGCTTACATATGATGTGGATCGTGTTAAAAAAGAATTTGAAACATCCGGTATTATGCAGAAGGCACATTATTGGGCCAGGCTGGCGCTTCATACTTTATATACCGGTGAAGATTATTCCAGTCCCTGCCTCCAGCTGGCAATTAAGCTTTGCAAGGAGGCAGAGACAACTGTGATATGGCCGGATATTCCGGAAAAATACTGGGAAATGGCATATCAGGAATTTATCCGGTGACAATGCTTTTTATTTTCTATGGTGAATTATAATGGAAGCGATTCCACAGGCAATACCGCCTACAGAATAGCAGACAGGAGCGGACATTCCCCATTCACCGAATCCCAGTCCTGCAATCAGAAAAACAATTGTTGCAATCATTATAATACAGGAACATACTGTGCTTGTGAGATTGTTTTTCTTGTACAGATCAGATTCTTTATCATTGGATTCATTGTATTCTTTAATATCATATTTGCTTTTCCGGATGCTGGCATATATGAAGATCATAACGGCAATTGTAATGAATATCATAAATGCACAGGAAAGTAATGATTCTAAATATTCATTGGAATCGATTTCCGGATAAATGGATTCGATGCCTAACATTAACATGATTCCGATTAAGATAAGTAATACGCCTGTAACAATAAAAATTGAAAATTTTCTGTCAAATGCATCTATTTCCTTCTGTGTATAGAAAAAATCTATGAATGGATTTTTTTTGACATAATTGGAATGCTGCATTCCCATAAGGATCAGTATTGCTACACCTATTGTAAGAAAAATGAAAAATATCAGTGTAGTGAGATCCTCTTTGAAAATTTCGGTATTTTCTCCCACAAAATAATTCAAACCGTAGAACAGGAACATAACTGCGATTCCAAATATGATGATTCCTGTTCCCAGTGCGATAAATATGCTGAATTGATTCATATGTTTATCATATTCTTCTTTTCCTTCCAGATTAATTTCACGGATATTTCCCTGTACAAGTTCATCCATATTACAATGAAAGAGCCGGCAAAGCTGAAGCAGTTTATCCATTTCAGGATAAGTAGTGTCAGATTCCCATTTTGATACGGATTGCCTGGAAACGTCCAGCTGCTCTGCCAGTTGTTCCTGCGTTATATTATCTTTTTTCCTTAAATATTGAAGATTTTCTCCTAAACTCATTTTGTCTTCTCCTTTTTGATGTTTTGAATAGGAAATTGCTCCGCTTACTCGAGTTCGCGAAGCGCTGCCAGTAACTATTCTGTATTTTAGAAAAAAACACATGTTAATTCTATCAATTTTATGTTGCTTTTAACTTTTTTGATGTAAATTTTGAGTTGCAATGGCTTAAATACGGGGTTTTTGATCATTTGAATATTATCATGGATCTGATGGATCCGGCAAACAGAAAATGTAACAGTTTAACCTTCGGCTTCACTGTTATCGGAAAATTCTCTTGTTTCATAATATGGCAAGTGATATATTATAATAATCGACATGAACAGGTTATTTTGTAGAAACGGAAAAAAGATGAAAAAACAGATAGATGGTCAGATTAATTTATTTGAATATATATCAGAAGAAGAAAAAAACAGTAATGTAGAAATTGTTCAGGATCAAGATATATTAATTTCATATTATAAGGAATGTTCTTCCTGCTGGTGCAGCACATGCAGCCATAACGGGAAGGGAAAGGCTGTTCCCCGTGACTTTGCCGGGGAAAAGAAGCCTTGTCCTTCCTGTGATTACTGTATCAGCCAGAAGAAAGCGGAAATATGTGAGATTGGTTCTTATGAAAATGGCTGTAAGCTTCGGGCGGAGGAAGAGGGTATTATTTTCGAATAGCGGGATATTCAGAAATAAGATGAAACAGTGGATTTCTGAATTTCAAAAGATTTCAGATCACATTACGTAATCTTTTCAAAGTCTTCTACACCGTGTTTACACCACGGACAGATAAAGTCCGGCGGTAATTCTTCCCCTTCATAAACATAACCGCAGACGACACAGCGCCAGCCTTTGGCAGAAGATGCCTGGGGCTGTGGTTTGACATATTCATGATAAAAAGAGTACGTCATGGCCTTTTCACCGGAGAGAACTTCACAATCTGATACAACAGCCAGAAAAAGCATGTGGGTTCCGAAATCAAAACTGTTAACAACTTTACAATCCAGATAAGCGGTGGTATGATCAGTCAAATAGGGAAGTTCCTGTGCAGTCATGGAAAAGGGATAATTAACGAATTTATCGACAGTTCTGCCGCTCTGGAATCCGAAATGTTGAAAAAGTGAAAAAGGAGCTGTCTCCGACAAGACGGAAACCGACAGTTTTTCCGATTTCTGGATGAGTTCACAGGTCAGGTTTTCTTTATTGATGGCGACAACGATCTGTTTGGGATTGTCAGTAACCTGTGTGACTGTATTGATAATACAACCATTCATTTTTTTGTCGTATTTTGTGGAAACCACATATAGACCATAAGATAATTGAAATAAAGCTTTTGGATTCATGAGAGATTCCTTTCTGTAAAGAGGTTTCGTTATGCATTGAAATTAATATGTGCAGAATATTATAAAATATGTACTTTTGTTTTGCTATTTTGCCATAGAGGGGGCGATTTTTATTAAATTTGCAGACGCAGAAGAAAAAAGAATCTATATGACAGAGGAGCCCGTCAAAAAACTGGTATGTACACTTGCTGTTCCTACTATATTAAGTATGCTGGTAACGTCTTTTTATAATATGGCGGATACCTTTTTTGTGGGGAAACTCAATACCCAGTCTACGGCGGCAGTGGGTGTGGCTTTTTCACTGATGGCAATCATTCAGGCAGTGGGATTTCTGTTCGGCCATGGATCAGGCAATTATATTTCCAGGCAGTTAGGTGCGGGAAATGTAGAAGAGGCGGAGAAAATGTCCTCCGTAGGATTCTTTACGTCTTTTCTTGCAGGAGTTGTGATTATGCTGGGGTGTATCTTCTTTATTGAACCTCTTTCCTACGCCCTTGGTTCTACACCTACGATTCTGCCTTATACGGTAGCTTATCTGAGGATCATTTTATTCGGTGCTCCGGCTATGACAGCATCCCTTGTGCTGAACAATCAGATGCGTTTTCAGGGAAGCGCTTTTTATGCAATGATCGGTATTGTGTCAGGTGCCGTGATTAATATTGTACTGGATCCGATTCTGATTTTTGTGTGTGGTATGGGAATCGCAGGAGCGGCGCTTGCAACTACTTTAAGTCAGTGTCTCAGTTTCGTCCTGCTCCTGATCATGGTCAGGCAAGGCGGAAATATACAGATTCGTTTGAGTAATTTTAAACCCAGCCTGCATTTTTATCAGGAAATTATAAGAGGTGGAATCCCGGCTCTGTTCAGACAAGGGCTTGCAAGTGTGGCTACCATCTGTCTGAATCATGCTGCCAGCGTATACGGTGATGCAGCTATTGCAGGAATGTCTATTGTTTCCCGTATCATGATGTTTGCCAATTCTGCTTTGATCGGATTTGGACAGGGATTTCAGCCTGTCTGCGGGTTCAATTACGGAGCGGGGAAATATAAAAGAGTGCTGGATGCCTATTGGTTTTGTGTGAAATTTTCTTTTTTTGTACTTGTGGGAATGGCAGTGGTGGTGTATTTGACGGCGCCTCAGCTTGTAACGGTTTTCCGGAAGGGTGACCCGGATGTTATTGAGGTGGGAACTGCAGCCTTGCGCTATTCTGTCCTTGCATTTCCATTAAGTTCATGGATTATTATGTGTAATATGATGCTGCAGTCTATCGGAAAAGGCATAAAGGCTTCTATTGTATCTTCCGCCAGACAGGGAATCTTTTTCCTGCCGCTTATTATGATTCTTCCGTATTTCTTCGGACGAACGGGAGTGGAAATATGCCAGGCAGTGTCTGATGTGTTTGCGCTGACAATTTCCATTCCCATCGGGATGAGCGTGATCAGAGAGATGAAGGAAAATGATTGTTCTTCATAAATATTTTCCCGCACGGTATACAGAAAAATTGAAATTACGGATACGTGTATTTTGTGAAAGTTCATCAATGCGGTCGTAATATTTTTTCAGCCATGATATTGATATTTCATTAATACCACTGTTTTCTGTCATTGTGTATTCTGTCCTGTCATTTAAATATTCTGAGGATTCATCAGTATCGGCAAAAACGGCGGGATCTGTCTCAAGATAAGGGTTTTTCTCCTGATCAAGAAGAACCGGAGCCGCGTCTGCGGACAGGCCGCTCAAATATCTTTTGCTGTCGGCAACATCATATTTATTCAAATATTCTATATGTGCCGGATTCAGATTGTATCTGGCAATCCAGTAGTCCGGGTGGGCAAAAGAAAGACAGATGTAAAATACAGTGACAATAACCATGCTGTAAGTAAAAAGCGGAAATCTGTTTTTGTAGATAAAGATTGTAACGCCTGTCATCAGGAGGAATATAACCGCCAGTGACCAGAGCACAAATATCCGCAGAAAAGTCAGATTGTAACGGTCGATATACATAAACATGCGCAGTGCGCTTGAAAGGATCATGATAAATGTACATCCGCTGATGATGGTTAATATTGCTTTCAATACCTTGTTTTCACGGAAAAAATACAGGCAGACCAGCACAATCATCAGATTTAAGACACACACTGCCAGCAGCTGGAAAAATCCTTCTCTGGCGTAGCCTGAATAAGTATATCCATCGGGAAGCTGCATATTTCCGATAAAAAGATACAGGATCTGTATCACGCTGAATATCAGATAGAGCATGGAAAGTGCGGCTGTAACGATAATGGCAATAATCGGATCAAAGATCCCGTAATGCTTTACTTCTTCATCTACATTTTTCATGCAGAGTGTGGCATAGACAGAATAAGAACAAAAAAATATCATGATAACCATAATCAGAATTTCAAAAATAGTGCTGAAATGAAAAGAAGAAAACATGTCAGACAATATATTTGAAAATACGGCATCTGCGCTGGCAAGCAATAAAGTCATAAATGTAAAGACAGGTATGGTAATGGTTATTCCGATTAAAACGGGAAGAAAATAGCTTTTTTTACCGTCTTGTTCCTTTTTTTCCACATTAAAATAAAATACCATGTCGCTGACAGGACGGTACATATTGACAAAAAATGTTCCGGTCATCTGACAGAATGCAATAAAGTATTTCGGAAAGTTCCAGCTTTTGTTCTGATACATTGTGTGAATCATCAGTACAAAGGAAAGTATGAAGATACCACATTTGTTCATAAAAAGCAGCGGTGTTGAATTCGTAAAACAGTTGGAAATTCCCAACAGGACTATGCTAACGATGTAGAAAATACTGTCTTTTTTGCAGGGAACCCCTAACTTTTGCATAGAGAAGAAGAAATAGTAAAGGGTTCCTGCGACGAAAAAAGGGTAAGTAATTCCGGAAGCATTTTTATACAGGCAGAAAGTATAAAAAATTGCATAGAGGAAACTCCCGATGCCGAAAAAGGAAAAATGTTTCTTCATACTTTTGGTATAAGCAGTATCCTCTTCTTTTGGTTTTGCAGAGTAGTGGATTTGTGTGGCATAGGGATTGTTAATACCGGTATTGGATGCCGCCTGATCCTGATTTGCCAAATCCGGATCATTTCTGTATAGATTATTTTGTGTCATAATTGTTCTCTCCCTTCATTGATTGAGTCAGATCCGTTTTCCGGGGTATCCTCGTCCTCCACATACTGTAAAAGATCGCCAGGCTGACATTCCAGTGCCTTGCAGATTTCATTCAGTGTGGAAAGACGGATTGCTTTCGCCTTGTTATTTTTTAAGATGGACAGATTTGCAAGGGTAATGTCAATTTCGCCTGCCAGTTCGGTCAGTCCTTTCTTGCGCATTGCCATCATTACATCCAGATTAATAATGATTGCCATATTTACCTCCATTCCAAAGTGCTTTATGCTGAGGCCGCGGGCAGAATTTAGGAGTTTTCCGAAGGAATACTCCGATTTTGCTCTGCGATCAACAGAATTTGGTTCATGTCTATCAAAAAATGATCTGATTATATCGTCAGGTCGTTTTCTATTTTATAAGTGACTGCTTTGTCAAAGATGCCTGCCAGTACTTTGCTGAACAGTCCGGCAATCACAAACACCAATATGATGATAAGAACCGCCGGTGTGAGATATATAAAGAGCCGGCAGGCTGTGATCACTGCAATGAAAAAGCTGTAAATACTCATTTTTTGAAGACGTACTACATTATCCCGGACAAAACAGTCGTCATGGATGACAGTCAGAAACATTTTGCGAAGCTGTTGTATGATCAGGATTGCAAAAATTCCCGATATGATGAAGATCACGCATAGAGAATAGTAGTTATCTTCAAAGTACGTATTGTATCTTCCGTAGATTTTAAAACTGATTGGAAGAGTTATAATCACAACGATTCCTGAAAAAAACATAAAATCCAGAAGATATTTCGTAAATAAAGTCAGTTTGTCTTTCATAATGTAATAGTCCTTTCTTGCTTTGATCGTTTTGTTGTAACCATAATTTATCACGCATTAAAATGAAAGTCAATAAAAATTTATCGAATATCAATAAATAATTATTATATTGCAATAATAGGTGTAAAATAATTGGATTTGAAGAAGATACGGATGATTGATTCAGCAATACATTTGTATTATAATAAAGTATAAATCTATATGGAAAGTTATTTCACAGGGTACGAATACTGGGCAGGAGAAAACGTGGTAATGATTCTAGGTGATTTTGCAGCATGGAATATACAGAATATTATAATACGTGTTGTTGTGGCGGCGATCCTGGGCGGTATCATCGGACTTGACCGGGGTATGAAGCACCGTGGTGCGGGTACCAAGACAATTACGGTGGTCTGTCTGGGCGCAACGCTGGTAATGTTGACAGAACAGTATATCCAGATTAATTTTCCGGGACTGGCCAATATGAACCGTCTGGCGGCACAGGTGATCAGTGGCGTAGGTTTTATCGGGGTTGGAACGATTATTATTTCCAAGCACCGCGTCAGAGGGCTGACCACCGCCGCAACTCTCTGGGCAAGCGCATGTGTGGGCCTCGCGGTGGGTATCGGATTTATCGAGGGAGGAATTCTGATCACGGTGATGATGCTTGTTTCTCTGCATGTGCTTCCATTTGTGGAGCGTTTTGCCACCAGACATTCACGCTATTGTAATGTGTTTATGGATGTTGAAAAAAGCCGGGATCTTCATATTGTTATACAGGATCTCAAAGAAGCCGGGATTGTCATTGATTCCATGGAAATGAGTGAATCCAGGGATGCGGGAGAGGAGATTTCCGTGCATATGGTTCTCTATGTGAAAAAGTCCATGGAACGGACGGCAATTTATGACATTCTGATGAAGTCGGACAAGGTGGTTTCAGTGGATTTTCTGTAATTTATTTGATCAACAATCCCACCGGACAATGATCCGAACCCATCACATCTTTATAGATCATTGCATCCTGCAGACGGTCTTTCAGACATTCCGATACAAGGAAATAGTCAATACGCCATCCTGCATTCTTTGCTCTGGCGCTGAACTGGTATGACCACCAGGAGTAGGCGCCTTCCAGATCCGGATAAAAATAACGGAAAGTATCAATAAATCCGGCTTCTGTCAATGCCGTAAATCTGGCCCTTTCTTCATCTGTAAAACCGGCATTTTTGCGGTTTGTCTTCGGATTTTTCAAATCAATTTCCTTATGCGCCACATTCAGATCGCCGCAAAAAATCACGGGCTTCTTTTCTTCCAGATTTTTCAGATAGGACAGAAAATCTTCTTCCCATTTCATGCGGTATTCCAGTCTGGTCAGTTCACGTTGGGAATTGGGAGTATATACGGTAATAAAATAGAAATCAGGATATTCTAATGTAATGACACGTCCCTCATGGTCATGTTCTTCAATGCCCATGCCACAGGAAACGGAAAGAGCTTCCTCTTTCGAAAAAACAGCAGTTCCCGAATAGCCTTTTTTCTCCGCATAATTCCAATACTGATGATATCCCGCAAGATCCAGATCAATCTGCCCCTCCTGCAGTTTTGTCTCCTGCAGACAGAAGAAATCCGCATCCTCCGCCTGTACAAATTCCAGAAATCCCTTACCCACACAGGCCCGCAGCCCGTTTACATTCCATGATATAAATTTCATAATACCTCATGCATATCGCAGGCTTGTTTGCGATATGATCCTCCATTCCTGCTCAATAATATTCTTTTATCAGTTTCTCAACAATTTCTTCCGAAAGCTCATACATTCCGTCGATCCGCTGGATATAATTGTCCTCCGTCAGCCTGTCTTCTCCTTTAGCCAGTTTATCAAAAACATAGTAGTTGATATCCTTGGAGAAATGTACCATATCCATATAGAGATCCAGATTTGTGATGATCTCCCGGTCATCCTGATAAAAATAAATTTCCGCGTTGTCATACTGCAGAAGCGCTTTTACGGCCTGCTTCTCATTATAGATCACTGCATCCCGCTCTCCCGTGCGAAAGGCATTATCCCACCAGAGCATGGAATAGGGTGAAAAGAAAAATTTAAAGGTAGTTTCCGGATGCGCCTCCACCTGGGCTGTCAGCAATGCAATATTACCTGCAAGGTTCGCAGAATTGGCGGTTTCCGGCTGCATTTTTTTTACAGAAGGAAGGCGGGTATACATGCCCATGGCCATGTCCTGTCCGAAATATTTCCATTGTGCCCAGTTATAGGAATTGCCTTCGTCATAATCCCCGATAAAAGAAAAGGCCAGCATATAAGGGATTTTTTCCATAAGCACATCTTTGTTGAGTACATAAGGATAATCGTTGAGCCGGTTCTTATCGTAGAGATACATGGGACAGCCCGTGGAGACAAAGGTCGGTTCCGTACTTGCCGACAGGGAGGATGGATCAATGTTGTAGAAAACATACCGGATCTCCCGTTCGGCATAGGCATTGTCCAGAAAATAACTGAGATCTGCAGTGGCTCCGTAAGACCGGATCGCTTTGATCGCAGTACAGCCGAAAGCATCGTCAAACCACTTATTGTTGTAATTTTCGCAGACTGATGAACCTACAATCAGTGCGTCATAATCAAAAGTGCGCAGTGTCCCGATACATTGATATTCCTTGTCCGTCAGTACCGCCTTCAAACCCGGAAGAGGTTTATGATATTGATAAAAAGGGTCAAAAACTATCACTGTGGTGATGACGGCCGCAAGCAGAATAAGGGTTCGTATGAAAAATGATCTGATGAATTTTTGATCTGTGTTCATGTTTTTCTCCATTTCTGCGCTGCTTTTTGCGCATAAACGAGTTTGTAGGTGTTAAAAAGCGCTTCGTTGGCTGAAAACAGGCCGGATGTCAAAAATTAAAATACAGAAAAGTACTTACCTGTGACAACGAAACGATGCACCAGATCAGCAGAATACTGATGGTCCAGCATCTTCCTGAAGTCAGTTCTCCACGCATGGCACGCTCGTAGGCATTGGGTCTGAAAACCAGATAAAAGGCCAGTGCAAAGAGCAGGAACATAAAAATCAGATACAGGTAGTTTATCATATCCGGCAAAACCATATCCATGGCCTGTCTGATTACGTAAATTTCTGAAATATCCAATTGTGCCGCGACTTCATAAATCTTTCCGGTGAATTTTCCGGAAAAAAGATTTTTGAAAAGCTGCAAGGCGCCGGCCATACTCTGACTTCTGAAGAAAAAGAGAGACAGGTTAAAGAGGCTGAAGGTAAAAAGCCAGCCCAGCCATGCCGGAATATGGAACCGGCAGGGTCTTTTTTCATCCCGTCCTTCCACGCCGATGATTCCAAGGCTGTCCCATACGACCATTACGCCGTGCATGGCCCCCCAGGCCACATAAGTCCATGCCGCCCCGTGCCAGAGGCCGCTGAGCAGAAAGACGATGAAGGTGTTGAGCAGCATCCGCAGATAGCCTTTTCTGCTGCCGCCCAGAGGAATATAGACATATGTGATAAAAAACCGGGACAGTGTAATATGCCATCTCTGCCAGAATTCTTTGATGCTGCATGAACGGTAGGGAGAATTAAAGTTAACGGGAAGATCAATGTTAAACATTTTACCCAGTCCCATGGCCATATCGGAATATCCGCTGAAATCAAAATACAGTTCAAAGGTATAGGAAAGGATCACCACTATCGTGGAGATACTGTCCAGGGAAAAGGTCTGCGCAAAACCATAATTTGCCATCAATGCAAAGGTATCCGCCAGCAGCACTTTTTTGGCCAGGCCGAGCACAAACAGATAGATGCCTCTGGAAAAAGAGGAGGCATCAAAAGAGCGCTTTCCGGTATCTTCAAACTGAGGAATCATTTCTTTGTACAGGACGATAGGGCCTGCAATCAACTGGGGAAAAAAGGTGACGAAGGTGACATAGTTAATGAAAGAGTAATGCTCACATTTACCAAGACATCTGTCAATCACAAAAGAAAGCTGCTGGAAGGTGAAAAAGCTGATTCCCAGCGGCAGCAGTATTTTTTTCAAAGTAAAGTCCGTCTGAAAAACAAGATTAATATTTTCAATGAAAAAGTCATAGTACTTAAAATAAAATAAAATACCCAGATTCAGCAGGATGCCGGCAAACAGACCGGTCCGGTTCCACAGTTTTGCACGGGAAGATTCCGGGGAAATGCGGGTAAGCAGAAAACTCAATCCGTAATTCAGGCTGATGCTGACCAGAATAACGGCCAGATAATATGCGTTGAAATAGCCGTAAAACCACAGGGACATACCGGCCAGAAAAATGTTTGCGTATTTGTACATCTTCTGCCGGTTCAGGACGTACCAGCCAAGCAGAGTCAACGGTAAAAATATGAAAATAAAAATGTAAGAATTAAAAAGCATATTATAACGGAATTCCTTCCTGCATACATATTTTTCTAATAAAGGCAGAAACTAGTATTAATCTCAGTGTAACCTTTTATGAAGGATTATAACACTAATTCCCATGCATGGGAATCCATATGAAACATTTTGAAATGGAGGTAAAGAGAATCAGCCATGAGAAAAACAATTGCACTTATCATGATCGGGGGATCGGTCTTACTGACAGCATGTGGAAATGAACTGCCGGAAGAAGAACTGGTTAATAACGGGCAGGCTTTTGAAATGCAGAAAATTGATGAAGATCTGGAAGCAAGCAGCTTTCCCTTTCAGAATAAGGAAAAGTTTGTAACGCTGACGGAACTTAAGGATGGCGTGAAAGAACTGATGGGTGACCAGTACTGGCCGGAGGTGGATCTGACCGGGGAAGAACTGGAGGCAAAAACAGGTATCACGGAAGATATGTATGTGGATTTCCTGGCGGAAAGGCAGGTGCTGGATTCCCATATTGATACAATGATTATCATACAGGCTAAGGAGGCTCAGGTGGGAGCGGTGGAGCAGGCGCTGGAACAGTACCGTTCAAATTTGATCGAAGAAAATAAAGAGCATCCCCAAAATCTGTGCAAGGCGCAGGCATCCCGCATGGAAACAATAGAAAACTATGTCTGTTTCGTACAGCTTGGTGCAGATACCACAATCGTTGCGGATAAGGGCGAAGATGAAATCATCGCTTACTGTCAGGAAGAGAATGAGCGGGCGCTTTATGTGCTGGAAAAGGGTATATTGGAGTAAAATACGGAAAGCTATTGCCATCCGCATCTGAATAGATTATGATTCTCTATGTGATCAGCCGAAAAATTTTATTGAATGAAAATCCGGTTTTGCAAGGTGACGAAATTTAGGCGGATCATACAGAAAAGCGGAAGGGCGGGCAGTGTTTATGGCGGTTTATTATGGAGTTAATGATAAAATTTTTACCTTACAGACAAGGCATTCTACTTATCAAATGAAGGTGGATGATTTCGGATTTCTTCTGCATTTGTATTACGGCAGCAGGACAGAGGGAAATATGGATTATCTGCTTACTTATTATGACAGAGGTTTCTCCGGCAATCCCCATGATGCGGGAGAGGACAGAACATATTCGATGGACGCGCTGCCTCAGGAGTATCCGGCGGCGGGAACCGGAGATTACAGAAACAGTGCACTTGTGATCCAGGGCGCTGATGGATCGGAATGCTGTGACCTGCGTTATACCAGCCATGAGATTTGCAGTGGAAAATATGCTTTGCCGGGGCTTCCGGCGGTTTTTGCAGAGAAGGAAGAAGCGCAGACACTGGAAATACTGCTGGAAGACCGGATCAGTAAGATCCAGGTGAAGTTATTGTACGGTGTACTGGAAGAGGAAGATATCATTACGAGAAGCGTGCGGATCATCAACCGCGGCGGGGAAGAAGTTACGGTGGAAAAAGCGGCTTCGGCCTGTCTTGATTTTGTAAGCGGAGAGTATGACCTGATCAGTTTTTATGGAAGACATGCGATGGAGCGCAATTTCCAGCGTGCCGCTGTCGTTCATGGCAGCCAGTCTGTGGGAAGCCGCAGAGGAACTTCCAGTCATCAGTATAATCCGGCAGTGATTGTTTCTGACAAAAATACGACCGAAGATCATGGAAGCTGTTTTGGAATGGTTTTTGTTTACAGCGGGAATTTCCTTTGTGAAGCGGAGAAAGATCAGTATGGACAGACGAGGGTATTGATGGGTATGCAGAGCGATCAGTTCCATTTTTCCCTGCTGCCGGAAGAAGAACTGATCGTTCCTGAGACGATTCTGTGTTATTCCGATCAGGGATTCGGGGAATTGTCCGTGAGATACCACCGCTGTATCAGGGATCATATCTGCAGAGGGAAATACAGTCATGCTCCCAGGCCGGTTCTGGTAAACAGCTGGGAGGCGGCATATTTTCACTTCAATGGCGAAACGATCTGCCAGCTGGCGAAAGATGCTGCGGAACTGGGGATTGATATGGTTGTCATGGACGACGGCTGGTTTGGTAAGCGGGAAGATGATAATACCGGGCTGGGTGACTGGCAGGTGAATGAGAAAAAGCTTGGATGCACGCTTAGCGAACTGGTGCAGAAGGTCAATGATATGGGTGTGAAATTCGGTATCTGGATCGAGCCGGAGATGATATCGGAGGACAGTGATCTGTACCGTGCACATCCTGACTGGGCGTTTCAGATTCCGGGCAGGAATCCGGTCAGGGGAAGAAACCAGCTTACCCTTGATTTTTCCAGAGCGGAAGTAAGGGATTATATTTTTGATGAGATATGCAAGGTTCTGGATCAGGGAAACATAGAATATGTGAAATGGGATATGAACAGGAGCATTGCAGATGTTTATTCCATTTCGGGCAGACAGGGAAGGGTCGCTCACGAGTATGTGCTGGGTGTATATGATTTTCTGGAAAAGCTGACAGCGAAGTATCCCGATATCCTGCTGGAAGGATGCAGCGGGGGCGGCGGAAGGTTTGACGCGGGTATGATGTATTACACGCCTCAGATCTGGTGCAGTGACAACACGGATGCTCTGGACAGGCTGCGGATTCAGTACGGCACCTCCTTTTTCTATCCGATGACTACGGTCAGCGCCCATGTATCGGCAGTGCCCAATCATCAGACAGGACGCAGCATCAGCTTGCGTACCAGAGGAATTGTGGCATCTACGGGAGCCTTTGGATATGAACTTTCTCTGCAGAAGCTGACAGAGGAGGAAAAAGAAGAGGTCAGAAAACAGATCGACGAATACCGGAAATTTGAGGAATTGATCCGTAAAGGAGATTATTACAGGCTGTCCAGTCCGTTCCAGGATGAGTATACGGCATGGATGTATGTGTCGGAAAACAGGGAAAAGGCATTGCTTCATGTGGTGATGACCGAAAATCATGGAAATATGACTGTAAACTATGTGAAATTGAAGGGACTTCTGCCGGAGGGTGTGTACCGGGAGTCTGAGAGCGGACGCTGTTATGCCGGCTCTGCATTGATGAATGCGGGGATTCCCATGCCGGTGGAGATGGGAGAGTGTTGTGCTTATCGTTATATGTTTGAGAAGGATGCCTGAAAACAGGTGTCCTTTTTCAATATTTCTTCTTCTCATATCACTTTTGACATGCTATAATACAAATAATTTCGTATAGTTTCGTAAATATATTAATAACATATAAATACGAAATATACAATAACAGTGTATAACATGCAGAAGGAGGATGAAAATGAGAAGAAGGATCAGTGCGTTTATGATGGCAGTGATGCTGTTTGCCGTACCTTTTGTGAGCATGATGCTGGATGCAATAACGGTACATGCGGCAGAGGGTATTACGATCAAGCTGCATTACCACAGAGGAGATGACAACTACAGCGGCTGGGATGTCTGGATGTGGGAAGAAGGCGGAGAGGGCGGCGGTTTCCCTTTTGTGGAAGAGGACGGGGAAATGGTGGCAACGAAGGAGGTTACGCCCGGCATCACGAGGATCGGATTTATCATCCGCACGGCGGACTGGACAAAAGATTTTGACGGGGATCAGTTCATTGATGTGTCGGAGGTGATTTCCGGTACGGTACATATTTATGTAGAATCCGGTCAGGAAGGTTATACGACAGAGTATGCCGATGATGTGGTGACAGGTGTCAGGCTTAAAACTGCCACTTACAACAATGACAGCACCGTCACAGTCACAATGACGGGAGAACTTGAGGGCAGTCCTGAGGGAGTATTTACTGTTGCGGACAAGGAAGGCAAAGTGGAAGTTACGAGTGTGGAGGTGGAAAAGGATTTTGCCTATACACTGGTGCTGGCGGAAGAACTGGATGCTTCTAAAAGTTACACGGTGACTTTTGAAGGGACAGCTTATGACATTTATATACCAAGCGTTTATTCTACGCCGGAGTTTGAGGCGGAATATACTTATACGGAGGATGATCTTGGCGCAGTATGGAGCAAAAACGCAACGACCTTCCGTGTCTGGGCACCTACGGCGGAATCAGTGAAAGTGAATCTGTATGAGTCGGGTAAAGGATATGTGAAAGATCTGATGGAATCCCTCGAAATGACACCGGATATAAAGGGAACCTGGACCCTATCGAAGGATGGCGACTTAAACGGCGTTTATTATACGTATTCTGTTGTGATAGACGGTGTGGAGAGGGAAGCATGTGATCCCTATGCGCGTACCACAGGCGTTAACGGTGAGCGCGCCATGGTTATTGATCTGGACGGAACAGACCCGGAAGGTTGGGAAAATGACGTTGATCCCCATGCCGGAAACAAGATCAACGATGCGGTGATTTATGAACTTCATGTACGGGATCTTTCTGTGGGTGCAGATTCCGGTATTGAGAATAAGGGAAAATTCCTGGGACTTACGGAAACCGGGACAAAGACGGCCTCCGGTATCGCAACCGGACTGGATCACATCAAGGAACTGGGCGTAACCCATCTGCATCTGCTGCCCATCTATGATTTCGGTTCTGTGGATGAAACTCATACAGTGGAGAATCTTTTTAACTGGGGTTATGATCCGGTGAATTACAATGTTCCTGAAGGCTCTTATTCCACTGATCCGTATAACGGTGAAGTGCGTGTGAAAGAGTTGAAGCAGGCGGTGAAGGCGCTTCATGACAATGACATCAGCGTGGTGATGGATGTGGTCTACAATCATGTGTATAATGCCTCCTCTTTCTGTTTTAATAAGATTGTGCCTGATTATTTTTCAAGAATTGATGCAAGCGGCGGTTATTCCAACGGTTCCGGCTGTGGAAATGATACCGCGTCAGAGCGTTCCATGGTGAAAAAATATATCGTGGATTCCGTTTCTTATTGGGCGGATGAATACCATATTGACGGATTCCGTTTTGACCTGGTGGGGCTTCTGGATACGGATACTGTAAACGAGATTGTAACGGAAGTGCACAAAGATCATCCCAATGTGATCTTTTACGGGGAAGGCTGGACCATGGAGACGGCGGTCACGAAGGAAGGATATACGCTGGCGACTCAGGTGAATTCCTCTTACACGCCGGAATTTGCATATTTTAACGATACCATCCGGGACGGTTTGAAAGGGAGCGTTTTTGATGATCTGGATAAAGGCTTTGCGTCCGGCAAGACAGGAATGGAAGAAACCATCACAGACTGCTATCTGGGTGCGGATAAATGGTGCAGCAGTCCATCCCAGACGATCAACTACGCGTCCTGTCACGATAATCTGACCTTATTCGATCATTTACAGACTGCAAGGCCGGAGGCATCCAGAGAGGATCTGGTGAAAATGAACAATCTTGCCGCGGCGGTTTATATGACTGCACAGGGAACGCCTTTTCTGCAGGCGGGAGAAGAGATGCTGCGCACAAAGCAGAGAGAGGACGGAACCTTTGATTCCAACAGTTACTCTTCCGGTGATCAGATCAACTGCCTGAAATGGAGCGATTTGGAAGATGAGGCTTATGCACAGGTGTTTGAGTATTATAAAGGTCTGATTGCGTTCCGGAAATCCCACGGTGCGCTTCGTCTGAGCAAAGCGGAAGACGTGGCGGTATATGTGACTCCTGTGGACGGGCTGGATGCAAATGTACTTGCCTATGATATCAAGGGCGGTCAGGAAAATGAAACGGCAGATGAATTGTTCCTTGTTTTCAATGCAAATGAGAGCGAAACCACTGTGACTCTTCCTGAGGGAAGCTGGAATGTCTGCATTAATGGAGAAAAAGCGGGTACGGAAGTACTGGAAACAGTGTCGGGAGGCAGCCTGACGGTAGCGCCGGTTTCCGCCATGGCACTGGTAAAAGAAAGCTCTCAGGAGGCAGGATCCGGAGAAGCTGCAGATGTGGAGCAGGCAGGAGAAGGGGTGCAGGAAACAGAAGATAACAGCGGCGGATTTAACAGGACAGTTCTGGTTATTGTCATTGTGGCAGTGGTTGTCTGCGGCGGAGGTTTTGCTGTGAGCCGGCGGAAGAAGAAAGAATAACACAGGCCGGCAGTGATTGAATTATAAAATTTTTACATAAGATAGAGAGACATCTCGGCACATCAGATACAGTCTGTTGTGGGAGATGTCTTTTTTGGTGGTCTTTGGGGATCACCAGATACCGTTTTTATTTTAATAAATAGAAATATATACAGAAATATGATAGAATAGACGAAACCACAAAAATTAAGTATTCATTAAGCAAAAAGTGTTTCCTGGTTTACATGGAAACGGCCCGGAATATGGTGGCTGGGGTATAACCGTGAATTGTAGTTGGAAAGGATATTGTATCATGCAGGATTTTATCAAAATTTCGAGATATGCAGGGATGCGTAATGATCTGGCGCAGGCAGGCGGCGGCAATACTTCTGTAAAGCTGGATGATCATATTATGCTGGTGAAAAGCTCCGGCGTTCAGCTTGCGGATGTGAAGGGGCAGAACGGATATTCTAAAGTGGATTACAGAAAAATTGTGGATTATTTCAAAGAGCATGTGGAGCCTGTAAAAGAAGACGTTTTTACAGAAGAAATCGGCAAAGAGCTTTTGAAAGATGCACAGATCGAGGGCGGCCGGTCCTCCATTGAGACTTTTTTACATGCGGTCACAGGCAGATACACGCTGCATTCTCATCCTGCACTGGTAAATATTCTGACAGCCAGAGAGGAGGGAACGGAAACTCTCAGGACTCTTTTTCCGAAGGCTGTGTTTGTTCCATACCGGAAGCCGGGTGCGGCGCTGGCGGAGACATATTATAAACTGTTCCGGGAGCAGCAGGCTAAAGGTGCGGAGGGTTCGGTGATTTTTCTTTCCAATCACGGTCTGGTGGTGAGCGGTGATGACGGCGACGAAGTGATTCGGAAGACGGAACAGGTTTTGGAGACCATTGCCCGGTATCTGGGAATGGATGACAGCGCATACCGTCAGGCCACGATGCTGGATCAGACCATACAGCAGATCGAACTGCTTCGGGGTAATCTTGTTTATCTGTCCGAGAATAAGTATCTGTCCCGGGAATATGCCGGCAGTAAACTGGTGGAAAAGGGATTGTGGGAACATGCTTTCTGTCCGGATTGTGTGGTTTACGCCAATAAGAAATTACTGTGGTTAAAGAAGGAATATACGCAGCAGGATATTTTGGATTTTATAGAACAGTACGGGATTCCTGCACTGGTGTATCATGAGGGGAATTTTTATATTCTGGCGGAGAGCGTTAAGAAAGCACAGGAGATTGAGAATGTGATGAGTTTTGCGGCCAGGGTGCAGTGCGGCAATGAGGGGCACAAAATGAATCTTTTAAACGATGCCCAGAAAGAAGAACTGCTCAATTGGGATGCGGAGAAGTACCGCAGGCAGAAGGCTTAACAATTTAAAACGGAAAGGATAAAAAAAGATATGAACGTGATCATTCCGATGACGGGATATGGATCCCGCTTTGTGGCAGCAGGTTATCAGGACTTAAAACCTTTTATCAGGGTAATGGGCAGACCGATCATAGAATGGATTGTAAAGGGTATGTATCCCGCGGACGTACAGTTTATCTTTGTCTGCCGCGGGGAACATCTGCGAAAGGATCCTTCCATGCAGGGCAGGCTTCTTGATCTGGCACCGGGGGCGAAAGTGGTGTCTATTGAGGACTGGGTGAAAAAAGGACCGGTGTATGATGTGCTCCGGGCCTACCGGATGCTGTGCGGGCAAAATGAAGTGGATACGCAGGACGGATGTATCATTAATTACTGTGATTTTTATATGGATTGGGATTATAATGCGTTTGCTGGAGAAGCGAAGCGGAGGAATTGTGACGGTGCAGTTCCCTGTTATACGGGATTTCATCCCAATCTCCTGCCGGAGAAAAATTATTATGCTTCCTGCCTGACGGACGAACAGGATGATCTCGTTGAGATTCGGGAAAAATATTCTTTTGAAAAGGACAAGACGAAAGCGAAACATTCTCCTGGCGTTTATTATTTTAAGAACGGCGATGTCATGGAAAAATACTGTCAGATCCTGACGGAGCATGAAGAGTGTGCCATCAACGGAGAATTTTATGCTTCTCTTCCCTATAATTTCATGGTGCGTGACGGGTTGAAAGTCTGGGTGCCTGCGGATGTGAAATATTTCTGCCAGTGGGGCACGCCGGAGGATATGAAGGAGTTTGTCTACTGGACGGATTTATGCCTGAGAGGCGGTGCAAGAGAGAATAAGTGCAGCGATGGACAGACGGGATCTCATAAGGAAGCCGGTAAGATCTTGATTCCCATGGCAGGCGCCGGACAGCGGTTTGCGGATGCGGGTTATCGGGTACATAAGCCGGCTATTATGACCACAGACAGAAATACCGGACAGGAGAAGCCCATGGTAGTATGCGCTACCGCGGATCTGCCGGGTGTGGCGGCGGACGGCAGCAATGTAATCTATGTGGACAGGACTTTTCATAAGGAAGACGGCGTGGAGGACGCGATCCGCGCTTATTATCCTCAGGCATCTTTTATTACGGTGGATCATCTGACGGAAGGGCAGGCCTGCACCTGTATGCTGGCGGAGGAAATGCTGGATCCGGAAGAGCCGCTGCTGATCGCGGGCTGCGACAACGGAATGGATATTGACAGAGAGGTTTTTGACCGGCTGACAGAAGAGTGCGATTGTATTGTTTTTACTTACAGGCATAATGAAGCCGTACTGGCCAATCCCGATGCATACGGCTGGATGATTACTGACGATGAAGGAAATATCACAGATACTTCCATTAAAAAAGCGATCTCCGATACACCTATGGAAGATCCGGCTGTGGTGGCTACCTTCTGGTTTAAGAAGGCAAAGGTATTTTTGGAGGCGACAAGAAAGATGATCGCGGAGGATGACCGGATCAATGGCGAATTTTATGTGGATCAGACGGCTAAACATGTGCTGGAACTTGGTTACCGTGGGAAGATTTTTGATATCCGCCGCTATGTGGGCTGGGGTACGCCGGCAGATTACGAAGGGTATCAGAAGACGTGGCAGTATTTTAAGGAATTGACGGAAATTATGACAGCGCTGTAAAGAGATGGATAATAGAGGGAATGCAGAGCATTATATATTTTGGGTTCCATCAGAAAATGTGTGAGAGAGGCATGGCAGTTTCATGTTGCGGAAGTTAGATACATTGGATTTGGAAAAGAATTACGAGAAGATCCTGCGGGCGGTCATTATATTGACAGTCCTGTTTAAGCTGCTTTTGATGGGATTTTTTTCGTCTGATTACCAGGATCTGATGTTCATACCTTTTGTGAAATGTTTTCTGGGCGGTGAAAATCCGTATCAGTATTATTATGATCATCAGCTTCTTTCTTCTTTTCCCTATCCGCCGGTGATGCTTTTCATAGAATGTACGGGCGGTGTTTTCCTGCACTTTTGCGGAACACTTCCGGTTTTTTTACAGAATCTGTTATTTAAGCTTCCACTGCTTATGATGGATCTGCTAGGCCTGTATTATCTGATGCATATTTCCAGATCCAGGAGAAAATATATACTGGTGCTGTATTTCATGTCGCCCATTGTTCTGTATTCTTCTTATATGCACGGACAGCTTGATATCATCCCCACGGTTTTTCTGGTGGGAGCCATCTACTATCTGACACAGACTGGACTGACGTCAGAGCAGACTATTTGGAGCGAATGGAAGTTTGTGGCATTTTTGACCTTTTCCCTGGCTTCAAAATTTCACATTGCGGTAGTGCTGCCGTTGTTTCTCCTTTATCTTTATAAGAAAAAAGGGCGCAGGAAGGCGATCATAATGACCGGACTTCCGGTATTGTTTACGGCTCTGCTGGCAGTGCCTTTCTGGGGCAGCGGCTTTGTGAATATGGTAATTTTTAACAAAGAGCAGAGTGTGATTGACAATGTTTATATCGAGTACGGAAGTGCCCGTTTGCTGTTGTGTGTGCTGGTGCTGCTGTTCATTTATTTTCAGGCTTTTCATATCAACCAGATGAACAGAGATCTGTTGATCAGCATGACAGGGCTGTTATTTTCGGTATTCCTGGCCTTTGTGCCTGCCATGCCGGCGTGGTTTATCTGGGTGGTGCCATTTTTTATGCTCTATCTGGCCGGACTGTCTGTAAACAGAGGCAAGATGGTCATGGTATATGGTTTTTTTAATCTGTTGTACCTGTTGTATTATTTGTGTTTTCATGCCACCCGTTTTACGGATCTGTCTTTTCTGGGCATGGATCTTGTGTGGCTTAAGGTTACCGATCCTGAGGTGAAAAATATCGTATTTACGCTGATGGTCGGCTTGTTTCTGATTCTGGTGCTGTCCATGTATCTGTATGGCGTAAACAGCAATTCTTATTACCGGAGACGCAACCGTCCTTTTACCATTGGCATCGCGGGGGACAGCGGCGCGGGCAAGAGCAGGCTGCTTTTGATGCTGGGGGAACTCCTTTCCGAAGAAAATATATTGAATATTGAGGGGGACGGAGACCATAAATGGGAGCGCGGAAGCGATAAGTGGAATGAGATGACACATTTGAACCCTCTGGCCAATTATCTTTACAGACAGGCGGAGGATCTGCGGGTACTGCGGGGCAATAATTCTGTAAAAAGAGTGGATTACGACCATAATACGGGTACATTTACCGGTAAGAGAAAGATGGCGCCCAGACCTTATATCGTTATGTGCGGCCTGCATTCGCTGTATCTGCCGCAGATGAGACAGGTGCTGGACTTGAAGATCTTTCTGGATACGGATGAGGCGCTGCGGTGTTACTGGAAGTTTGGACGTGATCTGGGAGACAGAGGGCACAGCGCCGCCGAGGTGATGGCTCAGATCGAAAAGCGGCGGGAAGATGCCCGGAAATATATTTATCCACAGCGGCAGTACGGTGATCTGGTGATTCGTTATTTTGATGACGGGCTGCCGGAAGACCTGGGAAAAGTGGATTCCGGCTATGAATCAAATCTGGGTGTGGAATTTCTGATGGATGTGGGTATCAATGCGGAGCCGGTGCTGGCACTTCTGCAGGAGCAGGGCGTGCGCGGCTGCCTGTCTTATGACAATGACCTGCTGCACCAGAGGATTTTGTTTACGGGTGATGATCTGAAAGTGGATAAAGAGGTGTGGGAAAAAATTGCCCACGCGGCGATTCCCCAGATGGAAGATCTGACAGGCACGCATATCACATGGGAAGACGGTGCAGGCGGCGTAGTGCAGATGATGCTTTTAGTGGTGATCAGTGAAATCATGAAGCGGGATTGAGATGAAACTTTGCAGACTGGAATGAAAGGAAACGAAGATGATCAAGGCAGTAATATGTGATCTGGATGAAACACTCTATGCTTATGCGCCGCTGGACCGGGAAGCACGGGAGAGAGTACGGCGGCTTGCCTGCGGGGAACTGGGGATCACAGAGCAGCAGTATGATGAGGCTTATCTTTTTGGCAGAGAAGAGACGAAACGGCAGTTGGGGGATGTGGGAGCTTCTCACAACAGATTGTTGTACAGTCAGAAGACGCTGGAATATCTGGGCGTGAATCCTGTACCTCTTTCGCTGCAGATGTATGAGACCTATTGGGGTACTTTTCTGGAAAAAATGACTTTGCGCGAAGGTGTCCGGGAGTTTCTGGACCGGATGCACGAACTGGGGATCAGTGTGATGATCTGTACCGATCTGACGGCTCATATCCAGCACCGTAAGATCGAGGCTTTGGGGATCGGGAAAGATATTTCCTGTCTGGTGACCAGCGAGGAGGCGGGTAGAGAGAAGCCGGCGCCGGAGATTTTTGAACTGTGTCTGAAAAAGCTGGGTCTTTCGCCGGAGGAAGTGCTTTTTGTGGGGGACAGCCCGGAAAAAGATGTGGAAGGCCCCAGGGCGGCGGGGATGCATGTATTTCCCTATGATCCCGAAAAACCAAGCCGGGAGCAGTTTGCGAAGGCTGCGTCAGAGGCCGGAGGACTGTCTTTATAAAAAAGGAGATAAAATTTAAGATATGACTGAAAAAGAGAAGAAAATAAAACTTTCCATCGTAGTGCCGTGCTATAATGAAGAACAGAATATTCCTCTGATCCTGAACCGTTTCAGGGAGGTCATAGAAAGGGATGATATCGAAGTCATTCTGGTTGATAACGGTTCTACGGATGACAGCGCCCGGGTGCTTGCAGAGCTTCTGCCCGGATATTCTTTTGCGCGAAGCACGAAGGTGGAGGTCAATCAGGGCTACGGCTACGGTATTTTACAGGGACTTGGGGAGTGCAAGGGAGAATACATAGGCTGGACCCATGCGGATATGCAGACTGATCCGGGAGATATTTTGAAGGCGCTGGCAATCATAGAAGAAGAGAAGGGGCTGGTGTTTGTCAAGGGAAACCGGAAAGGCAGGCCGCTTTTTGATGTATTTTTTACCGCGGGAATGAGCCTCTTCGAAACCTGTTATCTGCGTAAGAAACTTTATGATATCAATGCCCAGCCTAATATCTTTCCGAAGATATTTTTTGACAGCTGGGAGAATCCGCCCTATGATTTTTCACTGGATCTGTATGCCCTGTATATGGCCCGTAAGAGGAATCTGAAGGTGGTCCGGTTTCCGGTGCTGTTTCCGGAAAGAATTTACGGGGAATCCAAATGGAATACCGGTCTGAAGGCAAAATGGAAGTTTATTAAGAGAACTGTTGCATTCAGTGTTAACCTCAAAAAGAATGGCAATTTGTGACATCAGAAAGGAAGGAAAAACATGGAATACATAGCACACAGAGTCAATACACTGGAAGAACTGCGCAAGCTGCCTGAGGAATATGGCGTGGAACTGGATCTGAGAGACGATCTGAACGGCAGAATCTATATATCCCACAATCCTTTTGAGGCGGGGGAGGATTTTGAGGATTATTGCAAAGAATATCATCACGGTACGATGATTCTGAATATCAAGAGCGAGCGCATCGAGCATAAAGTACTGGAATATATGGAGAAATATCAGATCGGGAAATACTTTTTCCTGGATTCTTCTTTTCCCATGATCAAACTTCTCACGGATCTGGGGGTAAAGGATGTGGCGCTCCGGTTCAGTGAACTGGAAGGGCTGGATACGATCCGGAATATGGCGGGAAAGGCCGAGTGGGTGTGGGTGGACTGCTTCACCCGGATTCCTCTGGACAAAGACAGCTATCGGGAGTTGAAGGAGCTTGGTTACAAACTGTGTTTTGTGTCGCCGGAACTGGAAGGACAGGAGGAGAAGCTGTCTGCCTATAAGCAGTACATAGAGGAACAGGGCATCGTGTTCGATGCGATTTGCACAAAGAGTTATCACATTAAGGACTGGATGGCGTAAAAACATTATCTTCATCCGGTGAACTTTATAAGGAGGATAGAAAAATTGGCATTAGATTTTGGTATGGCGTTATTGTATATTGGTGTCATTTATGTAATAGGCCAATGGACAGGATATAGATTATTTTTGAGAGGACAGAACGAGAACAGGCACATCGGGCTTCTTTCTCTGGTAATCGGCTTTTCTGAAATGACGCTTCTGTCAACTTTTTTCTATTTTATGTGCAGAATGCCCGTGGAGACAATACGGGCTATATGGCTTATATTAGGAGTTGCCGCATTAGTGGATGGAATCCGGCGGCGAAGTATTAGCAGATACAGTCTGGGTGCTTTATGTGCCGTGCTGCTTCTATGGCTGTTGATTCTGATACCGGGATTGATTGGAAGAGACCAGTATTATGTATATCGTGGCAACGCGACTGATATGCAGACTTACGTGGAGGAAACGGTGGCGCTGTCTATGCATCCGATAGGATGGTATGAGAGCCGGAGCAAGGAAGAAATCGGTCTGGTCAGTGATGTGCTGCTGCGCGGATATCAATGGGCAGTCAGGGACAGACCATCTGCCGGACTGATGATTGCGGTGCTTCGCGGGAACCCTGACGGGGAAATTTATTGGGTAGTTTACCTGTACAGAATGTTTGTGCAGGCAATGATTATGATTTCACTGGTCTATCTGTTTGGCGCTGTAACGGTAAAAGAGAAAGGAAACTCCATAGGGCGGAATATAGTCTGGGTTATGGCGGCGGCTCTATACTGTATTGGTTTTTGGGGACAAATTCAATATGATATAGATGCAGTATCTCAAGTTTCTTCTATAGCTGTTTTAACGGCTTTGACGGCGGTATTTTTTCAGTATGCCACAGGAATTACAGACGGGGAAGCAAAAAGACCGGAGGATAGAGGACGATATCTGCTTATGATTTTGCTGGCAGCAGCGTCGCTTGCGCTTTATCTGGAAAGTGCACTGGTACACGGAGCGCTGTATATGGTAACGGGTATATTTTTGCTGATAAAGAAAAGAAAGAAAATTGACGGTAAGTGCATGGTACGCCTTGCGGGAATTCCGATATTGTCAATCACATTATTTGTATCGGTCAATTATAGAATTATCAATTTTTTACATGCACAAATCACTTCATCTGTCAGCGATGAACGGCAGTCATGGGCAAGTTATTTTAATGCATGGTGGCTTGGAAGACATGGTATTGATGAAGGAAGGATTACGGGTCCGGTCAGCAAGGTGATAAACCATATATTGTCGATTTCGGGGCTGTATAATATGACGGTCAACTATGATAGATACTATGGCATGACGGCAATAATCCTGACGGGGGTTATGGCATTGGTTGCCGGATTGATTTTTTGGTGTATTGTGCGGCCGCTTATTGCTAAATGGAACGGTGAGGCATGGACTTTATGGGTAATGTGTCTGGCCGGCATTACGATGGTGCTGCTGTTTTGCGTATGTGGGAAATCCTGGAGCGGCGGCAAACTTTTGTATTATATATCGCCGTACTGGTATACTTTTTTATGTTTTCCCATGTTGCAATTGAGACAATGCCATGATGTCGGGGGAAAACTGGCGCTATGCGCCGCCGCGGTTCTTCTTTTCTCCAATGTCAAAATCGTGGCGGACCGGGTTGATGATATGAAAGTAAACTGGGCCTGTATCGGTTATCGCGGCAACTATCCTTCCGATATGATACCGGGTCTGAAAATGGCTGCTGTGTTTGCGTTTGACACGCAGGAACTGAATGGCGTAAACAGTGTTCAAATTCGTGATCTGAGCGAGGTATCGGATCACCAGTATTATCTGCAATATCTGAAGGTAAAATTGACTTGTGCCGGAATCACGTTTGTTCCGGACAATGATATCAGTTATTATCAAGATCCGGTGGAGGTTTCGTCAAAACGTGTTTTATCTGACCCGACGGTTGTTCTGGAGGCGGTACAGAGATCAGACGGAAGATATGAAATTGCTGTGCGGTAAAGGATAAATAAGAGCGAAAATTCTTTTCAGGATAAACATATAGATCAAGAGGGCGGCGAATCAGACATTCGACAGATTTTATGAGGTTATGGATGTCTGTGTGCTGACCGTTGAAAAAAGAGGAAATACGGCTGTATATCATGAAAAATCTGAAAAAAAAGGGCGTCATAACAAAAGAAAAAGCAGGAACGGCCGCGGCGGTGACTGCAGTGCTGATTGCGGGACTGCTTGTATTTTACAGACACTGGCAGTTTGAATTGCCGCTTTATCCGAATGTGGATGAGCAGTTGTCTCTGGACTGTATTTACAGCCTGTTAGATCAGCATATTTATGCGGGAGATATTTATGTGCTGGATTTCTTCCGGTATCCTCATCTTACATTTTATTATGCTCTTGCCGGTGTCCGTATTCTGGGGAAATTTACGGCGGGAACGGAGACGGTCATACTGCTTCGCTATGTGGTATGCGGCACTGCTCTTCTTTCCAATGTATGCGTTTATTTTGCTGTAAAAAAAATGACGGGAGAGCGGCTGCTTGGGATTGCCGGCCTGGTTTTTTCGGTTTTTTCTCTGTACGGATATGCTTATTTATACTATACGGGACCGGATACGATGATCTATGCCGTGGCTAATGTGATTTTGCTGCTGGGCTGTCTGATCTGGCAGGATGTGCGGGAAGACCGGGTGATCTATTTGTGGTATCCGCTGCTGGCGGTCTGCATCGGGCTTGCCGCGGCCGCAAAGTACCATGGGATCCTGTTCGGAATCTTCTGGCTGGCGCTCCACATTAAGAAGAAATTCTGGAAAAATTACCGGTATAATTATCTGTTTTTCTTAAACTGTATTGTACTGGCGCTGGTATTCTGCCTGTGCAATTATTCGATGTTCTTTCACTTTAAGACTTTTGTCTGGGATAATCTGTATAATTTAAATCATTATGCATGGGGACATCCGGGAATCGAACACAATCTGCCGCTGCTGGGATATCTTCAGGCGTATCTGTTGACCGGTTACGGGATCGCAGGCTGTGTACTGTTTGGCTTTGGTATTTTTCATCTGATCCGGAAAAAGGAGCGGCAGCAGGCAGTGGTATTTCTGATTATGCCGGTGATTCTGATCCTGTTTTTGTCCAGGTATAAGATTCTGCTGGGGAGAAATTTATCTCTGGTTATGCCCTTTGTCTTTCTTTTTATGGTGTACGGACTGGCGGAGATACGCCGGCTGTTAAAGAAAAGGAATCTTGACCGGAAATGGATTCTGCCTCTGGTGACGGCGCTGATGGTTTTGTGTAACGTGGCGGCGGTGGTCAACGGCTATCGATATGAACTGTCCTATACCCGCGCGGCGCAGTATCTTGAAGAAAAAATTCCCCGGGGAGCGGTGATTTACTGCACTTCTTTTGCACCGGTCATAGACAGGGAACGTTATGAAGTGGTTGAGATCGGTGAGGATATCAGCCGGCTGCCGGATACGCTGGGGGAGCAGGAATATTATGTGGATGTGGAATATGCCACCGGATATTTTAACCAGCGCAAAGACTATCTGGTGAAACAGGGGGGATATATGTATCCTGACCTGAAAGCCGCTTATGATGAGAAAATCGGGAAGTATACGCTTTTACAAAACTATGACGGTATTACATACGGGAAAGAGTGGAAGTACCGGATCGGCTATCTGGATCTGTTCCGTTGCAGCCCTAAGGAATATTATGCCGGTCCGGGGATTGCGGTGTACGGAAGATAGTAATTCTCCGCCGCGGCTGTTCACGGAAATAATTTTGTGGTAGACTGAACAGGTAGTCAAAAAATATATAACAGGAATTTGAATGGAGGAGAAGGTGAAGCCAATGCGGGAATTTGTGATAACAACGGAAAGTAACTCTGATATGGATACGGCATATCTGGCGGAACATGGTGTGGGCGTTATTCCTCACTATTATACGATAGAAGATGAAATGTACGGCGACGGTAAAGAACTGACGGTAAAAGAATTTTATGACGCAATGCGGGCAGGCAAAAAAGCGGCCACCATGGCCAGCAATCCGGCTGTGATCAGGGAGCGGTTTGAGGAATATGCAAAACAGGGAAAGGATATTCTGCATATCAGCTTTTCCTCCGCACTCAGCAGCGGTTATGAGAATATTGTAAACGGTGCAAATGAGATTATGGAAGAATACCCGGAGATGAAAATCATCGTGATTGATACGTTGTCTGCATCTTTGGGGGAAGGTATCGTTATCCGCAAGGCAGTGCAGATGAAAGAAGAAGGGAAAACCATAGAAGATGCGGCCGCATGGGCGCGGGAGAACTGTCCTCATCTGAATATTCAGTTTACGGTGGATGACCTTAATTTCCTGTATCGCGGCGGCCGTCTGTCCAGATCCTCTGCCATTCTGGGGACGGTGATCAACATCAAGCCCATTCTTTATTTTGACAGGGAAGGAAAACTGGTTGCTCTTGACAAAGTGCGGGGCCGGAAAAAGTCACTTACCACGCTGGTGAATAATATGGCGGAAAAGCTTGGCGAATATAAGGATAAGCAGGTGTTCATCGGTGTCGTTCACGGGGACTGCGAGATGGATGCCAGATATGTGGCCAATATGATTACGGAAAGATTCGGTTATACGGATATCGTGATCAGACCCATCGGTCCGAGTATCGGGGCACACTCAGGACCGGGTGCAGTGGGACTGATCTTTTTGGGGGACGAAAAATAGGGGAGGTTTAGAGCAGGAATTCCTGGAGCAGAAGTTCCAGTTCCTCGGCCTCCGCACCGGAGAAAACAGGAGCAGTGTCTTTGTCTGTACCGACAGGACATCCGGCTTCTGTTTTTTGTTCGAATTTCTGCCCGGCCGGCTTTTTTTCTTCCGGGCTGATCAACTGCATGTCCAGCTCTGTCTGTTCCAGACGGTTTGCCAGATGGTTTTCCAGATAGTCCACCAGATTGATGCGCAGAATATTGATCTTGCCGGGTATATCAATGAGGGAGGAAACTGCGAAATAGCAGTATAATCCCAGAAAACTGATCACATAAAAGGGCGCGATCTGGAAAAAGCTTTCGTTATGTATGATAGCCAGGCAGGCGCCGATGCCGGCTACCAGCACAGAGAGCAGCATAAGCTGTCCGGACAGATGTTTCAGAATAGATAAAGGAATGCCGCCGACCTTGATATGGCTCATAAACCTGTCCACAAAAACCGGTACGTTTGATACCCGTTCGTTGATCTTACGGCAGCCTGAAAATTTGAGTTTAAGCTGTTGCAGCGATTTGTTCGTAGTGGTGGACATGTGTTCCGTCTCCCAGATCAGGCGGTGATATATCACTCCCATTACGATCTGGCATATGATACTACAGATAAGCAATGTCATAATTCCTGTCATGAAATTTTTATGCTGAAAAAAAATAGCAAGCATGATTCGTTACACCCTTCCTGAAATTTGATAATGTCATTTGCGTATCTTTATTATATTGAGAAAAAACCATGTGAAAAAGCTGTAAGGCATCGTCAAATTGTGACCCGGTCTTCCAGATTGTTTTCAGCCTGTAACACAAACTGCTGCGGGTGTGAACAGTAACGATATATTTCACATATCTGGAAAGTGCCGGTAAAGTATGTTACAATATACATCAGATTGAAAAATTATGCTGATGTACTGATTTTGTGTAAAAAGGACTTATTCGGGAAAATATAATATCGTAAACTGGAGGGAATAGGAATGGTTTATCATCCAAAAGGAGTATGTTCAAAAACGATCGATCTGGAAGTAGAAGACGGCATTATCAAATCTGTCGAATTTACAGGAGGCTGTAACGGGAATCTGCAGGGAATATCAAGTCTGGTTGCCGGTATGCGGATCGAGGATGCGATCGGTAAGCTGCGGGGGATCAAGTGCGGGTTTAAGAATACATTCTGCCCTGATCAGCTGGCATGTGCTTTACAGGAAGTCTTGGATAATTAGGAGGTTTCTTCTATCATGAGCAAAAAGATCGTACTTACAGGCGGCGGGACTGCCGGGCATGTGACACCGAATATGGCGCTCATTCCGAAGCTTCGGGAACTGGAATATGAGATAGCCTATATGGGTTCTTACGATGGAATCGAAAAAAAGCTGATGGAGGATTTTAATATTCCATATTACGGCATTGCTACGGGTAAATTCAGAAGATATTTTGATCCCAAAAATTTTTCTGATCCCTTCCGGGTGATCAAAGGGATGCGGGAGGCCAGAAAATATCTGAAAGAGATCAGGCCCGATGTGGTATTTTCCAAAGGCGGATTTGTGAGTGTGCCGGTGGTGCGTGCGGCCTATACGCTTGGTATTCCCTGTATCATACATGAATCGGATATGACACCGGGTCTTGCTAATAAGCTTTGTATCCCGGTGGCTAAGAAGGTGTGCTGTAATTTTCCGGAGACATTCAGTATGCTTCCGACGAGTAAAGCTGTGTTGACCGGTTCTCCGATCAGAAAAGAACTGGCTATGGGAAATAAGGAGGCCGGGTTCAGATTCTGCGGTTTTGATGCCTCCAAACCTGTTATCATGGTGATAGGAGGCAGCCTTGGATCCGCAGCCATCAACCAGGCAGTCAGGGATGTGCTGCCGGAACTTTTGAAAGATTTTCAGGTAGTCCATCTGTGCGGTAAGGAAAAGATGGATAATCTTCTGCTCACCACAGCCGGTTACAAGCAGTTTGAATATGTCCGTTCCGAGATGAAAGACCTTTTTGCCATGGCGGATATCGTGATTTCCAGAGCGGGCGCCAATGCAATCAGTGAACTGCTGGCGCTGAAGAAACCGAATATTCTCATTCCCCTTCCTGCCACCAGCAGCAGAGGAGATCAGATTCTCAATGCCAAATCTTTTGAATCACAGGGATTCAGCATTGTGATTGACGAAGATGACCTGACCAATAAGCTTCTGCTGGAAAAAATTCAGGAGTTGTATTTTAACAGATTCACTTATATTGATGCGATGACCAAGAGCAACCAGAGAGATGCCATCGGAACCATTATCGGGCTGATTGAGAATGCGGTGAACGGGAAATAAACGCAGTGCGGGTGCAGCATATGCCATGATGATACGTAACAGTTCAGCCTTCGGCTTCACTGTCACGTCTGATGCACACAAAATGCTCCAAAGTCGCATTTTGGCGCTTGC
>ERZ808035.346-NODE-346-length-46987-cov-7.239842_pt1 | contig 46987 bp, 55 predicted proteins | sample MGYA00380189_ERZ808035 | MGnify/ENA primary metagenome ERZ808035 (study PRJEB31490, sample SAMN06133407) | mouse gut metagenome | isolation source: M5_1 | host: mice | place: China: Chengdu | collected 2015-05 ... | reverse complement strand
CTGCTCCGTACCTCGCTTTTATGCTAATCATAGCAATGCACCAATTCCCTATACATGAAAAGAGAGCAATGAGCCTTAGGCCCATTACCCGTCTTTTCCATTTTCATACGCTCTGTTCTATTTTTCCTGTTTTTCTTCTTCCTGTCGCTTCCCGCTTCGGATGATGAGATAGATGAGCCGTGCCAGTGCAAGGATAACCGCAAGCCAGATAAAGTAGCATATCTCAAGGAAGGTCGGGCAGATATGGCAGAACCCGCACTTTCCTTATCCGGCACGGGCGGAATCTCTTTCAGAGCCGCACCGTAATGTAAGAATCTTTTAGAACATAGCTGACCAATACTGGAACATTCTGTTAATACTTCCTACATTATTGGCATTTAACAGATCAAGCACCACATTATTTTTACTGCCGCCTGAGGCATAATTTACAAGAAGATTTTGCAGGCTGTCAAACGTATTTTTGGCACTGTCCTCTTTCTTCATCAGCTTATCAAAGAGCACCTGATAATCTTCCTGTAACCATTTTTCTTCCTCATCCGTATGTGTTACCCTGCCAATCTGCTGGTACGCCTTTGTCCGCTCCTGTGCCTGCCGCACATCTGCGCTCACGCCAGTCGCGTTAGGCGCGGGAATGTCTTTCATGCTTTCACTGTACCAGTCCATACCGTTTTTGTGACCGGCAACGATTTTGCTGTTATAGTTTTCATATTCTTTGATCAGATCCTTAAAGGAATCTCGTACGCCCTCCGACACATAAGTATCCGCAAAATAGTTCAGTGCATTAACAGAAGAAACTAAATCCAGCTTTGCCGCTTCATGGGACATCGTGTTGTCCCAGCGACCCACATCCGAACCTCCCCTGATGCTGTCCATCCCCGAGGTAATATTGCGAAGCATATCTTCCATTTTCCCCGCCTGTTCATCGTCCATATCATGAAACACGCCTTTGTCATACAGGAATTTGCTAAACACCAGATATTGTGTCGGCTCATTTTTGCTCAAATCCCCCCTATAGTCAAAAGGACTCCACGGATTTTCCGCCTCCAGCTTTGCCTTCTCCGCCGCCTGCGCCGCTTTGCGCTCCGCAACCTGTGCCATAAACTCCTGCGAGTCCGGGGAGATGTCAACGGTAAATCGTTCGGCATGAATCCCCATGTCCTCGTAAGCCTTCTTACGTTCTTCAGCAGTTTGTATCCCTGCTGCCCGCTGCACTTTCGCCGCCCGATTGTTGTAGCTATCGGCTCTCTTTTCTCTGACCCCTGTGTAATTTGTTAAATCAACATCCATGTAACTCATAATCCTTCTCCTCCTTGATTAAATGATGTTTTTAGAAAGACATCGCCCGGGTCATAGTCCCGAAACAACGTCTCCGTATATTCCATGTGGTAAGTGTTATCATATCTCTCTTTCGGCACTGCCGTTCCCGCATTCCCGTTGGAATAAAAGTACAACTTGTTCCAGATTTCAACATTTAAGATGTCAAAATATTGGCTTCATACCGCTCAATGAATCTGCTGGCATTTCGCTCCTTTGACAAAATGCTTTTTTCCAGTAATTCATCCTTCCTCTCTTTTTCTTCCAACTGGTCTTTCAAATACTTCTTTTCCGCCAGCCTCTCCTCAAACTGCTCTCTTAAAAGTTTTCTCTTTTCATAATGATCCAGCGGTGACGGCGTTTTTCTCTGGCCTTTTTTCTCCGATATTTTGTCCTGAACACTACCACCAGAGGATGTATTCTTGCTGGTAACATACATATTCGGGCTCATGCCGCCAGTACCATCTTCATAAAAAACCCATTCTTCATTTTTTACTTCCGCCCCCATAGCCTTCCATCCTGTTATCAAATTCTGATGGCTAATCGGCAGATGATCCAAAACCTTCTCAAACGACTCTGCTTCCTTGGGATCTTTGATACATTTCTCCAAATATGCCGGTGATATTGTCACCTTATAATTAGGAGCCGTCAAACACGGGTACTTATCCTTTAGATATGCCTGATACACTGATACACTGGCGTATTTGTCCTCTCTCTTTCTACGAAAATAACATCTTAAAATCTATTAAATGGAACGCCTCGGAAACTTAACTTTCATTGCAGTAAACGTATCATCCTCCGAAACATGGATATGTCCGCTGCTGTCTATCGCATACTCATTACCATAAACGGAAAATGTATCCCCCTCTTTATAGCCAGCATTTATCCAATTTGTGCTACTCAAATATTTAATTTCCTTACTCACATTTATTACGTCTCCGGACTCCTGAAGTATATAGGTATGTTTTCCGGCCCCTGCATCTATGGAAAAGAAACCCGGTTTAATCCCGACTTTCTCGCAGGTCGCTAAAACCGCCTTCCTGCTGTACAGTTCTTCCCACAGACCCCTTCCCTGCGCCAGATTTGACAAGATGTTACCCGCCTTCCGCATCTTCCATCTATCGCTGTTTTCTCCCCGGTTCATATCTTTATCTTCTGCCAGCATAGCTTCCGACGATGCCCATCCGACATATCCGTTAAAGACAGCCCACGGATACCGGCGGCCGCTGGGCGCTGTCCATGCGTAATAGCTCTTATCATCCAAAACCAATGTATTATTGACAGCACGCATTTCCGGCAAAGCGCCCGCGCTCATTTTGGGTACGGCGTAATTAGGTACAATCTGCCTGCTCCCGTTATAATGAAAGCGCATAACGCCATAATCCTTAAACGCAGGATTGTATCCGCAGGAAACCCCCTCACTGAAATTGATCGCATCCAGAATCGCGCGAGGGTTCTTATAGTTTGCGAAGTAATAAGATAATTCTTCTCTCGATACATTTGCGCTCTTGTCAACCAACGCCACGATACTTTCCCTTGAAAACTTCCTCGCTTCACTGGAAATAGTGAAGCTGTCCCTGCTTCTGCCGCTTCCTGCTCCCGACAAAAGTTGGAGCGCCGCCCGCTGTCTTGCCAGTTTGTTTGTTTTTTTAGAATGTAGCAATGGCTGGCCAAGTCCGGCTGCGCCTGTTAAAGCTGTGTTAATCATCTTATCCTTACCCCCTTTTCTCTCAGAAAATGTTTACGCCACAGAGCATTTCATTTCTCCAAGTATACCGTATAAAACTCTCTTTCATTTCATATTTGTATGACCAATAATGCCCGTGCAAAGGAACTGTCCGTTTTTCCTGCTCCGTCCGCCATTCCATTTTTTTCAATATAATTATTTTTTACATATTCAAACATTTTCTCTTTACTGCTTTCAGGAATATCAATCATCCTCTTATAACTATCTCCCGTTTCATCTGTTACAAGCAGGCCTGTCAATCCTGTAGTCGGTTTAACCCACTCTCCTCTTGCTTTATAGTTTTTCATCAGATTCTTAATTGCCTTAAACACATATAAACATACTGCCAGTACAGCCGTCCTTTGCCATTTGCCGGATAACGGCTTTATACTGCCTGCTGCCTGTGTCAATACCCGGTAATGCCAAGCCTGTTCCCCCACCCATGTGATAAATGTTCTTACTTTCTTTATCGCAGGTCTGCAAAAGGAGTTTGATAGATTTGGCGCGAACTGCTCCATTTCAGGCGCAAAACTTTTAGTGTACTGTCAGGTTACTGGCAGATTACCACCGTACGCAGAATCCGAAAATAGGCAGGCACACCTTGTCATCGCAGAATGTATATTTATATTGACACATTATTTTTTTATCTGAATTTTGCCATTTCTAATACGAAATCCGACATTTAATTCAGATAAAATTCTCTTGTGCTGTGTCTGTTCATAATTTCTGATTGCCAATATATCTGATTGATAATTTGCATAAGTCAAATTCTTTCCGGGGTCATTAAGCAACATATCCAAACTACGGGATATTCCTCCAATGATTCCATGATCCACTTTTACATCATCAAGTGATATTTTCCCGTTTGTTGCCTTATTTAAGAATTTTTCCAGATCGACTGCCGCTTTTAAGAGATACCTTTCCCTTTCAGACATATTTTGTATATCAGTATCCAAGGTAAAATAGATATCCATGAGTTTTTCTGAAAATTCTATCAGAGTGGTTTCAACCCTTGACTTTATCCATCCATCCTCTATTCCATCTACAGTTGTCTTTCCATCTGCACCTATCTGTATATTGAAGGAACATTCCGAAAGATCTATTCCTGCGCTCTCCAGCCTCTGGGTTATTTCCTTTAATGTTGAACTTAATTCTGCAGTTGCTTTCGCAGTATCAAATTCCTGTGCGGTAGCAAAAATATTAACCAAACCATTTTCCTGTTCTGTGAGTTTCTCTCCCATTGCCATTTTTTCTAACAGTTCTTTTATGTCACTTTTATTCGGAGCCTTTTCTCCTTGCAAATATTCTTTTGCCTGCTCCATATGCAATTGATCCAGCTGCTCTGCATAATAATCCTTATATTTTTTTCTGATCTTTTCTAATGCCTGTATCTCCTCTGTTGCATCCTGCCCATCATGTAATTTTTTCCGTAATGCATAACCATACTCCGACATTTCCTCCATTTGCTTAGCAAGAATATTGTTTTTCTCTGCCTGATTTGTCTGAAATGAAAGATGATAATATTCATCAGGATTGACATCAGAACCATCTTTTGCCTGCACCTTTACCATATAGCCCCTGTTTTCCAGGTTCCAGTTTGGTAAGGTTATACTTTTTCCACCATTTCCATTATCCACTCCAATCCCTACTTGATTTCCTTCACTATCATAAAGAATCAAATTGTAATCGCATCCTTCTGGAATATGATCGAGTGTTATTTGCAGCTCAAGATTATACTTGCCTAACAATAATACATTTTGAGTTCTATACCAAAATATATCGAATTTATAATAGTCCACATCTTCTACATCAGATAACCGCCCCTTTAAATATCCTTCTGGCCTGTCAATGAGGTAGGTTAAATCTAAATCCCTTCTGGTCCAATCCTTCCCTATATACTTATTACTTTTCCAAAAATAATCATTTGAAACCTTTTGATTTTCCCCAATTACCTTCTTGTTCTTAAAAAACTCCGCATCATGCTTAAATTCTTGTCCTAAAGGTTGATGATGTAATACCACATGATTTATTTCAGCCATTCCATTTCTCCTTTCGCTGTCCAATACTTTGTTTCTAATTTATTTATCACACAGCCGCCAGACACCCTATAGCCTTTTCAATTTCTCCAAAAATACTGTATAAAACTCTCTCTCTTTCATGCGGGTCTGCTGTTCCTCCATACTTATGACTTTGCCGGGTTCTAAGGGATGGTCAAAATCAAATAAAGCCTTTTGGGTTGCCCGTATTGCTGACTCTACGGAATTACCCAAAATATCATTACTATGCAGCAAGCCATAATAATTGGCTATAGCCTGCTGTATATACATTTGTGTTATATGTGTCCTTCCATTCTTGGTTTCACCCAGTCCGTTTACTCCGACTTCTTTTACCGTCCCCATCCAAGCATCTTTTACAGATTGTGGCGCATTCGGCCCGGCACTTTGCAACACGCGTTCCTCAAAATCTGTCTCTGACATTCTCCGAATCTGTTCCTCGTCTTTTTCCCCGCACTCGGTCACTTTATCCTGTGCCGATTTCTCCGCCACAGTTTCTATGCTGTTTTTTCTCATAAACAGCCGAAACCTTTTCCTTTGCTATACTGGCCTTATCATATTGTTCGTTTGCTTCCTGCTCCATCAGCTTACGTTTCAAGGCACTTTCCTCAACGATCCCCATATATTCAGCTCTCCGCTTTCTCTTTGCCTCCTGCTCTGCTTCAAACTGCCGCTGTGCTGCTTCAGTCGGGCCGGATACTCCCCCACCACTTGTTATACAGGTATGAGCGATCTCCCCTTCTTCATCCAGAATAAGTATGTAAGAACGTATTCTATTGGGTCTCTTTGTCTCCTCTTTCTCTGCAATAAATGTCTCGACTCTTTCCATTACCTGTTTTGCAAGAGTCGGATCATCCTTCATTTTTATTTCTCCCCCCCCCCATGTGATAAATGTTCTTACCTTCTATATCGCCGGTCTGCAAAATATTTTTCATAGCTTGGGTGCGAACCGCTCCATTTTTGGTGCGAAATTTCTAGTGTAGTGTCAGTTTACTGGCACGGTTACTGACGCGGTTTCCGGCGCCGCTATTCCATTCATCATGACTGTACGGCTGAACCTCTTCCTGCCGCCTGTCTCGGAGATCGCGATATCAATATCACCCATATACTTCCTCGCACATCTTTGTATATTGGATATGCCGATCCCATGCAGTTTTCCGTTTCCCTTGCTGCTGACCGGCAGCCCGCTTTCTTTTTCCATGACAATGTTCCCTGCAAAACCATTCTCAACCTCCATAAAGAACAGACGGCCTCTTACAAAGGAACGTAAGCTGATCTGTTTTTCTCCCTCTGCCCTGCCGCACGCTTCTATGGCATTTTCCAGCGCATTATTCAAGATCACCGCAATGTCATAAACATCTATCGGCAGGTTGCACGGATAGGCAAAATCAACCGAAAACGGCATCTGTTTCTTCTCCGCTTCCTGTCCTTTCTGGTGGATGATAATGTCCGTGTTCGGATTGCCTGTCTGATAGGTAAAGTCTAACCTGCTGACCGTTTCTTCCATTTTCCCGATATAGTTTTCCAGTTCTTCCTCCACGGAATCTGCCGCGCCTTTGACAAGCAGGGAGATATTGGCTAAATGGCTTCTCATATCATGCCGGAGCCCCCGCATATCGGTATAGATATCCTGTATCTCCGTGATCTCTTTCTGCATCTGCCGGACTTGGTTTTCCAGCAGGGCACGTTTCCCTGTCTCCTCATGGTACTGTATCTGTTTCTGAAACAGTACGACATTGGCAATCATGTCAGAAAGCATCAAGACACCGACAACAGGCAGCCAAAACCGAATCGGTGGAACGAACTCATAGATAACAATTCCCATCCCATTATTCAGCGAACTGATGATCAGTCTTATGATGACTGAGATACAAGGCGTAGCAATGCAGGGTAAGAGCAGAAAGACATTCTCATGTGTCTGTAACAGATGATCCTTTTTTATATACTTCCTGCTTATAAAAAACAGATATCCAGTTAATAGCAGGACGTAAAATAATACACATAAGGCTGTCATCACAGCATTGCAAATTGTGATCAGGTCACAGCTTTTTCTACCGTATATAAGATCTGTACCGAACCTTTGGTACAACCGCACATCTCGGCAATCTCCATATAGCTGAAATCGTACAGCGCATAGAGCAAGAACCGCTCCCGCTGGGTGTCGGTGCTGATTATGTACTCGTCACACTCGCGCCCGTCCCAATACCGCTGACGCTCCCGGTAGAGTTTCCGATTGTTCCGCCTGGCCTGTTCCAGATAGTCAGCAACTTCGGCACTGACCTCAACGGACACAAACCGCCGTTGATTTTGATGGTGATTTCCATTGTCCTTTCCTCCGTTCAGATTTTTGGGGTCTGAACGGAGGGGGCGGGGAGCGGCAGCAGGGCTGGGGACACTGGCCCGGAAATAGAAAAACGCCCGAACAGTGCAAATCTGTTCGGGTGCTGGGCGCAACGATATGAAACGACAGAAAACGACTATTTTCGCATATTGGGGTAGAGTGCGCCGCCGGTGGGGTCAGGCCTTTTTTGACGTTAAATCAGGTAACGGGATTATGAAAAAAGAAACGACAACGTCTCCTTGACGGTTGCCGTGTCTTTTCAAAAGAAAGGGCCGATAACCGCATTTTATATCTGCGTGTTATCGGCTCTGCGTCTATGCGTCTGGCTCTGTGATAACAGTTATTTCCAAGTCTTTTGCATCAACTAAAGTTTCTTTTTTGCACTTTGGACAGTAAAGAGGATAATTTATTAAACAAGTATCTTCTCGTATTCTGTTACGGGTTTTACTACCACAGGCGGGGCATAGCATCCATTCTATTCTAATATTTTTCACAATATCTTCCATGACGATTTCATTCACCCGCCTACCATCCCATCTCCATGAGCCACCTCGCCACCGTTTCTTCCCGCTGCTTCTCCGCCCCTGCCACTGATTTTCCCAGCGTCAGTTCTGCGGAAATCTGGCCATCCAGCAAGTAAATAATTCGGTCACAACTGCTGGCAATTCTACTGTCATGGGTCACCATCAGGATCGTGGTTCCCTCTTTGTTCAGCTTAACCAACTCTCCCATGACCTCCCCCGCCGCGCTTTTGTTCAGCGCCCCGGTGGGCTCGTCGGCAAACAGGATTTCCGGCCCGTTCATCATGCTCCGGCAGATACACGCCCGCTGGAGCTGCCCCCCGGACACGTGGGTAATCATGCGCTTTTCCAGCCCGGTAATCCCCAGCTTCTCCATGAGCCTGTGCGCCCGCAGATTCAGTTCTTCTTTCGATTCCCGGCCCCGGCCTCTATTAGCCTGCGTTGCTGGGAGCAGAATATTGTCCAATAGATTTAAGTTTGCCATCATGTTCATTTGCTGGAACACAAAGCCTATGCGGTGCAGCCGCAGTCTTGCCTTTTCATCCTCGGACAGCTTCGTGATTTCCACATTCCCAAGCCATACCTGTCCGCTGGTGGGCTGATCCATCCCAGCCACGTTATAGAGCAGTGTCGATTTCCCAGAACCGGACGGCCCCATGAACGCCAGCATTTCCCCCGGCTTCATATCAAATGAGATTTGGTGCAGAATGTGTCCTTTCGTCAGGTTCTCTACCCGCAGTAACTTTTTCATTGTCATTACTCCCTCCCTGTGCAGCACTCATAGGCTTTAACACGCTGGACTTCCGCCGTCCCCATCAAAACCGCAAACATCGTTGTTCCCAGGATGATGGCCGGGATACCAACCAGTAGGCGATCCCAACGGATAATGAAGCGAAAGCTGTCCGCGCCAAAAGATTTTAGTACAGTTCCGCAAAGGCTTTCTCCCAGCAAAGTGCCAAGGGTCAGCCCGAATATGATGCCTGCCACAGCGGAGAGAAAGCCTTTGAGACAATAGGTGCGCCCAATATCTCCACTGGTGAATCCCAGGGCCTTTTGCAGAGAAATCGCGTCACGGTTCCGCTCCACGATCAGCCGTAGGAACAGCGCAATCACGACAAAGGCCACAAGTACGGCAATCAGCGCGGCCCCTTTTGAGGCCAGACGGAGCTGCCCCAGCGTCGGCCCATAAGTATCCCGCACATAGTCCTCAATGTCCGTTACATCGGCCCCCGTCTTGCTGTAGGATTCCATCCACCGGACGCTGGCAGACCGATCTTTGAGAGAAACATACAGAACACTCCAGATCACAGGACTATTGTTTTCGCTGCTGCTGATTTTCGCTGTTTTACCGCCGTTGGTTATGTCCGAATAAATTCCACAAATGGAGTAGAGCGTTTCTACACCGTTTATCCGCAGTAACAGAGTATCACCAACGGACAGCCCCAATTCTTTCGCGTTCAGAGAGGATAGCGCAATTTCATCATCCATGACCGGCGGTGTTCCCTCCGAATACCGCACAGGGAATACGGTATGATTGCCCGTTTCCACGGTCAGATTACAGGTTGTGCCGTCCGGCAAAATCGCCGGGAGGGATCGGGTTTGCAGGATGGCATATCGCTCTACCTGCCCGTCCCGCTTCAGGACGTCGGCAAGCCGGGCCGTTGTCAAGCTGATGTCCACCCCCTGGCGTATATCCATACGGATGTCCGCATCCCCAATGCCCATATAAGTGACAAACGTGGGAGAGGACAACGTGGAATACAGATTTTGCGGCAGCAGCATCAAAAAGGTGCAGGCCGCGGTGACAAATCCAATCAGCAGATATTGATGCCAGTTCCGCTTTTGCTCCCGAACCGGGAACAGCGCGGCCAGAGCAGACAACCGATCTGTCTTTTTCAGGCTGTGCCACACAGAGAGCAGGATCACAGTCTCCACCACGGCAACGGCGCAAAGGGTAAATGCCACCGCCTGTGCGCCGGTATCAGAAGCGCCGTACAACTCCCGTATCTGCTGTTCCAGCGGCTCTTGCAGGATTGCAGAAGCCCCAAGGCCCAGCATACCGCCGCAGACGGAGAACAGGATATACTTTGAGAAGTAGAGCCGTTTGATTCCGCCCCTTCCAAAGCCCAGGGCTTTCAGCATCCCTACCTCCCGTTTATCCCGCTCCATGCGGATAGACAGGATAAAATGGATGCAGAGCAGGGCAACCAGCAATACCACGACAGCCGCCAGGAAAATCACCACAATCGTTGTTCCGTCTGACAGCGCGTTCATCATGCGGATGAGCGGCTTTGTAATAGCGGGGCCGTTGGCCGGAAGTCCCCACTGCGTGTAAGCGGTGCTGACTGTGTTGGTATCTGCACCGTCCTTCAGGAGAAATTCAATGAGGTATTCTTCCTCGCCGCAGGGTTTCAGTTGCTCATAATCCCATTCGCTCACAAGAAACCGTTTGGAGGATGCCATCATGGAGTTCATCTGCGCGTCCCGCAGAAACCCGGCAACGGTAAGTTCCTCGCTGCCGATTCTCATGGTATCCCCGATGTTCAGTTCATAGCGTGTGCGGTAGCAGACGGGGACATAGACCTGCCCGGGCAGCACCTTCGGACGGTCGTTATCCATGTCCAGAAGATAGTCAAACCGCTTGCTCTGGGTACACAGGCCGTTGTCCTGGGTGCTGTCCAGCAGGCTGTGACCGCCCAGCGTGACTTCGCTGTTATCCATATTTAGAAAGCGGCATATCTGCCATTGGCCAATCTCCTGCCGCTCTCCGGCGAACTGGCTAATCTGTGATTCGTCTAACGTGCCGGTGTGCATCTGTACGAGATCGGGGGCCTGCGCCTGTTCCATCAATCCATTGATCGAACCCAGCAGGCTGGAAAACAGCAGCGCCGTCAAAGCAAGCATCATAGCGGAAACGGCCATAAAGAAAACAGTGGCGGCGGACAGCAGCATATTTTGCCGCACGTCGTTCCAAATTAATTTTTTCAGCATAATGTCTCCTTTTCCAGCCCCCGGACGCTTTTCGGCAAATAGAGTACCGCCGCTGTCAGCCCCAGCAGAACGCCCGCCGCTATTATGGCCCAAGCCGCGCCCCTGCCTACGCTAATCTGGAGCCGGGCGGCGATACCGTCTGCAATCACTCCTGCCGCACCGTAGGCCACCACATAGCCACTCTGCGACAGGAAACCAATCAGGCCCCAGGCTCGGCCTTGCAGTTCATCCGGGATGTTCACCCGGACTAAATAATCCAGGCAGTTGTTGGCAACGGGCAGGGTGGCGAAAAAGATAAATCCAAACAGGCAAATCGGATAGATGTTCTCCCACAGTCCGAAACCCACCATGCCAACCCCCGCCGCCAAAAGGGACAGGCACAATTTTTTGACATAACCCTGCTGGATGCCTTTGGCTCCCAGGAACAGGCTGGATGCCAGCATCCCGGAGGCGCAGACTGTTTCCCCGATCCCCAGCGTGGTACTATCGGCAAAGTCCAAAATCAACGGCTGCGCCAGGATTTGGAATGTACCCATAAAGCAGGTCAAAGCTGCGGAAACTGTAATCAGGATCAGGATACCGTGATTGCCGGTGACAGCCTGCCGGCCCTGCCGCAAACTATCCAGAAAGGAGTCCTGGCGCTCTGCCACTTTCCTTACAATGCCCTTCCGCACAAGAGCAGCGGCAAACACAGTGGGAAAAAACGTGCAAATGTCGATGATTAGTAGCAGCTTGATGTCGCTGACAGCCAGAAGTGCGCCCGCTAAAACAGGGGAGATCAAATACCGGGTGCTCCCCGCAAGGCTCACCAGACCGCTGGCCTTGGAATATTCCGCTTTTGTCAGCAGATCGGTCACGGTGGCCCGGTAGGATGGCTCCAGCAACGCGGAAAAGGTGGAGCTGATGAATACGCCGATACAGATTTGCCAGAGCGCCGCTTCACCCCGCATCATGCACAGCAGTATGTAGAGGATGCCCAGCGCCGAACAGCCGTCCCCCAGCATCATCAGCAAGCGCCGGTCATACTGGTCTGCCAGCACCCCGGCGGGGACACTTAACAGCAACGTGGGCAGAAAGGCCAGCAGCGTGACGAGCGCCATGCTGGCCGCACTCCCGGTTTGCTGAAACACATAGACGCCCAGGCCGAAGCTGGTCAGCCCGCCGCCCACAGCGGAAATCAGTTCTCCCGCCCACAGTAACAAAAATTTTTGAAAATTGCTTTGTTTGTTCATGAGTTTGCCTCCTTATAGACCGTCTGCCTGTCGGTATTAAACTGCAAAATAAAGGAACTCGGTGGTTCCTTTATTGTATGCCTAAAATAACTGCACGATATAATTGAACTCATTTTATCATATGTGCTGTAATAATTGTGTAGCTGTAAGAGTTAATCGTTATTCTGATATTATCAATTTCGCAATACCAATTCTTTCCTCGCGTGCAAATATTGCACCCCTTGTCTAACAGCTTTTTCTTACACCATTCAACCACGTCATCGGTATCTAATCTCAAATTTTTCTTAATCCTATCAATTCCCATTTCCGTAGTATGAACTTTGTCTATATTAGATAACAAAATTTCTTTATTCATATATTACTGCCTTCTGAATCTTTGTTTTCCCACGTTATTCATTATCTGAAAATCGGAAGGATCGCCTCTTGCAGACTGCCCCGTTCCATCCCCAGCAGCCGCTCCAGATTGTAAATGAATGCGCTGACCTTTCTCTGCCGCTCATCCCCACTGTACCCTGCCAGATCATCAAACACCGTGTTGGAATAGAGCATAGTCATTTCCGCTACCTCTGCCGGGTAATCTGTCTGGCAAATCCCTTGGGCAACGCCCTCCTCAATCAAAGCGGTGATGATTGGATTCACCCCAGCCAACAACCGCTCTTGCATCTTCTGGTGCATGAGCGCGTTCTGCGGTTTATGTACCTGCTCCATGATTTCATGTCCGAGATCGTTGTTTACATTCAGTGCCAGCATCATCAATGTCAGTCGCTGTAATACTGGCATATCCTTATCCCTGGCAATTTCGCTGGCCTTTGCCACCAAACTGCCGGTCATCCGCTCGATCAGGGCATCCAGGATGTCCTCCTTGGACTTGAAGTGGTAGTAAAGCGTTCCTCTGGCAATGCCAATCTCATTGAGAATGTCTGTGGTGCTGGTGCCATCAAATCCCTTTGTTCCAAAGAGCCGTTCCGCCACATCCAATATTTCGCTCTTGCGTACATTTGCCTCTTTGACTACTCGCATTTTTTGTCACCCCTATATACCGACAATCTGTCGGTTTGTATTTTACCATTTCATTCATGACTTGTCAATATATCAGATTCTTTTCAATGAAGCGCAAAAATTAAAATTTTAAATTCCACTCCTCCGCCATACAGTGGAATTTACCTCCGCAAGAGTAGAGTTTACTCTTTCACATATCAGTGTTATACTCTCCATGCCCTCCTGACAGCAGTAGAAGGAGGTTCCCCATGAGCAGATACATACCAGGCAACCAGAAACACCTTACCCTTGATGACCGCAGATATATTGAACGTTCCTTAAACCAAGGTCTCTCTTTCAAAGAGATCGCTAAGTACCTGTGCAAGGATCCTACCACCATCTCCAAAGAGGTCAGGGCCCACCGGCTTAGTGACTGGTACCATAAAGGCACTTTCTATAACGCCCACAACTTCTGTATCCACCGCTACCGCTGCGGAAGACCAATGTATGCCGTAAGATCATCCTCTGCGATGTGAAGTGCGCTTCCTGTCCTACCTGTAACCGGACCTGCCCTGACTTTGTAAGGGAACGCTGCGGCCGCCTCGATAAGGCACCTTATGTCTGTAATGGATGCCCTAAAGCCATAAACCACTGTACCATCGCCCATAAATACTGCTACGATGCAAAGTTTGCCGACAGGAAGTACAGGGAACTCCTTACCAGTTCCCGTTCCGGCATCAGTATGACAAAGCATGAACTGCGGCAGAAGGATATGGTCATCTCCCCGCTGATCTCACAGGGACAGTCCCCTTACCAGATCATCACAAACCATCCCGAACTGGATATGTCCGTCAGGACTCTTTATACCTATCTGGATGAAGGGCTCTTTACCGCAAGGAATATCGACCTAAAACGCAAGGTAAAATTCAAACCTCGTAAGTGCCATAACACACAGATCAAAGACCGTACCGTCTTTCAGGGCAGGATGTATACTGACTTTCAGGCGCTTTCCCCTGACCATTGGACGGAGATGGATACCGTTCACTCCTCAAATGAGTCAAAAAAGGTACTCCTGGCCTTCTTTTTAAAACGGGAAAAACTCTTTCTTGCATTCCTGATGAGCCGCTGTACAAAGGGCGCTGTCCGTGCCGTATTCGACCGTCTGGAAAAGAAGCTTGGCACTTATGATTTCCTTTGCCTTTTTCATACCCTCCTGACGGACAGGGGCTCTGAGTTCGGTGACCCTGATGCCCTGGAGGCAGGCATAAACGGCATAGAGAGGTCAAACATCTATTACTGTGACCCCATGCGCAGCGGCCAGAAGGGCGGCGTGGAAAATGCCCATACCATGCTCCGCATGGTACTGCCTAAAGGCACCAGTTTTGAGTTCCTTACCCAGTGGGATGTGAACCTGATCGTAAACCATATCAATTCCACCCCGCGGGAAAGTCTTTCGGGAAAGACACCCTATACTGCCGCACTGGAAGTATACGGTGAAGATGTCCTGAGAGCACTTCAGCTTAGGCCGGTCGACCCTGATGAAGTCAACCTGACGCCTAAGCTGATCAAATATAACCGTTAACACTCTCACAAAATCTGCTGTCAGGATGGAATTCAGGTTTTCACATTTTTACCATGCTGCCGGTGGAATTTAGTCTGGCACACTAACTCTCCAGCGGTCTGTTTTCTATACCCGAAAATCAGATATTTTGTAAGAAGCTGTCTTAATTATAACAGAAATCGGGTGTTTTGACTCTAGAAAATGCTCATTTTACTGTAAATTTTAAAGTGTAGTGGAATTTACTTCTGCACTGGAATTTAAAATTTCAAGTCAGCTTTCCGTTTGATATAATGTCTGTCATCCAGATCAAGAGAATCAATTTCCTCCGCCAGCTTTAGCTTGACGGCATAATACTGCCGGAGCTGTCTCTCATAATCCGCAAGTTCCTCGTCTATGGCTGCGGTATTCACTTTACTGCCTATCTTCTCCTGCATCATGGCGGCAAACTTGGGATTGCTCACCAGCTTCGCAATGACTTCCGCCACCGCATCATCCAAAAGATCCTCCCGTATCTGTTTCTTATAATTGCACTTATGCCCGCGTGTCATGGTACGATGCTTACAGCCATAATAATAAAAATCCTTGTACTTCGTTCCGTCTTTTTTGTGCTTGATACTCTTATTCCCATACATACCCGCTCCGCAGACCGGACATTTAACAATTCCTGAAAGAAGGTATGTTTTTGTGTCTTTACCTCTATTTACATGCTCATATCTCTTTGCCTGTGCAAGCAGCTTTACCTGTGCCGCCTGCCAGACTTCCTCATCAATAATTGCTTCATGCAATCCGTCCACCAGAATATAATTATCCTGCTCGACAAGATGATAGTCATTCCGTGTCCCATGAACCTTTTCCGTTTTTCTGCGTCCATAAGCAATTTTACCGCAATATACCGGATTTTTCAGAATAAGGCGAACCAAGTGTGCATCAAAAAGAGGATTTTTCCCGTTCTGCCTCTGTATCTTGTGGATACCGTGATTCTCAAGATATTTTGCCACGCCGTTAGCACCGATATCAGTTGTTACATACTGTTCAAAAATGACACGGATAGCGGCGGCTTCTTCCTCGTTAATCTGAAGTTTCCCATCCACAAGCTGATAGCCGTATGGCGCAAAACCACCATTCCATTTCCCCTCGCGGGCTTTCTGGATACGCCCCTCCATTGTCTGCACACGGATATTTTCCCTCTCTATTTCCGCAACAGCTGACAAAACGGAAATCATCAGTTTGCCCGCATCCTTAGAAGAATCAATGCCATCTTCCACACAGATCAGATTTACCCCGAAATCCTGCATGACCTGCAAGGTAGAAAGTACGTCCGCCGCATTCCTGCCAAATCGTGACAGCTTAAAAACGAGAACAAAAGAAACGCCGTCTTTCCCCGACTTGATGTCATCCATCATGCGGTTAAATTCTAACCGTCCTTCAATGGACTTACCGAATTTTCCGGCATCCTCATATGTACCGACAATTTCATAATCATTATAGTCAGCATACGCTTTCATTCTGGCTTTCTGTGCGTCTAAGGAATAACCGTCTATTTGCGTGGCTGTAGATACTCTTGTGTATGTATAAACTTTGATTTTTTCTGCAGAATCCTTTTCCCCCATACCCAAAATCCTCACTTCACATTTGTGCCTACACTTTTTTAAACGTCTCGAAGTCGATACGTTTAAAATCAGGATTGTGCAACACCCATTGCACTTTTATTCATCCGTTCCCATTTGCGGCAGTCTCGATGTATTTAAGGAACTCATAGTCTGCATCTGGCGCACAGCCAAATCATGCAACAAAATCAACCTCTCCGACTGCGGCTTACCCTGCTCAATCAGTATCGCATTGTAACTCTCCATATTTGCAAGAACCAATAACTGTTTGAGTGTTGCGTAATCTCTAATATTTCCCTTTTTGTCTGTATTTTCTGTACGCCATTGCTTTGAGGTTTTACCAAACAACGCTACATTCAACAAATCAGCTTCGCTTGCATATGTATAACCAATCTGCTCCTGTGTCAAATCAGGCGGTATCAGGTTTGATTTAATAGCATCCGTATGAATATGATAATTCAATTTTGAGATTTCTCTGTTTAAATTCCAGTTCAAAGATAAGCGGCTGTTTTCATCCATCTTCAAGCGCCGATAATCTTTCATAATATATAATTGAAATTCGGGAGAAATCCATGTTGCAAAAGACATCGCAATATCACTGTGAGCATATGTACCGCCATAACGTCCGGCTTTTGAAACAATACCAATCGCGTTCATTTGTTCTATCCATTTGGTCGGCGTCATTACAAAACGATTTAATCCGGCTTCATTTTTAACCGCCTCGAATTGCACACGGTTAAAATCAGGATTATGCAATTCTTCCCAAACTGCCAAAAATTCTATTGTATTTCGATTACGCATCCAGTTCTGAATCACAAATCTTGGGTCGTCTTCATTCCGGTACTTTGCGATATCCGTCAATGAAATAAATTCATTTTCAAAATCTGTTGTATATACACCAATATCAACACCTTTAGCATGAATGGTTTCCTTTATGAGTGTTTTCCCCATCTGTGTCTCCTTTATCTTCTTTAATATAGTTTGGACATATTTATCATGTTTATTATACCTTGCGCAATCATTATTAGCAAAAAACATCTTTTAAGTCTTTTACTTTTCTTCTCTCATCTTCCTCATGATTGTCTCCTGTTATATCGGGCAAATTTTCTATATCTAATTCCGATGCATATTTTTCGATCAAATTTGCCAACATATCCGCCAGTCCGTTCCATTCATCAGCCATATTTTACCTCCCTTATGAACGCAAAAAAGGACAGCTACAAACTGTTACGTTCATAACTGCCCTCACGCTGTTTTGATGCTCAAAAAATTAAAAATTCCTTCTCAGTTTCTCCTGTCATTTCATCCATAAAGTTACATACAAGTGACAGATCATTACGCTGTCCACATCGGAATCGCACCGTCATTTTATGACTGAATTTCAATCGGTAAATTCAGAAGTATCATTATCACAGATATGCCTCATCGCCCCGCAGAACTGCTGTGCATTTTGTCAAGTTTTTATCGCTACACGCCTTTGCTTCAGTCAAATACCCAAGGGCATTTGACCCTCGCGGCATTCGCCAAATGCTCGTGCAAGCACGGCACTTGGCTCATTGCTCGCGGATATGGATTGTTTCCCATTCCTTCACGTTCACTCCGAAATCATCGGAACAGGCGTATCGTGGCGCACCTACATAGTGGCTACACATATCCTCACGTCCTGTATGTCGTACAATATTCAGTTTTCAAAAGGAGTTCTTTCCTTCCGTTCAACCCCAAAATAATTGTATAAGGTAAATAGGCAAAAAATCTTACTATTTGCTAAATATGTTTCAAAAAATTTCTGCCGTAATCGGGCGGCAATGCCCCTGTTGGTTTTGGACATTCTGTCCATGCAGACTAAAACCCGCTCGCATTCCATTTCTGGAATAGCAAGCACTGCTTGCGTATATACGCAGGGAAAATATCCCCTGACCCCTTAACCATAATACGACTACAAAAACAACAACAATAAAAGATGTATCAGATAAAAAATATGCTAAATTTACGCATACATTTCGTTTGACACATCTTCCATATATACCATAAATAAATCTTTTTCTTACATACAGTTCCTGTCACAAAATTCGTCCATAAATATTGTTTTGCTAATCTCATATGCCACTGTCGCGGGAGCCTCCTTATAATCTGCCGGATTTACTTCTAATCCTGCAACCTGCATAGCTTCCACTACCAGATTTTTCCTTTCTACTCCCTTACCGCCCAACTTTTCAGCTATCCTACAGCTTGCTTTATTTGAACGGAAAGCATTCCAAACAATACACTTTATTGATTCATTTTCAAATATATCTAAAAACAATATCTTGGCAGTTTCAAATGCATACCCTTTTCTTTGATATTCCTCAAGTATTGCAATATCTACTTCCGGCATTTCCGGATTGCCATAGTCTAATTCAATATATCCAACTCCCTGAGATGACATTTTATCAGCTATCAAATATCTCGCTTTGCTGTCATGTTTTCCATCAGCATAATCTTTAATACGATTACATTGAATTTCCCAGAAATCGGGCATCATTTCATATACTTTTGAAAAAGCAGAAGCCCTTTTATATGTTGACAAATAGCATTCCACATTTGATTGGTTCAGCAGACTTACAATGATTTTTTCTCCATATAATGCAAGAGCATTACCTGCAATAAAGTTATTTCTTTTGTCACTCAAAAGCCTTCTCCTCATTCTATAAATCCGTTGACTTCCAGTCAATACGAAGCTCCAACACATGCCCAATCAAATCAATCGGTGCAACATGAAACTCCTTTGCCAATTTTCTTAATTTATCGTCAATTAAATCTTTGTTTTCTTCCTGAAACTTGCGTAAATCTTCTCCATGAATAAACATTTCGCTAATTCCGTTAGGCCTCGCCCCAAGTTTTTTCATAAGATTCTGTGAAGCATAATTATCAGAATCAACCCTGCTTCTATATACGGTTTTTCCTGTCCGTTGCATTAATGCATTTAACATTACTACGAGCGCATGATATCCATATCCCTGATGCCTATATTTCTTTAAAAGTTCTATTACTAATTCCCAATTCTCTACATTTATATTTTTTATTCCACAGTAACCCACATATTCTCCAGTTGCTTTATCAAAAATGGAAAAGTTCGCGGCTGTATCAGCTAAAAATGATTCCCATAAATCTTTTTTAAAAGCATCTTCCTTAAAAGCGCCTCTCATAATAGAGCATTCATAAGATACTTCTATATAATCCTCGTAGTCTTCATCTGATATTGCCCTTAATACGACTCTATCACTTTCAACAAGACACTTTCCGTTCTTTGGTAATATGCTTTTATCAAAATTCAGATTTTCAGTTTTCTCTTTAGGCTCATCAAATTGTGCCATTATTTTTTCAACTTCCAATGACAACATATTCATCACAGCATCTGATCCCAGAATTAATCCATCTTCTTTTAGAGAAATCGCTTTTTCCAACTGTTCTAGGATACTATCACACATTTCATGTGTTTTTAACTGGCTGATTGTATATCTCCTAGATGTCAAATCATTTTCTTCCGGCATATTATGCTCCTATAAATATTTAAAGTATTCACTAATATTCATCTGATATCAAGCTATTCCCAATTTCTTTAATTCATCTAAGAGAGTTTTATATCTCTCCTTATTATTATCAAAAATAATATCATTAATTATTGATAATATCATTGCCTGCCCGCCCGATACCTGTTCCGGATCATATTCATCCGGCATTATCTCTCCTGAGATGGGAATTTCAATTTCATTTATCCACCATTTATCTATTTTTCGATATAATTCTAATAATTTTACATACAGCTTTGCATCTGTTTCATAAAAACCATTATTTAAATTTTTCAATAGTTCATGCGTAATATCATTTCTTCTTTCCCGCAGTTCTTGATATAAATCATAATCTTCCTGTGTAATGGCATCTGCATTCATAAACCAGCGTAACGAAGCATTTTCTATATTTTTTTCTAATGCCCGCACTTGTTTTTTATATTCTTCTGTTTCCTCGCAACATAGTTCTCCATCCTTTATTGCAAAATCACTATAAAAGATTTTAGGCTGCGTAATAATATAATCTTTTAAACACTCAAAGTTCAGTACAAATAGTGCCGCAAAATTTACATTAGATTTCAAGATATCCTCATTCAATATATTGTTCCAATTATCCAATTGTAAATGTCCTCCTAAAATACATCCTTATTCGTCACCCAATGTTCATCGTTCATACTCTTGACAAATTCTTTATTATTGATATAAAGACGGTTATCCTTATCACGGGCAAATCCCTATTAATTGCCTTTGACTTTTTTATAATCTTTGAACGCATTAAACTTGTTTTCTATCAGACAGTCAATATTTATTTCCATCATTGCTCCTTTTCTCTAAACAATCTGTTTAATTACCCCTTCTCAATTTGCTAAACCAGATTTAATAATCTGTTCTTTTAATTTAACCTCTAAATCTTTCTCATCTGTCCATAACACAAACTGAATTTGTTTTATATCAAAATGAACATTCGCAAAATCATCTTGTCGGCAAGTATATATTGCTGTTTTCCCTATGCCCTTAGCATAGCCAACCTCATAATATACACCAGTATTTTGACAAGTAAAATCAGCAACTAAAAACTTACAGTTGCGAATTTCCTCTACAATCTTATCGCTTATATTTCCATTATGTACATCCAAATCAACATAATAAGCTTCGTTTCCTGTCTCTTCTATTGCTGCCTTTGTTCCCTGTCGAATCTGATCCACACAATCGTACTTATCTCTATTCATAGGCATAGATACAAACACCATGCCTGATGATGGTAATACAGGGTTGATTTCTGGTATTTTCTCTTCTCCAGTAGCAACTTGATAAATCAATCTTAGCTGCTCGTCCGTAGCTTCATTTATCATAAAATCATGTAATGTTTTCAGATTGTCTTCATGCACACAAGAAGATACACCTCTAAATTCTTTTGATGCCATTCCAAAATAAGCCAGTGTTTCCTCGATAATCCCATATCTACCAAAATCAAAATAATGTTTGTCACTTTCAACTTTTTTACGAAAAGCAACGTATATTTGTTCTTTGTTCATGTGTATTCCTTTCTTATAAATACCTAATTCTTAAATCCAACTTGACCATTCATCAATAAGGGTAAAAGAAAATCTCTAAGAGAAACCAGCTCTCTATTTTCTTCCTCTAAAATTCTCCGCTGGCTAGATATTTCTGATATTATTTTTTCAAACTTATTAACAACGTTTTTTTCCGGCAAAACGATTTTTACTTGTGCAACAATATTTTTAGATATTTCTGTAAATGTAGAACCAGTCCCTAATGACCTCAAATATGCCACCATTTTCTGTATTGTATAATAAATAAACTCCGAACCATATTTCTTGTTAGGAACAATCGACTTAAAGCCTTGATTAGTACATACTTCATTTATTGCTATTCCTATATATCCTATAGGAGCCCTTGAAGTTAAAAGTACAGTTCCTTTTGGCATCAATTTTGCAGAACTATTGGTTAACCCAATTTCAGATATGTCACGTTCTCCATGTGTAATATATTTATCGCTTAAATTCGATAAATCGTTAGGAGTTATCCATGCAATTCCACTTTTACAATAGTATTCTGGATGCTCTGTCGAAGGAGTCCCCCCTGCTACAATCTCCCCAACATCTTCTACTGTTCCATCTTCCCATCCCTTGGGAATTTCTTTTTTTAATTCTTCATTCCAAACCATCTTTCCCCCAGAAGATTTATAAGGCTTTCCATCTTCGTTTGGAAATTCAAACTGCAAAAACCAATAATCATAAATTGTTTCTGCCATTGATTCTAATTCTGTACAAATTATATTGTTATTTCTTATTTTACACTCAATTATATAGAACAAATCTCCTATCTTTACTTGTGTATCATAATCAGGTAACAATAACTTAATGTATGAAAAAATCTGTTCATTGAAACTAGCTCGCAAGGTCATAGTAGCCTTGGCATTAATTATTTTTCTAAAATAAATACTTCTAAGATAAAACGCCATAAACTTATCATATGTTATATTTTCTTGCACTGGTCTAAGCCTTTTAGCAAAACCACTAAATGTTGCTTTAGGATAATCTTTAACTGCAACGCTACTCATTGCTAATTCATCCAATACTTCACTTGTCCTTGTCAAAAATACATCTCCTTTTTTTACAGAATATCTTTTTTGATCTTCTTCAGATGTATCCATTTTTTCAGTCAAAATATCAGGTAAAATTGGATTATTATATATATCTCGAAAAGATACAAAAGGCGCACCATGACCTGCTTGGTCTTTTAATGTACTTATTCCTGAATCCATTTGATATAACTCATCAAATCTATATTCTTTTAGATTAATCATATTTAAGTTCCTCCAACCTTCGCTTTATCTCATCTTCCAGAGATTTCCCCTCGGCAAACAACTTTCCCAATCTATCCGCATATGCTGTCATTCTCTTCTCAAATGCCTCCTGTGACAATTCCACAAACTCAATCCTCACTTCAAAATACTGCCCTGCCGACAACGAATAATTCTTCTCTGCTATCTGCTCATATGTAACGGAAACACTAAAGTCTTCGATTACTTCCTGATTAATAAATGTATCTTCTATCTTCGCTACTTCATCAGGACGTAAAACCGTTCTCTGATTCTTTCCCTCTTTCCTCTTTTCTCCCAGTTTGGACGCATCTATGAGCATAATATTTCCATCTTGGTTTGACTTGTCTATAAAGAGAACAGATACGTTTGTCCCTGTATTGGCAAAGATATTAGACGGCATGGAAATAACGCCCTTCAGCCAATGTTTATCAACAATCATTTGCCGCACCGCCTTTTCAATCCCCGATTGTGCCGTAATAAAACCTGTTGGCACAACAATAGCAGCTTTTCCATCTTCTTTTAAACTCCAGAGAATATGTTGGATAAAACACAGATAGACTCCCATTGATTCCTTTTTCTTATTTGGAATTTTAGGAACGCCCGCAAAAAATCTTTTAATTCCATCCCTTAGTTCTGAATCTTCCCACTTCTGTTCAATTATATTTCTGGTGGAAGAAAAGTCCATTTTGAATGGGGGATTCGATGTAATATAGTCAAACTGCTTTACCCCGGAGCTCGGATCGTGTACTACTTTATAATGCGCCGGTGTTTCCAGCGTGTCTCCTTCAATAATATTGTCCAAACTATTTGTAAGCCCATTCAGCAACATATTGGTTCTAAGAAATCTGGATGATTTTCCAGAAATATCCTGTGTATAAACTTGCGCTCTATCCCCGAAACTTCCTTTCCCTAAAGCATTCGCCAGATGAAGAACCAACGAACCCGAACCTGCGGACGGGTCATACACATCATATATTTTATCCTCTACCGGGGACATCTCTACTAAAATCTTTGCAATAATGGCAGAAATGGCCTGCGGTGTGAAATATTCCGCATATACGCCGCTGGCAACATTGTAATCTTTAATCAAATGCTCAAAAATTGCACAATAGAAATCAAAATTATTTTTAAATGCTTCTCCAAAATCAAATTTGTCCTGACTGATAATTCCAAAAATGTTCTTAGCAAAATTATTTCTCTTTGATGCTTCCACATTCTCTGTCACTCTGGTAAACAGTGGCTTTCTTCCCCCATCCGCCGTATCAATACTAAATTCTTCATTTTCCGGATAATTAGAAATCCTCTCCAATGCATCATCAAAAAGCTTATAAAAATCGTTGTTCCCAACTTTATTAATCAAACATTCAATGGTATCCTCATACTTAAAGGCTACATCCTGTGGATATGTATCATAAAATCCCGCAAGCATATCATCATCCTGCAAAACGTTTTCAGTACTCATGTCCATATCATTTGCGAAATCTTTCATATTTGCCATAAACTTATCATTTAGAAACTTATAGAGAAATACAGAAGTAATTACCACTTCTTCACTTGCCTGATTTGACAATCCGTTAGTCTGGCAAAGGCCCTTCATTTCATCAATCATCTGTTTTATTTTATTCTCTAACATAAAAATATCTGGCATTGTCATTCTCCTTATTTGAATAACTGTATATTCGTGTATAAATCATTTAACAATTGTACATAGAATCCTTTTATTTTTCCATACAATTTTTCCTTTAAAAGAATCTTTGTAACTTTTGATTTTATGGAGTCAGCAAAATTCTTTCTTCCCTGGATTGTTACTATCTCTTTATCTAAGGCATCTTCTATTTCGTTATATATGATAACTAGGGTACGCTCAATCTCTGATTTATCAGCAGGATATATTTCTATGGCATCCTGATAGGTTTTCACAAAAGCATAGCTGCCACCGTAAATCTTAGATAGCCTTTCATTTTCATAATTAATATTTCTCGCTCTCTCAAGAGCCTCTAATAATTCATCAGTAATAGAATCTAAATCATTTAAATCTGAAATAGACAAATCATTGAAAATCTTCTGCAATAACTCATCCAGCTTTCTGATTTTAATATCGCCTTTATTTTTATTCTTCTTTATCTCATTTTGTATATCCCTGACAACTTTTGAGAATCTCTGGAACTTAGGGTTATCCTGTGTCATCTGTCCGAGATCCATAATGATAATTTTCACTTTTATAAATTCATACAAAAGCTCCACTACTTCTTCATTTGAGATCACATCCATCATATCAACAGTGTTCTGAGAAAGATTTATAAAATCAATTCTCTCCTGTGTTGATTTCAAGAGTTTTTTATTTTTATCAGAATCAATCTGCGCAGCATAATCCATGGCTCTTGAAAGAATAAACTCCGTCTGGCATTCTTTGATGCCATTTAAAAGCCGTCTAATTTTAAGCAGCGTCTCTTTATTATAAAAAGTAAGTTGTTTTGAAAACCTTTCCAAATTATCCGTAGAAATAATATCTTCCAGCGCATCTACATACTTATGATACTTCCTGTTAATATCTTCTTTATCAACCACCAATCCAGAAAGAGAACCTTCATTTTCCCCATTTTCATTAAGGTCTGCTTCAAGCTCTTTTATGTAGGCTTCTATGGTCTTGTCATACTCCTGCTCTATATCCACAAAATCAACGATATAGCCATACTTATAAATCTTTCCGTTTGGAGACTTATAAGGTCTGTTCACTCTTGATATGGTCTGCAAAAGTGACTGTGCATGTGGACCCCGCAGGAGATACATTTTTTTCAAACGCTTCACATCATATCCTGTCGTAAGCATGAAATTTACAACTAAAATATCAGGAGCAAGCGTTTCTCTAAAGTCCACTTGATTATTTTTATTGATTTGCTTTTGCTTCGGATCATTTGTATCTGTGATAACAAGTCCGGTATTTAGCTTTGAATTATCTTTAAACCACTGGTGAACCTTTTTCGCCTGCGGATTTGTTCTGCAAACAATCATCCCGCCTATAGATATATCCGCGTTTTGGAGTCTAAAATTAACAAAATCCTTTTCTATAAATGCACCCAAAGCATTTACATAAGCATCAGATTCGTAAACATCTTTATCTTCAAGCTGTTTATCTTCTATTTCCAGATTCTTTTTTATTTCAGTTTTTGCAACAGTATCAATATTCTCCTTTTTGATTCTAAGTGTATATCCATCCGCAATAGATTTATCATAAAAATATTTATGAATATAATCGCCAAACTTCAAATTAGAACGTTCTTTCTTTGAAAGTAACGGTGTACCAGTAAGTGCAATATAAATTGCATCCATATCACAAATCATAAGATTTTTAAAAAATTCACCTGTGGAAGAGTAACTTCTATGCGCTTCATCAACAAAAAAGATACGCTGAACCTTGGCATTATAATCATTCTTTGCCTCTGGCATTTTCCCCTCGAATTTTTGTATATTTACAACACATATTTCACCAATTGCCTTACTACCAATATCTGTTGAAAGAGCCTTATTCAGCTCTTTGCTAAAACTTGTCTTATTTTCGCAATTAACAGTATTCAATCCTCTATTAGTAAACTCGATACTGGCTTGCGTGAGCAAATCAAGTCTGTCCACCACAAAGAAAAATCTTGTGCTAATATCTTTCTTGGAATAATAATCCCTGATAATACGATTAGAAAAAGCTGCTACTGCTGTCTTCCCGGAACCTTGTGTATGCCAGATAATGCCACCCTTACCGCCAGTTTCTAATCTTTCAATAATTTTTCTAGTGGCAAAGAATTGAGGATAACGCATAATGTGCTTCTCTGGAATCCGGTTGCTAATAAACATAATCCCATACTGCAAGAAATATAAAAATCTTTCCTTGTCAAATACAGAAGTTACAAAACTATTACAGGGTGTTCCTACCTTCAAGTTCTCCGCAAACTCCGGCGTATCTGTTTCGTCTGGATTATAACCGCAGTCTTTCATTATATATTTAATTGTATCCTCATCAATCTCTTTGTATAGATACGTTAAATGATACTGTTCATTATCCTCTCTGAAAAACGAAAAGCTGGTATTATTTCCATTTGGCGTTGTATAAAATGAGCCCGCCTTTACATCTTCCGCATCGTCATCCTCTTCATATTCCATATTATTAGAAAAAGATACAAACTGAATCAAATTAAAAAATTTCTTGTAATCCGGATTCTGTAATCTTTTATTTATCATTCTATCAAATTCTTTCTGTATGCCACCCTCATTATTGGGCTTCTTTACCTCTAAAAAAGCAAGCGGCATACCGTTAATCAGAATATTTATGTCAGGTCTGAAAGAACCCTCCTCCGTTCCTTCCACTACGCTAAACGGCAATTCATCCACGACTGCAAAATCGTTTTTTGTTATGTCCTCAAAATCAATAAGCTTTACCTTATCCTTTGGATCAATAAGCCAATTATAAAACTCTTTTCCCAAATCATTATTCTTTAACACATTATGAATATCTGTAACAATAGCCTTAATCTCATCATATGTAAATTTTCTGCTATTAATAATTTCAAGCGCGGGCTTAAACCTGTTTACGAAAATCTTTGTATTAAAATCTATATCAATGTCATCTGTTTTCAATGACTGATAATTATAATTCAACCTAAGAAATTGAATTGTAGCAGGAACTTTTACCCTCGTATCTTCATTAAATGTCAGCATTTTTGATCTCCATTTTTATGTATTAAATCACTTATTATTCTTATATCATGCTCTTATTTGTCTAACCACTTTCTTTATAGCACTTGTAGGAAATTTAATTTATTTACAATATTTATTTAAAAATCAAATCATCCTAAAATATCTCAGTGCCGCTTTGATAGCCTTTTCTTTCTCCAACTTAGAATTTTCTGTTTTTGCCTTATTATAATTATCTCTCTCGATTATACCACATTTCCGCTTTACTTGCGCAATGTACAGATTACTAACATGTAACCCATCTTTTCCTTGACATAACCTAAATCTCCTCATAAGTGGCCTTACACTCCGCCTTCGTCAAGTCCATCTCATCCATCTGAATCTCAATATGATGCTCGACTTTATGTTTGGACAACAAGACAATCGTCTCAACGTGCGGCGAGTGTGCATTTTAGATGCATCTACACCTTGATACACCCACCATAAAAAGATAAGAATTGCGTTGATAGACAGGTCTTTGACTTGATTTGCGAACTGCTCTTTGCTATGGATGTCATTATTTCTTCGCTTTTGTCTTTGCTGTACTATGTAAATTTTTAATGCTTTTTAAATATTCTTCTTCGACTGGTGATAAGTTCTGAACTTGATATTTTTTATATTCTTCTGTAGCTTTTTCGATTGCCTGTGCATGACTAACTGCCCCTGCTCCTTGCAATAGCTTTTCTCCAGTGGTTTTCAATACATTATCAAGATGTTCTACATAATCAGACATATACATGGGATTATGACGCATAGCCTGAATTTCGGCAAAATCAAAATATCCCGATACAATATTATTTAAAATCTTCAATTCTTCCTCATTTAAATAATTCTTTGCAATACCAATATCTTTTAATGTTGGAAAATCGCCAGAAAAACTTTTTAGTCCCATAAATGGCTGTTCTGCATTTGCACGTTCATATATTACTTCTGCTGCCGTATGCCCATGCGCTGCATAATGCAGCTTATTTTGAACCATTTTAAAAAATGCCATAGACTCACTGCTTTGGGGATTATAATCCACACTAGTAGCATAAAGGTCAAGCACCTGCCGATAAATCACCTTTTCCGATGAACGAATGTCCCGTATACGGTCTAATAATTCTTTCCAGTAATTTCCACCTCCCAGATTCTTTAATCGCTCATCATCCATTGTAAAACCTTTTATCATATACTCTTTCAAACGCTCAGTTGCCCAACGGCGAAATTGTGTGGCAATAAAAGATTTCACACGATATCCAAGAGAAATAATCATATCAAGATTATAATGGGTAACATTATAATTCTTACCATCAGCACCAGTTGTTCGGAATTTCCGAACAACTGAATCCTCCTCTAGTTCTCCCTCTTCAAATATATGTTTAATATGCTCGCTAATATTAGATTTACTGGTTTGATATAATTCACATAATTGCGCCTGCGTAAGCCAAACCGTTTCATCTTGAAATTTTACGTCTATTTTTGTATTTCCGTCTTCTGTCTGGTATATGATAATTTCACTTTGGGATTCTTTGTTGTTATCTTCCATATGCTCTCCTTTCTAATTTTTTACCCGCCAATAACCACCTCTGGCTGACCCAATTCTCTCCAATATTCCTTCTTCGCTCAATTCCTTAATACTCTTCTTAACAGCTCTTGTAGTAATACCTAATGTCTCGGCTAACGCCGTCTGCGTTATTTTTGAATTGTCCATTATCATTTCTACAATTTTCCGTTGTGTACAATTCAAACTTTTTGGTGAACTTTTTGGTGAACTTTTTGGTGAACTTTGGTGAACTTCACTATAAGATGGTCTGTATAAATTTACCCTAAAACTATCACCAATCTCCAGTAATTCCGGTTCTCTGATTCCATATTCCCTACAGGAACTGAACATTCTCTTAATACCGGTTCCCCAACTCTCAATAATCTTCATCCTGCTAAATACTTCCGCAATACATCTATTGCGGATTTTAGAACCGCCTTCCTTAATTTGTTCTATTGTCAGACCTCCGTACAGCATCCCCGGAGATGTTACCTCTACCCTGTCATCATATACCGCAACCTGTACACAAGCCCTATCCAAAAAGTTCCTGTGTGTTGTGGCATTCACAATTGCCTCTCTGATGGCTTCTATCGGCAGTTCATATGCTTCATTTCTGACAAGTCCTTTGATTTCTGCACCCAGATTAATATGTTTCAATACAAATTCATAGGCTTCCTCAATCTGCTCATAAAGCGGTCCCTCAAAATCTCTTTTATCAATAAATACAACTCTCTCAGTTCCTTTAAACAAAGCGCACTGAATTTTCGCAAATGGGAATACATTATCTGTCAGCAAAACAAAAGCGTTCGTCGGTAACAATGTTCCATCTACATTCTTAACCACACCCCAATTGATTAAATTTTGCACTGTAACATCTTTTACCTTTTCTTTTTCACTTTTTGTTTTTGCCGCTTCTATCATATATCTTTTAATTGCAGCACATAACAGCTCTGCTTTGTCAGCATCATATTTATGCTCCAAACACACCATCTCGTCAAAAGATTGATGAGTTCCCTGCAATTCCAAATCTTTTAAAACTGCTTCATCTGCAGGTCTGGACGTCCCAGATACTCTGATATAAGTTCCGGTCTCTTTTCCAAGTGATTTGATATAATATGGTCTGTTTGCTCCCGGATATATTTCAATAACAATTACACTTTTTCCATCTATGGTATTTACTCCAATATTCGGAAAAATCTGCGGATAGCACATATCCGAAATAGTATTTGTAATATTATCTATAATCTTAAAAACACCATCCTTATCAACACCCACTATTTCATGTGTCTCATCATCTACGCCAATGATAATCCTTCCGCCTGCAGTATTTGCAAATGCAATAACGCTTTTTATATATTTTTCGCTCTTTTGAGGCAATTCGCGTTTAAACTCGATATTGACAGATTCTCCTGTTTTTATTTCGTCTGCTAGCATCTTTTTTCTCCTCAATCTACACTTTGTAATGTTCCACAGCAATTTACCAGTCAGGGATCGGCAATTCTTTTAGTTAAATCAATATGGTTAAATAACCGCCTCAACAATAGCTTCTATCTCTCTTATATCCTTATCGCTGACCGCCGCTATCTGCTCTGCTGTAAATCCATTCTTATACATATTTAATATAATTCTTGCTTCCCCAATCGCAATGCCTTCCTCTTCAATTGCCTGTCCCAAATTACTCATATAAACCTCTCCCGAAATCTCTTTCTTGTTTATCATCAACACTATCAAAATAATCCATACCGTATTCTCCCTGCCGCTTATAGAATCACTCTTGATTAATCTCCCTATTCAGCATGTCCTCAATCATCTGAAACGCATCTTCAACAGGAAAAACTCTTCCTGCCTCCATAACATCAATTCCTTTATCAAGTTTAGAAAATAAAGCCTCCATTGCAGCTTTGTCAGCTTCATCCATTTTATCAATATGGTTCTTTTCATCCTCCATACAGTTTATTCCCCATTAGCCTATGTATCCATAATTTCTTTCTACAACTATCTTATCACATTTTTCAAATCATCAATAGCCTGTTGATTTTTATTTTAGGACATGTCTCTATGTATTCTCTGCTGTCTCAGCTTTTCTCTTACATCTTCTATTGTACTGGTTCTCCCGTCCTGCACTGCCTTATAACCTTCACCAATTATTCTATAAAATTCAAGTTTTCTTATGTCCTTTATTTTATCATCTTCCTGTTGATTTTCCGTCATTATACAACACCCCTTCTATTTATAAATAGTATGCCACACATCTTGGCATATAACAATTTCTATTTCATGCCATATCCACATTCATTATTTGTCTGCAATGCTATTATTCATGTGGTGGTACCGAAAACTTTACAGTAACAATAAAATGCCCTGACTCCTGCAGGACATTATGTTCTAACCATAAAGCATGCGAAATAATAATTTTTTTCGCATGAAGTTAGTATTTCAATTGTTCTAGAGTTGTTGCTCCACCACAATCCCTAACTTAAACCATATAGTCAGTTTTTTGTCAGAATCCACTTCCATTTTTTCTATAAATTTTATTACATAATAATTTTCAAATCCTGTCGTCCAGTCGTTATTTTTTCCCTTGATTTTTTCTTCATTTTCCCAATTGTAATTTCCAGTCAGATATAAAATATTATCTCTGTCGGTTCTTATAAGTTCTTCCGCATCTTCTATTGCCTGATCGATAGCTTTCATGATTGCACTGTGTAATACTTTTTCTTCTATTGACTCAGATTTTTGACAGTTCCTTTTCCCATTCTTCAGACGGTTGCTGCATCTCCATACAATCTTCTTTTTACCGTTTCTAGCCCATGTCACCCTCCGATATCCCTGTCCGCATTCTCCGCATATTAAGACACCGGTCAATGTATATCCGGAATATCGCTTTTGGTATAATAGCCTTATGTTCATTTTCCACATAATACTGTGGCACGATTCCATTGTTTATTATCTTTCTTTTGGTCATAAAGTCTGCAGTATATGTTTTCTGCAGCAGGGCATCTCCCATATACTTTTCATTACGCAGCATCTTCATAATAACGGTTGCCTGCCATTTTGTTTTTCCTGTGACCGTTTTTATTCCAATTCTTTCCAGATGCTCCCCAATTTTTTGTCCACTATATCCTTCCAGATACAGCTAAAACACCATTTTTACAACTTCCGCCTCTTCCGGTACGATAATCAGCTCTCCATTTTCATTTTTTGTATAACCCATGAATTTGTTATGATTTACAATGACTTTTCCTTTTTCAAACCTCCGAATCACACTCCATCTCGTATTTTCACTGATATTTCTGCTTTCCGCCTATGCAAAACTGCTGAGAATCGTCAGCAGAATTTCTCCTGTACCCTCCAGTGTATTAATTCCTTCTTTTTCAAATACAACAGCCACATTCTTTTCCTTCAGTTTGCGAATAGTTGTAAGTGCATCCACCGTATTTCTCGCAAACCGGCTTACGGATTTTGTCAGAATCATGTCTATTTTTCCTTCCAGTGCATCTTTTATCATTGCATTGAAATCATCCCTTTTCTTGGTATTGGTGGCACTCTTTCCATCATCAGCATAGATGCCCGCATTTTTCCAGTTCGACATACTTTCTATTTTGTCTTTGTAATATTCCACCTGTGCCGTATAGCTGCTTTCCTGCTGTATTAATTCTGTACTGACGCGGCAGTATGCCGCAACCCTCAATCTTCTCTCCGCCGCTCTGATGTTTCCATCGTATTGGGGATTTGCTGGTATTACGGATATTCTCTTTTCTTCTGCATTTTGCATGAAATTTCTCCTCCTTTTTCATTTTTACCACAGACACGCCGTGTACGGGGAATGTGTTTTTGTCATAGCAAATGACATTCTGCCCTGTCAATAGCCCGACAAAATTTCATGCAAAAAGCAGGTCTGGTGACCCGCCTCTCTAAATAAAAAAACATATATGACCCTACAAACTATTCGGCTAACTTTTCAAATGCTCCGCTGCATTTATTAAATATTTGGTTTGCCACCTGCTCCATTTCTTTGTCATCTGCCACTACTGGTTTGTCACTGCTATTTAACGTATATGCAATATCATCAGTCTGCAGGGTCTGTTCTTTGTCAATATTTTGTCTTTTTATCAATCCCTCCAGATTTTCAAGAATATTAACCACATAAACCATATCATCATCTGGTATACGCTGAATAATTTCAACTGCTCGTTTTTTGATTTGTGTCATCCACTTGTTCCCTTCTTCTGTATTATACTATGTCAAGTTAAACTTCTATTTTTACTCTTGCAACATACCTCAATTTATTATAAATGCTTCTCTCAATAGGTCTTACCTGCACCTCACCTGTTAGAACATCATACTCAATCAACCCAAATGAATGCACAAAATAAATAATATCATATTTATCATTATACCCAGTCATCGCCTCATCAAAGTAATCTTTTAAGTCTTCAAGTTTAACAGGTATCGGGGGTTCATCATAGAAAACAAATAATCCTACCTTCTGGTAACCCTGTGTTCTATAATGATTCCAATTTTTCCATTTTCTTTCTTATTGCATTTTGAAAAATCTGTTTTTCATCATCCCCATTTTTTACAGGATATGTCAGCCCCAATTGATTAACACTTGCTCCATTTTCTTCAATAATCCTCTTTCTGCGTTCCTTTTCCTCCGTTCTGCTTTCCAATCGGTATTTCACAAATTCGCCTTCTATTTGTGCCTGCTCATCAGAGACTGCTTCTGTGACCTCTATGCCTATTAATTTATTTCCGTCACTGATATCCGGCGCATCATGTACTTCAAAACCATCATATTTTTCTTTATAACAGTATTGCAAAATTCCTAATGCCAGCGTTTCTACATATTTTTTTCTGAAACGTGATGTCAATGGCTTTTCAAATGGAATCAATTCTCCAATTAATTCTTTATTGCTCATCTCATGGTCACCCTAATTTTGTTTCTCTGATACTTTTATAAAAAAATACCTCCAAATCTTTGATGGCTTGGAGGCATTTCATTCCTTGTCTTACACAAATTCCAATTCTTTCCCCTCAATAACAGCTTCTACCTCTTCTTTATCCTTATTGATAGCTGCCGCTATCTGCTCTGCTGTAAATCCATTATTATGCATCGTTATAATGATTCTTGCTTCAGCCGCCGCTTCTCCCATTGCCTTTCCTCTTGCTTCACCAATCGCAATCCCTTTATCCTCAATGCCCTGACTCAGATTACACATAACGCTCACATCCTTTCTAAAACTCTCTTCAATAGGAATATCGTACTCAGTTCCAATTATGTTTAGCTTCTCATCTATTGTAAGTTCTTTTGACAACAATGCTCCAAGTAGGCGGTGCAGTTCATATCTTTCATCATGCCCCGGAAGTTTCACCGCTAACCCAATCATAACAATGTTCAGCAGATCCAGTTTTCCCTTCCATTCATAAGAACCGATTACATTATCATTCGTAAGATGAATATGGCTCATAGTATTTTCTTCCATATTCATACATACCCATATCGAATAAACACGCTTTATGTCATCATAGTTGGAATTCTCAAAATCCCTTTCTTTCTGCGAGGAAATTAATCGGCTCACATAAAAGATTGCCCTGTTCAATATTTGATAACCCTTTGGATCATCTTTCTGTGCCTCCACATTAATAATGATCTGTGACAATCCGTCTTTCATCCGGACATAAAAAACAATGTCAAATCTTACCAATCCTTCATTCAGTTCCTCATTTTCAGAATTGAAACCAACAAGCCGCTGACCGTCTTTCTCACTGCTGATGTTGGTAAGTCCCGGCTCTACTGGTACTGTACTGATATAAGGCTGTCCCTCAATATAGGAAACCACTTCTTTGGGATTCATTCCTCTAAATTCATCTACCGTCTTTACCAGTATATGTGCCAGAATGCTCTTCTGTCCTAACAGGCGTTTTGCACTGGCGTCATATTGTGCCTTTTTATCTGTCGCTTTTACCGCATTTTTCAATTCTGTATCCACGGTCTTCCTCCCCTTTGTATGGAATATAGTCATCTACAAAAAGGTATCTGACCACATTTATATTATATCTTAGTTTTATGCTCAAAACAACCGAATCTTGCTTTTAGCTGTTTCTGTCTATATTATCTGCTGTGGAACAACAAAGCACTCATCCAGCTGTTTATGTAAAAAGGAAATTGTTGCCAGAATATCAATTGCTCCCCTACAAATAGAATTAATTCGACTTGTTAAAATAATACCTGTCAACTGTATAAGGTATAAGTTCCAATATATCTCCTGCTGGAATTGCTTTATCCGTATTTCCATCAAAATGAATTCCATAGTCATAATTCCAAAAGTATTTTCCTGCAAAATATGCAACAAACTGGAATATGATAGAATCTTGGTTATATGACTTTATATTTGAGAATGGAATTTTAGCCTTTACCAGAAATGCTTTTCCATTCTCTCTGAGATATCTATATAAATCAGGATATTCTTCTTTAAGTGCATCCCTAGCCAGCTCTCCCCCGATATTCTCACAAAACTGTTCATATCCGGCGCTCATGTCCTCGCTTAAAAGACTTGTGTCGGAGTAAAAATATAACTGTGGTTCCCTGTTCCTCAAGGGATATTTCCAGTCATATTTTCTCTTGATAACCTCAACAGCTTCTGTAATCTCTTTCTCCTTCGCTCCAATTTGCCGTAGTGTATTGATCATATTCTTTCTATATACATCCCATTCGTTTGTTTTGAGTCCGTCAGAAAGAATGAATTCTTCATTGAAAACTTTTGTAGAATGATAACAAACTATCTCATGCTGCTCAAATAAGGAAACCAGCACATCATAAAAACCATATGCCACTCTCGGTCCCACATAATCTTCTATTGCACATGTCACATCATGGTCATATCGAATCTTACAGGCCTTGATCTTGGAAACGCTACTTGAACGCAGTGACATAAGCCTATCTTCAATTTTTTGTTTTATCTCTGCCGGAATCGTACTCACATCCGAAACATCAATTATCATCAAAATTCACCCACTGTTCTTAAAACACTATTAATTCATGTTAGCAAATAAAAACATCCCAAAATCTACATCTGCTCTGCACATATTTCTATGTCTCATCTTTCGTAGATATTGGAATGTATTCTCACTGGTACTTTTTCTAAATCTTAACCTGCCGCGCAAAACTTGTCAATCACCTTTTGTAGTCAGATGTTATTTCCTGTCTGCAACCCGCTTTTTATGAGATTATGCGCGATAACAAATCCTATCACATTATTTCGCTCTCCCCATCAAAAACCCACCCCATAACCCCGCCAGCCACAAAAACCGCCGCCGTAAACATCACATACCTCCCCAATAACCCCATTACAAAATCCATCTTTTCACCTCTCCATTCCTTTATCTCTTTCTGCGCCAACAATAAAACACCCGTCCCCCGACAGGCATTTTATTCTTACCGCAGACCGGCAGGAACAACGCTCTTTATTCTGTAGTCATCCCTGCCCCGGTTTATTCATTCCCGATCTCCTGCTCCATGACGATGCCGGACTGGAACTGTATCTGTATCCTATCTGCCGAGATCACCTTAATGCTTGCAACCAGCCGTCTGACAAGGTCGTTATCAAACTCCGGTATCTGCCCGCTGTTTCCGTTTAGGAAGGTGTCCATGTCCTTCACCCGCTGTTCATAGTTTTCCGCCAGTTTTTTCTTTTTTCCTGCTTCCGTCTGTTCTTTTTTCAGGGCGTTGATTTCTTCCGCAATCCTGCGGTAGCGTTCATCGAACTCCTGCGTATAGTCGCCGGTCTTGGCGTTCTCCGCAATCAAGGCGACCATCTCTTCCTGTTTGGCTTTTATTTTGTCTGTGTATTCGTCCGGCTGCTGTTCTCTGCCATAGCTGCCGATCACCCGGATGACGTTCTGCCGGAAGGCTCCCACGAAGTCCCCTTCGTTTCTTGTGATGCGGTGGATGGCCTCCATGACCGCCCTGTTCAGTGCACCCTCTTCCAGCGTTTCGGAATCGCCGCATTTCTTTACCCCGTTTGTCAGGCGGTTCGAGCATCTCCAGACGATCTTCTTTCTGCCGTTCCTTGCCCATGTCACCCGGCGGTATTCCTGTCCGCACTTTCCGCAGAGCAGGATGCCTGTCAGGGCATACCCCGATGAATATTTGCTCTTCTGGTTCTTCTTCCTTGTGACGGCGGATTTGCACATGGACGAGCGCCGCATGATCTCTTCCTGTACCCGGAAAAACAGTTCTTTCGGTATGATGGCCTCATGGTCGTCCTCCACATAGTATTGGGGGACTATGCCGTTGTTGATGATTTTTTCTTTGTCATAAATTCTACGGTATAAGTTTTCTGCAGCAGGGCGTCTCCCATGTATTTTTCATTGCGCAGCATTTTCATCACTACGGTGGCATGCCATTTCTCTTTTCCTGTTGTGGTGCGGATGCCTTTCTCCTGCAGCTGCCCGCTGATCTTGGCGGCGCTGTACCCTTCGAGGTAAAGCCGGAACACCGTCCGCACGATCTCCGCCTCTTCCGGCACGATGACCAGCTCACCTTTTTCATTTTTGGTGTAGCCCATGAATTTGTTGTGGTTGACGATGACCTGTCCTTTTTCAAACCTTCTGACTACGCCCCATCTTGTGTTCTCGCTGATGTTGCGGCTTTCCTCCTGCGCAAGGCTGCTCAGGATGGTCAGCAGGATTTCCCCGGTGCCGTCTAAGGTGTTGACGCCTTCTTTTTCAAATACCACCGCCACGTTCTTTTCTTTCAGTTTCCGGATGGTGATCAGCGCGTCTACGGTATTCCTTGCGAAACGGCTCACGGACTTGGTCAGGATCATGTCGATTTTCCCGTCCAGCGCGTCTTTTATCATGGCATTGAAATCGTCCCTTTTCTTGGGTGTTTGTCGCGCTGTTTCCGCCATTTTAACTCCTTTTCGGATGCCGTTTTATCGGTATCCTGTTCTGATGCTGCTCCCATTCAAAAATATCACTTCTGCGGTATCGTCTTTATAAACCACGATCTTTTTCACCAGCTTTCTGTACAGATCCTCGTCAAACTCCGTCAGCTCCTCCCTGCCGGAAAGGATTTCGAGCATTTCTTCTGTGCGGAATCCGGCGTCCCTTACTTCCAGTGTGCGGTACCGCTCCTGCGCCCGTTCATAGATTAGCGCCATGATATCCGGCTGTTCTGCAGTCTGTTCCAATCGTCCGGCATCTGTGCTTTTCAGCGCCATATCCGCCCCTGCCGGCATCTTTCCTGCGCCGGTTTGTTTCCGTCTGGTCTTTGCCTCCTCCAGCCTGCGCTGCGCTTTTCTGTATTCCGCGCTGACCCATTCTTCTGCTTCTGCCGGCGGCCTCATCTGCTTTTTATCCTGTATGATCCGGTTGATGGCGCTGACGCATACTTCTTTTACCTGCTCATCCGTTATGAACCCGCCGGCGCAGGAAAGGCGGTTCTGGTAGATATAATTTTTGCATTTCCACTTTGCCGTCCCACCGCTTCTTTTTTTGTTATGGGGCTGAATATGGCTGTAGGTTTCCCCGCACTCTCCGCAGGTTATGACGCCGCCGAACAAGATTCTCTCATCCCTGCCCGGTCTGTGGCTTCCCCTTCCTTTCTCCACACGCACCTGCTCCCTGCGTTCCTGCACCCGATGAAATAATTCCTTATCTATGATCTGCGGATAGTATTCCGTGCCGAGATAATTATGGTTCTCTAAAATCCTGCCGATGGATGCGTGCGTCCATGCCGCCCTGTCATGGGCATTGCACAAGCCCCGTGCCTTTAAGCCTTCAGCAATCTTTAATGTCGATATCCCGCTGTCATAATCCTTGAAAATTTCTTCCACGATCTTACGGTGTTCCTCATACACGGTTATTTTCCCGTTTACGACTTTATATCCGATCGGCATATGCCACTGCATCCCTGTCCCCTCTTTCCTTCTCTGTCAGTTTCAGGCCGTTGTGCAGGCAGTATGTAATGTCGTGTTTCTCCGATATCCGTATTTCCTTTACGGTCAAGTCAAACAGGTTTTCATCATACTCTGTTAACGGCTTTTCTGCTCCGCAATGAGGGCGATCAGCCGGCTGTTGCTCTCCATAAAAAGAGCAGAGTCCATATATCCCTTTTTCATGACTTGGTTCAGGATTCGGCTCTGCTCACTTAAATTCTGTATTTCGTTATCCAGTTGTATGATTTCTTCCGTGTCCGGCATATCCGCCGAAAACTCCGTAAGCTCTTTTAACAGGGGTTCTAAAACACTTCCCTGATTGGTATAGAGTTTGTTCCACATCGTGATAAATGCCTGCTGCAGCATATCCTCCCTAATGGCTTTCACAGGGCAGGCTCTTTTGTCCTCCACATGCTTATGGCAGGTCCATATGATTTTTTCATAGGGCTGCCCTATGTATATCTTCTGTCTGCGGAAAGAGCTGCCGCATCCACCGTAGATGATACGGCCTGAGAATACATATCTGTTTTTGTATTTTTCGCCGCCCATATGAAGCGTCCGGTTCCGGTACTCCAGAATCTCCCGCACCGCCTCCGCTTCTTCATGAGTGATGATGGGGATATGCGCATCTTCTATCAGATACTGGTTCCGCTGTCCGGTATTCTTCTTCCGCGCATAAGGAAACTGCGTCTCCGTATAGGTCCGCTGCTGTAAGCGGTTGCCTTCATAAACAGGGTTTTTCAGGATTTCCTTGATGCTTCCGGTATGCCATTTCTCCCCTGCCCGGATGGTCGGTACGCCTTTTTTGTTCAGTTCCTTTACGATCAGGTATATGCCGAGGCCGTTTAAATAAGATTCAAATATCCACCGCACAGTTTCCGCTTCGCTATCTTCTACGACAAGGTTCCCGTCTCCGTCATTTCTGTACCCGTAGGCAGGCGTCCCAATGATATAAGTGCCGTCCCGGAACCGCTTTTCTATGGCCCATCTGTTATTGCCGGAAAAATCCTCCGATTCCCCCTGCGCAATGGAGGACAGTATGGTCAGCAGTAGCTCGCTCTTTTCCGTCAGCGTGTTGATATTCTCTTTTTCAAACAGGATGCCGATTCCGAGGGCTTTCAGCTTTCTGATGGTCTGGATGCATTCCACGGTGTTTCTGGCAAACCTTGTGACGGATTTAGTCAAGATCAGGTCGATGTCCCCGTCCTCACATGCCCTGACCATTGCCTGAAATTCTTCCCTGCCCTTTACTTTAGTCCCGGTAGCTGCTTCATCGGCGTACATTCCGGCAAACTCCCACAGGGGGTTGTTTTCTATCTTTTCCGTAAAATACGCTATCTGCACGGCGTAGGATTCTGCCTGTACCTTGCTTCCCGTGCTGACTCTGGCATAGCCGCAGACTTTCAGTTTCGGCCGTTCCTGCAGGCTTGTCCGGTTCCGGTCCGCGTTTATGACCGTGACTTTCTTTGCCATGCGCTTCTCTCCTTTCCTTGTGTTTTCAAGGGTTTGTCCCCTGTCAGCAACATACACTACCACACAAGTCGGGGCAAAGCCAGCCAAATGGCACATTTGGCATGTTTTTCTACAGATATACTTCTGCTAATTCCGGGGAGAAAGTCTCAATGTTCAGAACGGTGATTTTTTCCCGTTCCTCCGCGCTGATCAGCCCGTTCTCCTGCATCTTTTTCAGGAGAAATTCCGCCATGCAGACCGCCTCATCTTCCATTGCGAAGTATGACTCTGCCGCATCCCTGCTTACAATCAGGATTTCCCCTGCTTCTTTATCCCCCATCTGGATCGGCACAAGATGCACATTGATCTCCCTGCACAGGTTCTGGTTCGGACACTGGTTGATAAACCCGCCATAGGTATCCAGTATCAGCCGGTCGCACATATCCGTAATTACCATCTTTTCTGCATCCAGAAAGTGGCTTCCCACATAATTTGCCAGATTTTCCGGCGTTGTGGCAAGCACGCTCTCCTGCCTTGCCCCTCCGTCATTCGAATACAGGTATGCGTATCCGATCATCTCCGCATCAAAAATCCAATGCATCATTCTAATGCTTTCCTCATTCAGCGCTTTCTTCTTTTCTCTGTTTATTTTTCCTCCTGCCTGTTCCGGGCTGTTTACCCTTGCATACACTGCAATGTTCAATGTTTCCATCTCCCTGTCCTATAAATTTCTACTGCTTAATCCCACAAGAATGCGGCGGAACACAATCCCGCCGCCGCATGGTTTCTGTGATTAAGTCTTACTGCCATAATCCTTCACTTCTTAAAAGGTGTTCTGCTCCTATTCGACACTACTTCCCGGAGCCGAAACGCCGCAAAGACAGAAAAGAGGGAAATAAAAATATCCCCTTCCCCTTCTGCGGCATTCTCTGGGCAGCCGTCCAGACTGTCTGCCGGTTTACAGACATCACAGGAATCTCACCTCCACCACTGCGTGCTGGCTGATCTCAAGGAGTATCATTATAGCCCCTTTCCCTCTTCGCACCTGCCCACCACGGACAGGCTGTACCCCGGCTTTCCCGCTCGGCTCCTTAGATGCGATCTTTTTTACAGCCAGCAAATGGCTGCAGGAGTGTCTTAGCGCCCCGGTTACGGCTCCTTAAATGGCTAATGTATCTGGACTGCTGGATATGGCTGGCATGCCGCGCCGTGATTCTGCGCATGCTCTCGGAAGCCCTGCTCCCGGCATTTGTCAAAGGTCTGTAGAGAGGCTTTCCCGGAAGAGACCATCTGCCCGAAAAATATCCTCTCATAAGGTACTCACACTCAGATGCGTTTTGCACACCCTGAAAGTGAAAAAATTTTTTATATTTCATTTTCGAAAAATCCATAGTATAATGTCATTAGAATTGATGTAGAATATTACTATAATTGAAATTGGCTGTTACGAAAGGAGTTTTTATGCAGACATTGATTAAACCATCTGCCGCCATCCGCCAGAACTACACTGAAATCGCAAATCTTTGTAAGGAAACCGGGGAACCTGTTTTCCTGACTAAAAACGGAGAAGGCGATTTGGTTGTCATGGATATCGCTGTATATGACCAGCGGGAAAAACAGTTGGAATTGCGGGAGAAGCTGGTGGAGATTGAAGAACTGAGAAAGGCTGGCATCCCGGACATTCCTGCCCGGACAGCATCCGCTAATCTTCGTTCCCTGTTAAAGGAGCATTCCCATGTATAAAGTTGATATTTCCCCTGCCGCCAACGCTGTGCTGGAAGATTACAGTCTCCGCTGTGCCAGCGACAATGGCGTAGAATGCGCGCTCCGGCTCTTGGATTCTTTTGATGAGAAAGTGGGCTATCTTGAAACCACCCCGATGATCGGATGTGCCAGATTAAAATATATTCCTTCCAAATACCGTGTGATTACTTTCTGGCCCCATTTATGGCTTGTATTTCAGGTTAAGGAAGATGACAAATGCGTAAAAATCGAATATATCATTGACGACAGGCAAAATTATGGTGCCTTCTTAAAATAGCAAGAATACAGAGACTTACGCCTCTGCACTCCTGCTTTTCTTATACAAAAAATGATCTTAACTGTTCTAAAATGACCTGAAGCGACTTCCAGACCGCGTTGCGGTTTACCTTCTGCTTTTCCGCGATTTCCCTGATCGTCATCCCCTCAAAAAAATAAAGGTGCAGCCGCTCTCTCTGTATCTGTGTGAGTGACTGCATCGCTTTTTGCAGGGTTTCCAGTTCCATCCGGCGGATCACCGCATCTTCCAGCGTTTCTCCCCGTTCCGTCATCAGGTCTTCCGTTTCACCCTCTGTATATCCGTCTGCTGTGGTATGGCGCAGGTCTCGCATTTCCTCTGCGTGCGCCTCCCTGCGGAACGTATCCGCCAGCGCCTCATATACCTCTTTCGACACATAGGCATATTTCTCTTCTCCGACAGCGTTTTTATAAAAATCTTTTATCCTGATTCTGATCCATTCTGACATTTCTGTGTCCTCCATTTCTTGTTTTTGAAATGAAGGACACAGGCGGTCCCCTTACACAGAACCAGCTTCTGCGGCGGCAGGATATCCCTTTTCCGATCCTGTCAAATTTTTACTCCCGTATGTCCCTTACCCGTGGGACTATACCTGTAAGAAAAGACCGGTTCAATAAATGTGTAACAAGTCTTACGATACCTGTAAAAGATAGCGCAATGTGCTTGTAATCTTTCTGATTCAGAGTTAAGATACAACATCACGAAAGGAGGGATTTTATGGAAAAAGAATCCATACTGGAACAGCTGATGAAAGTACGCATGGACGGTCTGCCTGCCCAAGCTCTTGGCAAAGACGCCGTATATGCGCAGACCAGTGAACAGGCCGCGGAATACTGCACCAAGCTGGATGGTTTGCATCTGCCGCCGGAAGTATCACTGCTCATTGACCGTTATGCCAATGCACAGGTGGCAAACGGAACCCGTTACGGGGAAATTGCCTACATGCTTGGTTTCTCCGACTGTTCCCAACTGCTTTCAGGAAGATTTCCTTTGCCGTTCCTGTAAGGCCGCGCCGCTGAATCTCAGGCATGGATATCCAGCTGACTGTCTGCTTCTGACTTGTATACGGCATATCTCTTGAATTGCCACTAAAGTCGCGGCACAAAAAATCCCTTCCGGGTTTCCATCTACCGAAAGGGATTTCTACTTTTCCATATGAAGTTGTATATACAGCTGGACTTTGCCCGCCAGCATAAAGACTGCCGTAATGCAGATACACGAATAAACGGCATATGCGCAGTCTGGATATCCCAGACGCCACAGCAGAAAAAACACCGCTGTCTGCAAAACGGCGGTAATTCTTGCCCGCCTGCCGAAATGTCTTTTCTCTGTCTGGTCAAGTTTCCTGTTCTTGCTGTGCGTGGGACTGATCGCCAGTATAATCCCCAACGCAGCTGCCAGTATAAACAGCAAGACCGGGACGGGCGTTTTGACAAGCAGGCTGCCCGTATATACCGGGATAAACAGGACAAGATTCGATCCGATATAGCACACCAGCCTGCTGTCGCAGTGATAACCGCCGGTAAAACTCCTGAGCGTCATAAGGGAAACCGTGAACACGAATACCACGAAAAGCTGCTCCGTGAACAGTCCGATCAGGAATGCAGTGGCAATGTTTAACAGAATGATAAATCCGTTCCGGATTCCAAACTGATAAATCTCCCTGTCCTCTTCCTTTATGATGCCCCGTTCTGCCATCCGGCGGCTCAACCACCCGGACATTAAAACTTCCGCAGTTTCTCTGCGTTTTCCGGCATTTCATCCTGCCCAAAAAACCACATACAGCAGCGGTTCGTTGCAAAAGCAGTCACCATGAGCGCCATAGCTGCCACTCCAGTCATCATGCTGCCGCTCGCTTTATACAGCAGTTTCCCAAATTTCTTCTGCATGGAAGCACCTCCTTATGTTTGATGTTTCCACTCTATCATCTGCCGCTAAAAATACAACCTATCTGTAATAAGTTGCATGTTTCCTATGTCGTTCTACTTTTCCTAACACTTTACTCCAGCCGCGCCAACCCTGTCAGCAGAAGTTTTGCCTCAAATATATTTCCCATATCTTCTAAAAGCAGTGTTCCGCCATATTTCTCCGCCACCCTGCGTACTGCCCGGATTCCCCTGCCATGTTTCCTTTTATCTGTTTTCGTCGTGGCAAGCCGCCTGTTTTCCTCTCCTGTCTTACTGTTCCTTACCAGAATAAAAAGATTCCCTTCCTGATATTTTGTCTCAAATGCAAGATGCCTTTCCTCCGTCCTGATCTGGCGGCACGCTTCGATGGCATTATCTAACAGGTTCCCATATAGGACTCCCATATCTCCAGTTTCAATGGACAGCCGCTTGGGGATAAACACCTGTATGTCGGTTTTTATGCTGCTTTCCTTCGCTTTCGCCGCCTTCAGTTTCAGGATGGAATTTAAAACTGGATTGGCAGAATAGATGATGTCTTCCGCCAGACTGATATTTTCCAGCATTTCCTTTAACGCCGCCGTCATCACGCTGCTGTTCCCCTCCTCTGCCGCATCATAAAGCGTTGCAAGGCGGTTTTTCATGTCATGCCTGATATCCTGTATCTGTTCCTGATATTTCTCCATGTCTTCATAATACTCGTTCTGGTAGGCAACCTCGCTCAACACCAGTTCCTCTTCATAGCGCTTTTCTTCTATGTCGGTATATTTCTCTATCATCAGAAAAACCACATAGTTGGTAATGACAATGGCAAAAACAATACATATACACAATATCACCGTCCGCACGGATATCAGTTCTTCCGCCACTTCCATTACCAGAAAACAGCAGACCAGACTTGCGGACGGGATAAAAATCAGCATATATGCCACTTCCTTTGGGATTGCAGATACCCGAAGCCGTTTCCCTGTTTTAATGCGGCAGAATATTTCTACCACAACCGCGCGGAATAACACAACAGCAAATGCCATAAAATAATATGCCGCATCCACATCCCTGATAAAGTCAAACTCAAACAGCCTGTATATAACATACCCTGCCGGCTCCGCCACCACCACAAGTCCCATATACAGCAGTACCGCGATTACTTTTGCAGATATTTTCCCCTGATACTGGCATATGAATATCCCCAGAATAACTGCCAGTGCAATGAAATTCAGCCAGTTAATCCCTAGCTCATTGACTGCACATCCGGCTATTTCGCATACTGCAAGAAACACAATGGCAGTTTCTACTGAAGTCTTCCGCTTTCCCAGAAATACTTCCAGAAACCGCCAGTAGATGCACAGGTCAAAAATATTAATTAACAGCCGGACCCCGTACAGCGCCATGTCACATCCCTCCCTGCACAAATGCCATGTGCTTTTCGGCAAGGCTCTTCCGGTATCCTCTGGTAACTGCAAGCTCGCTGCCGTCCGACAGGCACACTGCTCCGCCCGAAGCAGATTTCACATGTTTCAGGTTCACGATAAAAGAGCCGTGTATGGCGGCAAACATCCTCTCATCTAAACATTCCCATATTTCTTTTGATGTCATGTTCGTCCTGTATATGGTGTCTTCTGTATGGATAAGAGCCTGACGCCCTCTTTTCTCCAGATAAAGGATTTCGTCAAACTTAAGACTGTAACGGCTCCTGCCGTAGCTGAAAGAAAAACTCTGATTTGTCATTCCAAGATAGGTTTCCGCCTTTTCCAGCAGAAGCCTCAGCCGCTCAATCGTAATGGGCTTCTGTATGTAGTCAAAGGTAACTACCTCAAACACATCCGGCATATATTTGGTAAAGCTGGTCAGAAACACGATCAGCGCTTTGGAATCCCTGTTTCTGATTTCCCGCACCACAGCAAGTCCGTCCAGTCCCGGCATCTCTATATCAAGAACATACATGTCCGGTCCCGGCTCCTGTCCGGCATACGCCGCAAGCATTTCCGCCGGATTCTGGTAAAACTCATAGGTAAAGGCATATCATCAGCTTCTTCATGTACGAAAGCGCCTGTCCGATAAACTCATCCCGTTCTTCTCTGCTGCTGTTGGCAAGAAAAGCCTCCAGATCAAAAGTCTCTCTTTTTTCACCGGTAATCAGGTAAGTCGGGTCAATCCTATATGCTTCGTACAGTACCAGCATCTTTTCCGGCTGCAGACCATAGGCGCCGCTTTCCAGCTTGCGGTAATGCTCCACGCATACATCCAGCGTTTCTGCAAAATTCTCCTGTGTATATCCGCCGTTTTCTCTGGCGCTTTGCAACCGTTTCCCTATCTGTATATTGATTTCTTTTTTCTCTGCTCTCATGCTTTATACCTCGCTATTATGCTAATCATAGCAACGCAAGGTATTGATAAACAGATTGCATTGCAACCTATATTATGTCGCAATGCGCTATGTCCCTATACATGAAAAGAGAGCAATGAGCCTTAGGCCCATTACCCGTCTTTTCCATTTTCATACTTTTTGTTCTATTTTTCCTGTTTTTCTTCTTCCTGACGTTTCCTTCTCCGAATGACGAAATAAATAATCAGTGCCAGTGCAAGGATAACCGCCAGCCAGATAAAGTAACATATCCCCAAAAAGGTCGGGCAAATGTGGCAGAGTCCGCACTTTATGT
>ERZ808035.345-NODE-345-length-47015-cov-5.905663_pt1 | contig 47015 bp, 38 predicted proteins | sample MGYA00380189_ERZ808035 | MGnify/ENA primary metagenome ERZ808035 (study PRJEB31490, sample SAMN06133407) | mouse gut metagenome | isolation source: M5_1 | host: mice | place: China: Chengdu | collected 2015-05 ... | reverse complement strand
AAAGGTGCTTACTGCGATGTCGTTTTCACGGCACCAGCCAGCATCTGTCATGCCGCTTTGGCGGCATTCATTGATAAGCCTGATCTGTTCCGTCATCGGAACACGAGTTTTGCGAGTAGTTGCCATAACCAATCCTCCGTAATTGTAGTGAAATAGTCTAACTATCTTCCATTTACAATCATAGAGGAATTCATGAGATTAGAAAATCCGCAGGAATATTTGGCGCTTACGAAACAGCTCACTGATTAATTCTTCATTACCTATTTCATTGTTACCTTTAATTTTGTTTCACTATAATATTTTTATAAAAGAATACCTCCAAACCTTTGATGGAATGGAGGCATTTCATTACCTATTTTTACGCAAATTCCAATTCTTTATCCTCAATAATAGCTTCTACCTCTTCTATACCCTTATTAATAGCAGACGCTATCTGTTCTGCCGTAAAGCCATTATTATACATACTGAAAATAATTCTTGCTTTCTCTCTTGCCTCACCAATCGCAATCCCTTTATCCTCAATTCCCTGACTCAGATTACACATAACGCTCACATCCTTTCTAAAACTCTCCTCAATAGGTATATCGTATTCATTTCCAATGATATTTAGCTTCTCATCTATTGTAAGTTCTTTTGACAGCAACGCTCCAAGCAGACGATGCAGTTCATACCTTTCATCATGCCCCGGAAGTTCCTCCGCTAACCCGATCATCACAATGTTCAACAGATCCATTTTCCCTTTCCACTCATAGGCGCCAAGCACATTGTCATTTGTGAGGTGGATATGGTTCATGCTGTTTTCGTCCATATTCATACATACCCATATCGAATAAACACGCTTTATATCATTATAACTGGAGTTTTCAAAGTCCCTCTCCTTCTGGGAAGAAATCAGCCGGCTCACATAAAATATCGCCCTGTTCAGTATTTCATATCCTTTCGGCTCGTCCTTCTGTGCTTCCACATTAATGATGATTTGTGACAATCCGTCTTTCATCCGGACATAAAAAACAATGTCAAATCTTACCAATCCTTCATTCAGTTCCTCATTCTCAGAATTAAAACCAACAAGCCGCTGACCGGCTTTCTCACTGCTGATATTGGTAAGTCCCGGTTCTATCGGTACTGTACTGATATAAGGCTGTCCCTCGATATAAGAAACCACTTCTTTGGGGTTCATTCCCCTAAATTCATCTACCGTCTTTACCAGTATATGTGCCAGTATGCTCTTCTGTCCTAACAGGCGTTTTGCGCTGGCATCATACTGTGCTTTCGTATCTGTCGCTTTTACCGCATTTTTCAATTCTATATCCACGGTCTTCCTCCTCTTTGCATAGCATATAGTCATCTACAAAAAGGTATCTGACCACATTCATATTATATCTTAGTTTGATTCTTAAAACAATCGAATCTTGCTTTTAGCTGTTTCTGTCTATATTATCTGTTGTAGAACAATAAAGCACTCATCCAGCTGTTTATGTAAAAAGGAAATTGTTGTCAATATGTCAATTTCCTCCTGCTCATTCACTACCCATTTAATCTTCTACATCTGAGATTTGTGGTAGTTTTCACCCATTTCAAGCCTGCACACCCGCTTGACCTCTGTAATGTACCGTGTATACACATTTACGACTTTCTCTTTATGCCGATAATTACTGTCCGCCGTTACTTCCATTGTTACCTCTAAATTTAGGTGCATCATCTTTGAGAGTTGCTTTTATAAAATTATATCGACCTGCCTCATTCATCTCCATCCGCTTATGCTTTATATCATCATATGCCTGCCACCAATCTGGGACTGAATCGACGAATTTTACCATTGGCGTGATATTCTTATTGTCATACGGATACTTAATATTCACTTTGTAATTCTATAAATAATACCCAAACTCTTCTTCCACTCCCTCTCTTGTAAAACCATATTCTTCCATAAGATATTCCAAAAATTCTTCCATTAATATCGGATCTACATGCTCTGCCTTTTCAGCCGACAGCAAACCATCCTGCCTTACATTTACTTCATAAATATCGGCATACGACCAGTCACCACAGTCGCTCTCAATTACAACTACATACACTTCACCTTCAGCCCTAGCCTTAAAAGTAAAACCAAATTTTTTGTTCATATAATACCGATAAGACGGGGTGGCAATCTCCTCGATAATGCCTTCCTCGGAACAGACATATACTGCCCTACTTCCCATTGAGCCGGTACCGGAGTTTAATACCGTCATGTGATTTCCATCGACTGCCAATTGCGGTATAAAATCAAATCGCATAGCCCTAATTCTATCCAGCATAAAGAATATAACTAAAAGCGACACATATGCAAGCACTACAACACACGCCTTTTTGGCTAACAACTTACTCTTTTTTACAATTGCAATCAACATCATAATCAGGAAACCGCCTAACGCAAACATCCCCAAAAGAACAAAAATTATATATACAAGCAATGCGTTTCCGTTCATATTTTGCTCCCACCTCCTATGAACTTTCCGAGGCAACTCCTTCTACAGAACCATTGGTAGTTTTAAATTGTTCCCGGCCTCCACATAACGAAAAATATTCACCAGCAGAAATGCAGGAAATGGAAAGCCTAGAAACGGCGAAGGGTGATGCTGCCTTCCAAACGGATTTTTAACTTCCACCTAAATATGCTGCCTCACATCCGGTTTGGACAATAAGACACACGACCTCAACATGCACACTATGCCCAAACTGATCCACAGCCCGCACCCGCTTCAACTCATATCCGCCCTCGCACAGCACCTTCAAGTCTCTCGCCAGCGTAGCCGAATCACAGCTCACATACACAATCCTCTCCGGCTGCATGGCAAGCATTGTTTCCAGACACTTCTCATCACACCCTTTGCGCGGCGGATCCACAACGATCACATCCGGATGGCGCATCTGCTCGTCCGCCAGCGTGCATTCTGTTTCTCTTCCGTTTTCCAACATGCCATCCACATCTATCTTTACACCGCTTTCATAAGCTTTCCCGGCATATGGTACTGCGGCATTTCCTGTACTTATTCTACCTTCATAAAACGCAGGCAGCACCTCTTCCGCCTTGCCCACGAAAAACTGTGCATTATTTATCCCGTTATTTCGCGCATTTTCTCTGGCATCTTCGATCGCCTCCGGAACCACTTCCACACCGTAGACCTGTTTCGCTTTTTTCGCAAGAAAAAGTGAAATGGTTCCGATTCCGCAATACAGATCCCAGACTGTTTCCTGGCCCGTCAGTCCCGCATATTCCAGGGCAAGTCCATACAACTTTTCCGTCTGCACGGGATTTACCTGATAAAAAGATAAGGGGGAAATTGAAAATACGAGATCGCCAATACTGTCTTTGATGCGTTCCTCACCCCAGAGAACCCTGATCTCTTTTCCCATGATCACATTTGTATTTTCCTTATTGATGCTGAGAGAAATGCTTGTTACCGTGTTTCCCGGGCTTTCGGCAAATCTGAGATTTCTCAGCGTCTCTACCAGACGTTCCTCCCGCGGCAGTCTGTCTCCATTGGCTACGATGCAGACCATGATCTCTCCAGAGTGAAATCCGGTTCGTATCAGAATATGTCTCACCAGACCCGTGCCTTCCGACTCCCGGTAAGCGCTCACCTGATTTTCACGCATATAGGCCAGCACCGCCTCAAGAATCTCTTTGTTTTCCGGCGCACCCAATGGGCAGTCTGTATTTGCGATAATATCATGCGTTCTTCCTGCATAAAAACCGGTGACAAGCTCTCCATTTTTGTCATATCCCACCGGATACTGCGCTTTATTGCGGTAATGCCACGGCTCTTCCATCCCGATGACCGGTTCCATAACGACATACGCCAGCTCTTCCGCAAACCCGCCGATACGAATCAGATTGTTGCGTACTTTATCCTGCTTATAGGCAAGCTGACTTTCATAGCTCATGGCCTGGATCTGGCAGCCACCGCATTGTCTGTGAAATCTGCATTTCGGTTCCACACGAAAACAAGAAGGCGTCACCACCTTCTCTGTTCTTGCATACCCATAATTCTTTTTACATTTCGTGATCCGGGCTTCCACGTTATCTCCGATGACCGCGTCTTTCACAAACAAGGTATATCCATCCACCCTGCCAATCCCTTCGCCGTCGTTTGCAACATCTCCTATTGTCACTCTGACTATATCATTCTTCTGGTACTTTTCTTTCTTCATAACCCGCTCCATCCCTCTGTCCTGCAAAACCCCAAAATCTGCATTAATGGCCATAAATTCTTAAGTCTCCGTTGTGCTTCCCGATTAAAATTGTATCGCGAGATCCGCTTCGCAGCCTCGAATACCGGAAAATCCTGAATAAATACCACAAAAAAAACGTATAACGTCTCCATATTATTGAAAGTCGGCCTTTTTGATTTTAACATTTTCTCCTCACACATACAACTAAAAAGTACAGAGCATGACAACTGCTGCGCCAAATATATATTGTCGTTTTAACGGCTTTTCAGTCTTCCGGTTGTACTCATCTATATCTTAACCACATCATAACCTTTATGGTCAGGATGCGGTCAAAAACAAGAGACAGCCCGTGGAATAACCCGGACTATGAAAACTGGTTTAAGACGTATGCCGGGAATGAAATAGATATAGACCGATTACAAAATTATTATCCATATGAGTACAAGATAGAATCAGACTGAAAACAGTAACTGTAAACCATGCAGTGCCAGAAACGAAATGTCAATGACTTTTAATCAAGTTCACAAAATATTCAAGGGAGAAATACGCCTTGTGATAGAACATCTTGCTTTTGTGGTTGTTTTCCTCCCGGTGCAGATGGAGCAAGGCGTCCGCTATCTCGTCCGGCGCTTCCAAGAAAACATCCGTCTTGACAAGGGGATCGTAGTACCGTTTCAGATTAATTACCAGTTACTTTCGGTAATACTGAATTTTCCCGATACGGCAGCCTGATCCCCTACAAATTTTATACAATATTCTCCATTCGGTAAGTTGTGAATCTCTGAATTTCCATTACTTGAGCCGTCACAAATTGTTTCTAATATCTTTTGGTTTTCAATATCAATTAAAACAATTTTGAAATGACCTCTTTCTACATACACATCCCATGAGTAAAACAAACTTCCATTTTCATGCAGCATTATTGTTTTTACAGTTTTTGCACCTGAAAATTTTCCAAATGAAAAGTTTCCCTCTGAATCTCCGCCAAAAGGCATTTGAACAGCCTTTTCAGAATGGTAACGATCAATTTCACTTAACAATAAATTATTATCATAGAAAATGTGTCCGGGGTTAAATACAGGCAAATAGAACCGTAGAAAACATAATACTGCAGCCACTATGATGCAGAGCAGAGATACGATATGAACCTTTTTTCGTCTATTCATTTTCATCACCCGCGATTTCATTATCGTTATGCTGTCCCATATATTTCTTTGTGATTTTCAAATCCCTTTGAATAGCAGCCGCGGTGGCAAGGCACAAGATTATTGCCAGGACTATCACGCTTGTGTAAAAACTTTCTCCTAATGGCCATAGATAGGGTAATGGCAGTTGGAGGAAAAAGAAAACTGCCATTGCAACCGCATATACTAATGCAGCATTTAATATCCGGGCATTTTTAAGATGTTCTTGTTGGACTTTCGATTTTAAATCATTTTGTCCCTTTTCTAAGCGTTCCGTCCGAATAGTTAATTCGTCTGCTTCACTCGATTTCAACAGATAGTCTGTTGAAACGTCGAATACGTTACTTAATTCAATTAACCTTTCAATTTCAGGGTAAGATTCTCCTGACTCCCATTTTGAAATAGACTGCCGCGAAACATTTATTTTTTCCGCAAGTTGCTCTTGCGACATTCCGCTTGCCTTTCTTAATTCATAGATTTTCTTTGATAAATTCATGTAAGCTCTCCCTTTCTTTTACCTTATTATATCGTGGGCGGGCCGGTTGCGGCTATCGGATGTTCTTTACATCTATGTCATACAGTGGTTGCAAAAGCAGTTACGCACTCATATGGCGGCGTATCTGGCGCTCGTTTACGGGATTCGCTTGGCGAACTCGAATAAGCGTAAAAATTTCCTATACCATAAAATATGCTCTAAGCACTTCACTAACCATGGAAAAACCATGATTAAGAAGTTACTTAGAGCATCTATCTTTCCCAGGCATTCCCTGACTCTGCCCTACTCCATCCTCGTCCCTCTCACATTAGACTCAAACAGTCTGTTAAACCCAAGCCATCCCGTCTCATTCGTGCTCTCCAGGAGTTCTGTAAATGTTTCCATCTTCGCATCGGTATTATCTGCAAATGTCAGCGCCACCGCCTCCACAATCGCCGGCTTCTTCGGTGAACCAAACTCATATTCTCCATGGTGCGACAGAATGCAGTGCTTCAATTCATTCGCAAGAATTACCGGAAAGCCATCGATCGCTTTCACCTTCTCACTCACCATTTCACTTCCGATCACAATATGCCCCAGAAACTGTCCGTCATCCGTATAATCATTCTGGGGGAACAGGGAAAGTTCCTTCGTCTTTCCTATGTCATGGCAGATGGCCGCGGCCAGCAGCAGATCCCTGTTCAAAACGGCATATTGGGAAGAAAAATAATCACACAGTTTTGCCACTGCCAGCGTATGCTGCAACAGGCCGCCTACAAAACCGTGGTGCACTGTCTTTGCTGCCGATGACTGGCGGAATGCCTTCACAAATTCTTTGTCCTCCACGAAAAAAGCCTGAAGCAGCTTTTTCAGATAGGGATTTTTGATGCTGTCAATCAGCGCCAGCAATTCCTTCATCATATCCTCCACCGGATATTTGCTGACGGGAAGATAATCCGCCGGGTCATATTCTCCCTCCCGGCACTTGCGGATCCGTTTTACATTGACCTGATTGGCCCCCTGAAAGCTGGTCACATCCCCATACACTTCTATGTAATCTAAAGAATCGAAATCCTCAATGCCTGCATTATTGGGATCCCAGACTTTGGCATCCACTGTTCCTGTCTTATCCTGCAGTATCACATTATCATACGGCTTGCCGTTTTTGGTCACCGCTGACTGTTTATGTTTACACAGATAAATGTCAAATACTCTGTCGCCCTCTTTATAATCTTTAATATACTTCATCCCTGTTTTCTCCTATCTTCCGACTGGCTTCACATATGTTTGCTGATCTACAGGCCGTCTACCTGCTTCCCAGCGTCACTTCCAGGCTGATCTCATGTCCCTGCCGCATCAGCACAAAGGTCATGGTATCTTCCGGTCTGGCATTGTACAACACGGTAAGCAGATCATTGTAAAACGTAATCGGTGTCTCGTTCACCCGTATGATCACATCGCCGCTCTGGATTCCCGCTGCCATCGCCGGAGAATCCATCTCGATTTCCTTGACATAGGTTCCCTCAGGAATCTGAAGTTCTTCACTCGCCTCCTTCGGCACGTCTGCACCATGAATACCCAGATACGCCCTCTCTTTGTCATTGGACATCTTTTCAATGGTTCTCTTAAGTTCTGAAATTCCGTAGGCAGTCAGCAGGTTTCCCATATCGTTACTGGTATTGACGTTGTCGATAATCCCGATGACCATCCCCTTCATATTTACCAGGACGCCGGTCGCATTGCGGCTGCCATAAATATCCGTAGCAATCGTCTTATAGGCGGAATCCACCTGGTCGATCACCGTCCCCACAGAAGTCACCATGCCGTAGCAGACCGACCCGCTGGTTCCCATGGGACTTCCCAGCGCCATCACCGGCGCACCCAGCAGACTGCTGTTATTGGAGCTTCCCAGATCTGCAATATCGATCACATCCATAGTCTCCTCGTCAATGGATACAAGAGGCACGGAAAGGATCGCCAGCCCGGTAGCCGTATCTTTCTGTACCAGTTCGGCATTTACTTTGGCCTGATCGCAGAAGGTCACAATAATACTGTCCGCACCGCCCAGCGTTCCGGCACTCACCAGAATCAGAATTGACTTGCCGTTGTTGGCCACGATAATGCCGGAAGCAGATTTCTCATTCTGATAAATATCATTAAACCAGTCCACATCCGACACCACGCTGGTGACAGTGACAACACACCGGCCGGCCGTCCGCGCCAGTTCTGCCATCTCTTCATAAAGAAGCTGATAGTCTTCCAGTCCGAACTTCACCTGCGATAAAAGCTGGGACATGATCTTATCAATCTGTTCGTCTCCCAGTTCCGCCTCCACGACTTCCACCACAGGCTCTTTCTCTTCTTCCACCAGCATGTCTTCCGGTTTCATTTCCTCTGTCACCGTTTCTTCCGGAAACCGTACTTCCTCGGCCTCTTCTTCCGGGTACAGCCGGTTGCTGATGACCGGTTCCAGCACCAGAAAGGTAAAACATGCCACCAAACCGAATACCACCGCCATCACTACCGTGATCACGGTTCTCCTTATAAGTTTCTTTTTATTGACCGGTTTCTGTTTGATTTTCTCACGCAAAAAATCCGGCTGGACAGGCGGCGTATATTCTGCCTGTTCTTTAGCCGTATCCTGACTCATGCCGCTTTGTTCTCTATCCGGTTCCGCCATAGGCATTTTCCCCTTTTTATCTGATCCGACTGCTGTTTTTCGCTGCTTTCTCAGTATAGCCTTTTTCCGGTTTGTTGTAAAGAAAAGAACACATTCTTCAGCAATTTCAACAGTTTCACAATTCCATCCGCCAGATCTCTGAATTATCCGCCCCAATTAGAAAAAATCCGATATTGGTCAGGCGTTTCCGTCAGTGGAAAATCCCCCATTGATTCCTTTTGTCCTCTCCATATTCTTTCAATTTACCAGCCCACTCTCAAAAAAATCTGTCACTCTTTCATCTCCACCCTTAATATTGTTGTATTCCACGCTAAAATAATCTTCTACAATCTGTGAACAGCTTCCTGTACCAATATCGTAATATTCATAATCTTTATCATAATATTTACCCCATGCGGCAATGACAGGGACTTCCCGCTTTGTATCCATCAGGTATTTATAATACGGCGACAGCGGAACACCGGCTGCATCCAGAAGAACCGGTGCCACATAATGCATACTCATATATCCCAAATCGGCCTTTTCCAATCCAAAATTTGCCCAGATATACAAGGGCATCCCGCCAATCAGCAGATTTCTTTCACCCTCCGAATATTCTTCATCTGCCAATGACACCGCAAAGTCCGGCGCATGGTCTCCCAGCATACAGACTACTACCTTTCTGTCTGTGATTGTTTTGATATATTGTATAAAATCACTGAAAGCTTCATCTGAATAGGCAATGCTCGTTAAATACTCATTGACGATATCCGGCCGGGCAAATTCTCCTTCTGTTACATGGACCGTGTCAGATTCTTCCGGGCTCTGCTCCCAGCCCCCATGATTCTGGATTGTCAGGCAATACATAAACCGGGGCTGATCTCCCATCTGCATATACCACTTTTTAACGTTTTCATATACGCTGTAGTCGCTTTTATACATTCTTCCCTCATAGGACCAGCAGTCTTCGTAATCTTCATGAAACCTGACATCCTCAAACCCCAATGCCGGATATCCGTATATCCGGTTATAATTTCTTGCCGGTTCAGAGTGAGTGCCAAAGGTACTGTAGCCCAACGATTTTAAATAAGTCACCAGACTGCCGGCATCTTCCAGATCCAAAATATTAAACGGTGCACCTTCCCTGACCAGATACAGAGAATTGCTCGTAAGGAGTTCGTACTCTGAAGCGTTTGTGCCGCCTCCTATACAAGGAGAAACTGCGTATCCGCATACCATATCTTCTATCTGTTGAATGTTCGCCAGATAATCCTGATCTGTCTGGAATCCGGTAATCTGATGCAGATCATAAAAGGATTCGTTCAGAATCAGTATGATATCCGGCAGTTCATTATTCTGATTGATCCGGTCTGCCTGATACGTGCTGCATTTTTCCCGTACCGTTTCCGGATCATAATGATCCGGCTTCGTCACTCCTTTTGCTTTTGCATAGACATCCTCAACCAGATAGGAAACATATCCGCATTTTTTGCATGATTCTTCCCACGACCACCCCACCGTTACTTTCGGCTTGATCGGATGGGGGCCAAAGAAACTGAAGTAGACCGCCACAAAACAAACAGCCAGCATACCTGCGCTGACCTTTCTTTTTACTACAATCTGTCCTTTTTTTAAAAGAACCGACATGCCGGCAGTCATAAGGAAACAGGCCAGAATATACAGAATAGAACTACTGACGGGATAAGAATAGGTACCTGCCACATAGAGGGCCGTTTTGAAATTTCTTAATTCACTCACCGACAAAGGCATTCCATGATACAAAATGACATAATAATTGACCACGCTGATGAGCGTGATAAACGCGCCCGAAACAAGGACGGTAATCCAGGCTTTCCCTATTGCCAGCAAAAGAATGCTATTGAAAAGGGCTATTACGATCCAGTTTACAAATACATATTTTAACTCCATGGAAATAAGCTGTTTTGCCATTCCACAGCTAAGTTCCATCTGTAGCAGTTCTATTGTGACCAGAATTAAAATCCAGAAATATTCCAGACATTTTTTATATATTCCGTATTTTCTTCCCATTCTTCTTTCCTCCATGCCCTTCCGTTTTATGTCACGGTCTGCCTGAACGCCTTTTCATATACCTTCGGATCTTTTTCTTTCCACTTATCAATGAAATATTTACCGTTACGCTCCAACAGTTGCTTATGCCCCTTTGAGCCTGAATTTGTGGTCTGATGGGGCAGATGCATGATATTCATATAGGGGCAGTATACCGTCTGGAAACCTGCATGGTTCACTGCAAAAGACAGATCTGTGTCCTCAAAGCAGGTGGGATCATAGGCTTCGTCAAATCCCCCGATCCGATCAAACAACGCTTTTGAAATCATAAATCCGCTTGTGGCCAGATAGGACAGGTCATTCCTGTACAGCCGCTCAGGCGTGATAGCCCTGTTTTCAAAATAATCAACAATCGGTCCGGTGCAGTCACTGCTGACGAACCATCCTGCTCCCCATGACACCGCGCCTACGCTCCCTCTGTGTTCCAGAATATACAATCCCGCATCCAGCCATGTATCAGAAATAACCCACTGATCGCTGTCCAGAAATACGATGAGCTCCCCATCCGCATTTGCGACACCCAGATTTCTTCCCGATGAACATCCGTTTTTCCTGTTATGTACTATTTTGATCCTGTCCTCAAAATTACGCCTGAGATTTACTACGGAATTATCCTCGCTGTTATTGTCCACCACTATGACCTCATACCGGTATCTGCTGTTGTGAAGCAGCAGTGAGTTCACACATCTGTGAATGACCCTGTCATTGTTGTGGTTCAATACAATCACGGATATTCTGTCCCTATACCGGCCGGCATCCAGATAATACTTACCGGTCAGGCTCAGAATCCTGTTACATCTTTCATACCAGTTATTCATGGAAATAAACCGGGAATAGTCTTCCTTCTCCACTTCACTGTGAATGACTCTGATCCATTCCTCCGCATCGTCGGAGCAAAACGTATTGGGGTATCCGATTACATCAGGTAACGGCTCGGACAGCACATATTTACCCATGGCAATATATTCAAAGATTTTTAAAGGCGATACATATCTGCCGATCTCACAGTTTTTAAACGGAAGGATTGCCAGATCCGTCTCCTTTAAATATGCCGGCAGTTCCACCTGCTTTTTCAAACCCAGAAAATGCATGTTATGGGGAAACTGATTCAGCCGCTCCGAAATCGGCGCATAGTCGCCTATGATATTAAACGAACAATCCGGGCATCCTTCCGCTGTTCTTATCAAGAGATCCCAGTCAAACCATTCACCCCAGAGAGAGCCGAAATAGAGCAGTGTCTTATCTTTTCCTTTTACCAGGTCTTTCGGTTTCTCAGTTACATATCCGGGTTCAAACACCGTAATATCCACGGCATTGGGAAGATACGCCACTTCCTTGTCCGTATATCCGTGAAGCTGCTTCACCAGTTCTACGCTTGTGGCAACCAAATGATCACTTTCTCTGATAAATATCTGAAACGAATCCTTGTCATACAGAAGGCTGCCGATGCTCGTTTCCCAGTTATCAATATGCTCGTAGACCGTCACAGTCCTGCATCTTTTTCCAAGTTCCAGATAGGGAAGAAATCCCGCATAGGGAGCTTCAAAAATAAAAAGCGCGTCTCCGCACAGCTTCTTCATCACCCACTCTTCATTTATACTGTACAGGTATACATGTGTAACTGTCGGGCAAAACAGATCATACTTTGTGCTTTCGCTGGATTCATATGCGTAGATGTAATGTACTTCATATCCCATTTTGTCAAAGGTTTTGGCCAATTGGGAGCTTCGCTGTCCTCCGCCCACATCGTAGAAGGGAACGCCCGCAAATATGAATACCTGGCACGTATGCTTAATACAGGGCCCGTCCCCCGCATACACAACCGATTCTTCTGACACCGCACACTGCTTCAAAGCCTGCAGTTCCTGTATATACCGGTCGGCAAGAAGCAGCGGGTCATAGTCCCGTATACCTCTGCATTTAAAATGCGTATGGAATATTTTATTAAAAAGATACTTCAGGAAATCTTTTCTTTCCGCAGAGGTACCTTTCATCATCTGGTTGTCAAAGCGCCGCAGTCCCAGAGCGATCAAATAGGCCCTTGTATGCATAAGACGCTCCGTAATCGTGTGTGTCTGATCCAGCAGATAACCCTTGTCCAGTCTGCTGATCTCCTGCTCCAGTTCGCTTTTTCTCTGCTCTAACCGGTTCAGTTCTTCCTGCAGTCTGTATCTGTCTGCATCATCCTTGCACTCGACGATCTTATTTTCCAGCTGCTTCATAAGCTCTAACAGTTCCATCCCGGTGTTTTTCTGATCCTTTGCCGCCTGCAGTTCCTGATTTTGTGCTCCGCTGATCTGTCCAAGGCTCTCTATGATACTCTGCTGAAGATTCCAGTATTTTTCCTGCCCGGCCTGCAGACTGTTCTCGACTGCGTTTCTTTTCTCAATCTCTGCCTGCAGTGCATATTCTTTTTGATTCAGTTCGGCTTCCAGTCTGCGGAACTGCTCACCGGAATCCATTAATTTTCCGGAAAGAACCCTGGAATTTTCTCTTTCCAGATATAATTCGTCATTCATGATCTGCCATGACTTTTCCGCATCATTAAGCGCCGTGGACCGCAGCCGGTCTGCCAGATTGGATAAATTCACAATCTTTTGGTCTTCCGGTTTTTTAGAATAGATCAAAAGGGCCTGCTCTCCGCCATAGTACCTGATATCTCCTTTCACAGACTGGGCATAAACCAGATAATTGTTTTCCATGACACAGGGAATCATATCGGTATTTATAATAACCTCATGTTCCGGCACTTCAAAATCTTCCCTCAGGGGACACATAATGATCGTGTAGAATCTGGCAAAGCTGCATATCTTTTTCAATGTTTCCTTAAAAACCGGAAAGTGCTCTATCACATTGGAGCAAAAGATAATATCACAGCTAAAATGATTGTCGTTATGCATCAGATCCGCTGTCATAAAATCGGCATACTCATATTTACTGCGCGCCTTTTCAACCGCCTTTTCGGAAATATCAGTTCCGACAATTTTTGAATTTGGAAAATGCTCTTTTAAAAAAGGAACCGCATCACCTTCTGCACATCCCAGGTCACATACGCTGTACTCATATTTCGCAGCATCTCTGGTCAGCCATTCAGGAAGCAGTTCCATAGCGGTCTTTGCAAAATACTGCGACTGCTCTTTCCCTTTTGCCTCTGCCCAATCGTTTGTCTCAAATCGGGAATCCCAGTATTCCCGGCTGTTCATGATATGCTCTTCCAATGTTTTCACCGTTCCTTTCCTATGCCCGGACAGGCTGTTGTGCACTGTTTTGCCTTCTAATCTTTTTCTCCCTCAATGGTGATCTGCACCGGAGGGTCAAACAGCCCGAAAATTCTCTTATTCGTAAATACCTTGAAATATTTCACGCCCTCAATATATTCATAATATACGGTTGCCAGATTTTCTCTGTTTTCCAGAGCGGCCACAAGGTAGTACTCGCCCTTGGCCAGCATCGGTTCCAGCCGGAATTTTACTTTGATATGTGTATCCTTGCTTTGAAACCGGATATTTTCATCATATGTTGTCTTTACGATCAGATCCGTTCCTTCCACAGTTTTGACGGATACGGCGGCTGAAAAAGTATCCCGGTCAATCTGCGGCGGCAGTTTAAATTTAATTTCTATTGTTATCATGTCATCTGTTTCGAAATGATTCACAGACTCGCCCGCGGCATTCAGCAGTCTCACTTCTTCCACCAGCCCCACATCTGTTCCCCAATGGGCAATACAATCGGGAAAGTTCGTATGATCGGACTTGTACTTTTCCTGCCCCGGACTCTGAACCGGATCCTCCGCCATATGTTCCCGGCTTTCTTCGGCAGGTTCGTCATTTGGGGATGTACCGGTGCCTTGATCTTCCATTTTCTTATAGTCCGTAAATTCCGATATGTCGTCCAGATACATAAATTCCGTATACTTTGCGCTGATGAATGTAGGGTCGCCCATGTCAACCATTTTCCCCTTGTCCATCCACATGGCGGTATCACAGAAGGTTCTCATCATGCCCACGTCATGTCCCACATAGAGAATGGTGACCCCTTTTTCTTTAAATTCCCTGAATTTATGAAAGCACTTTGCCTGAAACCTCATATCCCCCACGCTGAGAATTTCATCCACAATCAAAATATCAGGCTCCACATTTATGGCACACGAAAATGCCAGTCTGGCAAACATTCCGCTGGAATATGTTTTGACCGACTGGTATATGTAATCTCCTATTTCCGCAAAATCAATAATGTCCTGCAGTTTACTGTCCATCTGCTGCCTGGAAAACCCCATGAGCGTCCCGTAAAAATAGATATTCTCGATTCCGGTATACTCCATATTAAAACCGATTCCCAGTTCCAGCAGCGAGGATATCCTGCCGCTTACCGTAATCTCGCCCATGCTCGGCTCATAGATGCCCGTGATCACCTTTAACAGCGTGGACTTTCCCGATCCATTCCTCCCCATAATGCCCAGGATCTCGCCTTTTCTCACAGAAAAGCTCAAATCCGTAATGGCATAAAAATCCGTGTGCCGGCATTTTCCGGACAGACTGAAGGCTTCCTTCATCTTATCCATTGGCGTATTGTACATCTTAAAGCATTTCGATATATGATCTGCCCTGATCTTATACTCTGTGTTCATTCTCTTTCTCTGCTCCCTCAGACCGTATCTGCAAAATAGGGTTTCAACCGTGTATACACGCTCGTACCGATCACCAGCAGCACAAGCGTCACCATCCAGAACCGTATGCCCAGAACCGGCTTTTCCCAGAACCATTCCCGTCCCAGAACAGCATCCCTGTATCCTTCCACAAGATAATAGAAGGGATTCAGCATCAGAATGCGCTGAACATTTTCCGGAAAATTAGTAATGTTCCATGCGATTGGCGTACCCCACATTCCCATCAGAAGAAAAATGCTGATAATCTGGTTCAAATCTCTGAAAAAAACCAGCACGGAGGAAGTGATCAGGGAAAACGCAAACAGAAACATGCCTTCCGCAAACATGTAATAAACGATCTGCAGCAGCATAAGCCGTGGATAAAATCCGAAAACAGCACAGATAACCAGTACGATCAGCAGGAAAAACAAATGAATGTAAAAGCTCGACAGAATTTTCATCAGCGGCAGAATATTAATGTTAAACTTTACTTTCTGAATCAGATAATTATATTCTACAAAACTGTTCGCTGCCGTCTGAAAAGCCTCCGAAATAAAAAGCCAGCTGATCATGCCGGTAATAAACCACAGTACAAACGGCGCATCTTCCACATTTCCGCTTCTGAAGCCGAACTGAAATACCGCCCAGTAAACGATGATCGTCAAAAGGGGCTGCAGCACGCCCCATACCATTCCGAAATAAGTGCCGGAAAACCTTCTTTTCACATCTTTCAGGGAAAGATCCTTCAGCAGTTTTCTGTCTTCATAGATATCTGCCGCAAGTTTTAATATTTTTCTTATCATTGCCATCAAACAACTCCGTCTTTGACTTCCGATCTGTTACAGCCCGCCCGACGGCCGGCTGTTACGCTGTTTTTATGATCAGTCATGATACCATTCCAGCACGGCTCTCACAATCCTTTCTCCGGCATGACCGTCGCCGTAAGGATTGACGGCTTTTGCCATCTTCTCATACGCCGCGGGATCATCCAGGAGTACCGATGCACTGTGACAGATTTCCGCTTTGTCTACTCCCACAACCCTGACTGTTCCTGCCTCCACCGCCTCCGGTCTTTCCGTTTCCGTCCGCAGCACCAGAACCGGCACGCCGCAGGCAGGAGCTTCCTCCTGCAGTCCGCCGGAATCTGTCATGACCAGATAGCTTCTTGCCATCAGGTTATGCATATCTTCCACGTCCAGAGGTCTGATCAAATGTACCCTCTTCGTGCTGCCGAGTACTTTTTCCGCAGTATCCCGCACGGCCGGATTCATATGTACCGGATAGATCACTTCCACATCCGGATATTTTTCCACAATCTCCTTTACCGCCCGGCATATATTCACAAGAGGCTGCCCCAGATTTTCCCTTCTGTGGGCTGTCATCAGAATGCATCTTTTACCTTCCAGATTGATTTTCTGCAGATCGGCATCCTTATACTGATATTCCTCTTTCACCGTTGTGCGGAAAGCATCGATCACCGTATTGCCTGTCCTGAAAACATTTTCGGTAACATTTTCCCGGGCCAGATTTCTACAGTTATTTTCTGTCGGCGCAAAATGCAGATTTGCGATCCTTCCCGTCAGATTCCTGTTCATTTCCTCCGGGAACGGAGAATATTTATCATAAGTACGCAGTCCCGCTTCCACATGCCCCACCGGAATCTGTTGATAAAATGCCGCCAGCGCTGCCGCAAAAGAAGTGGTGGTATCACCGTGCACCAGAACAAGATCCGGTTTTTCATTTTGCAGTACGGTTTCCATTTTCTCCAATATAGATGTTGTGATGGTAGTCAGTGTCTGTCTTTCCTGCATGATATCCAGATTATATTTCACACTGATCCCGAAAATATCAATGACCTGCTTAAGCATTTCCCGATGCTGCCCCGTCAGGCACACCACGCTTTCTACCGCCGGATCCTGTTCCAGTTCTTTTACCAGCGGACACATTTTGATTGCCTCCGGTCTGGTTCCGAATACACTCATTACTTTCATCTGCCGTCTGCCTCTCCCGATCCGTCTGGCGGATCGCTTCCACGATCATCCCGTATCTTTCCTGCCAGCTGTTTTCATCCAGGAAGTTCTCCTGCTGATGTACATTATATTTAGGCGGAAATCCTGTGCGGATCAGTTCCCTCATCAATTGATCGTATTCCTCATAGGTTCTATAAAAATACACATAATCTTCAAAATGCTTCAGTTCTTCATACCAGACACTGACAATACATTTTCCAAAAGCAATATAATCATACAATTTGACCGGATCTACCGACTTCACAATCTCGTTTACAACAAAGGGCATGATCAGACAGTCATAATCTTTGATATGCGACTGCAGCCTCCCATGTTCTACCACCCCTTCGTAAGAGATGCCTCTGTGTGCCGTCAGGGAGATGTCCATACACGGACCGATTAAATGATAGGTCAATTCCGGATGCTCTCCAGCGCTTTTCACAAGCAGATCTTCGTCAAACCACTCCGCAATCGTTCCGATATACCCTATGGTATACTTCCCTTTGATACAGCTTTCTTTTGCATCATACACTTTCCTGAAATCCGTCCCGTTGCGCACCAGAACAGCCTTTCTGCCGCCCGACTGTTCTTCTATCCTCCGCTTCAGTTTCATGGAAGATACCACAAGAAGGCTGCTTCTTAAAACTGCCTCCTGCTCGGTTTTCTCTATTTCGCTGCGTATCTTTTCACTTGCGCACATCTGTGCATGGTCGTCTATGCAGTCATAGATCAGACAGCCCGCATAATCCGCCGGAATGTACTTTATATAAGAAGGATAATCTATGTAGACATATTGATAATGCCGGCAGATTTTCAAAAGCAAACTGCCATACCTGTCCGCCGCCCATCCGGCCACCTTAAGCTTCCTCTGAAAAGGCAGTGTCCATATCCGCAGATAGCGCAGTGCCTCTTTCTTTCTTCTGCGGGCTGCAGGCGTATCCCATAGCTTTACCGGATATACCACAGTAACCTCGTAATCCCGGCTCAAGTATTCGGCTATGATCTGGGGTCTCTGATAAATCCAGTTCCAGTCGATTCCCATGACATAAAGCAGTTTCTTTTTGCTGTTTGTCTGCGCGGCCTGCAATTTCATATTAATCCCCCATGCCAGAGCAGTTTACTTCGATCGCGACATATCCCCGGCTTTGACTCGAATTGCCGGTTGTCAAATCTCTGATTTTGTTCTTTAGAGTTTATAACTCTCAAAGTTCCATGCTTAGTTTAGAGTTTATGACTCTATTTGTCAATACTTTTCTCATAATCACGTATACTAAACACACAAAACCAACGATTCAATAACCGTCAGTGCAATCGAATCAGCATTATGTCATATGTTTCTATCAAATATGTCTTGGAGAGTACAACAATGAGATATAATGAACGGATCAGGGAAATCCGGGAAGACAATTCCATGACGCAGCAAAGAGTTGCGGATCTGCTTCACATAGGGCAGCGAACCTATGCAGATTACGAGAGCGGCAAGACGAGAATTCCCGTTGACAGTCTCCTGATTCTTGCCAGGTTCTATGATGTATCCATGGATTATATTACAGGCGCCAGCGATATTAGGACTGAATATCCTGTGAAATAAGCAGCGGCACTTATCCTTTGACCGGATAAATGCGCTGCTTTTTTTGATTTGGAGTCCGGATGCCCGTTGTAGTTATGACTTCTTTGCCCCTTCCGCCATATAAATATCCAGTTTGTTGATCACAGTTCCCAGATCCTTATGTAAAACCGCCAGGTAATACCTGACTCCGTTGACTGCCAGGCCGGAACATTCCCGTTCTCCTTCGTTATATGCCGTCTCCAGCATCTCCATGATATACAGCAGAGACTTCTGGTTATACTCCACCTCCAACAATTCCCGCATGATCAGATACAGTTCTTTCATTTGCATTTCCTCCATAAATTTTTTGTATCTACCATAATAATCGGGCTGCATCAGTCACACCATACGCAAAAATTATTGCATCGGCCCTCGCCCGCCCGCAGACTGATCCGCAGTGGACTGACCCCTTGAGCCGCAGTAACAATTTCATAGTAATTCCACACCATTTATGATAAGATAATCTCGTATCAGTACAATTTGGCAACATATATTATCGGAGAACAAACAAACTATGAACAATAAAGTATTACGCGTTTTAGAATATAACAAGATCATCGACAGGCTGACTGACAAGGCAACCTCAGAACAGGGACGGAAACTGACCTCTGCCCTTCTTCCCATGACCGACCCGGAGGCCATCCGCACAGCCCAGACCCAGACTTCGGACGCACTGGGGCATCTTTTTCGTAAAGGATCCACCTCCTTTGGCGGCAACAAGGATCTTGGCATGTGCATCAAATCCCTGGAAGTCGGAAGCGTCCTGTCCATCGAGGAACTGCTGCGCATAGCCGCCTTTCTGGAAAATGTTAACCGGATCAAGGCATACGGCCGCAAGGAGAGAGAGGATGTACCCGGCGACTCTCTGGACGAATATTTTGACCTGTTAGAGCCGCTTTCACCGCTGGCAAATGAGATCCGGCGGTGTATCCTGTCGGAAGATGAGATTGCAGACGATGCAAGTCCAACACTGAAACATATCCGGCGCAGCATGACCATCACAAACGACCGCATTCATTCCCAGTTAAGTTCCATGATCAACGGTTCCTGCCGCACTTATCTGCAGGATGCCGTGGTGACCATGCGTAACAACCGCTACTGCATTCCGGTAAAATCCGAATACAAGGGACAGGTGCCCGGCATGGTGCATGACCAGTCTTCTACCGGATCCACCTTTTTTATCGAACCTGCGGCTGTGGTCAGTCTGAACAACGAACTGAGGGAACTGGAACTGAAAGAGCAGGAGGAGATTCATGTCATTCTGGCCGGCTTAAGTGCCCAGGCGGGTGCATATACGGAGATTCTGGCCAATGACCAGAAGGCAATGACAACTTTGGATTTCATCTTCGCCAAAGCCGCTCTGGCGCTGGAGCAGAACGCTTCCATGCCGGTTTTCAACACAGAACACCGGATTCGGATCCGTCAGGGGCGGCACCCTCTCCTTGACAAGAAAAAAGTAGTTCCCATTGATATACAGCTTGGTACGGATTTTGACCTTCTTGTAATCACAGGCCCTAACACCGGCGGCAAGACTGTTTCTTTAAAAACAGTAGGATTGTTGACACTGATGGGACAGGCCGGACTGCACATACCGGCGCTTGACCGCTCTGAGCTGTCGATTTTCCGGGAAGTCTATGCAGATATCGGTGACGAACAGAGTATCGAGCAGAGCCTCAGTACTTTCTCTTCCCATATGACCAATATTGTCTCCATCCTGCAAACTGCGGATGCCGATTCCCTCTGCCTCTTTGACGAGCTGGGTGCCGGCACGGATCCCACAGAAGGCGCTGCTTTGGCCATCTCGGTTCTGGATTATCTCCACAGCCGCGGTATACGCACCATGGCCACCACACATTACAGCGAGCTTAAGGTTTATGCCCTTTCCACTGAATTTGTGGAAAATGCCTGCTGCGAATTCAGCGTGGAGACTCTGCGGCCCACCTACCGGCTGCTCATCGGCATTCCGGGAAAGAGTAACGCATTCGCCATCTCTTCCAAGCTGGGTCTGCCGGATCACATCATCGAAGATGCAAAACGGCATATTGCCGAGGACAAGGAAAGTTTCGAAGACTTGCTGGCGGATTTGGAGAACAGCCGCCTGACCATTGAAAAAGAGCGGACCGAGATTGAATCCTACAAAGAAGAAGTGAAAGCTTTAAAGCAACGTCTGGAAGCCAAGCAGGAGAAAATTGACCAGTCCAGAGACCGCATTCTGCGGGAAGCCAACGAAGAAGCCCGTGAAATTTTACAAAACGCCAAAGAACTGGCCGACGAGACCATCCGCACCTTCCAGAAAGCCGGTGCCGGCTCTTCCATCAAAGATCTGGAAAAATCCCGTCAGAAAGTACGGGACAAGATCTCCGAGAAAAATGAAAAGCTGGCACTGAAAAATGACCAGCCGACCCATAAAGTCCTGAAGCCAAACCAGCTTCGCCTTGGTGACAGCGTCAAGGTTCTCTCCATGGGGTTAAAAGGCACTGTCAGTTCACTGCCGGACAAAAACGGCAAACTTTTTGTACAATGCGGCATCATCCGCTCCCAGGTATTGCTGAGTGATCTCGTTTTGACCCAGGAAGAGACCATCAACACAGGTAACATGCAGCGCAGTTCTTCCGGAAAACTGAAAATGTCAAAATCCTACACCGTTTCCACCGAGATCAACCTGCTCGGCAAAACAGTTGACGAGGCTTTGTCGGAACTGGACAAATACCTGGATGATGCCTATCTGTCCCATCTGCCCAATGTCCGTATCGTTCACGGCAAAGGAACCGGCGCACTGCGCAGTGCAGTACACAATTACCTGCGCAAGAACCGCGTCGTAAAAAGCTTCCGGCTTGGGGAATTCGGGGAAGGTGACGCAGGTGTTACCATTGCGGAATTCAAAAGCTAATTTGCGATGCAAATTAGCTTTGCGAGATTTGCTTCGCAAACTCGGATAAGCGGAAGGCTATACTTTGCAAAGCAAATTATCTTTGCAAGATTTGCTTCGCAAACTTGAATATATAAATCTGTAAAGGAGAAGTTTATGGTAAACAGACAGAAAATCTTAATCGTTGATGATGATAACAATATTGCAGAGTTGATCTCTCTGTATCTGACAAAGGAGTGTTTTGAGACCATGATTGTCAATGACGGTGAATCGGCTCTTAGTGCTGTGGACAGTTTTAAGCCTAATCTGATGCTCCTGGATCTGATGCTGCCGGGTATTGACGGTTATCAGGTCTGCCGGGAGGTACGTTCCAAATCTACTCTGCCTATTATTATGCTGTCCGCCAAGGGTGAGGTTTTTGACAAAGTCCTCGGCCTCGAACTGGGCGCCGATGACTATATGGAGAAGCCCTTTGACTCCAAAGAACTGGTTGCCCGGGTAAAAGCCGTTCTGCGCCGCTACAAACCGGCCGCCGCAGAATCAAAGGTCTCTGACATCAAATGCGTAGAATATCCCGATCTGATTGTCAACCAGACCAATTACTCCGTGATCTACATGGGGAATACCATTGAGATGCCGCCCAAAGAACTGGAACTCCTCTATTTCCTGGCTTCCTCGCCCAACCATGTTTTTACGAGAGAGCAGCTTCTGGATCAGATCTGGGGATATGAATATATCGGCGACACGCGCACAGTGGACGTACATATCAAACGTCTCCGGGAAAAAATCAAAGATCATGAGAAATGGTCTATCGCCACGATCTGGGGCATCGGATACAAATTTGAATCCAAATAACCAAACGGGCACACCCCGGATAAGGATGACATATAACAATGAGAAAAACGTTATATCTGAAATTAATACTTGCATATATTATCTTCGGCCTGTTCGGATTTGTGGTTGTGGCGACTTTTGTCTACAATATGACTGTGGATCATCTGAAAAAAGAAACTGCCGATTCTCTCTACAGAGAAGCCACACTGGTAGCCAACACTTATGCCACCGACCTGTATAACAGCGAAGTGTCTCTGGAAACTGTAAAAATGCAGTTAGACGCGCTGGATACTTATCTGGATGCGACAATCTGGATCATCAACCCTTCCGGCCGTATGATTCTGGACTCTTCTGCCCCCGCCGTGGATGTGGAAAATGAAGTGGTGATCGAAAATTTCGATCCCACTGTCACTGCCGGATCCTATTACACGATAGGTGATTTTTTTCATACCTTTGAAGAAGATATGCTCAGTGTATTCGCCCCCATTTCCTCGGACTACAAAGTCAAGGGATATGTGGTCATCCATGCCTCCATGAGCAGTATTCAGGCAGATGCAAATATACTGCTCAATATTTCCTACATCATGCTGATCATCCTGTTCCTGCTGTCCCTCATCATCCTGATCTTTTTTACAGAAATCGTTTATATTCCTCTGCGCAAGATCACCGAAGCCACAGAGCAGTATGCCAGCGGCAACATGCACTACGAGTTTACGGTGGAAAGCGAGGATGAGATGGGGTATCTGGCGGCCACCCTTTCCTATATGGCCAGCGAGATTGCACGCGCGGAAGACGACCAGAAGAAATTTGTAGCCAATGTTTCCCACGATTTCCGTTCTCCTCTGACTTCCATCAAGGGCTATCTGGAAGCCATGATCGACGGTACAATTCCGCCCGAAATGCATGAAAAATATCTGACCATCCTTTTAAATGAAACCGAGCGGCTGACAAAACTTACCAACAGCCTTCTGACACTTAATAATCTGAATACAAAGGGAATCATGTTGAACAAAACTGATTTCGACATTAACAAGACGATCCGCAACGTGGCGGCCTCTTTTGAGGGCACCTGCCGTGCCAAAACCATCGCCATCGAACTGGTGCTGACAGGCGATGAAATGTATGTGGTGGCCGATATGGACAAGATCCAGCAAGTACTCTATAATCTGCTGGATAACGCCATCAAGTTCAGCCACCATAATTCTGTCATTAAGCTTGAAACCACTGAGAAACATAACAAAATCTTCGTCAGCGTCAAGGATACCGGCATCGGTATTCCCAAAGATGATCTGAAGCTGATCTGGGACCGCTTCTACAAATCCGATCTCTCCCGTGGAAAAGATAAAAAAGGCACCGGCCTGGGACTTTCCATTACCAAAGAGATCATCCGCTCTCACGGGGAAAATATCAATGTAATCAGCACCGAAGGCGTAGGGACGGAATTTATTTTCTCCCTGTCGAAGTCGGATATGGAGGATGATGACTGATGCATGGCAGTATGCGGCAAAATTTCTCCTAGTCTCTTTCTCCCCACTGCAGACGATGCAGTTCTCCCTCCGTCTGCATCCCCTGGAAATCATTCTGCCTAAGCGCTTCATATAACACAATGGCCACGGAATTAGACAAATTCAAAGACCTGATCTCATCCATCATCGGGATGCGGATACAGGTCTCTTCATTGTCCACCAGAATCTCCTCGGGTATCCCCCCGCTCTCTTTGCCGAACATAATATAATCATCCGAACCGAAAACCACGTCCGTATAGACCTTCTTCGCCTTAGTCGTTGCCATCCAGATCTTCGCACCCGGATGCCTGTCCTGAAATTCCCGATAATTCATATATCTGGTAACGTCAAGATGCTCCCAGTAGTCCATTCCAGCCCGCCTGATCGACTTCTCATCCAGCCGAAACCCCAAAGGCTCGATCAAATGAAGACTCGTACCCGTCGCCACACAAGTACGCCCGATATTTCCCGTATTCGCCGGAATCTCCGGCTGATGCAGTACAATATGCATAATCCTCTCCCACACGCAAAATTACCTGAATGTATCTCTCAACCCACGGAGAATGCTCGCCTATGGCGGCATTCCTCTCCCACAAAATAAATTAACCCAATTACCGCATCCCACACATACAACATTTATCTCTCAACCTACGGAGAATGCTCGCCTACGGCGGCATTCTCCCAGACATGACTTAGAAATACTTAGACTGTGTCCTTTACAGTCTTAGTATTTCTTCATGTCTTGCGTAATCTCCCCACAAAATCCGCCAGTTTCCCGATGGCCAGCTTCAGATTGTCAATGGAGTACGCATAAGAAATCCTGAGATAACCCTCACCGCAGTCGCCAAATGCCGTCCCCGGCACTACTGCCACTTTTTCTTCCGCAAGGAAACGCTCTGCAAACTCCTCACTGGTCATCCCGAACTCCTTGATGCACGGAAATACATAAAAAGCGCCGAAAGGTTCGAAGCATTCCAGCTTCATCTCCCGAAAAGCATTCATCAAAAAACGCCTCCGCTGGTTGTATGCGGTACACATTTCCCTTACATCATCATCGCCGTTTTTAAGCGCCTCTACAGCCGCATACTGGCTTGTCGTAGGCGCACACATGATGGCAAACTGGTGAAGCTTGAGCATCTGTTCTATGATCGCTCTGGGGCCGCACGCATAACCCAGCCTCCATCCCGTCATGGCATATGCCTTGGAAAATCCGTTGATCAGGATCGTCCTCTCCTGCATTCCTTCTATCTCCACGATAGAAACGTGTTTTTCTTTATAGGTCAGTTCCGCATAGATTTCATCGGACATAACAAGAATATCGTGCTTTCTGATGACCTCGGCAATGGCCTCCAGATCTTGCCGCTCCATAATCGCCCCGGTGGGATTATTGGGGAAAGGAAGCACCAGAATCTTCGTTTTATCCGTGATGGCGTTTTCCAGTTCCTGTGCCGTCAGCCGGAAATCATTCTCCGCCTTCAACTCGATAATCACCGGCACGCCGCCTGCCATGATCGCACAAGGCTCATAGGATACAAAGCTGGGCTGCGGGATCAGCACCTCATCGCCCGGATTAATGACCGCCCGCAAACCGATGTCAATGGCCTCCGAGCCACCCACCGTCACCAGCACCTCATGAGCCGGATCGTATGTAACGCCCTGTTTCCGCTTCATATAATGGCAGATTTCTTCTTTCAATTCCTTTAAACCGGCATTTGCCGTATAAAAAGTCCGTCCTTTTTCCAGCGAGTAAATACCCTCGTCCCTGATATGCCAGGGTGTATCGAAGTCCGGCTCACCCACGCCCAGAGAGATAGCGTCTTCCATCTCGCTCACAATATCGAAAAATTTCCGGATGCCGGAGGGTTTTAAAGCTACAGTTTTATCTGATAATAAATGCTTCACGGTGTCACCTTCTCTCTTGTATCTTCATGCTTTTTCGTCAGAACCGTTCCATGATCTTTATATTTCTTTAAGATAAAATGGGTCGCCGTACTCAAAACCGAATCCAGCGTTGACAGCTTGTCGGACACAAAACCGGAAATCTGTTTCAAAGACTTGCCTTCCAATGTGACAAGAAGGTCATAGCCGCCTGAGATCAGATATACGGAAGTCACTTCCGGATATTTGTAGATGCGCTCCGCAATCTTGTCAAATCCCTGTCCCCGCTGAGGCGTCACACGCACCTCGATCAGTGCGGATACTTTTTCAATGGATGTCTTCTCCCAATCGATCATCGTATGATAACCGCAGATGATTCCTTCCGATTCCAAAGCTGCCAGTTCATTGACTACATCAATCTCTTCCACGCCCAGTATGACCGCCAGTTCTTTTAAATCAATACGACTGTTTCTCTCCACGATAGCTAATAATTCTTCTCTCATTTTCAATCACATCCTCCATTTTTATTATAATGTATCCTCGAAGCCAGCCTCATGACCTGCCGAAAATACACAGTAGATCTGATCCATCTGTGGTCTGTCCAGATAGCGCTTCTCGTCCTCATTGTAGAGCACCCTGTCGTTGCCGTCTGTGGTTCTTCCTGCCACCACTGCCGGAATATTTTCCCTTGCAAGCGCCGTCACAAGTGCCTCACCGTTTTCCGCCGTCATGATCAGACAGCCGCCGGACAAAAGCTCATAGGGATTCAGCCCGAAAAATTCACAGATCTCTATTGTCTCCTGCTTTACAGGTATCTTTTTCAATTCAATTTCCAGTCCAACGCCTGCACTCTCTGCCAGTTCCCACAGGGCACCGAAAATCCCTCCCCTGGAAACATCATGCATCCCGCAAACGCCGGACTTCATGGCGGTGGCGGCCTCCGGTATGATAGACAGATATCTGTCAAATGCCGCTGCTTCTTCCACCATGCGCTCCGGGTATCTGGTACACAGTTCCTGCCGGCGTTGCCTTGCCAGCCGCACCGTGCCTTCCAGGCCGATCCATTTGCTGATCACCACATCCTGGCCCGGTCCGGTTCCTTTCAAAGAAACTGCCGCATCCCGTCTGCCCACACCGGTCACTGTCATCACCGGTTCCTTTACCACAGACGTTACTTCCGTGTGACCCCCGACGATCTGTACGCCATACTCGCTGCAAGCCGCCTCCGCGCCTTCCATCAATTCCTGAAGCTCCGTTTCTTCCGTCTCCTCAGGCAGCAGAATCGTCAGCATAATGCCCACCGGTTCCGCCCCGGCCAGCACCACATTATTTAATGCCATCGGCACTGCATAAGAACCAAGCTGTGCCGCCGGCGACGTTACAGGAGTCGTTGCAAGCACAGTCTGGAAACCCTCTCCAAACGATAAAATGGCGCAGTCTGTCCCTATACCTGCGCCACATACCACTTCATCTCTATGCGTTTTGATCTTCTTTAATACGGAACGTTTTAACACGCTCTCCGATATTTTTCCTCTTCTCATGCCTCTGTGCCTGTGATCCGTCCCATTGTTTTACATCTTGTGCAGAACTGCTCCGCTTACTGTGCCGGCGGAGGTGCCTGCTGCTGTGCCGCCGCGTCCGCTGCTGCCTGGGCTGCCGCTGCATCTGCTGCCGCCTGAGCCGCCGCCGCGTCTGCTGCTGCCTTGTATGCTCCGGCTACCGCCTTCACTTCATCTATGCTGTTCGTGGCCACCGCTGCCAGAATGGCATTGCGTGCACCTTCATCCGGACTGGCAACGCCCACCGTGGCACTTCTGGGTGTCTTCATATAAGAACTGCTGTTGATCTGCTCCCGGCTGACCTCCACACCATTCTCCCGCACCACTTTCCAAAGCTGTGCCTTATATCCGATATGAGCCGACTGTACCGAACAATATCCTACCGGCTGTCCCTCGTCCACATTGATCACTTCCGTATCGGGAACCGTTTTTTCCAGAATAACGCTTTCATATGCCACTTCACGGGCGCTGTCTCTCGTCTCCACACCATAAATCGTAAAAGTGACCTGCTTCTCCGGTGTCGTAATCCCTTCTATATAAACGGGATATTCCAGATTATTCTTAAATTTAAAATCCTTGCCTGAAGACTCTGCGATGGCAGCATCCGCGGACGGATCCACATATGTAACGATCATAGAATGATTATAACGTTCCGTCACCTCAAGCTCCGACAAAAGCACTGCATTGTAAAGCGTTGTGGTCACTTGGCAGATTCCGCCGCCGAGACTGTCCACTACCTGCCCGTTCAGATAAGAAGCCGCCATATAATATCCGTTTTCCTGGCTGAAAGGTGAAACCGCTTCGTATGCAGAAAATTCATCTCCCGGATACAGCGTCGTTCCGTTGATCAGATTACAGCCGTTAACTACGTTTCCACTTCTTGCCCCGCCTGACGTGCTATAGCTGGTCGTAAACGTTCCCAGCACATCTTTCACTTTCGCAAGATCCTCCTCGCTGCCCTTGGGTTCCTGAGTCGTGACAACCAGGTCAATACTGCAGTTTTCGCCGTTCCAGTCCGCCATCAGATGATCATATACTGCATCCGTCGAAGCCTGCACATCCACAGCAACCCCGGTCTGCCCTTCCGTGATCTTAAAACCATCCTCCGTCTTGACCAGTGTGGCATTGACGGCTTCCTGATTATACTGATCTGCATTCTCCTCGATCAGAGTCCGGATCTTATTTTTGTCAAATTCAAATTCTACTTTATATACTTTATTTTTATACTCTAAGTCTTTCAGTTCCTTATAACACCGCAGGACATCACCATCCCTGCCGAAATTGGCCGCCTCGTCCAGAATGGATTCATTGCCCCACTTAAGTCCCAGTTCGGAAGCAGTCGTGGAGATCGTTCCGCCCTCCACTGCATTCAATGTGATCTGTGCGTCTCCGAAAGAATCCACATATGCATTCACCTTATCTCTGGCTTCCCCGGCAGACAGCCCGGACAGATTCATGTCATTTACATAGATACCTGTCTGGATCTTATCTTCCCCGGCATATACAGGCAGCGTGATAACCGACAGCGCGGCCGCCATTACAAAAGCCGCCATAGATAACCTTTTCATAATTAACCATACCTTTCTCTCCGTCAAATTGCCCAAACGGAAAAACTGTGATAAAATATAAGAGCTGCTGCGGCCAGGCGCCTGAGCCGGTACCGCTGATGTCTTCTCCTTACGATACCGCGGTGAGCAGTAACGGAAGCACCATTGCAATCACCACAATAATGATGATAATGGAAGAAATTATTTTTTTCTGTTTACGGTTAAGCATACGTGTATTCGCCCCACTTTCTGAAAGGATATTATATATGAATTTTATCATTAATGCAAGCGTTCTCATATTCGCCGCCGCCATCGCCATATACCTGCACAAAGGTAAAAAAGCAAAAACCGACACCCGCCGGGACTTCTTAGAGCGGGAGCGGGAAGCCAACAGTACAAGACGAAAATCCCTGGATGATCTGGACTATATCAGGCTTTCCATCGAGGAATTTCCCATGGATCTGCTGGATGATGTTCCGAAGGTCGAAGATTACAAACAGATCATCCAGACATTAAGCGAACGTCCTATCGTTAATTTTACGGGGATCAACAACACGGAATTAAAGCTGCGTTACGGTGCGCCTAATATTGATCTTCTGACAGAGTATGACCAGAACTACACAGTCCTTGTCCGCACTTTACAGCAATGGGGGCAGGCTCTCTACGATGCGGGATATGTGGATGAGGCTTGTCACATGCTGGAATTTGCCATATCCACCGGCACAGATGTAAGCGCCACATACCGTCTGCTCTGCCGGATTTATACGGAACAGAATACACCGGAAAAGATAAATGACCTCTACCCGGTTGCAGAGATGCTCAATTCCGCCATGCGCAACACTATCTTCCGTATTCTGCAAGAAGCCGGTCAATCCGGCGACTAGCCTCGCTGCGGGTCAGCTGCTCAATATCGTAATCTATTATCAGTTTATGCTTGTCTGCCAGTTTATATAACTGCTCTTTTTGGGGGATGGTAGCCGGCGTGTCCCGTTTGACCTGAAAATGCAGATCACCGGGATGAAAAAGGCTTTTTCTGCCTTCCGCCTCCTCCTGCCCGTAATAAAGTTCTGTCAGCCTGCGATAGAGTTCCACCGTGGCCACTGCATCATTCAGTGCTCTGTGGGCGCTGTGCGGGATCGCGAAATGGCCGCACAGATACGCCAGACTGCGGCTCTCCAGATCAGCCAGATATTTGCGGGCAATCTTCAAGGTATCTATGCCTTTTCTTTCAAAAGGCCGTTTCTCATCCACCATCGCTTTCTTAAGAAAAGAATAATCAAACAATACCCTGTGTCCCAGCAAAACCTCATCTCCGGCCAATTCAAGAAATTCAGACAGTACCTCCCCGACAGGCGGCGCCTGAGCCAGCTGTTCGTCCCGGATCCCCGTCAACTCTATAATACGCTCTTCCAGCTGTCTGCCGGGATTCACAAAGGTTTCCCACTGTTCAACGATTCGATTATTTTCCACCCGGACAGCACCGATCTCGATGATCTTATCCGTCCTGGGATTTAATCCGGTTGTCTCCAGATCAATACATACATAGGAATCCGTCATAAGCACCTTTTTCTCTCTAAGCTGAATAATTATATCAGTATACCACACTTTTCCCCAAAATGACCTGCCGCCCGTCAAAATTAACGAAACATTAATTTTCATCTCATTTACGCTTTCATATTTAACGAATCGAATAATTTCTATATATAGTAACCAATTACGTTTTTCATACAACATATTGTGTTTATTTTGCTAATATACAACTTTTTACGGGGCATTTCCAAAAAATATTCTTTTCAGAATATCCTTATTAAAAATTGGATTTTTTTCCTCCAAAAAATAACATAAAATAACAAAAAGGATATGTGAATGAAAACAAGAATCAAAGAACTTCGATTGGAAAAAAAGTTAACACAACAGGCCCTCGCAAAAAATCTGGGAGTCAACCAGACGACACTGAGTAAGATCGAGTGCGGATTGACTATGCCGGATGCCATGCTCCTAATCAGCCTTTCACGTTTTTTTCAGGTCTCTGCAGACTACGTTCTGTATCTTTCCGAGGAGCGTCTGAGCGCAGATATACTATTGGCAGACAATATGCACTTTCTAAAGAAATATCGGCATCTTATCTCCCTTTATCAAAAAATGAGTCCACGAATGCAGAGAGATCTGTATCATTTCCTCTGCAGCATCCTAAACAGTGATGAACTTCAGGACGAAGACTTCTGAATATATTCTGTTTCTGTGCCACGGCAGGTACACCGCACAAACGCACACATCAGCCTGCGGTTATATTGCGGTCAACAGATTCTGAACTATTATTAAATATAGACGTCAATTGTTATTTATACACAAGCAACAATACATAAGATTGTGGAAATTAATTTATACAAATGACGTATATACTTCTGACGGGCAGACATCACGGGGAACCGTCAGCTTTATATAAACACCACAGCATACTATTGCATTTCTAACAGATTGACAGATTATCCCATAGAAACACACCAACCTTTACTGTCACATCTGATCTCCACCCCGCCAATGGCGGGCGTGTCTAAAAGGCGGAATCTCACGATTCCGCCTCATTTCTTGATTTATATTTCTTCATTTATGCAGTTCATCCCAGCGTTTTCACAAATCTGTCGAAAGCCGCCTGGCCTTCTGCATCCCTCTTATACACGCCGGCATCTTCCAATACCTGCATGAATACATCTCCGATCTCTTTATGAAGAATATCCATGATATTGTCTCTGGAAACCTCCTGATAGCCCGGAAGAAATCCTTCTACCCAGTCGGCATGTTTTTCAAGCACTTCATCCTTGCGAAGATCAGCACCTGTCAGAATGGCTTCCGCCAGCTTCTCCATCTCGTCTTTCAGTCTCGCCGGCAGTACGGCCAGGCCCATCACTTCGATCAGGCCGATATTCTCTTTTTTAATATGATGAAGATTTGCATGGGGATGGTATACGCCCAGCGGGTGTTCTTCTGTGGTTATATTATTGCGCAGCACCAGATCCAGCTCAAACCTGTCACCTCTTTTTCTGGCAATCGGTGTGATCGTATTGTGAGGCTCACCCTCTGTCTCCGCAAAGATAAATGCGGCTTCATCCGTATATCCCCGCCATGCCGCCAGAATCACATCAGCAAGGGCAATCAGCCTGTCGGAATCCTGTGCGGAAATACGGATCACGGACATAGGCCAGTTTAAAATTCCCGCTTCCACATCTTCAAAGCCTTTCACAGAAAATGTCCGTTCCACAGATGCTTTCGCCATAGCAAACTCGTAATGTCCGCCCTGAAAATGGTCATGGCTTAAAATAGAACCGCCCACAATCGGCAGGTCCGCATTGGAACCCACAAAATAATGAGGGAACTGTTTCACGAAATCAAACAGCTTACAGAAGGTATCGTGCTCGATCTTCATCGGAATATGCCGTGAATTGAATACGATACAATGCTCATTATAATACACATAAGGAGAATACTGGAATCCCCACCGGCTTCCGTTGATGGTCACGGGGATAATCCTGTGATTCTGTCTGGCAGGATGGTTTACACGTCCTGCGTACCCTTCATTTTCCATACACAAAAGACATTTCGGGTAGCCGCTCTGTTTTGCGTTCTTCGCCGCCGCAATGGCTTTGGGATCTTTCTCAGGTTTAGACAAATTAATCGTAATATCCAAATCACCGTACTTTGTGGGCGCGATCCATTTCTGATCCTTCCTGATCCGATATCTTCTTATATAATCCGTATCCTGGCTCAGCTTATAAAAATATTCCGTGGCCTCCTTCGGATCCTTCTCATACTTCTGTGCAAAGGCTGCAATGACTTCACTTGGCCTGGGCACCAGCATACTCATGATCTTCGTATCGAACAAATCCCGGTACACAATGCTGTTCTCCGTCATGATCCCCTGTTCATACGCATAATCCATCATGCCTGAAAGCACGTCTTCCAGCTCATCCACATTCATTGTAACTTCATCTTCAAAGTCTTCCAGCTCATCCAGATGGAATAATTCCAGCAGTCTGTTCGTCGTATAAATCCTGTCCGCTTCTGTGATCAGTCCCGTCTGTAATCCATATTGCACTAATTTTCTGATATTGTTCTGAATCATGTCCATACCTCCTGCATTTCCCCTGTCATCAATGCTTCTCCGGCAAGCCCCTGCTGCACTCATCAATCATCTGTTTCTCTTTACAGTTCTCCCGGGCCGTCACCAATCTCAACTACATAGAAATCAGCAGTCTTCCCTGTCCGTTCCTGATATGCAGCGCCTACTTTCTCTTTAAAAATCTCAACTGCGTCATCACGCACGATACTCACTGTACAGCCGCCGAATCCGCCTCCGGTAATACGGGAACCGATAACGCCCTCAATTTTCCACGCTTCTTCCACAAGAACATCGATCTCGTCGCAGGATACCTGATAATCATCGCGCAGCGATACATGGGAAGCATTCATCAACTCGCCAAACAGCTTCAGATCCTGATTTTTCAACGCCTCAACCGCGCGGATCGTTCTCCGGTTTTCATAGACCGCATGTTTTGCCCTTCTGACACGAACCTCGTCCTGAATGGCAGATTTATGTTCCTCAAACTGCTCTTCGGTAAGGTCTCCCAGTCCTTTGATCTCTACAACTGTCTGTAATTCTTCCAGCGCTTTCTCGCACTCGCTTCTGCGCACATTGTACTCGGAATTCACAAGGGAATGTTTCACATTACTGTTCGTAACCACAATCTTTGCCCCGCTCAGCGCAAGAGGCGCATACTCATAGGACAGATCCGCCGTATCCAGGAAGATCGCGTGATCCTTCTTACCCATTGCGGAAGCAAACTGGTCCATGATGCCACAATTCATACCGTTAAAATTATTCTCGGAATACTGTCCGATCCTGGCAAGATCAATGTTCGTCACATCGAAGCCGTACAGATCCTTCAACAGATATCCCGTCAGCACTTCCAGTGAAGCCGAAGAAGAAAGGCCGGAACCATTGGGAATCGTTCCGTTCAGCACGATGTCCAGTCCGCAGTCCATGGTCATGCCTCTGCCGGCAAACGCCCACATAACTCCCTTCGGATAGTTGGTCCAGTCCGCCTCCTTATAAGGCTTCAGATCATCCAGGCTGCTCTCGATCACACCCATCTCTCCAAAATTCATGGAATAAAAATTCAGTTTTCTGTCCGCCCGTTTGCGTGCAGCGGCATAGGTTCCGATGGTCAATGCACAGGGAAACACATGCCCTCCGTTATAATCGGTATGCTCACCGATCAGATTCACACGTCCCGGTGCAAAATATACCTTTACGCCCTGTGCATCTCCGTAAAGCTCCTCAAACTTCTTTAATACAATCTCCTTCATACCCGTTCTCCTTCTTTTTCTATATTTATGACATCCGTTTCCGTTATCTGCCCGGTTTCCCACGCGGACAGTTAATACCACATTTTTTGTTAAGCACACTGCTCTATGGGGTTTTGCTCCCGCTCTGTAGTGCGCACTCGGTTGTTCTGTTTGTTTTATCTGATATTATCATATAAAAAATGAGGGATATTTTAAATATCCCTTTGTTAAATAAATCTGTCAAAATGTTGTCTGATCGCATCGCAATATTCAATTTCGCATCATGGAATCCCGGTGGTAATATCCAAAGTACCAGCCGGTTCGAATACCTGTCCTGCCGCTGTCATGTTTCATTCAGGCTGTTGATCTGATTGATAAAGTTTTCCACCTGTTTCAAATGCTCTTTATTGCGCCGGGTCTCCCCCTTCGACATCTCCCGCCGGTAGGCCGTAGGCGACATTTTTTTCATCTGTTTAAAAGCCTTGGTAAATACAAGCGGATCATGATACCCGCAGGAAAGCGCTATGCTCTCTATGGACAGAGATGTAAGCTGCAGAAGCTCCGTGGCTTTGGTAATCCGGAAGGTAGTCAGAAACTGCTGTGGCGACATACCCATGGAATTTTGAAAAAGCGTATATAGATAGCTTCTGTTAATACAGACATAATCCGCCACATCCGTCACTTTGACAGGATTGCAATAATTACTCTGAATAAAAGCGACCGCTTTCCGCACATAAGTATTAGCCTTATCTGCCTCGTTTTTCTGGTCAACTTCGGTTCCCTCTGCGATCACTGACAGAAAAATGCCGAGCTGCCCGTTCCGGCGCAGGTCATTAGACAGCCCGAAGGTATTATGCTCCATCATATCTTTTACGATCCGGTATAATTCCTCCGAAGCATCCGACCTGAAAACGGGATGTCCCACTGACAAACCTATATTGCTCAGATATTCTGCTGCTCTGGTGCCGCTGAATCCCACCCATACATAGGTCCAGGGATCCTGTTCATCCGCCTGATAAAAAGCCAGCTCATCCGGTGTGATCAGAAACCCGTAGCCCGTTTCCAGCGGATACTCCTTTCCGCCGGTCAGAAATCTGCCTTTGCCGCTTAGAATATAATGCACCAGATAATGTGGTTTTAATGCCGGTCCAAAGCTGTGAAGCCCCTCTGTCTGAGAAAGTCCGCAGCAGTTCACATACAGGCTGCCTGTCTGTTCTCCGGCAAATTCCAGTTTATACGCTTTTTCCACTGATCAATCAGCCGCCTTCCGCATGTTTTCCTTCCATTCACCGCGCCATAAGCCTGCCTTCTCTTTACAGGCATCATAATCAAACCGTGCCATTGCCTCCGACACTTCCTGCATATAACCTGCCCACGGATCCTCTAAGTCATACCCGGAAAGCTTTGCCGTGATCTCCTCGCCGCTCATGGCATCATACATATTCATGGCTTCCAGAAGCTGTCCCAGCAGTTCCATGATCTCTTTTTCGTCAACAGGCTTCTTTTCCTGCACTTCCTCTTCCTTCACGGTATGATAGGGCATGATCACATGATACAGCCCGCGATACATGGAAAGCAGCGCCGGTGTCCTTGCAATGATCGTTCCCCAGGTGCCGTTTTTACCACTTTCTTCCAGATCCTTTGCCAGCTCCGACAGTTCCATGGCACCGATGGACCTGGATGTGCTTTTCAGGGAATGTACTTCAATGGTATAAGTTTCCAGATCTCCCTCCGCCGCCGCGCGTTCGATCAGATCTGCCTTCTCCTCTATGGTATCCATGTAATCGGAAAGCACTTCTCTGTAAAGTTCTGCATCTTCACCGGAATATTTCATCCCCACCATCACATCAATGCCTTCCATCTGCCATCGCAGCGGATTGACTTTTGAGTCAGGCGTATCTTCTTCCTTAGTCCCTGTTGCGGCAGCATTTTTGTTGGAAATGACTTTATGTTCCGGCAGCCACCTGCGCAGTGTTCTGTCCATGATCCGCATTTCAATGGGCTTGGCCACAAAATCATTCATGCCCGCCTCTACAAACAGTTCTTTGGCTCCCCGAACCGCATTTGCCGACAAGGCAATGATCGGCATACTGCGGAACCGCTCTCCCGGCAGCCCTCGAATGACCTTCGTGGTTTCCACACCATCCATCTCCGGCATCATATGATCCATGAAAACCAGATCATAGATACGGTCATGCACCATTTCAATGGCCTGTATACCGCTGCAGGCCGTCTCGATACACATCTTGTAAGGCCGTAGCAGCCCTTCTGCCACCTTAATGTTGACCTTGTTGTCATCCACCAGCAGAATCCTTGCGTCAGGGGCCGTGAAGGTAGTCTGACGTCCCTCTTTCTTACGGTTCTCACGATCTGCAGCCTGGTTTTCCTTCTTCACAGCGGGCTGTTTTACGATCTGGGGATCCGTGTCGATACAGGGCCTTGCATCGATTACTTCCTGCCTGACTGTAAACACAAACTCCGATCCTTCACCTAAAACGCTTTTTACCCAGAGAGCGCCGCCCATCAATTCGATCAGCCGCTTGGATATAGCAAGACCCAGCCCGCTTCCGCCGTTGTTACGGTTCCGGCTGCTGTCCCCCTGGCTAAATTTGGTAAACAGATTCTCCAGCTGCTCCTCGGACATTCCGATTCCCGTATCCGTCACAGTGACCTTCAGATCCATCCGGCTGCAGTCTCCGTCGAAAGGCACAGACTCAACCGTCAAATGAATACTGCCTTTCTCCGTATATTTGGCAGCATTGCCAAGCAGGTTCAGAATGATCTGCTTAATCCGCACGCCGTCCCCCTTCAGACGCGCCGGAATGTCCGGATGCACATCCACCTGCAGCACCACCTGCTTCTCTCCCAGCATGACCTGAATCACATTCACCACGTCATGTATGATGGAAGTAATCTCGTATTCCTCCTCCGTGATCTCAAGTGTACCGGAATCTATCTTTGTGACATCCAGAATATCGTCGATGATGGCCAGCAGATCCTCTCCCGCCATCCGGATATTGTAGAGATACTCCTTGTCCTGATTCGACAGCGCGTCATTGCGCAGCGCCAGTTCCACCATGCCCGTGATGGCATTCATGGGAGTTCTGATCTCATGGCTCATGTTGGCAAGAAAATCTTCCTTCGCCTGTGCCGCGGCCTCCGCTTCCTCCGCTTTCAGTTCCACCAGGCACTGCATCGCCTGCTGCCGGCGGATCATCATGATGAGAATGATCTGCACCAGATAAACGCTGACAATACGGATCGTAATGGCAATGGAACTGTCATGCATCAGAAAATTCTGCCATTTTCCCTGCCAGATCAGCCCATACAGAATATAAACCGTGCTAAGCCCCAGCAGCATATAATTTGCTTTCACAACATGGTAAAAAGAAAGCAGACAGACCGCCGCACAAAATACGGTAAATGCCTCTGTAAATTCATCAAATAAAACACTGTATGCAAAAATATTGATGAAGGTAAAGACCGAAATTGTATACGCCTGAATTTCTATCCTGCTGCCAAATTTCCAGAGGATAAACAAGCTTAAGATAAAGCTCCCGGCCGGCACCCCGATCCATCCCAGATCCATGTCAAGATAGATGATAATTGATATAAAATATAATAAATAGAAACAAAAAGCCCCAAATAAGTACTTTGGAACTTTCGCATTTTTATTTCCCCACATAGCAAACCCTCTAAAACCCGGCAGCAATTTACCCTCTGGCTTCACGCACCTCTGCTCCGTGCGTGAAGCCTGCTCCCTTCTTACCAGCCGGGTTCTGAACCTCACCGTTCCCTGATCATTCGCCGAACGCTTCTTTCATCTTCGCAAGCAGCGCATCCTTAGCTACCGGTTTGACAATATAGCCGGCCGGCTTCAAAGCGAGACATTCCACCACTGTGTCTCTGTCCGTCTGACCCGTCAGGAAATAAACCGGAATGTCTCTGGTGGCCTCACGGCTCTTAATGATCTTGAGAACGGCCGCACCGTTAAACATAGGCATCATATAATCCAGAAGGATCAGATCCGGCGTAAATTTTAGCAGAAAATCTACTGCAACTTTTCCGGAATTGATCACTGTCACCTTATATGTATCCTGCAAATAGTAGCGAAGCGTCTTTAACATATTCAGATCATCATCCACGATCAGGATATGCTTCCTGCCAGCCGATTCGCCTGTCTGATCAAAAATAGTTTCCTTATTCCTGTCTTCCATATGCGCTTCACCGTCCTTCCGCCCCTGTATGGCTTGTTCTTATAATTATATCTATTGTATCATCAACAGCACGTTCTTTCCATGTTTTTTTATATATTTCATCAGCATATTTCATTAAAACAGGGAGCCGACTTAAGCCTGCTCCCGATCTCTCTTCATTTTATAAATCAGTGCGGAAAATGCCTGTTTTTCGGCATTCTCTTAAACATTTAGCAACTCTTAGGCTGCGTTCTTTGCTGCCTTAGAGTTGGTTAATGTTTTTTCATGCAAGTCTGCCGGTATGCTTCCACGTCCTCCAAAAGCCTGTTCCATGCATCCTCATGTTCCACATAATATACAGGGCACTTCTTGCCGCCGCAGTCATAGTGCCGCATAATATCCTGAGTAGACAGATCATACTGATCCGTCAGCCATGCCAGTGTATGTACCAGTGAATCATAAGTTTCCTGTGTAAAAGAACCGTCTGCATCCACATAGCAGCATTCTATGGAGATGGAATCTTCGTTGCGTGTCATAACTGCGTAAGCCTGCTCGTCAAAAGGAATGCACTGGATGATTTCTCCCTCATATCCGATAATAAGATGCGCACTTGCCGACCGCTCCTGTGTCAACGCCAGATTGGCAAAATAGCTTCTGTTCTGTGCCGCCGACGTGCCCGGATTCGCCGTATAATGGACAAAGATATTGTTGATCTTTGTAAGTTCTGTCCCCGGTCGGGAAAAATCATTAATTTCCAGAAAGTCTTCCGTCAGCGCCGGCCGCATCACCGAAGATGCATCCTGCTCCTTCACGATCTTTTCTGAAATAACCGGCTTCCGCTTATTGTCCTTGCGCTCATGAATCTGGCGGTAGATCTGCCCTGTCATCATGTAGATCAGCACAAGGGCAAGCACCATCATCGTCACAATAAAAGTTCTTGCCAGATACACCTTTCTCTTTCTGGCGCGCCGCCGTCTCAGCGACTGTACCGGCCGCGCACTGCCTCTGTAAATCGTCTGTGCGCCTGTCCGCTGTCCCGGACCCGCTCCCCGCCGCCGGCCGGTATCCTGTATCTGCAGTTCCCGTACAGGCCGCGGACTCCTGTTTCGTGCCTGACTGTTCCTGCCTCCGCCTCTGGCCGGTCTGCTCTCCTCATACAGCATAATGTTCAGCTCTTTATCCGCCGGCCTGTTGTTTCCTGTATGACTGCTTCTTCTCCTGCTGCCACGGTCTCTCTCACGTCTGCCCTCATACAGCTCCCATAGTTCCACATCTCTGTACTGCATACCCTGCTGTCTTTTTCTTTGTGCCTGTCCCACTTCTTTTCCCCTCTTTTGTTGTGATAGCGCTTCCGTATAAAGATGAATGACTGTCCGCCACGCCGCCGGTTTTACAGCATGAAACTTTCGGCTTCGCTGCAGTCCGGTTATCACATTCCTGTGTTTCGCGTGAAAACAACATTTGTGTACTATCACAAGTAGTACACTCCTCTTTATATATTAGAGTTCATATGTTAAGAAAAGGTTTCATAATTCTTAATTTTTTTTAAAGAAATTTTCAGACACCACATTTTACCCGACAGTTTTCACTCCATGCCTGAGTCTGCAGAGGCCCGGACATAAAGGCTTTTTAACTGCTCTGTTAACACATTCTCATCTGCTTGTGCATCCCCGTTCCAAAGCTCCCCCCATTTCTTTTCCAGATCTGTTCTTTCAAAACTGATGCTTTCGATGCTCATAACTTCATAATGTCCAAGCATACCCGCTTCTATCTCTTTCGATGCCGGACTGCCGCTGCTTTGACTGTTGACTTCTGCCTTGATCTCGCCCTGATCTCCCTCTATCCTGAAATTACACTTTTCCAGATTCCCAATGGTGGCAAAAAGCATAACTGCATTTACATGCATCAGTTCCTCATCTACATCCTCCCAGCGCCCCGCTGTCATTTTATATAAAATATCCAAAGCAAGTTCCGTATCTGAATCTGTGTGAAGCTCTATTCCTGTATACGCCAGTCCCTCCGGCTGAGGCAGCGCGTTTACAAGCGCGGAAACCTTTGAAGCGTCACCAAGATACGCGGTCCTGTTCTTTGCAAGGTCAGTAAAAGTCTTCTCTCCGACCTCCCGGTCCGCACTGACAATCACCGCCTGATTTACTACCGCCTCTAATTCGCGGTTGATGTACTCCATTTCATCCAGATCAGCTTCTTTTACCCTGGTATCATCTGCTTTCACATATATATAGCACAGTTCAGAGGAACCGGCTGCCGGAATCCCGACCGTGACGATTTCTTCATCGGGAAGATACTCTACGCTGTCCTCCAGAACATATGTGGTGTCATCCTCTATGATATCAGGCTCTTCCCTATTGCTATTACTGTCCATACCCGCTGCACTGCCTTCCGCACCACCAGGTATATAAGTATGCCCGATGGCTTCATCTGGTAAATAATTGTGCTCTGTCACCTCCACAGATGCATCTTCGTTCAGCAGTCCCAGATACTGCCGGAGATAAGGATTTCGTCCGTAACTGCCCAGTGGCACAATCTCCCTTCCCTCTTCCGCCAGCATCACGGCTTCTCCAAATGAAAGTGCCCGGAATCTGCCCGCCTCTCTGCCGGAGCTGACCTGATAAACCAGAATATCCCCGCTGTTCTCCTCAATATGATATCCGCTGATTCCGGCTATGGTTTCAGGCAGTCTGACCATCAACTCACCGGAAATGACCACCGCATCCCCTTCTTCCCATGTACCGCCGCTTAAACGTGGATTCTTCGTAAATACCATCACTGAAACAACCAGAACAAGAAGCAGTGCAGCCACCACTGCCGCACCCAGAACTCTGGGCTTTTCCGCAATAAACCTGATCCTTTCCTTTACACTCCTGCCGCTGCCCGTCATCGTCGTCGCCGTACAGGCAAGATCAGACAGCCTGCTCTTATTTGTAATAATGGAAAGAAGTGTCTCACCGTAGGGAATTCTCTGATCCTCACCCAGCAGCATAAGGGCCGCCTCGTCACAGGCAAGTTCACAGTCTCTTTTAGACAAAAATGCCGCCGCCCAGACAAGCGGGTTCACCCAATACACCACCACCAGAACGCTGCGGAGAATCGACCAGAAACTGTCCCCGTGTTTCCTGTGGCACATTTCATGAGTCAGCACATGCCGCATCCGTTTTTCGTCCTCAGCCGCATCCGGTGTCAGATATATTGCTTCCCTTCCCGGAAACCCATATAAACAGGGCGATGCAAGTTCATCCACAACATAAATCTTCACGGATCTTTTTTCATTCTTTCCGGTTCCTGTTTTTTTGTCCATGCATGTGCTTTCATGTTCAGCTTTATCTCCGGATCCGCCGGCAGGCACAAACTCTCTTCTCCCTTTATGCAGCCTGCGCCAAAAGAAAAAATTCGTGGCAAGCATCCATGCTGCCGCCAGCACCATACCACCGATCCATAATCCCCGGAACACATCGATCCAGCCCGCTCCTATCCTTCCTGCCAGAAAAACGCTGGTAGGCCCGTCAGCCTGCCGGGCGACATCTGAATCCCCACCCTTTCCCGACAGCCATTCCGCCATCATATCTCCAAAGCCGCCTTCTAAAGACATTGTAAAGCTGACAGGACGCTCAAGTAATTCCGATGGATCCCCCACCCTTGCCTCCATCAGTTCCACCAGATCCATAACCCGGAAGTCTTCTATAGATCCGACAGGCATACTGATCTGTGCCGAAAAAGGAATCACAAGGCGCAGCGCTGCAAGAAGCCACAGTGCATACTGAAGCCTGCTGCTGATTTTTCCCTTGAAAATAACCCGGATCAGCATAATGCACAGTATCAAAACTGAAGAAGTGATCATAATCTCTTTCATTTTTACCTCCACGATTCTGCTCTGCAGAATCTCTCTTAACCCTTATCTTTTACTTTTCCCTGTCACGGATCATTTTTCCGGCCCTTTGCCTGTTCCAGAATATCATACAGTTCCTGTATTTCTTCTCCCGACAATGCCTGATCCTCCACCATGGCATTAACCATCATGCCCAGACTGCCCCTGAATACCTTCTGCAAAAAGCCTCTTGTCTCCTGCATGGAAACTTTCCCCCGGGGTACAATGGGGTAAAACATTTTTGCCCGGCCTTCTTTTTTGTAAGCAATGGCTCCCTTTTTTTCCATGCGGTTTAACATGGTAATGATAATATGCTTGTCCCAGCCCGTTTCCTCCTGCAATGCCGCCGTCAGTTCCGTAATCGTGCCCCGTTCTTTTTCCCAGAGCACATTCATGATCTTCCACTCACCGTCCGATAAATTCACCATATATTCCCACCTGTCCCTTTCTCCGCCCATCATTTCCTGCCTTGCCGTGCCCGTTTCACCCGTGTAGGAAATGCCTGTTTTATTGAAGTTCTATGTATTGGCATATTTTGGTATACATTCGTTTACCCTTTTTGTTCATCTTACACGCAAGGTATACGATTGTCAACCTTTTATTTCCGGAAAATCCTTGTTACGTAACAGTTCAGCCTTCGGCTTCACTGTCGCAAAACAAAGGAGCCGTCATACAACCGAAGGATTCTCACATCCTTCCGTCATATAACAGCCCCGTATAACCAACGCCTTTTCTATTTGTATTTCTCATACAGTTCCTGCAGTTTTTCTATATCCTCCTCGGATACGGTTTCCTGCAGATAGTCTTTCACCTGTGAAACGGTCTCACTGTTGATTCCGTCTCCCACAAGATCCATAACATCGGACAGCGTCTCGCTGTCGGCATATTTCCCGATGATTTCCTGCGCCGCTTCCTTGTCGCTCTCGTCCATGGTATCGACGATTTCTTTCGCCTTAGCGGCGGCCTGGGGGTCACCTGTGCTCTCCAGCGCCTTCTGGACAGCCTTCTCCATAACCTGTTCGGTCACTTTTTTCGTCACCGCAGACTTAATGCCATCGGTAAATGTGCCTCGCAGAATCCCGATGATCACAAGGATACATATTACAATTACAAGGCTTAAAAATACGATCATTCCTATGCCTTTTTTCTTTTTTTGTCTGCGTCTGCCCATAGGTTCTCCTTCCCGCTTATTTCATGCAGCCCGTCACCGTCCATTGTCTGAAAAGCAATCCCGGATACTGCTTTATGCCTGTACCAGACGCACGGTCTCTCTTGCAATGGCAAGTTCTTCGTTGGTCGGAATCACCATAACGGTCACCTTAGCGTCTTCATCAGAGAGTATTACCTCTTCTCCGCGCAGTTTATTCTTCTCCGCGTCAATATTTGCTCCGAGAAAACCGATATATTCTCCGATCTGCGCCCGCACCTCTGCATTGTTCTCTCCCACGCCTGCGGTAAATACAATCGCATCCACACCGTTCATTGCCGCCGCGTATGCACCGATATATTTGCCTACGCGGTAAGCATATGTCTCAAGCGCTGTCTTGGCCGCCTCATTTCCCTGTGCCTTCGCCTCAGCCAGATCCCTGAAGTCACTGGAAACACCGTCTGATAAGCCTAGAACACCGGATTTCTTATTGCAGATATCAATCGCCTGCGCCGCGCTGATTCCTTCTTTTTCCGCAATAAAAGTGATGATCGCCGGGTCTAAATCTCCTGAGCGGGTGCCCATGATCAGTCCCTCCAACGGTGTCAGTCCCATGGAAGTATCCACAGACTCTCCATATTTTACGGCAGACACCGAAGCGCCGTTGCCAAGATGACATACGATGATTTTCAAGTCCCTGATATCTTTTCCCAGAATCTCTGCGGCACGCTTCGACACGAAATCATGGCTCGTACCGTGGAATCCGTAACGGCGTACTTTATGCTTCTCGTAATAGGATAACGGCAGACCGTACAGATATGATTTCTTCGGCATGGTCTGGTGAAACGCCGTGTCGAATACGCCAACCATCGGCACACCCGGCATAATCTCCTTGCAGGAGTTGATTCCGATCAGATTCGCCGGATTGTGCAGCGGCGCCAGATCGTTACACTGCTCGATCGCCGCCAGCACCTCGTCATTTAACACAACAGATGTGGCAAACTTCTCCCCGCCATGCACGATACGGTGTCCCACCGCATCGATCTCATCAAGAGACTTAATCACACCCACCTGTGCATCCGTCATCTTCTCAATCACAAGCTTCACCGCCGCCGTATGATCCGGCATGGGCGCTTCCGTCCGCACCTTCTCACCGCCCGCCGGCTGATGCACAATGGCGCTGCCGTCAATTCCGATTCTCTCACACAACCCCTTTGCCAGTACCTCTTCAGATTCGCTGTTGATCAACTGATACTTCAACGAAGAAGAACCACAGTTAATAACCAGTACATTCATTGCATAAACCTCCCCTACTGTCTTTTTAAATATTCCCAACCTTCACTATCTCTTCAACCACCATACTTCTATATTTTCTTTTCAGCCACTGGGAAGAATCGCCCCAGCGATTCTTCCAGACATGATCTAGTTATACTTAGACAGCGTACTCTGCTGTCTTAGTATAACTTCATGTCTTCTTCATGTCTTTTTTTAGTATGCCCTGCCCCAGTAAACCATTTTCTTCGCAGGCCTTCCGCAGCAGACGCAGACATCACTGATATTCTCCTGCTCGAAGGGCATACAGCGGCTTGTCACGGCAAGCTCCTCTTTGATCTTGTCCTCGCAGTCCTGTTCCCCGCACCACATAGCCTTGGCAAAACCGGATTGTTCTGTAAAAAGCTTACGGAACTCATCCATATCCTTCGCTTCGTATGTGTGCGCGTCTCTGTGTGTTCTCGCCCGTTCCAGCATCTCTTTCTGCATCTGATCGAGGATTTCTCCTGCTCTTACTTCCAGTTCGTCCAGAGAAACTTCAATCTTCTCCCGCGTATCGCGGCGGCAGATCACACACTTGCCTGCCTCGATATCCTTAGGCCCGATCTCCACACGGATCGGAATACCCCGCATCTCCTGCTCGGAAAACTTCCAGCCGGGGCTCTTGTCCGCATCGTCCACTTTCACACGGAAATTGCTCAGTCTGTCTTTCAGTTCAAATGCCTTATCCAGCACCCCTTCCTTCTTCTGCTGGATAGGAATGATCATAATCTGCACAGGCGCGATTCTGGGCGGCAGTACCAGCCCGGAGTTATCGCCATGCACCATGATAACTGCACCGATCAGACGGGTCGTGGTTCCCCAGGATGTCTGATGTACATGTTTTAACGTATTATCTTTATCCGTAAACTGAATCTCAAAAGCTTTGGCAAACCCGTCTCCGAAATTGTGGCTGGTACCGGACTGTAACGCCTTACCGTCATGCATCAGCGCTTCGATAGTATAGGTTGCTATTGCTCCTGCAAATTTCTCTTTCTCCGTCTTGCGTCCCTTGATCACAGGAATCGCCAGTACCTGTTCACAGAAATCTGCATACACATTGAGCATCTGGATCGTCCTCTCCTCCGCTTCCTGTGCCGTGGCATGGGCAGTGTGCCCCTCCTGCCATAAAAACTCACGGCTGCGAAGGAATGGTCTTGTCTCCTTCTCCCAGCGCACGACAGAGCACCACTGATTGCATAACTGAGGCAGATCACGGTAAGACTGTACTACATTTTTATAGTAATCACAGAACAGTGTCTCGGAAGTAGGTCTGACACACAGCCGCTCCTGCAAGGGCTGCTGTCCGCCGTGAGTCACCCACGCCACCTCCGGCGCAAACCCTTCCACATGATCCTTCTCCTTATTCAAAAGGCTCTCAGGAATAAACATGGGCAGATACACGTTCTGCACCCCCGTCGCCTTAAACATCGCATCCATCTGCTGCTGGATCAACTCCCAGATCGCATATCCTGCAGGCTTGAATACCATGCATCCTTTGATGCTGGTGTAATCCAAAAGCTCTGCCTTCTTCACCACATCGGTGTACCACTGCGCGAAATCATCCTCCATGGAAGTGATCGCCTCTACTAATTTCTTGTCAGCCATTTTACCTCATTCCTTTCCTGTGAAATTAAAAACCGCCCAGATTCCCATCCCGTAAGGGACCGAAATCTCGGCGGTACCACCCTGATTAACATACTTATATATGCTCTCTTCTCATACCGTTATCGCCGGTGTTACGCTGCGCTCTTCACGCAGGACTCCGAGGCCGGTTCCGAATACTTCCCGTAAAAACCTCTCACCGCCGGTTCTCTCTCTGAAACGTTCCGCATCCGTACTATTCTCTTCTTTGTCACGTTAAATCATATAATAACCGCGTCAGACTGACGGACGGTTACGTTTTTATTTATTCTAGCCGCGGGAACATACTTTGTCAACTGTTATTCTGTAAGGATCTTAAAATTCGGAATAGTGCCGTTACTGTTCACACCCGCACCATGCACTTGCTGCATGGTGTCGGAGCCAGCGCCAAAATGCCTGTTTTTTGGCATTT